>Ga0265324_10002260_pt1 | contig 10038 bp, 11 predicted proteins | sample 41419metaG_FD_198634 | JGI IMG/M metagenome (GOLD analysis project Ga0265324, IMG submission 198634) | Rhizosphere microbial communities from Carex aquatilis grown in University of Washington, Seatle, WA, United States - 4-14-19 metaG | ecosystem: Host-associated > Plants > Roots > Rhizosphere... | reverse complement strand
CCCGCTAGGCCGCCCGGGCGAAGTCCACCAGATGGCGGGCCAGCGCGCCGAACACGGTGCGCCGCGCCGCCTCGGGCAGCCACATCACGAACGGTCCGGGATTGCAGTCGAGGTAGCGCAGCCGGCCGTCCTCGCCCTCGATGGCGTCCCACGCCGCGTAATGCAGGCCGAGGAAGCGGTTGGCCCGGACGATGGCGTCGGCCTCGGCGTCGGGCAGCGTGATCTCGACGAAGTCCTTGGCGTCGGTGCGGGAGTCGATGCCCTCGCCGATGATGCGCAGGGCCAGCACCATGCGGTCGCCGACCACGTGGATGCGCAGCGTCGGCCCCTTCAGCCGCTCCTGGAACAGCGCCGGGCAGCGCCGCAGCTCGTCCAGGCGGTCGCGGTCGCCGGGGGTGACGACGCGGGTCGAGCCGATGCCGATCATCGGCTTGATCACGGCGTCGCCGACCTCGTCGAGAAAGCGGGCCGCCGTCCCGGGATCGTTGGTGCTCAGGGAGCGGGGCGCGCCGAAGCCGGCCGCGCGCAGCTTCTCGTAGAACTGGCTCTTGCTGTCATGGTCGATGTAGGCGGTGGTCAGCCGGTTGGCCACCAGCTTGCCGCGCGCCGCCTGATGCTCGAAGAAGGCCATGGTCGCGGCCTGGAAGCCCTGCTCCCGGAGGAAGGCGGCGCGGTACTCGGCATGGCTCTGGGCGTTGAGCGCCGGCGGCAGGGTCGGCAGCGTGCGCGGCGCCGTGCAGCGGATGTGCATGGCCCGGATCTCCGAGAAATCGACGCCGCCCCAGCTCGCGCGGTCGCCGTCCAGGCAGACCGCCGGCTGGTTCGAGTCGTCGCGGCCGCCGCCCACCCGGATGTCGAGCACCACCGGCGCGCCGCCCGCCTCGGTCACCGCCGTGGCGATGGCGGCGATCTGGGGGCTGTTCTTGTCGGCGAACAGGGCGATCCTGGGGATCATCGGGGTCTCTCCACGGCAACGGTGGAACGGACGCCAAAAAGGACGGGGACGCCCGAGGCATCCCCGTCCGATCCAGTCCGTCCGATCAGGCGGACACGATCCCGCCGCCGTCCGGCGTCGCCGGTGTTGCCGGCGCCGGCGAACCGGAGGAGGCGAGGCCGGCCTTACGAGTTGATGTTGATCGAGCCGATCGAGGTGTTGTCGCTGACATCGCCGCCGATCGCGCCGGCCGAGCCCGCGCCCGCGCCCGCGCTGCCGCCGACGCCCAGGCCGCCGCCCGCGCCGCCCGACAGGAAGCCGGCGCCGACGCCGGTGCCGACGCCCACGCCGCTGCCCGCGCCCGCATACGCTCCGGCTCCGGCGCTGCCCATGGCCTCGCCGCCCGACTTGCCGCTCTGATTGATTCCGACGCCCGTGTTGGTCGACATGATGAGTATCCTTTCAGGAAGGCGAAAGGCCGTCCGGTGGGACGGCCTTCGCGGGGAGATTACGAGTTGATGTTGATCGAGCCGATCGAGGTGTTGTCGCTGACGCTGCCGGCCTCGGCGCCGATCGCGCCCGAGCCCGCGCCGGCGCTGCCGCCGACGCCCAGACCGCCGCCCGCGCCGCCCGACAGGAAGCCGGCGCCGACGCCGGTGCCGACGCCGATGCCGCTACCGGCGCCCGCTCCGGCGCCCGCTCCGGCGAAGCCCATCGCGTCGCCACCCGACTTGCCGCTCTGATTGACGCCAACGCCCGTATCAGTAGACATGGGAAAGTCCTTTCCGTGAGGGGTTTGGTTCGTGAAGGTTTGGATCGGCGCCGCCACCCGGGCGGCCGCCACCTTACGAGTTGATGTTGATCGAGCCGATCGAGGTGTTGTCGCTGACGCTGCCGCCCTCGGCGCCGACCGCGCCCGCGCCCGCTCCGGCGCCGCCGCCGACGCCCAGGCCGCCGCCCGCGCCGCCCGACAGGAAGCCGGCGCCGACGCCGGTGCCCACGCCCACGCCGCTGCCCGCTCCGGCGCCCGCGCCGCTATAGGCGCCGCCAAAGGCATCGCCGCCCGACTTGCCGCTCTGATTCACGCCAACACCGGTATTGGTCGACATCGTCTCTCTCCTGTCATTCCCGTTCGCCCCGCTTTCCGGACGATCCCGGTGCCGAGCTGTTCCGGTAATAGCAAGCGGTGTACCAACGCCGCCGGGACCCGGGTCCGGCGACGCCGCGTCCAGGGAAGACAAGCCTTTGGCCGTCGTCATGACCGGACCGTGACGCCCCGGGGACCGGCCCGGCCGTGGAGTCTCGTCAAGTAATCCTGGATTATGACCAGTTTCACTGGACTTGCCCCCCCTGTGCGGCGGAGCCACAGGTCGTGGCCAAGGCGGACGGCGGGGCCGGGCGGGATGACCGGAACCGGCACAGGGGGCTGTATCTTTGGCCGTGGTTGCGTCAAACTGGCTTGGCCGCCTGCCAGCCAGGGCGGCGTGGTTTCTGCTATCTTGCTTGAGAATCATCCCATCCCGTCCGAGACGAGTCCCCCCGATGACCAACCCTCTCGCCTTCCAGTTGGAGTTCGCCGGCTTGTCCGATGTCGGGCGGTCCCGGTCGCGCAACGAGGACAGCTTCGATATCAACCGGGAGGCCGGCCTGGGCCTGGTCTGCGACGGCATGGGCGGCCATGCCGGCGGCGACATCGCCAGCCGGACCGCGGTCGAGACCATCGTCGACTTCATCTACGAGTACGAGCCCGAGGAGGCCGGCGCCGACGGGGATGAGCCCGAGGAGGCGACCATCAGCGATGGCTCGGCGGCGGCGCGGCCGGCGGCGCGGGCCGGGGCGGCGGACGCCGGGCGCACCATCGCGACCATCCGCCAGGCGGTGCAGCTGGCCAACCGCAAGCTGGTCACCCTCAACCAGCAGAAAGGGTTTCCCGACGGCCGGGGCATGGGCACCACCGTGGTCGGCCTGTGGCTGGTCGCCGGCACCGACAAGGTGGTGATCTTCCACGCCGGCGACAGCCGGCTCTACCGGCTGCGCGGCGGCGAGCTGCGCCAGCTCACCCGCGACCACAGCCTGTATCAGGCGTGGCTCGACAACGGCGCCCACGGTCAGCCGCCCCACCGCAACATCATCGTCCGCGCCCTCGGCACCATGCAGGACGTCGAGCCCGAGGTCAGCCTCCAGGCGGCGGCCGACGGCGACCTGTTCCTGATCTGCTCGGACGGGCTCTCGGGCATGATCTCCGACGACGAGATCGCGGGCATCCTGCGCCAGGCCGGCGACCTGCCCGCCGCCTGCAAGCAACTGGTCGACCTCGCCAACGAGAAGGGAGGGCACGACAACGTCACCGTCGTGCTCGCCCGCGCGCGGCCGGTGTGATCGCGGGCGGCCTTGCCGATCTCCTTCCCTGACGGCCGCGTCCGATGCTGATTCCGTGGCTCGCCTTTCCCGCCGCCGCCGCCGCCAGCGCCGGAACCACCGGACTGGTCACCCGCTACCTGCGCCGCCGCGCCATCCTCGACCATCCCAACGAGCGCAGCAGCCACGCCGTGCCGACGCCGCGCGGCGGCGGCTGGGGCATCCTCGCCGTGCTGCTGCCGCTGTGGGCGGCGCTCGGCGTCGGCCTGCCGGTGCTGGCCGGGGTGGCGCTGCTGGCGGCGGTGTCGTGGATCGACGACCGCCGGAGCCTGCCCGCCGCGCCGCGCCTGCTCGCCCAGGCGGTGGCCATCGCCGCCGGCCTCGCCGCCCTCGGCGCCGACGCCCGGGTGTTCCAGGGCTGGCTGCCCGGCTGGGCCGACCACGGCCTGACCGCGCTGTGCTGGCTGTGGTTCATCAATCTGTTCAACTTCATGGACGGCATCGACGGTCTGGCCGGCGGCGAGGCGGTGTCGGTGGCCGGCGGCCTCGCCCTGGCCACGGCCGTGGCGGGCGCGGCCTCGCCGCCGGCCGGGCCGGCGCTGGTGCTGGCCGGCGCCGCCGCCGGCTTCCTGGTCTGGAACTGGCATCCGGCCAAGGTGTTCCTGGGCGACGTCGGCAGCGTGCCGCTCGGCTTCGGGCTGGGCTGGCTGCTGTTCGCCGCCGCCGCCGCCGGACTGTGGCCGGCGGCGCTGCTGCTGCCGCTCACCTTCGTCGCCGACGCCTCGATCACGCTGACCCGCCGGCTGCTCGCCGGCAAGCCGATCCTCCAGGCCCATCGCGAGCACTTCTACCAACGGGCCGTCCAGGGCGGGCGCAGCCACGCCTGGGTCACCGGCCGCGTGCTCGGCGCCAACGCCGTGTTGGTCGCGCTGGCCGTCGCCGCGCCGTGGCTGGGCTGGGTTCCGGCGCTGGCGGCCGGCGCGCTGACCGTGCTGGCGCTGCTGTGGCGTCTGCGTAAAGCCGCCGCCACGCCGTCTCCGTGACGGCATGACGGCGGCATCGTTCGCGCGCACGGTGGGGGAGGGAGAGACGAGATGACCCGGGTCCTGGTCACCGGCGCCACCGGCTTCGTCGGCCGCGCCCTGCTGCCGCGCCTGCTCGAGCAAGGCTGGGTGGTGCGCGCGGCGGTGCGCCGGCCCGACGCGGCGCTGCCCGAGGGCGTCGAGGCGGTGGTGGCCGGCGACCTCGAGGCGGGCGTGGACTGGCGGCCCGCCCTCGAGGGGGTGGACCTCGTGGTGCATCTGGCGGCGCGCGTCCATGTCATGGGCGAGACCGGGATGGACGTCCTCGAGCGCTACCGCCGGACCAACGTCGCGGCGACGCGGCGGCTGGCCGAGGCGGCGAGGGCGGCCGGGGTCCGGCGCTTCCTGCTGATGAGCAGCGTCAAGGCGATGGGCGAGGGCGGCGGCGCCCCCTTCACCGAGGCGACGCCGCCGGCGCCGGCCGATCCCTATGGCGTCTCCAAGCTGGAGGCCGAGGCGGCGCTATGCGCGGCCGCCGGAGACGCCGCCGGAGACGCCATGGAGTGGGTGGTGTTGCGACCGCCGCTGGTCTACGGCCCCGGGGTCGGCGCCAACTTCGGCAAGCTGCTGACCCTGGCCCGGCGCGGCGTGCCGCTGCCGCTGGGCGCGGTGCGCAACCGCCGCGGCCTGATCTTCGTCGGCAATCTGGCCGACGCGGTGATCCGCTGCCTGACCCATCCCGGCGCCGCCGGCCGCTGCTTCCTGATCCAGGACGGCGAACCGCTGGCGGTGCCCGAGCTGGTCCGCCGCCTCGCCGCCTGTTTCGGCCGGCGGGCGCTGCTGGTGCCGGTGCCGGTGGCGCTGCTGCGTCTGGCGGCGCGGGTGCTCGGGGCGCGGGCGGCCTTCGACCGGCTGTGCGGGTCTTTGGAGGTGGACGATTCCGCCCTGCGCCGGGCCACCGGCTGGACGCCGCCCTTCACCGTCGACGAGGGTCTGCGCGCCACCGTCGACGCCTGTCCGGGCACAGGAACCGCGCGATCATCGGCCAGAAACCCGCTTATGTGATGTGAGCCCCTTGGGGCGTTATGGAGACGGCTCTCGGCCGGGGATGATGTCGCGCGGAGGCTTGATCGGAAACATCGCGAAGACCCACCCCCCGATCAGGCCCCACATCAGCCCCAGGGGGATCAGGCCGGACAATCCGTCAAGCCCAACCCATGCCGCCAAGCTGCGGATCTTTCCGGCGAGAAAGGCCGGCATCAGATGGTCATCGAGCGGCGAGGCGATGGTGCGGTCGCTGAACATGTCGACACTGGCGCAGATCGTCGAGATCGCGACGCTGATCAGCAGCAGCGCCAGATAGACCAGCTTGAACCGGACCAGCGACCAGACGAACGCCAGCGCCAAGCCATCGAACGGCAGGGTTGGCACCAGATAACGCGGCCCGGTGGCGGAACCGCCGTCCCAGTAATAATAGCCGCCAATGATGGCGAGATAGCTCAGGGTGACCACCAGAATCACCAGCGCCGGGCCGCGGAGGCGCTCGCGGACCATGACCCACAAACCGACCGGCATCAGGATCAGCACCGGCGCGATCGGCAGCAGGCCGCGATAGGTCCCGAACAGCAAGGCTTCGATCACGCCGATGTCGGGGGCGGAGATGCCGAAGAAGCCGACCTTCATTCCGGGAAAGCCGACGACATTGGCATAGCCGGTGTTGAGCGGCCCACCGAAAGCCAGGGTGTCGTAAATCAGCAGAGGCGCCACACCGATCAACCCCCCCAGCATCAGCGCCGCGCCCGCGGCCAGCCCTCCGCGCCAGTTCCAGCGCGTCGCGGCCAAACCGACGGCGAACGCCCCGATCGCGGCTCCCGCAACCGCGGAGATGATCTCGACACTCACCGCGAGCCCGAGCAGGAGCCCGACCACCCCCAGTCCGCACAAGAACGGCGGGAGCCGGACCCGCCCGGTGGCCAGCAGCACGGTCGTGCCGAACGCCAGGAACAGCAGCGCGCCGGTCGCGGCATGGCCGAAGAAGGCCGTGGCCCAACCAAACGCCGGGGTTCCCAGACCAAAAGCGAGGGCGCCGACCAGCGCGCCTTCCAACGCGACCCCCAACGCCAGCGCAACCCACAGCACCATGATCGCGGCGAACGCGGTCAGCACGCCGACCGTGCCCAGCGTCGCCGCATAGGCATAGACCTTGAACAGCGCCGTCGGCCCCGAGAGGGTCATCGATGCCGGATCGTGACCGGTGAGAAGCACAGCTTCCCGGACCAGCGATACCGCTGGCAGCGCCAACAGCGACAAGCCGGGTGGCTTGTCGGGATAATAGTGTCCGTTGAGCGGAGCCTTGTCCTTGGTGTATTTCTGAAATTTATCGATCGTGATCCGCTGGTCCTCGACCAGACTTAGCGTCAGGCCAAGCCTAGTGACCACTTGTGCGTTATTGGTGGTCTGGATAAAATAACCGTAGGTGATTAACAGTCCGACAAATAATACCATCGATATCGTGCGCATGGACGAAATCGGGCTGTCGTCAGTCCTGGCGTCCTGGTTCATCACGAGCGGCCCATGATTCGGATTTTTCCTTCGCTCTCATACCACGCTTCGCCAACCTCAGAAAGAGGCGGGCCGACAAGCCAACCTCCATAGCCAGAGTTCACCAGCGGGGAGACTGACATTTCTGATTTGCCAGAGGGTGACATTCCAACTTTGCGTCTACATGTTGTGTGACGCATAAGATATCTTATGGAAAATCACGCCGAATGACTACCGATATATCAATAGGATATCCTGAGACTCGGCGACCGGCGCAAGCGTCCGGGCGCTCGAGCTGGCCGTCACGCCCGAATCCGTTCCAAACAACCGTGTCACCGGCCGTGATCAGATCCCGAGCAGGGCCATGCCCAGGGCGCTCCCGGCCGTCCGAAGGTCCCGATCAAGGGTGGCCAGCGGCAGGCCGCGGCGCTGCGCCAGTTCCAGGTAGGCCGCATCATAAAGGGTGAGCGCGAAGCGCTCGGCAAGTCGGAGCGTGGTGCTCCATGCGCAAGTCTCGGTTTCGGGGTCGATCGTGATGGGCATCCGCGACAACTCGGCCAAAGACTGATCACGATAAAGGGCGGTGACGCGCTGGCGCCGGAGTGCCGTTTGAAAGGCGTTGGCGACCTCAAGCCGCCACAGCGTCGGCACCACGGCGCCGGCTTCGGAAACCCGGTCCAGGATGGAGTCCGTCGCCGCCGTCGTCTCGTCGTCGAAATACCAGGCGATGGTCAGCGAGGCGTCGATGACGACGCTCATCGCCGGCCCTCGTCGATCAGATCCTTGATCCGCAGGTCGCCCAGGGTAACACCTTTTCGCCGCTCACGGATCGTCGCGGCCGCCCTGAGACTTCGGTCGCGATCAAACATCAGGTTCGGTGGCACCAGACGCGCGACAACCTTGCCACGGCGCGTGATGACCACCTCTTCGCCAGCCTCCACCCAATCGAGCAACTGCCCAAGCCTGTTCTTCGCTTCGAAGGCTCCGACCTCTTTCATGGCACCCTCTAAACCGTAACAGGCTAGCCTGTTTCCTAGACTGTTATGCCCGGCTCAACGTCCGCAGTCAAGCTTTCGGATACCGGCGCCGGTCCTTCAGGTTCCCACAGTTACCGTTTGCGCCACCATACCGGTGAATCTGGCTCTTCTCGTCGGCGGACAACACCAGCGCCTGATCCGGCGGATCGAGATAGCGGCTGGGCCTGCGCTAATCCTGCATAATTAGTATAAGGCGCGGGGTTCGACCGGTGAGCGGCCATCCGCTCACCGAAGAGTGGGGGGTGGACCGATGATGTCGACCACCTTGTCGCGGACGGTGGCGGCGATGGCATTCAGCCCGACCATCGCGATCCCCGGCCAGTTCGGTCTCCCGGACCCGCCCAGTTCCTCCCACATGTCGGCGACGTCGTGAGGCCGTTCGTCGGCCAGCACGTCCAGCAGGGTCTGCGCCTGGAGAAGGTCCTTGCGCGCCTTGGCGAGGTTGGCGCGCCGCTGGCTGACGATGAGCTTGTGCCAGGCGAAACGCGCCGGATCCGGCACATTGACCAGGACTCCGCCCCCGTACATGACGGCGGCGGCGCGCTCCTGGTAGATCAGGTAATCGAGGAATCGCAGCGGTTGAGACGCCGTGCCGAGAGCCGGAAGCTGTCCCGGCGCATCCTCGTCGGGCCCCCGCATCGGGGTCAGGAATTCGACCTTGAGCTGTTCCTGCCTGCCGCTTCGCCCCTGTCGGCTCGACAGGAAGGCGACGGGCGACCTCTCGTACAGCGGCTTCGAGACCGGCTGGAACTCGGGTTCGACCGCCTGGAGGGTTTCCAGCACCGGAGGGACTTGATCGTTCACCGCGATCGAGATCGAGCGGAACTGGGCGATGTCGACGTCCTCGGTCATCAACGCGGCCCCGCCCAGGCGCACCCCCAGCATCGGGCCGTAGATCTGGTAGGCGACCGTGCCGACCAGGACCGCGCGCAGGCGGAAGACGCCGCTGGTCGCCAACGCCTCGAGCACCTTACCGACGCGCGTCGGTGGAGCCGGGACGGTGCCGCCGCGGACCAGAGAGCGGACGATGTCCCGTCGCGCCCTGGTGGTGTCGACAATCTCCCGGTGGCGGTCGATGCGGGCGAGCAGGTCCGGCGTTTCCGGTCCCAGATAGGACTGCTTGTACTGTCCGTCGGCGCGCTTGACCTGATGGTACCAGTAGCGCTTGCCGTCGACGGTCTTCGGCACGAAGCTGCCCGGTTCGCGCGCTCGCGTATCGACGGCCGCGTCGAGCAACTTGTCGACAAGATCGGCGTAGGCAGTTTGCAAGGCGAGCGGGAGATGAGCGACCACGGCGGCGCGGCTCCTATACTAAGATATCAAAAATAGTATAGGCGCTGGGCCGGCTTGTGGCAAGGGCCGCAGATCGCCCCCGCCAGGGCCCGTGTGGACGGTTGTGCCTGAACCAAACCGCCCTGGAGGGCTGTCGCCCTTCGGACGTTATGGAAACACAGAGGAGCGCTAGATCTGGGGGGAAGGGGTGGCCGGGCCGGGCGCTTGCCATGGGATCACAAGCGGAGTACATCATAGGCCGGGGAGGACAAGCGACCATGAAGCCACCAACCGAACAGCCGCCATCGCATGGAGCCGGGCGCCTGCAAATGCGAGTGTCCACCGAGCGGCGCGAGCTTCTCGAGCGCGCGGCCTCGCTCACCGGCCGCACCCTGACGGAATTCGTGCTCGACAGCGCCGAACAGGCGGCCGTGCGCACCATCGAGGAACGGCAGGTCCTGCGCCTGACCCGGCAGGACAGCGAATTCCTGGTCACGACCCTGCTCAACCCGCCCGAGCCGGGGCCGTGCCTGCGCCACGCCGCCACCCGCTACCGCGATCGCGTCGGCTGACCCCGTGGACGCCGAAGAGGAGAACACCCGTCTCCGCATCGAGCCGCTGCACCCCCGGCACGACCGCAAAGGATTCACCTCGGGCGCCGACGAGCTTGACCGCTACCTGCTCCAGCAGGCCAAGCAGGACGCCAAACACCACGTCGCGGCCCCCTTCGTCCTGCTCGATCCCCCGACCGGCCGGGTCGCCGGCTACTACACGCTCTCGGCCTTCGCCGTCGAGCCGGGGCACCTCCAGCCGGAGATCGCCCGGCGCCTGCCGCGCTATCCGCTGCTTCCGGCCACCCTGCTCGGCCGGCTGG
>Ga0265324_10002257_pt1 | contig 10046 bp, 4 predicted proteins | sample 41419metaG_FD_198634 | JGI IMG/M metagenome (GOLD analysis project Ga0265324, IMG submission 198634) | Rhizosphere microbial communities from Carex aquatilis grown in University of Washington, Seatle, WA, United States - 4-14-19 metaG | ecosystem: Host-associated > Plants > Roots > Rhizosphere >... | reverse complement strand
GTTCCGGCCGCATTCATCGCCGCCACGCGGTAATAATAAACAAGGTTCGGGTTCAGCCCCCAATCCGTGTAGGTCGTCTCCGTGATGGTTTGCAAATACGTGAACGGTCCGGCTGCGCTCGTCGCGCGTGAGATCACATACCCGACCGCGCCGGGCACGGCGGTCCAATTCAACGTAATGTTGGTCGTGGCGACAAAACTTGCCGTGAGCGAGACCGGCACCGTTGTGGGGGCCGTTGGCAGCGGCACGCCCACCGCCAGCGCTGAATTCGGGCTCGTCCCGCCCGCTCCGGTGGCAGTCACCCAATAGCGGTATATGCATCCGTCCGTCGACGTCGTGTCCGTGTAGGTCGGGTTGGTCACCGCATTGTTCAGTAGGATGCTGCTCAATACATTGGAGGCTCCGCCACTGTTATCAAACAGGGTCGAACGCCACACGCTGTAAACATTCGCGCCCGGGGCAGCCGTCCAACTCAGCGTCACACTCTGGTGCGCGGTGCTCGCAAGAGTCAATCCCGTGGGTGCCTCCGGTGCCGTTGTTGCCACGCTGGCTGAGGGCGTCGCACCGGCGCTCGGTGCTGAGTTCGTGCTGCTGCCGGTGGGGTTCACCGAGCGCACCACATAATAATACGTCGTGCCATTCGCGGCGGTCGTATCCAACCACGCGCCATTCACCGCGCCGCTACCACATACCGGTCCCGTAACGCCATTCGTCACCGACGCATAGCCACTGCCGGAAGTGGTCGAGCGCAGAATGTTATAACTCGTCGCCCCGGGCACCACCGGCCAGGTCACGAGATTGCAATTATTGCCGGCATAAGCCGTGGCATTCGCGGGCGCCGGTGGCACGTACCCTGTCAATTCCAGCCGGAGGTAGTCATACATGAAATGATCCGCGAAATAGGACGCGGCGACTGTGCGAAAGCTGATCGTGATGGTGTTCGACCCTGCATGCAGCGCCGAGGCGGAGAAGGTCAGGCGTTCATCCGAGAAGGCTCCGTTGTTGCCTTCGCGGATGTTGCCGTCGCTCGAAGCATACGTCACGTAAAAGCCCGATGACGGGATGTTGCTGTTCGGCGACGCGGAAAGCCCGCTCACGCTGGACATATTCACGCCGTTGACCGTGATGATCACCGCCGCGTAATAATCCGAGCAAAGGCCCAGATAGAGCGATGCCGTGGCTCCATTCGTGGGCGCGGTGGCGAGATTAAAAGTAATGGTGGAAGTGGTTGGGTTATAAACCCCCTGGCTATCCGGCACCACCGGCTGGATGAAATTCCAATCCGTGCTCCAGCGGCTCTGGCCGACCGTGTAGTTTACCCCGTTCGGAAAATCAAATTGATACTCCAGCCACTTGCTCCACACCGGACTCGGCGTGTTCGCACCCGGCCCGATATCACCCACCCAATAATCGTCGCCGTGCCGGAACTTCGCCGCCGTGCGGTCGGGATAACCGATTTCGAACACCGTCGCACCCACGCGGGTGGGAGTCCATGTTACCGTGCCCAGATTGTTCGTTGCCTTGGCTGCCACCGTAATGCTGAAGGGTGTCGCCGGTAAATCATATAACAGTGGTGGATTGCCGCCCGTCTGGGTCTGCGACATGAACGTGCCTGATGCGCCCGGCCCGAAGGCGTACAGCGTGTAATTCGTCTGTGCGATCACGTTGGGAATCGTGAAGTTTCCATTCGTATCTGTCTGCACCCAGAATTCGTACGGGCGGCACCATTCCTGAAAATCATACACCGTGTCCGAGGCCGACGGCTGTTGCACGACCCCCACCCACAGTCCGCTGGCGGAAGCGTTGGGATTGCCACTGTCGGCGATCACGATTTTCCCGGTGACTGAACCGCGATTCGTCGCGGGCACATAATTCGTATTTGAAAACCAACTATATGGCCACGCCGTGGCTTCTGCTACCGCCTGCGCTTGCGCATCCGCATACAACGCCTGCGCCGGGGCATTCGTGCCCGTCAGAGTGTTGGTGACATTGTTGCAGTAATAAAAATACGGCCCGTAAACCTTCGACCACGTCTCGCCGCTGGGAATATTATTATCCGTGGCCAGGCCATAATAGCCGCCTGTAAACACATTCAGAATCGTCGTGCCGATGTGCTCCATCAACGACCGTTCCATCGGGCCGCCTGGGTAACATTCCACGCTGGCCGACACATTCCACAAGCCGACATTTTTCCCGCCCGTCCCCACACTGCTCCAGCCCCAGACATGCGTCTTGCCCAGTTCCGCGCTGTACTTGTATTTGTCCTCGTACTGCCCGGCATGAATCCCGTTCGTCCACAGAGACACCTCCTTCGGTGCCCCTTGCACCCCGATCGACGAGCCGCCTGAAACCTCCATCACCCGGCTCCGCGCCGCATCCACGGACATCCAGTTGAACATTGACCCCGCATAGATATTGGGCCGCAGCACAATCCCCACATTCGCATCCTGGCTGCGATGATTCAGCACAATCGCTGAATAAAAACCCGAAGCCCCGCGCAACAGCGCAAAATGCACTTCCATTGTCCCGTTCGACGCGGAGTTGCTCAGTAGGGCAATTTCCACACAGTTCGTCGTGTTCGTCACCACGGATTCCGTGAATGACATCGTGCCGAACGAGGATGGATTGCCCGTCCAATACAACACGCCGCCATTGTTACCGCCGGACAGCAAATTCACCGTCTGTGAACTGCCCGTGTTGTTGAAGGTATAATTGATGGTATGAATGGACGCATCGGCCGTGGTGACCACGATGGTAATGATCCCGTTAGCCAGTGTCACCGTGCCATTGCCATTATCGGTATAAGTGACGCTCGCTCCGTTCGTTCCGCCGCCGGGAACATTGGCCCAAGCTGGCTCGAAACCGGCAAAAACGGCAATCAGCGCCAGAAAAAAACAAAAATTACGGCGGCATACATTCATCATGGTTGCCGATAATTTAACCCATTTTCTGCAAAATGAACTCGCCAGTTATGGTGACTTTCCGACGGCTGCTATTTGCGGATTAATTGCGCGCCCACGAAAACGTGGGCGCGCACTGGATTACGCGGCACCCCTTACGCCGCGCCTTTGAGGCTATCGTCCGAATCCTTGATAACAAAACGGGCGCGGAGCCGGGCGACTTCACTGGCCAAGCCGGCCTGCTTCACGGATTTCAACACCTCGTCGAAATCCTTGTAGGCGGCTGGGGCCTCGTCCTTGGGGTAGGTCCGGCAATTGGTCAAAATATCGTGGGCGATGAATTCCTCATCCACGGTCTTTTGATCCAGTTCACGAATCGCCGCTTTGCGACCCTTCGCCCGCCCTGCCCCATGATTCACGCTGTAGCAGCTTTTATCCGCACCCTCGTCCGCGACCATCACACAGGAGCCAGCAGTGGGATTGCCGGGGAGCAGGATTGGATGGCCGGTCTCGTAATACGGCGTATCCTTGAGCGCGAAATGACCGGACGGGAAGGCGCGCGTGGCCCCCTTCCGATGCACCCAGCATTCCTGGTTATCCACGATCTCGCGGCGTGCGATATTGTGGCTAATGAAATACACCAGCGAACCGCGCGTGCCGGGAACAAGTTCCTGAAACGCTTCGAGCACAAGGGCATTGATGAGCAGATGATTCACAGTCGCGAAATTCGCACCGAGCGACATGTCATCGATGTAATTATTGGCCTCGGGGGTTCCGAGCGGGGCATAGACCAATTCACGGTCCTGACCGGGCAAGGGAATGTTCCACTTGGCAAATTTCTCCTGCAAGACGCGGAACTGTTCGCTGGCCAATTGGTGACCAAGCCCGCGCGAACCGCAGTGCGAGAGAAAGGCCACGCAACCATCGCGCAGACCGAATACTTCGGCAGCGCGGCGGGCACGGTCGTTATCCGCCACCTGCACGGCCTCGCATTCACCAAAGTGATTTCCCCCGCCATAGGAACCGAGCTGGCGGACTTTATCCTCAAATCGGGCGAACTTACCAGAGTTGAGCAACCATTCGAGACGGGCGGCCAAATCATCCTGGTGATTGTTGTGGCCCACGTGAAAGGCGTCTTCACAGTGCTGCGCCCACTCGGGCGGGATGCCAAGTTCGCGGCAGACGCCTTCGGACGCGCCTTCGATCACCACGCGGCGCCCCAGTTCGGCGTTCACGTTGCGGCCTTTCTTCACATTCCGTTGGCCCTTGCCGGCCCCGGTGGGCGTGCGTTCCACAATAGCGTTGATAAGGGCGCGGCGGAGCGGTTTATCGATGACGGCTTCCGCCGGCAAATCGAGTTGGAGCAAGCTCATGGAGCATTTGATATCCACGCCGACGGGGCCGGGATAAATATGGGTGGGCGACACGAGCACGCAGCCCACGGGCGCACCGTAGCCCGCGTGAGCATCGGGATTGAGAACGAGGTCCGTCACGCCCGGCGCGCCGCGCGAATTGAGCGCCTGCTGGATGCACTTGGCATCAAAGCCATCGCGAATGGCCGCCGTTCCGATGACGGTGATCGGCTTGCCCTTGCTCCCTGGCGCGGGAATGAAGCCAGTGGCTTCACCGGTGGGCTGGATGGACGAAATGGAATTTTCTACGTTCATTATTTTGTTACTTTCAAATATTTAAATAGGCGCGACAAGTTTTTGCCGAAACGATTGCTCTACCACTGAGCTACGGCCCCGTCTGTTGGAGCCGGCCGGATTCGAACCGACGACCGATGTAGTTCCGACGGCATTCGCGCCAAAATTTTACTGCAATTTCACTGACTAAAAAATGCGACGACAAGGTGTGGAGAAACGTTCCCGCTGCTCTAACCATTGAGCTACTCCAGCTCTGTTACGAGCCGGAGACCGGAGTCGAACCGGCAACCGTCGGATTACATGTAGTTTCTACCGGCATTCGTCGCGAAAGGACGGTGACGACAAAAATTGATGAAACGTGTATACGAGCTCTACCCCTGAGCTACGGTCCCGTCTGATGGAACCGGTGGGACTCGAACCCACGGCCTCGTCCTCTGTAGGGATGTAGTTTCATCGGCATTCGTCACAAATTGTATTTAAGAATGGCGACAAGGATGGGCGAGAATCCTCAGCCTGCCTTGCGGCTGGCCGGGCGGAATTCGAATCCGCTGGTTTCCAATGTATTCCCGCTGGCATTCGCCATTCAAAATGGGGTTGCAAGCGACGTGACAAACGGATGCAAGACGGTTTTATTGAGCTATCCCGCAGGCGCGGGACCGGGACTCGAACCCGGGCGCCCCGGCCAGGCCGGGTGCTCTACCATGTAGTCTTGCGGGCATTCACGCCGCTGCAAAATTTTCTCAAAGATCAATCTACCAACCATTCACCAATGAGCGGGCCGACAAGTCTGATGGCCGAGACAATACAGTGATAATGTAGTCCCGAGCGGCATTCGACCCGCAAAATCATTTCAAACCGGCTCTCCAAAAGCGGGGCTGCGGAAACCCTCCCACTCCGCAGCCCCGCCGGGTCACAACCCGACCTGCTCGATCACACCCACCCAGTGATCCGCCCCGAGCCGGCCTTCCGCGAACGCGGCCACCACCTCGAACACCTGGTCGGAAAATCCGCCGATGTTCAAAATGTCGCTGCGTTCACCCGCCTGCGTGGTGGCATTCGGCTGGAGGTCGATGCACACCAAGCGCGCCTGCGGGTTAAAGCGCTTGAACACTTCCCATTGGCGGAGCGTTTCCGTTCCGCGGCCACCCTTGGCATCCACCCACGATTCGTTATCGGAGACGAACACCACCAAGTCGCCCTTGGCCTGCTGCTTGTTCAACCAAGCCAGCGGCGCACTGCAACTGGTTCCGCCACCACCAATGGCCGCGAGTTTCTCGGCATTGGTCATCACGCTATCGCGGTTGTTCAACTTCACCGCGACCACGTCCGTGGCGAAGGGCACGACTTGCGCCTGCGGATTCTGGCGCAAGATGGAGGCCGCCACGAGGGCCGCCACATCAATGCACCGCACCGACGAGGTGGCACCCACGCGGTGACCCGTCACCGGCGAACTCATGGAACCGGACACGTCCGGCAACACATACACTTTGCCAGCAATACGCGGCACATTCTCAGTGGCCACTTCCATGGCGTCCTGCAAAGCATCGCGGATGAGGTTCGGCACATCGCCCCCGGCATTCTTGAACGCCGCGAGCAATTGGTACGGAAACACACGGGCGCGTTTCACGGCCCCGGCATCCGCCAAGCGATGCGCGATCAACTTCACGATGTTTTTATCCGCGTACACATCATGCCGGGCAAAGGTGTTCAGGTTCATGCGCGTCATCTGCCACGGGGCATTTTTCGCGATGGCCTGCCACTCCGCCTTACCGAGGTCCAGCGCCGTCAACATCTGGAATGGCACATCCGGCACCACACTGCGCTGACCGGCCTTGAACGCCTCAAACTGTTTCACAATGGGCGGCAACGCTTCGGCATTATGCTCGCGTTCGAGCAGGTAACCGTAGAGCGCTTCGCGGCTGGCCGCCGCCGGCTTCGGGTGGACCATCTTGATGAGGTCCGCGAGCGAGGGGGAGTTCCCCACCGACGCGCGGAATAACTGCTCATCGGTGCGCGATTCCAACCAGCGCTGGGCCAGTTTCTTGGGCACGGTCCCGAGGGATTTGCGACCCACGACACCCGAGCGCAACACTTGGACGAAGTTCCGCAACATCTTGCCATCATTGATCACACGCTCGAACACGGCGCGGAGCAATTGCGGGTCCTTGACCGACAACACCGCGCACAGCACCGCGGGAATGTCCTTCATGAAACCCTGCTCGCGGGCGTACACGGCGGTTTTGGCGATGAACGCCGCATCCACTTCCTGGGCCAAGGCCAGCACCTTCTGGAGCTGATCCTCGGCGGAGGCGTAGTAGGTGGAGTTCAAGCAACCGGTCACCGCATACTGCGCCAACGCATGTTTGGGCGATAACGCATACGCCGTTCCTCCCGCCTCATTCACCGCGTTGGTCTTGGGGGCCAGCGCTCCACGGACGGATTTGAAAATGTTTTTGTTAGCCATAGTCTTCGCTTTCGTTCTATTCTGCCAAACCTTATCGCAACCAGCGTGCCAACCCTTCACTCGGGCATTAAAATTGCCATTTCACACAATAAATACGGGCCTAAAATAATTTTAGTGTTTCCTTGTAAGTTCAAGTTTGCAGAAATCGGTAACTAGCGGTTATTATAAACACAAAGCTTGTAAGCTATGAAATCAAAGAAACGAGTGGTCATTGGTCTGCTGGGCAGCGTTTTGGACTCTGGTTTCCACCAGGAACGGTGGCAGAAATGGCGTCCCACGATTTCGTTGTGCAAACATGCCGATCTGCCAATCGACAGGTTCGAGTTGATTTACGATCCCAAGTTCCAAGATTTGGCCAATCTGATCCTGGCCGACATTCCGCGCGTGTCTCCGGCGGCGGTCGCAAAAGGCAATGCGCAGGCGCTGCATGATCCGTGGGATTTTGAGGAGGTCTACGCCGCGCTCCATGATTTCGCGCGCAGTTATCCGTTCAAGCCGGACGAGGAGGAATATCTGGTGCATATCACCACGGGTTCGCATGTGCAGCAGATTTGCCTGTTCCTGCTCACGGAGTCCCGGCATTTCCCGGCACGGCTGGTGCAAACTTCGCCCACCGACTCAAAACGGCGCGGGCCGGAGGGGAAATATGTGGTCATTGATCTCGACCTCTCCAAGTACGACCGGTTGGCCGCACGGTTTGGCACGGAACAGAAAGAGGCGCTGACGTTTCTGAAATCGGGCATTGCCACCCGCAACGCGCATTTCAATGAGCTGATTGAGCAGATTGAACATGTGGCCATCAATGCCAAAGACCCGATCCTGCTGACTGGCCCCACGGGCGCGGGCAAATCGCAACTGGCCCGGCGCATTTATGAGCTGAAGAAATCGCGTCACCAAATTTCCGGGGCCTTCGTGGAAGTGAACTGTGCAACACTGCGGGGAGATTCCGCCATGTCGACATTGTTCGGCCACGTCAAAGGCGCGTTCACGGGCGCGTTGAAAGATCGGCCAGGCTTGTTGCGCACGGCAGATGGCGGGCTGCTGTTTCTGGATGAGATCGGCGAACTGGGTTTGGATGAACAGGCGATGCTGCTGCGGGCTTTGGAGGAAAAACGCTTCATGCCCTTTGGCGGCGATCGCGAGGTGTGCAGTAATTTTCAATTGATCGCTGGCACCAATCGCAACCTACTCGGTGATGTCCAGGAAGGCCGGTTTCGGGAAGATTTACTGGCACGGACCAATCTGTGGACGTTTCATCTACCGGGTTTGCGCGAGCGTCCGGAAGATATTGAACCCAACCTAGACTACGAGCTGGAGCAATTTTCCCGAAAGAGCGGCCAGCATGTAACGATGAGCAAAGAGGTGCGCGAGGAGTTTTTGAAATTTGCCGCCTCTCCGGCTGCCCGGTGGTCGGCGAATTTCCGCGACCTGAATGCCTGCATCACTCGCATGGCCACCCTCTCGCCGGGCGGGCGGATCACAACCAAAGCTCTGGCGGGAGAAATGGAACGTTTGAAAACGGGTTGGGCCGCGCCCAACGCGGAAGGCAGCCCCAACGCCTTGCTGACTGAGGTGCTGGGAGAAAACGCGCTCAACAAACTCGACCTCTTCGACCGGGCGCAACTGGCCTGCGTGATTCAGGTGTGTCGGGAATCTGCAACTCTCTCGGATGCCGGCCGCAAATTATTTGCAGCGACACGGGAGCGGCGGAAAGTGGCAAATGACGCGGACCGGCTGCGAAAGTATCTGGCGCGGTTTGATCTGGAGTGGCAGCAGGTCAGGCATTTTAAGAACGTTGACCGGTAAACTAATTGCTGCTGGCCGCTGAACCGTACATAGTACACTTTTTCAGACTGACTCCAAAAATGGCACCCGTTCTCACGAGTGCCAGGGTGGCGGACGACTAAAAATCTGCGCGTGGTGATGGACTCAGGGATTGAGTTTGCTCCAGTCAATCTTATTGGTGGGATCAAGGTCGTTGAGGTATTTATCCATGACGGTGTAACCGTCGCCTTGGAGATCTTTTTGCGCGAGCTGCGGGTCCTTGGTATCCAAGTGATACTTTTTCTTCCATGAACGCGGGATGCCATCGGCGTCCAGATCTTTGAGGGGCGTGCCTTTGTATTCGGGGTAGCCGCCGACTTGGGCGATGTCGGTGATAATGCCGTTGCCGGCTTTGCCAATGTTGTTTTTGGCGAGGCCGGGCATGGGTGTGGGAGTGATTTCCTGGCCTTGGCTCCAGACCTTGCCGGTGCGAACGGAATGGATGACGCGTTCATCCACGGGATCGCGATGCGGCTGGGTGGCACCGACATTTTTTAAAATAGCTTCATAGGCTTCTGCGGCGGAAGTCATGGCCACGGGCGGCATGGGGAAGGCTTTGTCCACGCGTACTTGGGCCATGATGGTTTGAATGGCTTGGTCGTCATCCATGGCACCTTTGGCGATGCCGCCGCCCGCTTCCGGGTCAGGGGACTTAGTGAATTGCACGCCGCCGTTCCAATTATCCCGAGTCACAGCGTCGTTGCCTTCCACCACATTCCCGGCGACGTAGGCTTTACCCCAAAGGCTGGTGCGGTTGGTTTTGTTGTAACTTTGGGAGGGTTGCAGAATGCGATAGTGGATGGCGGTATCAGGCGTGGCCGGGCCGGGCTTGTAATAATTGTTGATGATGTTGTAGCGGCTATCTTTATCGCCACCATCGAGGGAACGATGCCGCCAGTTGAAGAGCACGTTGTTGACGAAATTGAAATCGTCGGTCATGGCTATGCTCGGGTTGCGACCGGTATTGCAGGCGAGGAGGTTGTGGTGAAACAGGCTGTTGCGGCCACCCCAATCGCCGCCGAACGCGTGATTGCAGGTATTGAGCGCTTCGCTGCTGATGGTCCACTGGATGGTGACGTTGACGGTGGGGAGTTTCAGGGCCGGACCGCCATTGGTGGGCTGATACATGTGGCGGTAAGTATCAATATTCTGGTCCTCGCCCCAACTGGCGGAGACGTGGTCGATGATGATATTGCCAATGGGGTTGCCGTA
>Ga0265324_10002255_pt1 | contig 10051 bp, 10 predicted proteins | sample 41419metaG_FD_198634 | JGI IMG/M metagenome (GOLD analysis project Ga0265324, IMG submission 198634) | Rhizosphere microbial communities from Carex aquatilis grown in University of Washington, Seatle, WA, United States - 4-14-19 metaG | ecosystem: Host-associated > Plants > Roots > Rhizosphere... | reverse complement strand
CAGGCGCAGGCCCAGGTAGCCGGCGAAGCCGAGATTGGTCGCCAGCAACAGCGCCCAATAAAGGCGCAGTTTGATCCATTCCTTGTAGAAAGTGGCTTTGAACATATTTTTAGTATTTCCCCGTCAGCGCGATGAAGGTGTCTTCCAAGGTGAGCGGCGCCGCGCGCAGATTTTCCGGCGTCACGCCCAGTTGGCCGAGTTCGAGTCGGGCCGTCGCTTCATCCAGAAAACCGTAGATGGCAGACTGTTTGCCTGCCCGCTCCAGTCGCAGATGTTTTGTTTCGTCATGGTGATCCTGAAATTCGCCCGCTGTCTCAAACGCGAATTTTCGAAATTCCTTCGTCAATTTTGGCAACTGCGTGTCAATCAGCACCCGGCCGCGCTGATAAATGATGACGTCGTCAATCAGCCCTTCCAGATCCTGGATGATGTGCGAAGTGAGCAGGATGCTACGCTTGCCATCGGCGGCATAATCGCGGATGACTTCCACAAACAGGCGCCGGTAGCCAGGGTCCAGCCCCATGGAATAATCGTCAAAGATGATCAGGTCGGGATTCTGCGCCAGCACCAATCCCAGCGCGACTTGCGAGCGCTGACCGCAGGACATGGTGGCGATACGCTGCGCAGGCGTGATGTCCAGCTTGGCCATCAGGTGATAATAGATGGCCGGATTCCATTTCGGGTAGAACGCCGAGTAGAAGCGCTCGATCTGGTGAATGTTGAAAAAACCGTATTGCACATGGCCCTCGATCAAATAGGCGATGCGCGATTTAGTGTGCGGAGTCAGCTGATGGGAATCCTCGCCCAGCAGCCGGCAGCGCCCGGCGCGCGGCGTGAGGAACGAATTGAGAATATTGATGGTGGTGGTTTTACCGGCACCGTTGCGGCCCAACAGTCCGCAGATACGACCCGGCTGGAGTTCCCACGACACGCCACGCAGGGCCGGCTTGTCGCCGTAATAGTGCGTAAGGTCGAGGCATTCGATGACAGATGACATATATAATTACAGGTAAAAATAAACCAGCACAGCGGGAACCAGGATGCCGATGGCCGTGAGCACGCCACCGCGCCGGGTGATGCCATGACGACCGCGCAATAGAAACAATCCGGTCACCGCCAGCAATAGCAGCGCCACACAATAGGAATCCGCAAACCACGTCCACCAACGGCCCGGGTTATAGTGCAGGCGATTGAAGGTGTGGAGCAGCGGCCGGCGCTTGAAAGTTTCCACCACGGCCTGGCCGCGGTCGCGCTGCAGCACCACGCTGCCGCCTTCAAAAAACACTTTCACCTGGCCCTCGACCGGCGAATAATGCTTTTGGTAAACGCCCTCAACGCCCGCCTGGGCCAGCAGGTTGGTGGCGTCCTGCCGGGTGAAAGTGTTTTCCAAGCCCGTCACGGGCAGGGTGATTTCACGCCGGGAAATGCTGTAGCTGGGATTCCAATCGTTGCGGTGATCAATCGCCAAACCCGACGCGGCATAAATCACGGTCGCGCCGAAAAACAAATACCCAATATCCCGGTGAATGACGTGGCACCATTTGCGCCAGTTGAAGGCGCTCATGGCTTCTCCGCCTGCAGCTCCCATTTGACCACGGCAAGCGAATAGGACGAAAGGTGGCCCGACTTGGCTTTGGCCACGCGGTCGCGGTAGTTGGCGATTTGTTTCAGGACGGGGTCATAGGCTGCGCCACCTTCGGGCTTTTGGACGCCGGCTTGGGCGGCCCTGGCCTGAGCCGACTTGACGTTGGCCTCCCACTTATCGAGGTAATCCTTGTCAATTTTGGTTTCTTTGACCTCGCCGGTCACCAAAATCGTCTTACCCTGCAGCTCCGGGAGAAAGGCTTTGAAGGTGTCGCCGGCCTCATCCTGCTTGACGCGAATCTGGCCCTTGGCATCGGCATCGCTGTCATGCAACAGCGCCCAGCAGCCTTTGCGTTTGCAGACCTCAGTGACGAAGCCTTGCAGCACGATTTCCTTGCCGGCATAGGCGTCCGGTTCTTTCAGAAAATCCTTTACGCCGACGACGGGCGGAAGCTTCGCGTGGACCTGACCAACCGCGTTGGTGGGTGACACCGGCTCGGCCGCAAAACCATGGACGGTGCCCCAGCCCAGCCACAAGACGGCGACGACGGCGGCGGTGTTTCGTTTGATCATCAGGGTGTGTTTCATAAATAATCTATTGGGAGATGGTCGGCCCGAGTTTGATTTCAACATGACCGTCCAAATACAACCAGTTGAGCTTGCGGTGGACAGCGTGCGGATAAAACCAGGCGATTTGATTGGCCACGGGCTGGCCGGAACTGCCCAGACTGCCTTCGGGTTGATTGAAAACCGAAGGCGTCAAATAGCAGTAATCGTCAAATACCACAAAGGTGGTGGACATCGTGTTCAAGGCGTTGTTCGCCCCGCTGGCACCGACCACATTTTGGGCCAATGACCAGGCATAGTTCACCCCGTTTGTCTCCAACTGCCCCCGCCCAGCCGGGCAGAGCCAGACCCGGTTGGTCGTGCTATAAGGCCGCAGAAAACCGGGCATGCCCATAGGATCGGCCACAATGCGGTAGCAGGATTTCCCCAGCATGGCTGACGTCGGCAGATGGGAATTGAAATCCATTAAATACATGTGATAAGACAGGGCGAGTTGCCGCAGATTGGAAAAACACACCACGGTTCGGGCCTTATCCTTGGCCTTGGCTAGGGCGGGCAACAACAAGCCAGCCAGAATCGCAATGATGGCAATCACCACGAGCAATTCAATCAACGTGAAGGCCCGTCGGAAATGTCGCGAACCAGCAGCCGGTGTGCCGGTCTTTCGAGGCGTTGCCATGCGCGGTGAATTACTGAGCCTGGCCGCGAATCCGATAGAAGGTGTTTGCATCGGTGAGCGGCAGGGTTACCGACCAATTGGTGGTATTATCCGCCGAGGTGATACCGGTTATGGCCGCCGACCAGTTGGTTGAGGCCACGGAAAAGTCGCCATTGGTGACCACATCGAACGGCGGATAGCCGCCCGTCCATGACAGCAGTATGTTCGTGGCGCTGTTGGTGACGGCAATGCTGGCTTGAATGGGCGGCGGCGGCAGCAAAACACGGATGATGGAACCAAAATTGTTCGCCCCCCCGCTGGTCAGCGGATAGTAAATATAAAACCGGTTGGTTTCCTGCACAATGGTGCCGGTGCCGAAGAAGCCGCTGGGACTGCCCAGATCGTTTACGAGATTGGTGTTGCCGAGATCGGCCAGCTTGGTAACGGTGTTGGAGGCGATGTTATATTTGGCCACGGTGCCGCCGCCGGAATTGGGCGCGGTGGAGTTGGTGCCGCCGTTGCGGTTGATGAAATACAGTTCCCCCTGCCACTCTACCAATCCGCTGTAGCCCGGCCGGGTGCCGTAGAGTTTCTGCGGAATGGGATTGGTCGAAAAACTGAAAAGGTTGGTGTAAAACCTGGTGCTGAGGTCATAGCGCGCAATGGCTCCGGGCTGGGCGTTCAGGCCGGTGGAAGTAAAATAAAGCGAGTTGGTGCCCACCAGCGTCGGTTCCGTGCCAGGAAATTCCCCAAAGCCGCCCGGCAGATTTAATACGTTGGCCACGAAGGGATTTCCCAAATTGTCAAAGGTGAGCTGTTCCAAAGTGCCCGCTCCCAGCGGCAGAGAATTGGTCAGCGTCACGGTGCTGCCATCCGGCAGGATTTGGACGGGATAATTGGTGGTCTTGAAGGTGGAGCCGCCGCTGAACGTGGTGAAATACCAAGCATTGCCCGCGGGCGTAAAGCCGTCAAAAGGCTGACCGCCAAGCACCGGTCCATCCAAATTAGTGATGAAGGTGGCGTTGCCGCTGGTCAGATTGTATTTCAGCACCACGCCACGGTTGGACGTGCCACCGAGCGACGTGGTCGTCCAAAGGTCATCACCAATCTGGGTCAACCCGGCACGCGACGACGCCCCCGTTGGCAGCCCATTGTTGGGAAAAGCAAACAGCGGGGTGATGGCTCCGCTGGTCAGATCAATCTCTGCGATGGTGCCCTTGTTGCTCACCCCCGCCAGCGTCGTGGTGAAGTAAGCCGCATTCCCAATCACCAGCAGCGAGCTCTCGGGCTTCGAGCCCGAATTGTTGTCCAAACTGGCCACCTGCACCACCTGGTGCAACGTCAAATCAAACCGGCTGATGGTGCCTAGATCATTGGCACCACCGCGCTGAGTAGTGAACCAAAGATTGGTTCCCACCTGGGTGAAGCGATCCAAGGGATAGTATCCGCCGCCGACCTCACCGGTATCCTTGTTGATCACGCCAAAATTCAAATCCGCAACTTTTTCAACCGTCTGGGCGGCCAGATTGGAGGTAATGCCACCCAAGGCGACACAGGACAACAAGACTGACAACAGGTTTTTTTTCATAATTTTCTATAATTACCGATTTCTTCATGCAACTTCCAGATCACTGGTCTGAAGCTATTTTGGGTTTAATATCTGATATAAACCTCCAGTAGTCTGGTGGGAGTTTAAGAACTCCAGAAGTCTGGTAATTCAATGACAGGCATTTAATATATATTATATTAACTACCAAATCAATCGTTATTTAAACTTAGTTTTAACGTTTTTATTATGCCAACCATAAATTGTTTTTTCTCAATCTTTTCTTGCCTCATTTTGAGTCCGTGTCAGCTCGGTTCATTCCGGCTCCTTGCACCCGGCCGCAACGGTTGTTTGCGCCAGCCAGGATGAAACCGCCACAATTTCAGGAGCCGTTTGTCGGCTTCAGGCAGTGTTTCTTATTTTAATAAAATGAAAATGGAAGCAACGATTTTCCGGTTTGCGGAAGCAACTGGAGCTGCACGCCAGCCACACCGACTTCGCGGATATGGCCGTGCTTGATCAGTTGATAAGCCGCTGATGGCAGCAAGGCGACACGATATTCCTATTTTCTAAATTCTTTAGGAACGCCGAGGATCATAGTTTTAGTAGATTGAAGGTTTGGGCTTCAGGTTGCCACGTCAACCTCATTTCTCCAATGATTGGCCAGCAGGCCGTTGATGAAGATTTGCAATGGATGATAAAACATCAGTGGCAGCAAAATCAGCGGAATGTCGCTGCGCGAACCGAAAATCAACACGGCCAGCGGCACGCCCATGGCCAGGGTTTTTTTGACGGAACAAAAATACGCCGTGATCCGGTCCTCCCGGTTCAAGCGCAGCACCCGGCACGTCCAATAAATCAACAGCGACATGCCGGTGAACAGCCATGCGACGCACAAAAATAATTTGGCCGTCGTCGCCGCGCCGTGCTGCTGCCAGATTTTTTCCACGAACGAATCACAAAACGCGCTGTAAACGATGAACACGATGACCGTATTGCTGATGCGGGCAATCCAGGCCTTGTGATGCTCCACCCATTTTCTGACAAACCTCCGCAGGCTCATGCCGATGAAAAAAGGCAGCAGCGTGAGCAGCATGATTTTCAGCATCAACGGTCCCAGCGGCGCGGACTGGCCGGTGGTCTGCATCAATTCATGCACCAGCAACGGCGTCAGCACCACGCCGATGAGGTTCGACAACGCCGCGTTGAACAAGGCCCCGGCAACATTGCCCTGGGCCACGGCGGTCAACACCACCGACGTGGAAATCGTGGAAGGCAGCACACACAAATAAAGCAATCCCTGCCGGATGCCCGGCGGTTCAGTTCCCCAAATCAACGGCACGGTGAAAAATAAAACAATTCCAACAACCGGGAAGACGATGAACGTGAAGCTTTGAATGATGACGTGCAGCCGCCAGTTGCCCGCGCCACTTTTGAGCTTCTCAAATGCCAGAGACAAACCTTGTAAAAAAAGGATCGCCGCAATCCCGACATTGTTAATCAATTCAGGGTGCAAAAAACCGTGGCGCGAGCCGGGCGTTGGAAAAAGAAATGCCAGCACCACGGCCAGAATCAGGCCCAGGATAAAACCATTGCGGCGAATCCACGTTGCGTAGTTCATTCGGCTCCCTTCACGCGGCCGCAACTTTTTTCCGCGCCAGCCAGGATGAATCCGCCAATTTCAGGAGCCGTTCACCGGCAGCGTGCAGCGTCGCCTCTTTTTTTGCAAAGTGAAATCGGATGAACCGATTTTCCGGTTCGCGGAAAAAACTGGAGCCGGGCACACCAGCCACGCCGACTTCGCGGACAAACCATTCCGCCGCTTCAGTGTCGCGTGCGAAGCCGAGCGAAGAAATGTCGAGCAGCACATAATATGCGCCTTGCGGTTCGGTGAACGGCAAACCGGTTCCGCGCAGGTAGCCGAGGAACACATCGCGTTTTTTCGCATAGAGTTCCCGCAACCCGGCGTAATAGCTGTCGGGCAATTCCAGTCCGGCCACGGCGGCTTCCTGCAACGGTGCGGCGGCGCCGACGGTCAGAAAATCATGCACTTTGCGGGCCTGCGCGATGATTTCCGGCGCGGCGTGAACATAGCCGAGCCGCCAGCCGGTGATGGAATAGGTTTTGGAAAGCGAGTTGCAGGTGATGACGCGTTCGAACGCGCCGGGCAACGCCGCGCAATAAACGTGTTCGTGCGGCGCATAGACGATGTGTTCGTATGGTTCGTCGGTGATGACAAAGACGTCGTGCTGCTCCGCGAGTTTCAGGATTTCCAAAAGTTCGGTGCGCGTGAAAACCTTGCCGGTGGGATTGGACGGATTGCAGACAATGATGGCTTTTGGTTTTTGCGCGAACGCACGGGCAAGCTCATCCGAATCAAAATTAAAATCCGGCGCGTGCAGCGGAACGTAAATCGGTTCCGCGCCGGACAGAATCGCATCGGCGGCGTAATTTTCGTAGAACGGCGAAAAGACGATGACTTTGTCGCCGGGATTGCACGCGGTCATCATGGCAACCATCATCGCCTCGGTGCTGCCGCAGGTGACGACGAGATGCTGGTCGGGATCAACGGCCAGACCGGTAAACCGGGAGATTTTCCGCGCGAGCGCCTGACGAAAACGTGGTGCGCCCCAGGTCACCGCATACTGATGATGCGGCCCGCGCGTGGCGCGTTCGAGCGCGGCGAGCAATTCCTCCGGCGGATCGAAATCAGGAAAGCCCTGCGCGAGATTGACCGCGCCGTGCCGGTTGGCAAGCCGGGTCATGGCGCGGATCACTGATTCGGAAAATTTGGAAAGTCTGGTCGCGGTCGCTGGCATAATTTGAATCGGCTTTCAGGTGACGGTGAATTTTAATAATTTCGGCAAGGTGTGTTTGCCGTGCCACAAAAGGGTGGACAGCGATCCTGCCCGGAGACAGAAGACTGAAAAATGCGCCACCGGGCAAGGTGCTTTATCAACTACACCGCGTTGTCGTCACGTTCATCGGTGCGAATGCGATGCGCTTCCAAAATGGTTGATATAAAAATCTTGCCATCGCCGATCTTCCCGGTCCGGGCCGACTTGATAATGGCTTGAACGACCGAATCCACCCGATGGTCGGCCAGCACAATTTCAAGTTTGATTTTTGGCAAAAAATCCACGGTGTATTCGCTGCCACGGTATAATTCGGTGTGCCCTTTCTGGCGGCCAAAACCTTTTACTTCGGTGACGGTCAGGCCTTCGATGCCGAGGTCGTTCAAGGCATCCCGGACTTCGTCGAGTTTGAACGGTTTGAGGATGGCTTCAATTTTTTTCACGGTTCGAAGGTTTGGTTCATAGGTTTTGACCGATGGACAGCAGGCTGCGGTAGGTATCCAGAATTGATTTCAGAGCGCCCACCGCTCCGTGAATTTGCGAAGGCTTGGGTGCGAGTTTCGGTATGCCAATATGGAGTTCGAAGGGAGCCGGATTCAATTCGTCTGTAATCGTGAGGAAGTCCCGCAAAGATGACTTGGGTGACCCACGAAGCGAGGCGGTGTCGGATTCAATTTTCAAAATGCTGCCCGGCAGAAATCGCTGGGTGGCTTGAACCGCTGGTTGTGCCAGCGCCCGGTTCAAAATGTCACTTTTGGTATCCAACAGAAAACCGCCGGAATGATTCTGCGTCTGGAGCGAAATAGCCCCATGAAAACGAAGCACGCCCAGCTCCCGTTCCAAATAATACACTTCGGGCCGGGATGAGCCGCTCCAAAATTCCCCCGCCAAATCTTCGCCCGCAGCCTGGCTCCGGGTGCGCGCCACAAAACCAAGCGGGTTGCAAATGGGATAGGTATAGAGGTGGTAGCCTCTGGCCGTTTGGGGAGCGGCTTCCAGTTCTTGCAACAGTTCCGCCAGCGCCTCCGCTCCTTCCGCCTCATCGCCACGAAGGCCGGCAAATATTCCCAGACGATTGGTGTCACCGCCGCCGGTCGGTCCCATGAAGATGAATCGTGGGATCTGAAAAACGGTTTGCTCAACCAGAAACTGGCCAACAGAACCGCCAATGAGGTAGTCGGAGTTTTCCGCCAACTCCAACAATGGTTTCAACAGCCGCTGGGTTACGTTGGGTTGATCACTCAAGGCCTCCGCATTTAAGGGAGCGGAAATGAGTTGGGCCGGTGGGAAGGCTCGCATATTATTTTACAACGTATAGATTTGTTCGGTAGTGGAACAGGGGGTAGAGGTATTTTCGCCGCAGCCGCTGCCAACCGAAACGCAGTCGAACCTCCCATAACGGCTTGCCTTTTCGACCACGGCGTCCTTCATCAATGGTGGAAGGGAACAGGCCGCTAATACTGCCCTGGACCACAATGGCCGGCTCGCTCCAGTAACGCCGAATGCCCATTTCCCGGTCAATGCGGTTGTATAAATGATCGGCGGCGGCATAAAGCTGATTGCGCTCCAGCCAGGCAAGCCGAAGCCGGGCGGTTTCCGCTCCGATCAAATACCCGTCATTGGTCCGCACCTGGTTGGCTTCATATAGATATTTACCCGGCCGCAAATGCTGCGGAGGGATGAACATATTTCCACCGCTGCCAATCTGAATGGTGTGCGGATGGTCAATCGCCTCCGCCTCGGCAAGAATCTTTGAAAGCACACCGGTAAAATTCTGGTCGAGGATGGCGTCGTCTTCCAACACCAAGGCCCGGTGGTATCCGTGAGCCGCAATCCGGCGCAAGGCTTCAATATGTTTGAGCGCGCAGGATAACACACCGATGGGACACGGATTTTCTGATCGCATTACATGTTCCGTCAGCGCCGGGTCAATCGCATCCGGATCGTGTTCCTCAATCAATTCATAGGGGATTTGGAATCTCGCCAGTTGCGACGCGATATGGTCGGCTCTGCCGGCTAAATGCCGCGCATGGATGACATAAACGGCCTGAATCTGTCCGTTACTAAACATAGGTGAATTCATTAGTTCCATGATTTTTATTTCTGTTTGATTTTTATGGAACCTCCAGCCGTCCGGTCGGTGCCGTGGTGGTTAGGTTTGGCGTTAAATGATCCAGTCGAGCGGCGCTTCTATTTTGCGCGCCGATTTGTCGCGAACAACGAGTTGCTTTTCCTCATAGACCACCAACGAATCCGGCGGCACGCTGTGCATGAGAAACACGTTGGCGCCGATGGTCGAGTTGGCACCGATGACCGTTTCGCCGCCGAGTATGGTGGAGTTCGGATAAATCGTCACATTGTCCTCCACGTTCGGATGGCGTTTGCCGCCCTTGACGATGTGGCCGGCTTCGTCCTTGGCAAAACTCCGCGCGCCGAGCGTCACGCCATGGTAAAGCTTCACGCGGCTGCCAATTTTGCTGGTCTCGCCAATGACCACGCCCGTGCCGTGGTCGATGAAAAAATGCGAGCCGATCCGCGCGCCCGGATGGATGTCAATGCCGGTGCGGCTGTGCGCCCATTCCGTCATCATGCGCGGAATGATCGGCGCGCCCGCCACATACAAGACATGCGCGAGCCGCTGGATGGCGATGGCCTCAATGAACGGGTAGGACAAAATAATCTCTTCGCTGAACAGTGCCGCCGGGTCGCCTTCGTAGGCCGCTTCGATGTCCGTGCGCAGCAGATCACGCACATGGGCCAACGAATGGAAAAAAAGCCGCAAAATTGGCGGCGTGCGGCCCGTCGGTTTTTTGGGGTCGCCGATGCGGACGCTTTTGCGGA
>Ga0265324_10002251_pt1 | contig 10055 bp, 24 predicted proteins | sample 41419metaG_FD_198634 | JGI IMG/M metagenome (GOLD analysis project Ga0265324, IMG submission 198634) | Rhizosphere microbial communities from Carex aquatilis grown in University of Washington, Seatle, WA, United States - 4-14-19 metaG | ecosystem: Host-associated > Plants > Roots > Rhizosphere... | reverse complement strand
TCGTAATGGCAGTAAACGGCGCCAACCTTTCCGGCGCCAACCTTTCCGACGCCAACCTTCGCAGCGCCAACCTTTCCGGCGCCAACCTTTACGGCGCCAACCTTCGCAGCGCCAACCTTCGCAGCGCCGACCTTTCCGGCGCCAACCTTTCCGGCGCCAACCTTTCCGGCGCCTACCTTTACGGCGCCTACCTTTACGGCGCCGACCTTTCCGGCGCCAACCTTTCCGGCGCCGACCTTTCCGACGCCAACCTTCGCAGCGCCAATTTCACAAATGTATATAATTACACGCTGGCGGGCGGTTGGAAGCTGGATAAATACGGCGTAGCCAGAAAATCGGAGTAGTTATTGTTCCTAAAACTTACGATTCCTAAAAACGTATCTAAGGAGCTTGACTCAGTACTTCCTGGGTCAACATCCCGGTTTACAAAAGTTCACTCCAAGAGTTTTCACCTTACCATCCTGTATGTAGGTAAAAACTCAGATAAAAAGAAAGACGAGATTCTTAGTAATGTAGAGACCGTTTGTAGGAATCAGCCACTCCTGCAGGCTCGCTTAGGTGGTATTGGCTACTTTAGGCTGATGGATGATAGCGTGGTTACTTACGCCTCAGTCAACAGCCCAGGCCTAGACCTTCTTCGTGCCAACCTCTTTATGGCCGTAAATCCAGTGTGTCAAATCCCTAACACCTACGGGTTTAACGCTCATATTACATTGTATCACGGCCAGGCCCCGGTTGGAATTATTAACAAGCTACCGAACATTTCTTGGACTTTTGAAGGAATTCGGGTATGCTCTGAGCTTGAAACTTACGTTCCGTTTAACGCACAACTTTAGGAGACACAGATGAGTACAAAGAAGCCAAAGGTCCGCGAGTGGGTAGTTGTCAACATTAATGAAGGAATCTCATGGTTTGCTTGGACGGCAACTCCAGAGGAAGCTATTGAGTCTTATCTTATTGAGTGTAACTGTGATGCGGGAGACTACGAGCTTAACGTTCTTCCCGTAGGCAAAGACGTTTATTACACCGCAAAGGTCTTGGGGGTGCCGCAGTTCACGATTACCAAGGGAGTGGTAGAGGAATGATTCCAATCATTGGATTGGTACTATACTGTCTAATGCTGTACAGTATAGTCGGTTGGGCAGTTTACATGTTTGCAGAGCAAGAAGTTCGTTACAACAATAGCCGTAAGGCGGCCATTGTGGCTCTGCTGAGCCCAGTTTGGCCCTTGCTGATTGTCTGGGGTATTCTTTATTTTGTGTGGCGTACGATCACAAATATCAACGCTATTACTAAGAAGGCTTACAGAAAGGTTGAAGAGTTGTGGGCAATTGCTACTGAAAAGGAGCTGTAATGACCAGCTCCCTTAAAACCTTCCTCGCCGGCAAAAAACAAATATTTTGCTTGGCCCGGCGCTCATATGTGCCCAAAGCTACTTGGCTCGCAAACCCTTCACCAGCTAGCGCCTGACGTACCTACTGAGGAACTCTATCAAAGGAACGGTAACGATATTTGGTTGATTGACGTCCTTGACGACGGCACCGCCATTAATTACTGCATTGAGGTTGATGGCAATGATTCCCTTTATCAGTATCTCTGATACCCACTTTGGGTACGACCGTTCGATCTTGAACGACTTCTCTGCGTTGAGCAACCTGGCAGAATCACTGGGAGATATTTGTAAACACAAAGTAAACAGACTAATCCTCAATGGTGACATCTGGGAAATCTGTGTACCCAAGGATGTAGGAGATGACGGCCCAGTCTCGGGAATCACGCCTTACACCGCCTCTGTCTCTAAAGACTTCTTCTCGATTCTTGGGGACTACCTTGACGTTCAAGAGGTGGTTATTGTTCCTGGCAACCATGATTATACACTGTGGCGCCAAGCTACGTATAACAATGCGCCAGACAACAACAAAGGCCCTTGTACAACATTTGACTTGCGTTCAACCAGAATCGGCCGCACCATCCTGGCCTCCCTTCTTGGTCCATCCTCCGGCCTTTACCCTAAAGTAACCTTGGCCTACCCCACTTACTTTCTGGGCGGCCAGTGGCCGTATTGCGCCTTCCACCACGGACACTTCCTTGACGATCTTATTATCGGTCAGGCAGCTGACGCAGAATATACTGCGCTTTCCGCACTAGGCGTTAAGCAAAGGCCTCCAGTAGTCCTTGATGACCAAGAGACCCTTTCAAGCCTATCGTTAAAAACCGACAATTTCCTGAGCAGTCTATGGGCCAGCAACTCCCCGGCGAGATCCGCCCTATGGGCGCTTGTTCGCCGGGACGATACTAGGGCTTTCTGTCCATCAGTTCCTAAGAAGGGGTATTCAGAGGTTCAACTTGAAACATTCGAAAACGACTTAGGTAAGAACCTTCGTTGGTTTATAGACTTGTTAACGGTAGACTCCCATTCTCCTACACCTATCGGTGACAAGAACTTTCCTAGCTACTTATTTGTCGGCCATGACCATTTAGGGGGTATGGCCGAGATTTGTGGGCCAGATGGCTACAAGTGGACGGTTATTGACACTGGCGGGTGGACCCAGGATGGGGAAGGTCCGCCACATGGTCACGCCGTAGTTTGGGATAATGAACTTCATGCCCCTAAAGTGTTTGCAATCAGGGTTTGAAAGGAGTATAGTACGGAAATGAATCCGGATTACATATTTGGAATTGTAGTTTACGTTGTCATAGCGGTGGTACAATTTGCACTATTTGTTAGCGTGTACCTTGAAAAGGAAGATCCGACCGAGAAGAAAGACGCTGCTATAATTGCACTTCTAGCGCCGGTATGGCCACTGGCCTTGGTCGGCTCTATTTTGTTTCTTTTTGGTTACGGAGGGTATCGTATGGCAGTTTCGATACCTCGTGGGCTCAAGTGCATCAAGGAAATGTTCAATACGGCCATTGGCCGGGAGGGAAAGTAGATGAACGAACTTGTTATTTGCTATCTAGTTTTCGCGATAAATATTTTCTTAGTGTTGTCTGTTGACTATTGCCTGTTTAAAAGTCGTTTTGCGGCCATTTTGGGCTGCCTAGCCCCTGTATGGCCGGTGTTGGTTGTACTAGCAACTGGTTTTGGCTTGTATAAGCTTGTAATGAATGCTAAAGACATGTTCTTGACGGCCATAGGCCGGGAGGGAAAGTAGATGAAAGACATCGGTGACTTTTCAACAGAAGAGCTGCAGGAAGAAATTACACGACGCAAAAGCCCAAAGGTGACTAGGCCGGCTATGATCGTGGAGCCCAACTTGGGCTACCTGTGCTCCTACCTTGAAAACCAAGTTGGCAAGTGGTCCGTAAAAGGCGAAGTGGGCGACGATGATCCAGAGTATATTTTTGAGGAAGTCATGAAAACCTTCTACGGACCAGACTTCTTTGAATGGTTTAACAAGCTTGACTCAAAATAGCTAGGGAGACCTTGTGGTAGAAACACTACACGTTTACAAGAATGACGTAATTGACCACGTTGTGGCAACCTCGGCAGAAGAGGCGAAGGGGCTTATGTGTAAGGCCTTTGGAGATGTGGAAGAGCACCTGGAGACCGAGTACATACAGGTGCCAGATGACAGGGAGCTTACAATCAATAGCGACGATGATGGCTTAATTACCCACACTTGCGCTGAGTGGTGCAAGATCAACGGCAAGGGCTTTCTCTGTTCTACGGAGTATTAGGTGGGCTGGTCAGTAGGATATGATCATCAGTGGTCGCGCGACATCGGCTACGGGGTGCCGGCTATCTGTGACTATCCCGGCTGCACAGAGAAAATCGATAGAGGGCTGAGCTATGTCTGCGGCAATGAGCCATATGGCGGAGTGGACGGTTGTGGTCTGTACTTCTGCCACAAGCATCTGTTTTATGACCCTTATGGCGGTCCCTTCCGTTGCAAGCGCTGTTGTAACGGTTTGGCTCCCTTTGACCCTAAACCCGACACCGAAGAGTGGATCAAACACAAGATGACGGATCCTAGCTGGGAAAAGTGGAGACTAGAGCAAGGTATTCTGACGATTTCTGTTGATATTACGCCTTACTTGGTTTTACCTAAAAAGGAGAATTTATGATTCCTGTATGGTTTGTTGCTGTTTTCGCTTACTTAGCTATCGGTATTCTTGTCTATGTGGGAGGTCGCGGCGCCATTGACGACGGCTACAACAAAGGGGCCATTGTGGCTCTACTGAGCCCTGTTTGGCCCTTGCTGATTGTCTGTGGCGTCCTCTATCTCTTGTGGTGCATTCCAGGCGAAGCCAAAGACCTAATCGCTATCGCCAGAATGAAGGACTAGTTAACATGACCGAAACACAAATTCCATACAATACTGGCACGATTATTGATCTGCTAAGCGAAGACGGGAAAATCATTGACACCGTCCAGATTGGTGAAACCGGCAAGCTAGGCTTTAGAGTCGACGGCAAGGTGTCCTGTCGCTGGTGGAAGGACGAAGGTAGGACGTGGAAGGTGGACTTGATGATGGAACGAACGAGACGAGGAGTTGGCCGATGACTAAAGAAAACTGCCTCGACTGCATTCAAATCCGCCATCAAGAGACAGATGGTTGCTTGTGGTACTGTGCTCTACATGTTCACCCCAATGGGTACGGATCTTTGCACCCAGAGATAGATACTTTGTTCGCTCCAGCCTGCCCAAAGTTCGAACGTTCGCCCAACACTACCCAGGCTCGCCGTTGTGCTGATTGGCATGCAGGAAGAAGTAATACAAATTGACACCTCAGCCAAACCAGAGTAATAACTAACTTATGCAAACCTTCCTCCCATACCCAGACTTCGCTAAGTCCGCTTCAGTGCTCGACTACCGGCGCCTAGGCAAACAACGGGTTGAGGCTTTTCAAATCCTAAAGACACTCGAAACCGGCCGAAAAGGTTGGGCCAACCACCCGGCCGTAAAGATGTGGTATGGGTACAATCGAGCCTTGGGGCTTTATATGAACGCTATGATCCAGGAATGGATAAAGCGTGGATACAAAAACACCATGTGGTTTGCCGAAGTCCTTGTTAAGCCTCCCATGCCTCCATGGCTTGGGAATGAACACCTTCACGCATCTCACAGGTCAAACTTGTTGAGGAAAGATCCTGACTGGTACGCGCAATTTAATTGGCCAGAGCCGGCCACATTGGCCTACGTTTGGCCTACGAAGGAGATGTGAGATGTGGTTTGTTTATTATAGTGTTTGGTGTTACGTTGCTTGTGGGTTTACAACGTACGTTTTTGCAAGAAATTTCCCGTATGATGGTGGCATGCCCCGCAAAGCGGCCATTGTGGCTCTGCTGAGCCCAGTTTGGCCGGTAGCGCTAGTTTTACTAATCGTTTGGGGCCTTTGGTGGCTGGTGAGTCACATTCCATCTGTTTTTACGGCCGGTACGGCCGAGTTCAGGGTGCTGTTCAAGGCGGCTATGAACAAAAAGGTTGACAACTAAAACAAATAAGCGCAAGATCTCAGTATGAACTCATTGGTTGTAGCCGAGCTACTAATAACGCACCTCACAACGAAGGAATCTCGTAAGAGGGAGCTTCGTTTAACAGAGGGGTATGGGGCAACGCTGCTTGGAGAATTAACGAGTAATGGTGAGGCTAGTATCGTAGCAAGGGCCATTGCTCAACTTCAACATTCGGATTACGTAAAGGTAGAGATTCTCTCCACTCTATTGAACGATGTTGACTGGAAGGACGAAAGCAGCATTGTTGCCGCCTTGACCCAAAAATGGATTGAACTAGGCTATTAGATTACCGGGGAGTGGTGGAAGCTACACAACCAGACAGTGGATCGCTCTAGGGAATAACACAAGAATACCTAGGCATTGCAGGTATCAAACCCTGCCTCCCCGACTACAGAGGAAAATAATGACTAAAAACGAAGAAATAACCCAGAGGCTAACCAAGGCGGCAGAGCACATCAAAGATGGCAGGACGGGTTTGTCGTCTCTTGATAACACTCAGGGCCTTATTGATGAGCTTTCGGCCATATTGGCCGAATTGTATAATAAAGTCGAGGCCTTAGAGATCCCTTGTAGTGAGTTCGAATGCGACCACGCAGCCTACGAGCATGACGAAACGGGCTGCCGGGCAGGCGTGGAGACAGATGAAGGGTACGTTCAGTGTTCGTGCATGAAGTTTAAGAGGAGTAAGTAACCTATTCTCGGGTGGTGGCGGAAGAGGTAGACGCACCGGGGACCGGCGCTGGTAAATAACGCGACAATAACCAGCATTGTAGGTTCGAATCCTACCCACCTGACTAATTACTAACAATCCACTTGACGGCCGTATCGGCCGGGTGTAGAGTACAAAACATGTCAAACAAACCTAACAATACTATCTACAAAACAATCGATCCTCGTTGGGAACTTTACTACGAACTTATGGCCTGGTACGAAAAGGCATCCAAACACGGAGCCAAACCAGCTACCCGCTATCACCTCCTGGCAGAAGTAAACCATCAGCTTAATTCCTGCCCAATCCCTGAACCTGAGACGATCTACGTTGACCGTGTCTGGGCTCAGAAGCCCACAACTAGCCACTCCAAACCCAATCCGTTTAGGAAGTAGCTATGACCAAAATTAACTGGAATAACATATTCTTACAAAGGGACGGCGAAGGAAACCTAACCAAGCTGGCACAAGCCGTTGATTCTATTATTGGTACCGGCTGTGACTGCGGTACTGACGAACCAGAAAGCTGTATCGTCTGCCTTTGCGAAGCTGCCTTACATGAACAGTTTGACCAAATTACGGCTCTTAGAGCCGAGGTGGAAAGGCTTAAGGCCGTGGGTAGAGGCGACTCCCTAGAGGGTTCTCACATTTTTGATCGCTGGTTGGAATAGGAGACTACATGCAAGACTCTGACTACTTTCTAACAAGTCAAGAAATTCACGACAAGTACCCAAAAGGCTCACCAGACTACCCTGACCACAGGAGTCACTGTCCGTGTGCTAGCTGCTATGAATCTTGGAGTAATTATTACCAAGCACAAAGCGGAATTAGATTTTCTAGAAAGCACCTTCTAAAATCCTCAGGCAGCGACATCATACCTGGTGTTCTCCCTAGCTCCTGGCTTAGAGCTTGGGTCCCGGAACGGCAACGGGTCCTCCCAAATATGGTACCTTGAATCCATTAGATACCCCACCGGGTCACTTAGTGGACTTGAGATGTCGGGAGGAGTGGTTAATAAATGGTTGATAATTACCTTGACGGCCGTATCGGCCGGGAGTAGGGTTACTCTATGGAAAAACTTCCAAACAAAATTAGACTGGAACGTGACTACACAGGTCAGAACCCCTATGTTAAGGCTTTCTCTACTAAAGCCCTTTCGGGTTTTTGGTCTACCACTCCGAATAACTGTGGTTTCGAATGGTTTGTTTTAGACACTACGAATTCTAACCCACCAGGAAGTTGGTCCATTTGGTGCTGCCCTACTAGAAAGGCCGCTAGAGATTTGGTCTGGTACCATAAATCGGCCAACTTGGCCACATTGGATACTCCAGCAAAATACTACTTCCATCCAAAGAAGAATACCGTTAATTTTACTTGACGGCCGTATCGTGCGAAGCCGTATATCGGCCGGTGAAGGTACTTGAAACTACTAATAGGTTACTAAAGTAACTTAATTTGTTCTTAAAAGTCCCAACACGGCTCTTAGAGCCAAAAAAAGGGTGTAGTGCCGGAGGCTCGGTCTATGTCAGCTACGCAGTGCGTATGGGACCCTAACGCAATAGACTACCCCCGTGGGTGCGCTGCAGCATTCGAGCGGTGCGTTAAGCACGCGTCTTGCATAGGGCAGCGCAGCCAGCAAGCGCCATCAAGTAGCTACGCACCTTGGCGCCACCTATAACACCTTGCACCAATTGACTACAGCCGCCAGCGTCACTATAGCGCAAGCTGTCATCAATAGGCTCGCATCCTAGGCGCCTAGCTACCAACACTGGACCGATACCGTCAGCATGAGCTAACAGGCCTCCAAAGCGTTCCTAATGCGTTAGCTGCTTATCGCCCTTGATCCTCGCGGCTGTCCTGCTAGCCGAGCCCACTACATTAGGATACGGCCAATATGGCCGCTTTCAAGTACTACCAAACACCTAAACAACTAGTTTCCCAATGATATCGCCTATTTACAATTATTAACCACCCATCCTATTGACAGGTAGTTAATCCCATGAGATAACTAACCTATGAAATCAATCATTGTTGCTCTGGCGCTTCTCATTCCTTCCTTCGCTACTGCGGCGACCCTCAAAGTCGAAGGCCCTAAGGTTACTGCAGACTTTGCTAAGGATGCATTGCCCCCCTGTGGTCATCCGATGGCCATCTTCAATGGCTCAAGCTTTGATGGCACTGTCTACCTTCATGATGCCGACATCGCCCTTGATGCAGTTACGACCAAGCACGTTCGGGATCTGGCCAAAGACGGTCAACTCCCCGCGATCTGCCAGGTGCAAGGCGTGCCTTTTGTGGTCGTGGCCTCGAATTAGGTACTTGACAGGGTTATTAATCACTGATAGGGTTAGAACATGGAAAACGAAAACAACATGGTTAGAGTTTATGACAGCACAGGCGGTTTCGTTGGCTACGCTAAGGCTTCCGATCTGGGTGTCCGCTCTGACGGTCGCGAGCATGGTTACAAACAAGTTTGGGTTTCCGACAATCAAGACGGTTCTAACGGTCGTTTCTGGAGACGCTTTAGCCTTCGTTCTGCCTAGCCGAGCATCCTTTTCCCCTAGGGAATTATCAAACAACGCATGTAGTTAATATCCTACACTAATGATTTCAGGTACTTACAAGGTTTCAAAAACAGGGGTTAGAAAATGACATATCTTGCCTTAGTTGCGGTCGCCTTGCTTATTTCTTGTCGGTTGCTGAGGTACTCTTAAGCTTTTAGTGGGTTTCTAGTCGCTTCTCCTGGCCGATACGGCCATAAAACGACTCCAAAAAAATTCAATACAGGTTATACGCAGCAAAATATATACGCAGCAAAATATATACGCAGCAAAATAGGGCCATATTGGCCCTATTTTGCTGCGTATAGTTAACTTAATGCGTTATTACTATTATTCTTGACCTGGAATCGGTTCAGGGTGTACTTATTGATTATGATTTCAACACTCCTCATGTCAATGATGCTTCTGGGATCTCCTGATTTCAACATGGATGCGGACGCGCCTACCATTTCCCGCCATAATGGCGGTATTGTGGAGCACGTGTGGCATTCTAGCCCCGTGATTGAGACTGGCAAGACTTCAAGCATCAATTCGGCCGTATCGGCCGTGACTAGCCCTAAGTGTCCTGCAGGCTGGACCGATACTCAAGGCGTTTGCTTGCCTGGCTAGGTGCAACCATGATTAACATGATGCTTCTTGCTACTCAGTTGGCGCTTAGCGCCAGTACGGTCGACTTCCAGGACAATGAATCACTTGAACAGTCTCTAGATCGTCACGCTGTAGCTCGTGCGAGGTGCCAGGCTGGTTTGGTTGAGACTGGGGCACTTGAGGTAGTTAAACCAGACTGGGCATTTAATGATATGCCATGGGTTATTGCAGACTATGATGGGCCGTTTGCTAGTTCAGATGATGAAAAGGTCAATCCGTTTGCTACTGAATAACTCATAAACTTGAGAAATACTTAACATATGCAAAAATAACGCCAAACGCGCCATATTGGCGCTATTGCGTTATGAAAAATTTGGGAGATCCTGACGCCCTGTGGGAAACTGGGGCTGAGACTGTGCCAACTTAGTTGGCAGTTAGTGTCAACTTAGTTGTCTTCCTGCGGCTCGATTGATGCAACTAGTTGGAATCATTGACTTAATGAGTTATTCCCTGGCGCACAGCGCCATAAAGGTAGACTTGCGTCATAACTTCTTGCATTACTTCTCTTGTCCTTATGTGCCAACTTAGTTGACATTGTGTTGTTAGGTGCTTAATCCGTCTGCGCTCAAAGCATCTTACTAATAAAGATACGTGTTCAGGCCACCAGGATCCATTCCTGCGGCCGTATGCTCGCTTTGCTCGCAAGCGACGGCCGATCCTGGACTGGTACCCCAACCC
>Ga0265324_10002244_pt1 | contig 10070 bp, 10 predicted proteins | sample 41419metaG_FD_198634 | JGI IMG/M metagenome (GOLD analysis project Ga0265324, IMG submission 198634) | Rhizosphere microbial communities from Carex aquatilis grown in University of Washington, Seatle, WA, United States - 4-14-19 metaG | ecosystem: Host-associated > Plants > Roots > Rhizosphere... | reverse complement strand
GGGCGCCTACCTGCGGATCGGGATCTACGCGCCTGGGCAGATCGGGAAGTTCACGCGCTTCACCGTCCGTCACGGCAAGCTGCCCGCGCGCGTCGACACGTGCCTGAGCCCCGATGGGGTCAAACCGATGACGTGCCCATCATGAGCGCCACAAGCCGCGACGTACCGCTGCAGTGGGTCGACGCCCCCGACCGGCCTACGCAACCACGAGCTCGGACGCCGATCGCGCTCGCACTCCTGTGTCCCGCGATCTTCGCCTGCTCCTTCGCCATCGGCCGCGCCACCGTCTCCACGAGCGCCCCCCATCCGACCGCGGCGCCGAACCTGCCGATCACCTACGCGGGCGCGCCCATCCCCGCACGTCTCGGCGATGCGCCTCCACTCGGCGCCATCCGCGCGCCGCGCACCGCCACCCGCTCACACCGTCACGCCCGCCCCAGCACCACGACCCGGCCGGTCGCCGCGGCGGTGGCGCGACCGCTGGCGTCGAGCTCGCCCACGACCGTCTCCGCGCCGCCACCGGCCGTAACCAAAGCGCCCACTCCCGCGGCTTCCACGCCAGCGCGCCGCTCTCAGCCTCACAAGAGCGGCGGCGTCTCGTTCGACAGCTCTGGCTGACACGGTGTACAGGACCACCCCGAGTCTGCTGCAGCTCGCCGCGCCGCTCCTCCTCGTCATCGCGATCGCGGGGTTCGTCGCCGGCCATCGCCACGCGTCATCCGCGCCGGCCGGCGCCAGCGACCGGACACAGAGCGCCTACGGAGCGAGCGTGCTGCTCGAATACCCCGCGAACTGGCGGCAGGTCGACACGCGCCTCGCACCGGCGATCCCCGGGCTGACGATCACGGGCGCCGTGCTGCTCTCGCCGGGCGGCGAGGGCGTCCGCGCGGGCCTGCTCAGCGGACGGATACCCCGTGGCGAGTCCAGCCCGCTCCCGGATGCCTTCCTCGCGCACCTGCACCGCGCCCCCCGCACCGACGTCGTCGACCTCCTCGACGCCCAGGCCTACCGGTACAGCCACCTCAGCCTCCCGCGCTACAACCGCATCCTCGACCTCTACGTGCTCCCCAGTCCCGCAGGCGGCGACGCCGCGCTCGCCTGCTACGCGTCCAAGCCGCTCGCCAGCTACCTGAAGCAGTGCCAGCAGATCGTCGCCGGACTCACGCTGGTGGGCCGCTCGCCGACCGATCTCACCCCGGAAGCCGGCTACGCCGGCCGCCTGGGTCAGCTGGTCGAGAAGCTCGACCGGAAACGGCTGGAGCTGAGAGCGTCGATGCGCGCCAGCACCGCCCCCGCGACGTCGAGCCGGCTCGCCGCCACGCTCGCCGAGCGCTTCGCCGCCGCGGCGAGATCGCTGTCGGTGCTCGAACCGCCGCCACCGGTCGGACCCACCCAGGCCGCGCTCGCGAGCGCCATCGTGCGTGCACGCCAGGCCTATGAAACGCTCTCCGCCGCCGCTCCGGCCGGCAGCTCGAGCCACTACGCGACCGCACAGGCGAGCGTCGAAGCCGCCGAGGGCGACGTCGATGCGGCGCTCCAGGACTTCGCCCTGCTCGGCTACAGCCAGAAGTGACCGTGCCTCAGCCGAGCGCCACCATGCGCTCGATCGGCACACGTGCACGGACCGCCACGTCCTCCGGCACGCGCACCTCGAACCGAATCTCGCGCAGCGCGTCGCGCAGCTTCGGCAGCGTGATCATCTTCATGTACTGGCACGACGCCTACGCGTTCGCGGGAATGAACTCGATGTCCGGCGCCGCCATCTGCAGCGGGTAGAGCATCCCGATCTCCGTCGCCACCACCGCCTCGCGGCGGTGCGCAGGCGGCTGCGCCGATTCGGTCTCGGCCCGCTCGGCCTGCTCGGCGTACCTCAGCATCCCGCCCGTCGAGAGCATGTGCACGTCGTCCGCCGCCACGTCGCCCGCGGCCACGTACTCCATGATGCTCGTCGTGCATCCGCACTCGGGGTGGATCAGGAAGTCCGCGCCCGGGTGCGCCGCGCGCGTCGCTTCGATGTCCGCCGGGCGGATCCCCGCGTGCACGTGGCACTCGCCGTCCCACACGTGCATCCGCCTGCCGAGCTCCTTCTCCACGTAAGCGCCCAGCCACATGTCCGGGCCGAACAGGATCTCCGTGTCGGGGCCGTTGGTCTCGTATATGTGGCGCACCACGTCCACCGCGTTCGCCGAAGTGCAGCAGTAGTCCGTCAGCGCCTTCACCTCCGCGGTGGTGTTCACGTACATCACCACAACGCCCTCCGGGTACTGCGCCCGCCAGCTCGCCAGCTGCTCCGCGTCGATCGACGCCGCCAGCGAGCAGCCCGCGTCCAGGTCTGGGATCAGCACCGTCTTCTCCGGGCACAGCACCGAAGCGGTCTCCGCCATGAAGTGCACGCCGCAGAACACGATCGTCTCAGCGCCCGTCTGCGCCGCCCTGCGCGACAGGCCCAGCGAGTCGCCCACGTAGTCCGCCACGTCCTGCACCTCCGGCACCTGGTAGTTGTGCGCCAGGATCACAGCGTTGCGCTCCGCCGCCAGCGCGCGGATCTCGTCCTTCATCGCCGCGATCTCCTCGGGCGAGAGCGGCGCGGCGCCGGTGGGGGCCATCGGCAGCGTGGTAGCCATCGGGAGGTTCATGGCAGGGCCTCCAGGGTGAGGGAAAGGTCCAGGGCGGGCGCGGAGTGGGTCAACGCGCCCATCGAGATCCATTCTACCCCCGTCTCCGCGATCGCCCGGAGTGTCGCAATGGTCACCCCGCCGCTCGCCTCCAGCTCGGCGCGGCCGGCAACCTGCGCGACCGCCGCACGCAGCTCGGACTCGTCCATGTTGTCCAGCAGCAGGCGCGGGGCGCCCACCGCGAGCGCTTCGTCGATCTCCTGCGGATCACGAACCTCCACCTCCAGCGTCCCCGCCAACTCGGGGGCCTCGGCTCGCGCGCGCTGCACCGCCTGAGCGATCCCGCCCGCCGCCGCGATGTGGTTCTCCTTGATCAGGATCGCGTCGAACAGCCCCACCCGATGGTTCACAGCACCGCCAGCCGCCACCGCCGCCTTCTCCAACATCCGCAGGCCCGGAGTCGTCTTGCGCGTGTCGAGCACCTTCGCTCCCGTGCCCTCCACCGCGCGCGCCGCCAATGCCGCAGTCGTCGCCACGCCAGAGAGGCGCGCGAGGAAGTTCAGCGCCGTGCGCTCGCCCGTCAGCAGCGCGCGTGCGCTGCCATCGGCTGTGAGCACCGGGCCGCCCTCATCGCGCCACACACCCTCCTCCACGAGCCGCTCCACGCGCACGTCCGGGTCGAGCTGCGTGAACGCCTCCTCAGCCGCGTCGAGGCCGAAGATCGTGCCGGGAGCCTTCTGCGTGATCGTCGCGCGCGCCCTCGCGTCGACCGCCACCGTCGCCCGCGTCGTCACGTCACCGCTGCCCACGTCCTCCAGCAGCGCCGCCCGCACGAGCGCCTCGAGGCCCGCCGCCGGTTGACCGTCCACTCCTATCCCTGGCTCGACGCGGTCGACAACAGGTACGCACGCACGAATCCATCAAGATCTCCATCCAACACGCGCTGCACGTCGCCCATCTCGTGCCCCGTGCGGTGGTCCTTCACCATCGTGTACGGGTGCAGGACGTACGAGCGGATCTGCGAGCCGAAGTTCACGTCCTGCGCCTCGCCCTTCTCAGCCGCGATCTCCTGCTGGCGTTCGCGCTCTTTGCGCTCCAGCAGCTTCGCGCGCAGCATCGCCATCGCCGTCGCGCGGTTGGAGGACTGCGAGCGCTCGTTCTGGCACTGCACCACGATCCCGCTCGGGCGGTGCGTGATCCGCACCGCGGAGTCCGTCTTGTTCACGTGCTGCCCACCCGCGCCCGACGCGCGGTAGGTGTCCACCTGCAGGTCGTCCTCGTTGATCTCCACCTCGCCAGTGTCCTTCACCACCGGCGCCACCTCCACGCCCGCAAAGCTCGTCTGGCGGCGGTGCGCCGAGTCGAACGGCGATAGGCGCACCAGCCGGTGCACGCCGCGCTCCGCGCCGAACAGGCCGTACGCGTTCTCGCCCGACGCGCGGAACGTCGCCGACTTGATGCCAGCTTCCTCGCCTGCGCTCGCCTCCAGCAGCTCCACCTCGAAGCCTCGGCGTTCGCACCAGCGCATCAGCATCCGCAGCACCATCTCCGCCCAATCCTGAGCGTCCGTACCGCCAGCCCCCGCGTTCACGCTCACCAGCGCGTCGCCCGAGTCGTAGCGCCCCGAGAACAGCCGCTGCTCCTCAAGCGTGGCAAGGCGCTCCTCGACCGCCGCGATCTGCTCGTCCACCTCCGCCTGCAGCGACGAGTCCTCCGCCGCCATCTCGCTCAGACCGTCGAGGTCATCCACATCCGCCCGCAGGGACGCGAACTCCTCTAAGCGCTTCGACGCCCGCGAGTGCTCAGCCGACACCGCCGCCGCTCGGTCGGAGTCGTCCCAGAAGCCTTCCGCTCCCATCTCATCCTCGAGCGACGCCACGCGCTCGGCCAGCTCAGCCGGGTCAAAGATAGTCCGAGAGCAGTTTCATCTGCTCACGGATGGCAGCCAGGCGCTGAGGGGTCGACTCGCTTGGCGCGGCTGTGGCCATGGGGGTCACGGTATCAGCGACCGGGGCGACGACACCTGCAGCTACGCGCCAGACTCTTCCGGCTTGATCCGCTTGCGCCCCTTCTGGTCCGTCCGCCCGGTCCCGATGCACTCGCGGCACACGATCCATTTGCTCTCCTGCGGCGCCTCGTCCTCTACGGCGGGCGGCGTCCACCACTTCCACCCCGCGCCGCTGCACGTCTTGCACCGGTCGCCCTCGGGAATCAGCCTGTCGCTCTGAGTCATGTGACCACCCTACCCCGTGAGTCGGCCGGCTACTTGCCGTGGCACTTCTTGAACTTCTGGCCTGATCCGCACCAGCAGGGGTCGTTGCGCCCGACCTCGTGCTCGTGGTCGACCACCCGCTGCTCCACCACCGGCAGCATTTCGCCCTCTGCGCCTTCGCCGAAGCCCTGCGGCGCGCCCCCGGCGAATCCCGCCGCGGCCGCAGCCGCCGCCAGCGCGCCAGATCCGGCCTCGCTGTGCCCGCCTGAGTAGGACACGCGGCCCGCGCGCGTCGAGCTGCCCGAAGCCGCGAAGGGCGCAACGCCGCCGCCACCGTTCTGGGCGGACGGGCCGTCGACGTTCACCTGCACGTTGAAGATCATCCGCGCGTAGTCCGCCCACACACTGTTCATCAGGTCGCCGAACAGCGTGAACGCCTCGTTCTTGTATGCCACCAGGGGGTCGATCTGGGCGAAGCCGCGCAGGTGGATGCCCTCGCGCAGGTAGTCCATGTCGAACAGGTGCTCGCGCCAGCGTTCGTCGATGATCTGCAGCAGCAGGAATCGCTCCAGCGCTCCCATCAGCTCCTCGCCGAGGGACTGCTGGCGGGCCTCGTACAGCTCCATCGCGGTGTTCACGATCCGGTCGCTCAGCGAGTTGCGGTCGACCGTGTCGCTGCTCAGTTCCTCGCGGCCGAGGTCGAGCGGGAAGAACTGGCCGAGAGCGACGAACAGCCCGTCGAGGTCCCAGTCCTCGAGGAAGTCGCCCGGCGTGTACTGGTCGATCGTGCGCTCGATCACCTTCGCCACCTCGCCGCGCGCCTCCTCGCCGATGCTCTTGCCTTCCAGCACCTCGTCGCGGTACGCGTAGATCACGCGGCGCTGCTCGTTCATCACGTCGTCGTACTCGAGCACGCGTTTGCGGATCAGGAAGTTCTGCTCCTCGACCTTCTTCTGCGCTTTCTCGATCTGTTTCGAGAGCATCCCCGCCTCGATCGGTTCCTCGTTGCCCTCATCATCAACGCCGCCCAATTTGTCGAGGATCCGGTAGATGCGGTCGCCCGCGAACAGGCGCACCAGGTCGTCCTCCGCGGACAGGAAGAAGCGAGATTCGCCCGGGTCGCCCTGGCGGCCGGCGCGGCCACGCAGCTGGTTGTCGATGCGCCGCGACTCGTGGCGCTCGGTGCCGCAGATGAACAGGCCGCCCGCCGCCATCACCTGCTCGCGACTGTCAGCCAGCTTGCTTTCCACCTCCGGCAGGATCTCGTGCAGCCGCCGCTCGTACTCCACCGGGTCATCGCGGCTCACGCCTTCGCGCGCCAGCTGCTGCTCGGCGAGGTGCTCGGGGTTGCCGCCGAGCTTGATGTCCACTCCACGACCCGCCATGTTCGTCGCGATCGTCACCGCGCCCGGCTGGCCCGCCTCGGCCACGATGTCTGCCTCGCGCGCCGCGTGCTCCGGCTTCGCGTTCAGCACCGTGTGCTTGATCCCCGCCTTCGTCAGCCGATCGCCCAACAGCTCCGAGACCTCCACCGAGATCGTCCCCACCAGCACCGGCTGGCCGGCCTCGTGGCGCGATGCGATCTCCCGCACCACCGCGCTCCACTTGCCCTCCTTGGTCTTGTAGACCTGATCGTTGCGGTCCGCGCGCACCATGTCCCGGTTCGTCGGGATCTGCACAACGGGCAGCTCGTAGATCTTCATGAACTCCGTCGCCTCAGTCAGCGCCGTGCCCGTCATGCCGGAGAGCTTCTCGTAGAGGCGGAAGAAGTTCTGGTAGGTGATCGTCGCGAGCGTCTGGTTCTCCTCCTGGACCGCCACTTTCTCCTTCGCCTCGATCGCCTGGTGCAAGCCCTCAGACCAGCGCCTGCCGTCGAGGATGCGCCCGGTGAACTCGTCGATGATCGCCACCCCGCCCTCGATCACCGCGTAGTCCACGTCGCGCTTGTAAAGCGCCTGCGCGCGCAGCGCCTGGATCAGGTGGTTGACCAGATGGCCGTTCTCCGCGCGGTACAGGTGGTCGATGCCGAGGAAGCGCTCCGCCTTCGCCACGCCCTGCTCGGTGATCGAAACCGTCTTGTGCTTCTCGTCGATCTCGAAGTCGAAGTCCGCCGTGAACTGCTTCTTCGTGCGCGGGTCCATCCCTTCGGGGGTCTTGCCCACCACCATCTGCGGCGCCAGGCGCGCGAACTTCACGTACAGGTCCGCCGCCTGTTCGGGAGCACCCGAGATGATCAGCGGCGTCCGCGCCTCGTCGATCAGGATGTTGTCAACCTCGTCCACCACCGCGAAGTAGTGGCCGCGCTGGACCTTTTCCGCCAGATCCTTCGCCATGTTGTCGCGCAGGTAGTCGAAGCCGAACTCCGAGTTCGTGCCGTACAGCACGTCGCACGCGTACGCGCGCTGCTTCTCGTCGTAGTCCTGCTGGTTCTGCAGCACGCCCACCGTCACGCCCAGCGCGTCGTAGATCGGGCTCATCCATTCCGCGTCGCGTCGCGCCAGGTAGTCGTTCACGGTCACCACGTGCACGCCCCTGCGCTCGCGCGGAGCGTCCGGATTCTCCGGGTCCGGGTCGGAGTCCCTGACCGCGAGCGAGTTCAGCACCACCGCGAGCGTCGCCGTCAGCGTCTTTCCCTCGCCCGTCTTCATCTCCGCGATCTGCCCCTCGTGCAGGGCCATCCCGCCGATCAGCTGCACGTCGAAGTGGCGCATCCCCATCGTGCGCTTGCCCGTCTCTCTCACGATCGCAAAGCACTCCGGCAGCAGCGCGTCCAGATCCTCGCCGTCGTCCGCGCGCTCCCGCAGCGTGTCCATCCGCGCGCGCAGCTCGGCGTCGCTGTCGTGTTCCAGCTCGGGCTCGAACGCGCCGATCAGCGCCACGCGCTTCTGGTAGGCCTTGAACTTCTTCGCCTCGCCGACGTTCAGCGCGCGATCGAGGAGGGAGGGCATGCGCCAAGGATAGCTCTCACCGCTCGCGCGTTCAGCCGCAAGCCGGATGTCGTCTCCGGCTCACGGCCGTTCGCGCCCGCCCACCGTGGGCGGGGACGGAAAAGCTCAGAACGACGGCAGCCCGTTGCTGCGCACGGCGGCGCGCGCCGCGCGTGCCGCGGCCGCGTGCGCCTCGCGGCGGTGGCGCAGTTTGTCGCGGTGGCGCTTGACCTGGCGGGCGAGCTCGTCGACCATCAGGTTCATCGAGTGCGTCAGCTCCGGCGACGCGTCGTGGGCGCGCAGCGTAACGCCCTTCAAGTACAGCGTTCCCTCCGCCACATGGCAGTCGGCCACACGTGGATTCGGCTCCTTGAAGATCTCTATCTCCAAGCGGGCCAGGTCTGAGACCTGGCGCGAGACCTTGGTCAGCCGGCGCTGCGCGTGAGAGCGCAGCTCGTCGGTGACCGGGACGTTTCGACCCTTGATGTCGATTTGCATCGTAGGCTCCTTCGGTCGTCCTTTTTGGGTGTTGCTGTGAGCACGATGCTACGCCTGTGTTCGGCGGATGTAAATGGTCGTGGACACACAATGTCTGCGGGGGAATACGCTTCCACACGTGGCCCCGCAGCTCTACTGGTCGTTCAGTCCCGGAGTGCTCGTCGGCGCCGCGCTCGTCGCCGGCGTGTACGTGCGCCGCTGGCGCCAGGTGCGCCACAGCGCGTCGCCCAGGCGTGCCGCCGAGGCGCCCGTGTGGCGGCTGTGCAGCTTCCTCGCCTCGATCGCGATCAGCCTCATCTCGCTCGTCTCCCCGCTCGACGCGCTCGCCGACCAGCTGTTCTTCGGGCACATGATCCAGCACATGCTGCTGCTCGACGTCGTGCCGATCCTCGCCATCCTCGGGCTCACGAAGGTGATCCTGCGCCCTGTTACGCGCGCCGTGCACGACCTCGAGCGCCGCGCCGGCGTGCTCGCGCACCCCGCTTGCGCGGTGCTGCTGTACGTCAGCGCGATCTGGGCCTGGCACATCCCCGCCGCCTACGACCTCGCCGTCCGCCACGACGCGGTGCACGTGCTCGAGCACATCAGCTTCGTGCTCGCCGGCTCCCTCTACTGGTGGCATCTGCTGTCTCCCATCCGCGCGCGCCTGCGCCTCGACGGCATGGGGCCGGTCATCTACATGGCCTCCACCAAGCTGTTCGTCGGCGCGCTCGGCATGGGCCTCGCGTTCGCGCCCTCCGCGCTCTACCCCTACTACGTCCACCACGCCCGCGTGTGGGGCATCTCCGCGATCAGCGACCAGTCGATCGCCGGCCTGATCATGGCGGTGGAGCAGTCGATGGTGATGGGCGTAGCGCTGGTGACGCTGTTCGTGCGCGCCCTCGCGGAGTCCGAGCGCGCGCAGCAGCGGCGCGAGCGCTACGAAGTCGTCTGAGCGCGAGAGCTACCCGTGGCGGCGCAGGCTCTGCAGGATGCCGCCGTGCCCGGCGATCGCGCCGATCAGGATCGACTCGCGCGCGATCTCCGTGCCGGGGAACACGATGCTCTCGCGCAGCTGAGCGCCGTCGCCGATCACGGCGCCGTCGCCGATCACGATCGGCCCCATCAGGCGCACGCCGGAGCCGATCCGCACGTCGCGCCCGATCCACACCGGGCCTTCGATCTCCGCATCCGCCGGCAATGACGAGCCGCCAGCCACGGTCACACCGGGGCTCACCTCGTCGCCGTCGATCTGCAGGTGCAGCGCGCCGCGCAGCGCGTCGAACGTTCCCTGCCTGAGCTCGGCGAGGGAGCCCACGTCGTTCCAGTACTCGCGCACCTCGTGGATGTGGAACGGCACGTCGTTCTCCAACAGCACCGGGAAGATGTCCTGCGCCCAGTCCGCGAACGGGCGGTCGGGGAAGTAGTCGAAGATCTGCGGGCTGAACACGTAGATGCCGCAGTTGCCGAGGTCCGACAGCGCCTCGTCGGGCTCGGGCTTCTCCTGGAAACCCGTGATCCGTCCCTCGCGGTCGTGCAGCACCACGCCGTACTCGCGCGTGTCGGGGACCTTCTTCACCGCCAGCGTCGCCACGCCGCCGCTCTCACGATGGCGTGTCGCGAGCGCACCCAGGTCGATGTCCGTGAGCGCGTCGCCGGAGATCACCAGGAACGAGTCCTCGCCGAAGAAGTCCGCGCACGCGCGCACGCCGCCCGCGGTTCCGAGCAGCTCCTCCTCCACGCGGTAGGAGAGGCGATCGCCGAAGTAGTCGCTGATCGTCTCCGGGAAGTAGTGCAGGTTGGCGATCGTCTCCTCGAAGCCGTGACGCTCGAGAAGCT
>Ga0265324_10002243_pt1 | contig 10071 bp, 8 predicted proteins | sample 41419metaG_FD_198634 | JGI IMG/M metagenome (GOLD analysis project Ga0265324, IMG submission 198634) | Rhizosphere microbial communities from Carex aquatilis grown in University of Washington, Seatle, WA, United States - 4-14-19 metaG | ecosystem: Host-associated > Plants > Roots > Rhizosphere >... | reverse complement strand
CCGTGAGAGCGACGGCACGACGATCCTCCGGGGCCCCATCCCCGACCAGGCCGCCCTCCATGGCCTGCTCCAGAAGGTCCGCGACACGGGCCTGCCCCTCGTCTCGGTCCGCCGGACCGAGCCCGACCGGGCCGCACGGCCCGTCAACGAATCTCGATGACCAAGCGGGCCAGCCGGCCCGGATGACCGAAAGGACTACCTGAAATGACCGCATCTCGCAAGACCGCGCTCACCGTCGGAGTGCTCTTCCTGCTGACCTTCATCACCTCGATCGGAGCCGTCTTTGCCTACGGACCGATCCTGAGCGATGCCAATTACATCACCGGCGCCGGGGCCGACAGCCGCGTGTTCCTGGGGGCCTTCCTCGAGCTGCTCCTGATCGTCACCAACATCGGCTGCGCCGTCGTCCTGTTCCCGCTCCTCAAGCGGCAGAACGAGGGGCTCGCCCTCGGCTACGTCGCCGAGCGGCTCGTCGAGGGCACCTTCATCCTGATCGGCCTGCTCAGCCTGCTGGCCATCGTGACCCTGCGCCAGACCGCCACCGCCGCCGATGCGGGCTCGCTCGTGACCATCGGCAAGGCGCTCCATTCGATCCACGACTGGACCTTCCTCCTCGGCCCGGGCTTCGCCGACGGCATCGGGACCGGCCTGATCCTGGGCTACCTGATGTACCGCTCCGGCCTGGTGTCACGACGGATGGCCCTGTTCGGTGTGATCGGCGGACCGCTCCTCGCTGCTTCCGGACTCGCAGTGCTCATGGGCGTGATCCCGCAGGACTCCCCGGTGCAGAGCGTCATGACCATCCCCGAGATCATCTGGGAGCTGTTCCTGGGCCTGTGGCTCACGTTCAAGGGCTTCAAGGCCATCCAGGCTGCACCCGAGAGCAGGGACGAGGCGGTCGCCACGGTCTACGCCGCGGCCTGACCATCCCTCTCCCTGACCAGCAAGACCCGGGAGCTAGGCTCCCGGGTCTTTCTTCATCCTCGGGACGATCCCGGCGTCAAGGGGTCGGGAAGATCGGCCGGACGCTGGACCGGACGCGGGCGATGTACCGGCGGGCATAGCGCTGCTGCATGACGAGGACAATCGAGAAGGCCAGCGCTCCGGCACAGAGGCTCAGGCCTAGCGCTGCGTCCAGGTCAGTGCCGATCAGGGCTGCCATCGCCCCCGCGATCACCGCGTCGAGGATGCTGATCACCGACGGGGTCGCGGCGATGACGTGGAGGATGGACCGCATCCCGGGCGGGACACCCATCGAGATCGCGACTCCCGGCTGATCGTCGTGAGCGCTCATCACAAAGTAGCGCTCGAGGTCCGGTGCAAGCTCCAGGTAGCCGGCGCGGATGCGGTTCATCCCGACGATGCACATGGCGTCGTAGTAGTTCGAGGCACCCAGCCGCACGAATGTCGCGACGCCGATGAACAGCACGACCGCCAGGATCGCCAGCGCGAATAGCACAAACCCCGAGCTCGACGCCGAGGCCTGGGCGACGAGGGCGATGGCGACCATGGCTCCCGACAGGGTCGACAGGAACATGGCTGCGCGGCTGAACGTCTCGTTCCAAGCCAGCGAACGGGTCGCCAGCAGGCTCCAATGCTCGGTCGACAGGATCTGCAGACGAAGCGCTGGGGAGACAGCGCGATCCGCCGGTTCGACCATCGCTGCCGGCGCCGAGTCGACCCCGACCACCGCGTTGGACCCGAGCTGGCCATGCTCGAAGGTCATCGCCCGGGTCCTCCGGGCAGGGCGATGACACCGAGTTGGAGCATGGTGCCCAGGTCATCCCGGGTTGCCCAATGCTCGGCGAGTCGGCCGCCCTCGATCCGGAACCAGTGGCTCTGCTCCGAGCTGAAGCGGCGACCGGTCGGGGGCATGACGCCATTCAACGGTCCGAGGTTCGTGCCCTCCGACAGCACCCGTACCGCGACGGTGTCGTGATCGACGGCGATGGCGCGCACCGTCGTCTGCAGGTCGGGGAACTGGCCCAGCAGCCACTCGGCCGTCTGCCGGAGATGCGCCGGGCCGGCGACCTCACCTGGTGCAACCCTCCCGAACGGCGCGACTGCATGCTCTATGTAGCGCTCGGCTCCGAGCGTTGCGGAGGCGTCGAAGTCCTGCTCGTTGAAGACGGCGATCCAGCGCTGTATCAGGTCGTGGGCGTTCGACATCGAGGTCCACCTCCGGCTTGTTCGTTGGCGCACCGGTCGCCGACTCGATGACCGGATCCACCTCGACGCTACGGCGAAGGGTGCCGGCTGACATCGTGGAAACCACGGATGGCGCTACGTAATCGACGTCTCGATAGGTTGATTTCAGCTCGCCAGCGGGCCTGGCTCGATCCCTTCGGCCACAGCCCAGGCGGCGATCTGCGACCGGGAGTGCAGGGAGAGCTTCGTGAGCACGTTCTGGACGTGGGTCTCAATGGTTCGCTCGGACAGCCCGAGCAAGCTGGCCATCTCTCGATTGGTGGACCCGCCAGCCACCAGGCCGGCGATCTCCCGTTCTCGCCGCGACAAGCGTTGACCGGTCGCGAGCCGGTCGATCAGAGCCTGGGCTCTCGCTCGGACCGGGCCCATCCCAAGCTCGTTGGCCGTGACCGCGGCGAGGGTTGCCGAGCGCCGAGCGGCCGCGCGGTCGCCAGGCCGATCCCGGAGGGCGAGCGCAGCGGCCAGCGCGAGCCGGCTGCGGGCCAGCCACGGGCCGAAGTCGCCTCGGGCGGTCATCTGGATTGCTTCCCGCGCATGGGAGACCGCTTGATCATGGAGGCCGAGCAGTCCTTCGGCGCGGGCAAGGAAGTACGAAACCGGTCCAACCGCTCCCAGGGCGCTGGCGATCATCGCCGCCTCGTACGGGGCGAGCTGGGCATGCAGCTCCGTCGCGACCGCCCTGTCGTCGAAGGCCACGGCGAGCTCGAGCCCGGCCGTGAGCGTGGCCAGGCCGCGTCGATCCATGCCGACGGTGGCCAATCTCGGACTAACCGCCTCGAACGCGGCCCTGGCGCGCTCAAGGTCGCCCAGCTCGAGGTCGTAGCGGCCAGTCATGGCCACGGCGATGGGATGGCCACCGATCGCGAATCCACGCGCCGCCCCGATCTCCGCCGGCTCCATACCCCGATCAGTGGCGATCAACATCAGCTGGGCGATGAACAGGGGCTCGGTCTGCGGCCGCTGCTCCGCGGGCAGGATCTCGCGCGCCTCACGAGCAAGCCGCTCGGCGTCGACGAGCCGGCCCGCGGCATGAGCCAGACCCGCGCGGGAGAGCCGAGCGTTCCAACGGATAAGCGCATCACCAGAGCGCGCCGCGAGCACGTCCAGCGAATCAATCTCATGAGCGGCACCGATGGTGTCTCCCATTCGGAGGAAGGCATCAATCCGCCAGATGTGCGCTTGCAGCTCGATCTCGACGGACCCAGCTGCGGCGGCGACATCGAGCATCTGATGACCAAGCTCGAGCAGCTCAAGCCCATGGCCGAGTCCGGCCAGGCTGAGCTGGCGAGCGTTCAGCGCGGCGGCGACCGCAGTCGGATCGGCGCCTCCTGCGGCGGACTCGAGAGCGCGCGCCACCTCGGCATTGGCTTCATCGAGGCGTCCCCGATGGTGGAGCGCGATCGAGAGCTGGGCCTGGAGCCGTGCGCGCAGGGCCGCATCGTCGGCATGGATCAATGTCAACGCCTCCCGGCACAGCCGTTCGACCGCGGGAGCGCTCGACGGATCGGGGATGCCGACCTCGACCAGGGCCGAATCGGCGAGGAGGTCGGGACGCCCGGCGAGTCGAGCCAGCTCGCCCGCCTGGAGCGCGGCCTCCGTGCTCGATCGGAACTCGCCTGCCCGAAAGCCCGCGGCAGCATCCGCGAGCCGCTCTCGGCAGCGTCGCTCCAGGTCCGAGGCGGTGGCCGCCATCCGGGGCGTCTTGCTCATGCGGGGATTGTCAGGCTCGGACGGCGCGTCCGCACAGCTGGCTTCGCCTCTGTAGGAACCATCGATGACGAGACCGAGCCAGACCTTAGGCGGTTCGGGACACCCGTTCCGAACGGCGGAGGGCGTTGAGCATCTCGTCGCTGATCGGCGCCGGCCGGGCCATCAGGAACCCTTGGCCGAACTCGACGCCCAGCGATTTGAGCATCGCGAACTCGGCCTTGGTCTCGATCCCCTCGGCGATCAGGGCGATGCCGCTGTGCCGGGCGAAGTGGACCAGCCCGGCGATGAGCGCCTGCCGGGCCGGATCGGCATCGGCGCCGCGGACGAGCCCGATGTCGAGCTTCACCCACGCCGGCGCTGTCTCGAGGATGTGGCGCAGGCTGGAGAAGCCGGCTCCGGCGTCGTCGATCGCCAGGCTGACCTGCGGCCCGAGCCGCTTGAGGCTGGCGGTCAGCGCCGCGTAGTCGACCACGGCTTCGTGCTCGGACAGCTCGAGCACGATCTGCCGGCGACAGCCCGCCAGGAGGCGCTCCAGGATCGCCGTATCGGCCAGCAGCCCGGGCGACACGTTGATGCTCAGCCAGCAGTCGAGCGGCAATCGTTCGGCGGCGGCCAGGGCGACGGTCAGGGTCGCCACTTCGAGCTCCTGGAGTCGGCCCAGGAGTTGCGCCTGGCCGAAGACCTCCTCCGGCCCGGCGCCGATGAACCGGGTCAGGGCCTCCAGCCCGACGACCCGCCCCGTGGCCAGGTCGCAGACCGGCTGGAAGACCGGTGCGAATGCGCGGTTGGCCAGGATGCCGTTGAGTCGGACCCGGGCCGTCGACGTGGCGTCGACCAGCTCGAAGCCCGGGCCGAGGAGTGGGCCGGCCAGTTCGCCGACCTCGATCAGGACCGGCAGTCGATCGGCGAGGGTCGCCAGGCTCTCTTCGAGGCCGCGGGCCTCGGAGACCACCAGCAGCCCGATCGTTCGGCCGTCGTGCCCGATCGGGATGTACGCGGCGGCGGTGATCCCGTTGGCCGCGATCCGGGTTCCGTAGGCGCCGTCCTCCGGCCGGGCCGCCCAGCGGGTCAGCCAGGGGCCGTCCGCGGCCTTGGTGCGCAGGAGGACGTTGCGCGTATCGGGCAACACCTCGCCGACGCGCAGGCCGTCTGGCGAGGTCCGGTTGAGGGCGGCGATCACGACCGTCTCGTCGAGGGTGGTGAAGCGCAGGATCACGACCGATTCGAACGCGATCCACGAACCCAGGAGCTGCACGATCTCGGCGGCGGTCGACTCTGGTGAACCGAGCGGCACGAGCGCCGATAGCGCATGGAAGATCGCCCGACGGTTGGCGTGATAGCGCTGGATTCCGTCGCGGATCAGCCAGGCCAGGAACGCTTCGCCGACCAGGCAGGCCGGCGGGAGCAGGATCGCTCCAGTTGAGCCCGCCTCGATCAGGCCGCCCAGCACCAGGGCCGCGGCACTGGCCCCGACCCACGGGATCAGGACGGAGCGCGGCTCGGTCAGGGCCACGACCATCGCCAGCGTTCCGGCGATCATCGCCGGGATCGCCGCCTGGAACTCGGCCTGCTGGCCGTTCCAGCCGGCCATGGCCAGGACGAGGAAGGTCAGGGGCGTCGTCGCGAGCACGACGCGGAGCTGCTGGGCGCCGGTCAGGCGGTGGCCGAGACGGTTCAACGCGACGGCCAGCACGAACTGGGCCAGGGCCAGGACGAGCAGGACCAGGTACAGCGCTTCGTTGCCGCGCCGCAGCGCGATCCCTACGACGAGGAACAGCCCGACGATGACCGCGGAGGCCGGCAGCAGGTCGCGCCGAATGAAGTGGAGTCCTGCTGGATCCTCGACCCAACTCGTCGGTGGATTCGGCATCGTGAACGACGTCCCCCTGCTCGAGCCCACAGTGCGCCGAGCCCGGGCAGGCGTCAGTAGGCTGATCGGCCACCCCGGCGGTACTTCAAGGTCCTGGGCCGCCGGTTGCGCCGGAGCGCGGCAGGCCCCGGCTTCCGCCATCCTTGGAGCCATGACCGATCCACTTGCCGTCATCGTCGGCTACCTGATCGGCGACGGCTGGCCGGGCGATCCACTCGAGCTTCGGGGCATCCTGGCCAACGGCGGGGCGGCGAGCGTTCCGGCCGCGTTCCTGGTTGAGCTGGCCGGGCCACAGCACCCGTTTGCCGAGCCAGCGCGCGCCGCCCTGGGCACGCCGCGGACCGACGCCGATGAGCCGCTGCGCCGGCTGCTGGTCGACGGCCTGGCGACGATCCGCCGCGAAGTGGTCGACCTCGCGGCGCGTGATCCGGCCTTTGCCGTGGCACTCGCCGCTGCCACTTCGGTCCTGACCGAGCGCGAACCGGATCGCGATCGGGCGACTGAGGCGATCTGGTCCGTGCTCTACCCCGAGGCGGCCGGCCTGCGCGACGATCTCGATGCTTCGATGCTCGCGCTTCGATCGCGCCGCGTGGTCCGGATCGACCAGCTCAACCCGGACCCGATCACGGATGCAGCTCGGGAGGTGCTGTTCACCTCGAACGTCCTGCTCGGCCTGCCCCTCGACGTCGCCAATGCAGATGCGGCCGCCCTCGACCCGGCGATCGCGGATGCGGTGGCCCGGGCGAGGGCCGGCCGGCAGCTGTACTGGTTCGACCATCCGATCCCGATCGGGGTGGAGCCGGCGGCCAACGAGCTGCTCCACGGCCTGCGCGGCCTCGACGCGGCGATGCGAGCCGAGCCGGCCCGTGCAGCTGGGTGGGCTCGATTGACCTGCCTCCTGTCCGTGTCGGTGACCCACGCCGAGCTGCGCGAGATCGCCGCGCTCTACCTCGCGGAGATGGGCGAAATCACCACGCTGACGAACGTCGACGTCCTGGTTGTCACCGAGACCGACGTCCGGCGATTCGTCGACGAGGTGCTCGGGCCGGCAATGGCCAGGTTTGGAGCCTCGCCGGCGGGCGACGCGACTGGCCTGGACGTGCTCGGCGTCGATGGCGAGTACGGCCGCCACTACTCGTTCCTCAAGGCGATCGCCGCGATCTGGCAGGTGCTGATCGATCCGGGCGTTCGGGGCACCTTCAAGTTCGACCTCGACCAGGTCTTTCCGCAAGCCGAGCTCGTGGCCGAAACGGGCCTCACCGCGCTCGAGCACCTCGAGACGCCGCTGTGGGGCGCAACTGGCACGGATTCAGCGGGCGCGCCGATCGAGCTGGGCCTGCTCGCCGGGGCGCTGGTCAACGCCGGCGACATCGGCCGCGGCCTGTTCACCCCGGATGTGGCCATCCCGTCCGGCCCGCTGCGCCCGTCGGATTACGTCTTCTTCAGTCCCCTGCCCCAGGCGATCTCGACCCGGGCCGAGATGCTCGAGCGCTACGACACGCCGCTGCCCGACGGGCACTCGAGCGCCCTCGAGCGGATCCACGTCACCGGCGGCACCAGCGGGATCCTGGTCGGGGCCCTGCGCCGGCACCGGCCGTTCACGCCGTCGTTCATCGGCCGGGCCGAGGACCAGGCCTACGCGCTCTCGATCCAGGGCCAGGCCGGACCACGCCTTGCCTGCATCCACGCGGCGGGCCTCGTCATGCGCCACGACAAGGATGCCTACGCCGGCGCCGCGATCGAGGCGGCCCTGGTCGGCAAGCTGGTCGGCGACGACGTCCAGATCCTGACCTTCTCGGCCTACGCCCGGGCGGTCGCGGACAGCTCGGCGGCGAGCGTGGAGTCGATCAAGGCGCTGATGGACCCGTTCACCGGCGGCTTCATCTCGCGCCTGCCGGTCACCGTGGTCCTGCTCCGCTTCGCCCTGCGCGTGCTGGAGGCATCCAGCGCCGGTCAGCCCGAAGCTAGCCGCGCCTATGCCGAGCTTGGTGCGAAACGCCTGTCGGAGGCGCTCCGATCGACTGCAGACCCGGCCGGCTTCGCGAGCCGGATCGAGGTCGAGCGCCGGCAATGGTCGGTCCTCTACGACACCCTCGACCGCCTCGAGGAAGCCCTCGCCCGCGACGACCCCGGCGCCCTCGAGCTTCGCCGCCGCGCCCGCGAGCTGGTCGCCGGCTGGCGCCTCCGACCGCTGGACTGAACTGCGGGCGCGCTGCCCATGACCAAGCCGTCATGACAGGGCGCGCCGGGACGGGCAGACTCCGTCGCGGCGACCCGATTCTGCGGGCAGGCCTGCAACATCCGGGTAGCCAGGAGCGTCCGATCGTCATGCACTCGAGCCACTGGACCGTCGTCTGGATCGCGCTGCGCAGCGTGGTCCTGATCGTCGTCGGCTGGCTCGTGATCATGGTCCTGTTCCCGGCCGCGCTTGTCGCCGCCGGCAACTAGCCGATCAGGCCGGCGCGCTCAGGGCAGCGCGATCAGGGCGATCGCGACCAGGGCCAGGATGATCCCCGCGATCTGCGAGCGACCGAGGTGCTCCTTGGTGATCACCCTGGCCAGGATCGTCGTGGCCGCCGGATGCTGCGAACCGACCACCGCCGCGATGCCCACCGAGCCCTGGTTGACCGCCAGCAGGAAGAACGCGGCGCCGCCGACATCCGTCAGGCCGAGCACGAGCATGGTCGGGATGAGGCCCCGCGGAATCCACGACAGCCCGCCATTCCGGGCCAGGAACGGGATCGCGACGACGAGGCCGACGACGTGGCTCATCGCCAGCGGCCACCAGGTCCCACCGCCGGCGTGCTCGCTGGCGCCCATCGCCAGGTAGAAGCCGCTGGCTCCGATGCCCGACGCGACGGCCAGGAGCAACCCCCGGCGGTTCAGGACAGTGGCTTCCGCCGGCCTCGTGACGAGCACGATCGCGACCAGGGCCAGGCCGATCCCGGCGATGTCGAGGGCCGTCAGCTGGTCGCCGAAGATCGCCCCGACGATGACCGGCACGCCGGCGCCAACGAGGGCCGCGGTCGAGGCCACGAGGCCCATCGCACCGGTGGTCAGGGCCATGTACAGGGCAGTCAGGGCCACGATCCCGCTGGCACCCGCGAGACCGGCCCAGGCCAGGGCCACGAGTGGCGGCAGCGGCTCGCGAACGATCACCAGGATCGCGGCGATGATCACCAGGCCGACGGCCTGCGACGGGACGACGGTCGCGAGCGGCGTTGTCTTTCGACTGACGGTTCCGCCCAGGAAGTCCGACGAGCCCCAGCTGACCGCCGTTACCAGCCCGAAGCCGACTCCGGCGGGCGTCACCTGCTCATCGGATCGGCGGGGTGCGGATCGAGCATCGCCGCCCAGGGATGGGCCGGATCGAGCGACGGGCAAAAGTTGAGGCGAGCCCCCGGGATCCCCAGCCGAAAGCGGAGCACGGCGCCCAGGTCGTCCTGGGTGACGAACAGCTCGTCGTGCTTCGGGCCGCCGAAGCAGACGTTGGTCGGCGTCGGCCCGCCGGTCGGGATCCGGTCGCGCTCGGTGCCGTTGCCGTCATAGACGACGATCGCCCCGCTGCCGATATGGGCGACGTACAGGTTGCCCTCGGCATCGAAGCACATCCCATCCGGGCCGCCCCATTCCAGGCCCGCCTGACTGGGACATTCGCAGAAGAGCGTCTCGTTGGCCGCCTGGCCCGGCCCAGTCACGTCCCAGACCCAGACCTTGTTGGTGATCGTCTCGGCCACGTACAAGCTGCCGTCGCGGACGACGATCCCGTTCGGGAAGCGCAGGCCGGTCCGCAGCCGGTACGCCTCACCGGTCGCCCAGTCGACGCCGAAGACGTTGCCGATCGGCTTGTCCGGCCCGCTCCCCCACGGATCGGTGAAGAACAAATTGCCGTCCGGGTCGAACGACAGGTCATTCGGCCCGTTGATCCGGCCGCCGGACCAGCTGTTGATGTGGTCCGTGATCGCGCCGTCCGGCCCGACCCGGACGATCGAGCGGCGACCTTCGTCGGTTACGTACAGCGCCCCGTCCGGCCCGAAGGCCAGCGCCGCGGGGATGCCGGCGACGTCCGGCGTCGAGGTGCTGAAGACCGTCCGGGTCGAGCCCGGCCGTCCAACGTCGGTGGCCGAGATATCGCCGCCGCCCGCTCGCCAGCCGTTACCGGGCTTGTCCTCGCTGCACACGTTGAGGATCCAGGCGCCGGGTCCGACCACGGGACCCTCGGGGGCGGGCTGTCCCTCCGCGATCCGCTCGAAGTCGATGGCGGTCAAACCGTTCTCCCTGCA
>Ga0265324_10002241_pt1 | contig 10077 bp, 6 predicted proteins | sample 41419metaG_FD_198634 | JGI IMG/M metagenome (GOLD analysis project Ga0265324, IMG submission 198634) | Rhizosphere microbial communities from Carex aquatilis grown in University of Washington, Seatle, WA, United States - 4-14-19 metaG | ecosystem: Host-associated > Plants > Roots > Rhizosphere >... | reverse complement strand
GACAGCCACCTCGGCCACGGCAACCCCGGCGGCCACCTCGACCGCGGCACCGACCAGCAGTGCGACCGCGGCTGCGACCGCAGCGCTCCAGGCCCACGTCCGGCGGGCCGGGCACCACCACGGGAAGGGGACCGCGACGGCCACGGCCGTGCCCACTGCCACGACGGCAACGGCTACGCCGTCCGCGACTGCTACCGCGACGTCGACTTCGCCTGGGTCCGTCACGTCGCCCGCGGTGACCGGCACCCAGCCGGCGGCGGGCGCCGACACCGCAGCGGCGTCCGGCACGCCGGATGCGATCTTGCAACAGAATAACTGCATCGCCGGCGAGGACATCGGCGGCATGTTCTCCTCGTTCACCCAGGTGGGGGCATGCAACGCGGTCGCATTTTTCCAGGCCGCGAACAACGCCATCACGGCGGGCCAGCTGACCGTCCCGAACCCGGGGACCGCGACGGACGGTCAGCCGTGCGAGACCACCCGCGACTTTGCGGTCATCGACCAAGACCAGAGCGACAACGTGACGACCGAGTACCTGGCCAACGCCAACGGGCAGATCGCGCAGGACACCGCCGCGAATGCGGCGGCCAGCCCCAACGCGACGGTGCTGGCTAACGGCAGTGACAACGGGCTGATCGACTTCCACGTGGACCTTGCGCTCGGATGCACGCCGTGGAAGGTCGCCGACCTGGCTAGCGCGGGCAGCACGGCGACCGCGCTGCCGCTGGATGAGCTGCAGGCCGCCGCGTTCGCCGGGCGGTCCGGCGGCCCGGCCGCCCTGGTGCCGCTGAACGACCCGATGGTCCTCGACAACAACGGCAACCAGAACACCGACAAGACCAACACCTACCGCTCCATCGTTGACCAGGCGACACTGAACGCCGGCGAGACGCCTGCCGAGTACTGCGGCGACATGGAGAGCATCCAGGGAGTGCGGCTGCAGCAGGACGTCAACCTGCTGCGGGCTGCTGCTAGCCCCGCCGCGGGTATGGCCGATAACCTGTTCGACTTCCTCGCGATGCGGATGCAGCAGTCGTTCACCAACCTGAACTGCCAGAACTTCGGGCTGCAGAACGACGTCTCCACCACCGTGGACGGGAACGGCGTGGTCGTCGCAGCCTGCTTCCTCCAGCAGGTCAACGCGGTCACCGCCGGAGCGGGTAACCCGACGGCTGGCATGACCGTCTGCCCGGCCACCACGACGTCGGGCACGGCCACCGCGTCTGCCGCAGCCAGCACGTCCAGTACGTCCAGTACGTCGGCCGCCACGGCCACCGCTACCGCAACGCCCACAGCCACAGCAAGCCCGGCCGTCACGGCCACGGCGGCTCCAACCCAGACCGCCAGCCCTAACCCGGGCGGCAATGCGGCATCCGCGAACCGCAAGCACAAGCACTGGTGGTGGTGAACGGGCGGCGTTTCCCTGACGCCTAGTCATCGCAGCGCTGAGGCCGTGGAGACGACAGCCGCTCCACGGCCTCAGCCGTGCCCCGGTCACGGTGAATGGAGCGCCGCATCGCGGCTCCTGGCCGACGGGAGAAAGGGGAACATGCGGCGAGCCGGATGCCGTTCGTGGACCGCGCCCCGGTGGACGCGGCCCGCGAACGGCCCGGACGGGCCTGACGGATCAGTCGTCAGGCGAAGGTTCTTCGCGGACGACCGCGTAGCCGCCAGGAGCCAAGCAGAGCACGTCCGCGACCGCAGCGCCGGACACTAGATCGACTCCGGAGACCGGCACCGAGGCGGGGCCATCGCCGTAGTTGAACGCGAACAGCCACGACTGCCCGTCCGTGGCCCGCCGGCGGGTCACAGAAACGCCGGGGAACCCCAGGGAAACACCGCCGGCTTGCCCGATGATCGAGCCGAGCAGCGTGGTCAGCGCGTTGTCGGACAGCAAGGTTGACAGGTACCAGGCCGTTCCCGCGAGAAACGAGTGCCTGGTCACCGCCGGCAGTCCCGCCAGGTCACCGGAAGCGTAGGTAGCGATCACCGCGGCGCCCTCCAGGCGAAGCCGCTCAGCCCACAGGCGGCCAGCCCACGTTGAGTCAGCGCAAGCGTCTCCTGCGAGTGCCACCGACTCCGCCGGCTGCAGCGGGTGGAACTCCTCGGCCCGGATGCCGAGCACGTCGCGCAGCGCGCGTCCGATCATAGACGCCGGCCCGGGCCTGAACTTCCTGTCCGCCAACAAGGAGCGGCTGCTGATCGCGGTCCTCGGCCCTCTCAGGGCGCCTGAGACCGTCCAGGACGAGGTACTCCGCAAGTCTGCCCAGGACACCCGCTTCCGGGCGGCGGCGGGGAGCGAGTTGAGCTTGCACTGGAGTTCCTGCACCGCCTGGACCCGCTTGCCCGTGCCATCAAGCTGACGCTCCAGGGAACAGACGAGGAGACAACGGTAGACCTTGAGATCGGCGCAACCTGACCAGGACAGGCCATCGTGGCGCAGAGGGCACAGCTGTCCCGGCGGCCGGGAGGGCACTACAAGATGACGATCCTGAAGCAGGCTTCAGCATCCAGCCGCCGGGCTCAGATCGGGTGCTTCTGCGCCGGGCCGACTCCCACATCGAACGGGCTCCCGGCCCGCGCTAAATCGGCCATCTGAGGCTTGGCGCGCGGACCGGTGCTGTCGTTTTACCTGCGAGGCTGTGTTGCGTTCCGGAGGATGGCCGCGATGGCGTCCACAGCGTCGAGTTGCCCGGCGGCGACGCTGATCACCAGGTCGTAGGCCTCGTCGTTGGTCAGGGTCAGCCGGCGGCCGTTAAGGCCGTAGAACGCGATGACCGCGGCGAGGGCGAGCCGCTTGTTGCCGTCGATGAGCGCGTGGTTGCGGGCGATGGAGTGCAGCAGCGCGGCGGCCTTGGCGTCCAGGTCGGGGTAGGCGTCCTTGCCGAACGCGGTCGCCCGCGGGCGGGCCAGCGCGGCTTCCAGCAGCCCGTAGTCGCGCACCGCGTAACCGTCTCCCAAAGTCCGCTGCGCGACGTGCAGCAGCTCGGGCAGCGTCAGGTAGATCACTGGCCGAGCCGCTCCAGCGCCTCGGCGTAGCGGGGCAGTTCCTCGTCGAGGACCTGGTCGAGGAGCTCGGCGCGGCTGTGGTTCTCCACGTACTCGCGGATCGCCTGCCGGGCCACTTCCTGCATGGACCGCTGCTCCAGTTCCGCGCGCCGGCGCAGCGCGTCAGTCTCGTCGTCTGCAAGCCTCAGGGTCATCGCCATGCACACGATGGTATCACCCATGATACCGAACAGGGTCGCGGGGTCGCGGCGGAAAGTGCGCACAATGCGTGATCACCATCTGTCGGCGATCTCCCTGGAATGAGCGCGCGAACCGCCTGGAGCATGAGCAATTGACCCATCAAGCTGACGGTTTGCAGAGAGCGGGGCGACACTCCGTACTGGGGTCGCGGTCGTCACAGGTTGCTTCGATGAACCCCGGCTATCGTCGCCGCTGGCCTTGACGCATCAAAACATAACTGGTCATGATCCAGTCACTGGCCAGCACGGACGATGACGCTGCCCTGGCCCGGTAGGGGAAGGTCCTCAGGTGTCTTCGGCGCGCGCGATGGCCGCTGCCTCGGTTCGGGTCGCAGCGCCTAGCTTGGCGAGGATGTTAGAGACGTGAACGCTGGCGGTCTTCCGGGTGATGAAGAGTTCCTCGCCGATCTGGCGGTTGGACAGGCCGCGGGACATCAGGCGCAGGACCTCGCGTTCCCGGCGGGTGAGCGCCGCGACAGAGCTCGCGCCATCCCTGACCGCGTCACGGCTGCCGCCGGCGTCCAGGCCCAGCCGGCGAGCCAGGTCGTCCAGGGCGGCGCGCAGCGGCTCGGCGCGCAGCTCGGCGGCCGTCGCCGACGCCGCGCGGCACACGTCGGCCGCCTCGCGCGGGCGTCCGCTCCCAGCGAGGGCCTCCGCCAGCCGCCACTGAGTCCGCGCGGTCTCGTATACATAGCCCGGGCCGAACTCGGCCAGTGTCTTCTCCCAGCCCGCAGGGGTGTTCAAGCCGATGAGCCGCTGGTACTCCGCCTCGGCGCGGGCCAGCCAGCCCCGGCCTTCCGGGCCGAGGACGGACTTCGGCCGTGCCGGGTACCGGGCGGCCTCGCGCGCCACGTCGAGCAGCAGCGCCCCGGCCGCCTCCTCCGCGGCCACGGCCGTGGTGATTCCAGCCTTCCGCGCGACGAACGCCCGGTCGGCGCGGGCGCTCAGCGCGACCGCCGCTACCCGGATGGCGGCGGGGGAGCGCCCCCATCGCGCGTCCGCGCTGAGCGCGGCTTCCGCCTCGGCGAGCGCTGTCTCCATGTCGCCGCGCCAGTACGCCTGTTCCGCGAGCAGCCCACGGGCGATGTACGCGACGAAGACGTCATCCCAGAATGGCTCAAGCCAGGTCCGCCGCTCGTCCGCCACCGCGTTGCCGCGGCCCACGTCGATGAACAGCGCCATCGCCGACAGCACTGCCTCCGGCTGCTTGGTCACCCAGACGGGGAAGTTCCGCGCCAGTTCCTCCGCACGATCCCAGTCGCCGTCCGCGTAGTGCGCCTGAAAAAGCAGGTGCTGCACGTCCCACCCGTAAGGAGCGAGCCCGAGACCCTCGGCCTCCGCCCGGCTGACTCCGGCGCGCGCGGCGGCGGAAGCCCCGGCGAGATCCCCGCGCGCCAGCCGCGCCGCCGCCAGATGGTAGGCGGCCCGTAGCTCCACGCCGAACATGCGCGTGTCGGCCGCCTGCGTGTGGGCGGCGGCAAACAGGCTGATGGCCTCTTCGGCATTGCCCTCGCGGCTGCTGATCATGCCGAGGGTGACCAGGATGTCAGCGCCGATCCAGTCCGCGCCGGACCTTGCCGCCTCCGTGAGCGCCCGCTCCGCCCACTCGACCGCCGCGGCGCTGTCGCCGCTGGCCATCCACGCCATGGCGGACGTGGCCATCGCTCGCGCGCGGACCGGGCTTGGCGGCCCGGCCGGAGTTTGCTCGACCGTTTCCTTGATCACCTGCAGCGCCTCGGGAGCCCACCCGGGCTCATCGGACTGAAGCAGGTAGTACGCGAGCCGCTCACCGGTCCGGGCACGGAACTCCGCCGTCGCGTCCCCGGCCAGTGCCGCTGCCCGGACGTGGCGCAATAGCTGAATCGCGCGCGGCACGTCGCCGCTCGCCGCTGCCGCGAGGGCGGACTTGAGGCCAAGCTCGCCGCGGTTCGTCCCGGCGAGCCTCGCTGCGTCCGCCACCCGGTCCCATAGCTCGAGGGCCTGGTCGTAGTGGCGGTGGGCCTCGGCGGGCGCGCCGATCCGTTCGGCTTCCTCCCCGGCCCGGACCGAGGCCGCCAGCGCGCCGGTGACGTCGTGGCCGGTGAGGCTGTGGTAGGCGAGCTCGGCCGCGGCGCCGGGCACGTCCGCGAGCAGCGCGGTGAACCGTCCGTGCAGCCTGGTCCGCTCCCCGGGCAGGAGGTCGCCGTAGACGGCCTCGCGTAGCAGCGCGTGCCGGAAACGGTACCCGTCGGGCCCGTCGGGGACGAGCAGCTGGCGGGCTACCGCCTCCCTGACCGCTTCCTCGTACCCGGCGTCGTCCAGACCGGAAGCCGCCAGGACCAGCTGGTCGTTCGCCCGCCGCCCGGCCACGGCCGCGGCCCGCAGGACCTGCTGCGCCGCGTCGGACACGCGCGCCACCCGTGCCAGCAGCAGCGCGGCGAGACCGGAGGGCAGCACTCCCGACGATCCCGACGAGGCGGCAAGCAGCTCTTCCGCGTAATAGGCATTGCCCTCAGCCCGGTCGACGAGGGCGCTGAGCAGGGCGGTGGACAGGCGTGACGGCCCGTTCGGAAGGCTCGACAGGTGCTCCGCGAGCGCGGCGGCAGGCAGCGGGCCCAGCTCGACAAGCGCGACCGACGGGAGCCTGCCCAGCTCCGCCACGACCTCGCCGAGCGGATGCCGGCGGTGCAGGTCGTCCGTGCGGTAGGTACCGACGATGGCGACGCGTTCGCGGCGCAGCATGCGGGCCAGGAACGTCACCAGATGGCGAGTTGTCGCATCGGCCCAGTGCAGGTCCTCGAGGACGAGCAGCACCGGGCTCGCGGCGGCGAATTCGGCCAGCGCCCCGAGCACCGCGCCGAACATCTGCTGACGGGCCATGCCGGACGGGTCGGTCCCCTCCGCCGGCTCGCCACCGTCCGGCAGCAGCCTGGCCAGCACCGGGCGGCCCTTGACCGCCTGCTCGATATGCGACGGTGCCGTGCGGAACGCGTCCGCGAACGGCAGGTAAGGCACGCTGTCGCCGATCTCGGCGCACTGGCCGCACAGCACGGTGAAGCCGCTGCGCCCGGCTACCGTCATCACCTCGGCCACCAGGCGGGACTTGCCCACGCCCGCGTCGCCGCCGACAAGCGCGGTCACCGCGCGGCCTGCCACGGCGTCATCGAGCAACCCGCGGAGCCGCGCCATCTCGGTGTCACGGCCTACCAGCACCGTCATGTGCGACCCTCCGCCCGGAGCCGCTCAAGCGTTGCCGCCGAGCGGCGTCTCTCGCCAGCAAGCCCACGGTAGCAGCGCCGTGACCCATGGCCCGCTTGCGCGTGGGCCGAGCTCCCCGCCGGCCAGGGCCTGGCCGAGCCTGGCGATGTCATCGTCGGACGGGATCTCGGCAGGGTCGGTCCACAGCGAAGACTCACCCGCGAAGCTGACGGCCGGAACGGGCAGCGGGCGGTCCCTGGCGGCGGCAGGGCGGCTAGGTCATGGGGTGTTCCCGGTGACGGGCGCGGTGGACCCGCGATGCGCACGGCACGTTGACGTCCTCGGCATGCCCGGTCGCTAGGGGACGGCGGGGAGGGCCAGCACGATGTCGTCGTGCATGGCCACGATCGTGGCGGTGGCGGTGGCGGATGAGGCAGGTCCTGCCAGGTACCACTCGTCACGGGTGGCGCTGGTGTCCTGAAAGGACCATTGCTTCGTTCCTGTCCTGCTATCAAACGCATACAGACCGGTCGCGCCACCGGACCCTGCGAACAGCAGGCCTCCGGCCAGCGCCGGAGAGTTCCGGGCTGTGTCGTTGAAGCCGTAGGCCCATTTCGCGGTGCCGTATGCCACGTCGAGTGCCATGATCATGCTGGGTTTGCCGTTCATCACGACGTAGCACGTCGCTTCGTCTGCTGAGACGACGAGCGGGCCGCAGTCACTTTCGCCTGCGATGGCGGGGACATTCCAGGTCCTGACTCCTTTTGCGATGCTCCAGGCGGTCACCGCGGACCTGGCGGTGATGGTAACGCCGAACTGGGCAGCGCCGGCAAGGTGCGGTAGCTGGCTGGCGCCGGCGGTGTCCTTGCCAAGGGGGGTGCTCCACCTGTAATCACCATCGTCAGCATCGCGGCCGGTGACGTAGTACGGGGGCTCAGTGGTTATCAGGGACGCGCCGGCGACTATCAGTCCCATCTGGTCGCGGACCAGCTGATCGCCATCTGCCTGCTCCCATAGCAGGAATCCGGTCGCCAGGTCGTAGGCGAAAAGCACGTAGCTGCCCGCGCCCGCGGAGCCGAGGATGTAGGCAGCCGACCCGCTGACCGCCAGCAGCCGCAGGAAATGCCGTCCCGGCTGCCGGGGGACTATGGTCTTCGTGGCCTCGCCGCTGGACAGGTCCAGGACCGCGAGGCTGCCGTGGTCGGTGAGGGTCACCACGAGGTTCCCGGTGAACAGCGGCGGGTAGTCATCGTTCATGATGCCGGGGAAGGCCCAGGCTGTCTTCCCGGTCCCGAGTTCCAGGGCGGTCATGGTGGCGGAGGAAGCACCCTGGGCCATGTTGCCGGTCTTCACCAAGACCAGGTTGCCGGCGACGGCCGGATAGGTCTTTACCGGGGCCTTCACGCTGACGCGCCACTGCGGGTCCGGGGCGACTCCCAGCGGAAGTGGTGACGGCTTGCCCCTCGACCCGCCGCTGGCAGCGGCCTTCCCGCCATGCCAGCCGGTCAGCGCGATCGCCGCACCGCCGCCCCCCAGCGCGACCGCGCCGGCCGCCATGGAACCGAGCAGCACCCGGCGCCTGCCCATGACAGGCGTGGTATCAGGCTGCCGCCGGTGCAAGCCCACTGTGGGCGCGGTAACCGCCTGCCGCCCCGCGGCCGGTCCGGTACGGGTGGCCCGCGGGGGAGCATCCATCTGCAGCACCGTCGCGGCATGCCTGGCGATAGCCCCGGCAAGGCCGGCCGGCAGCCAGCCATCGCCAAGCAGCGGCGCCGCGCCCCTCGGCGCGAACGCCGCTGCGATGCGGCCGGGAAGCGGCCGGGCCGCCGGGTCCTTGGCGAAGCAGGGCCTGAGTATGGCGACGAGGGCAGGCGTCAGGCCGGTCAGGTCGGGCTCAGAGTAGACCACCTGGTAAAGCAGCCCGGCAGCCGATCCGGCGGCGAAGGCCATGCGCCCGGTGGCCGCGAAGACCATGACCGACGCGAGGCAGAAGACGTCACCAGCCGGCCCGGCACCGTACCCGGCGGCCAGCTCCGGAGACATGTAGCCGGGCGAGCCGAACACCTGGCCAGTGCTCGTCAGCTGGTCCCCGTCGACCGCCCGGGCGATACCGAAATCGATCACCCGGGGACCGTCCGCGGCCATAAGCACATTGCCTGGCTTGAGGTCGCGGTGCGCCAGCCCAGCCGCGTGGATGCTGGCCAGGGCTTCCGCCAGCCCGGCTCCCAGGGCCTGCAGGCTCCGTCCTGGCAGCGGCCCGTAGGAATGGACGGCTTCGGCGAGCGACGGGCCCAGCACGTAGGACGTGGCCAGCCAGGGAACGGACGCCTCAGTATCGGCACCGACGACCGGTACGGTCCAAGCCCCGTTCACTGCCGCGGCTGCCGCGACCTCGCGCCGGAAGCGCTCGCGGAAGTGCGGATCGGCGGCCAGCTCGGCCCGCACCACCTTCACCGCGACCGTACTGCCACCGAGCGAGCGGGCAAGATAGACGCGACCCATTCCCCCGGCGCCGAGCCGGGCGAGCAGCCGGTACGGCCCCAACATCTCCGGATCGCCTGGCTCTAGGGGTTCCATTCCAACTCCCGCGATGGGTGGCGGACGGCTAAATCCTAGAGAACCGCACACGGACGAACGAGGCGAACGTTCACATCAAAGTGTCCGGCGAACGGGGGCAAGCTCAGGCGTCTGTTCAGCCGTAGCATCTCGTCAGTGCGCTGCGGCGTTTGCGATCGCTGAGGCGAGGTCCGCGGGGCGGCTCCACATCGGCCAGTGCCCAGTCGGAAGGTCTACTAGCTCGAGGTCGCGAAGGGTGGCCACCTCCGCCATCATCGGGTGTCCCTCGAGGGCCATTTGCATGATCGCCTCTGAGGGGTACGAGCAGGCGATGATCGTCGACGGGACGTCGCGCCGGGAGTCGTTCTTGAGGTGCAGCGGCTCCCGCGTGACCGGTCCGGGCTCCGGCACCGCCTGGGCTCGGAACCGCTCAAGGTCTTCATCGCTGAGGCCGTCGAGGCTTGCGCGCAGCTGCTCGAACGGTGGCAGCGGCACCTCCTCCACCTCGGGTGGCACCGAGGGGTCGAAGGCTGAGCCGTCACCGGATGGCCCGCTGTCGACGTAGACGACGCGGGCGACCGCGGTGGGATCTTGGTCGAGGAACACCGAGGTGGGGTATCCGGCGCCGCTGTGTGCGACGAGGACGACGGAGGAGCCGTCGGCGGCAGCAGCGTGGACGGCCGAGCGCAGCCCCTCGGCTTGCTGCGCCACGGTCGTCGACGCACGATGGGGGTCGTCGCGGTCAAGCCCCGGCAGGGTGACCGCGATGACGGGGTAGCCGCGCCCACGTAGCTCGGCGGCGACAGCGTCCCACGCCCAGGCACCGAGCCAGTAGCCGGGGACGAGCACGATCGTTGGAGTGCTGGGTGTCTTGGTGTCCATGCCCTCATACTGCTCCGGGGGCACGACGACCCTATGTCACTATTTTGGTCACCATTCCTGCGATGATGACGGAGTGAATCGCACCGAGCGCCTTCATGCCCTCTCCGAGTCGCTGCGCCGGGCCGGGCCGCGTGGCCGTACCGCACAGCAGCTCGCCGACGAGTTCGGGGTAACCACGCGCACGGTCAAGCGCGACCTCGCTGCCCTCGAGGCC
>Ga0265324_10002238_pt1 | contig 10081 bp, 11 predicted proteins | sample 41419metaG_FD_198634 | JGI IMG/M metagenome (GOLD analysis project Ga0265324, IMG submission 198634) | Rhizosphere microbial communities from Carex aquatilis grown in University of Washington, Seatle, WA, United States - 4-14-19 metaG | ecosystem: Host-associated > Plants > Roots > Rhizosphere... | reverse complement strand
TGTCGCCGCCTTGGAAACCAAGACGGCGACACCGCGAGCCAGGCACAGAGCCGCCGCCTTGCAAGGGAAGCTAGTGCCGTGGTCAAATTGAAAATTGCGCTGGCCGGTGCGACATGAAACCACCACCGGCCAGCGGGTGAACGCGCCAATAAAACCACTGGGAGGAAACGACACAAAGCCCAGTGACTTAACCTGATCAGGCACAATTTTCACCAAAGTTTTCACAACTACGATTTTGTTTTGTTAAATTCCTCCACGGCGGCCGCCCATTCCCCGCCGTCCAAAAAAGGAAAATCTTCGCGCGCCAGTCGGCGGGCTGCGCGCATATCTTTCTTATGCGTGCCAATAATTTTGAGCAAAGCGGGCAGGCGTGATTTCCGATCCTTGGCCAAGGCTTCATCATGCGCGCGTTGGCGCGCGATCACGGCAACGGCCTGGACGCGGTTAAGACCGGCATCAATTTTCTCCTGGATAAGTTTTTCGTCGGCCTCTTCCTGGACGCGGCGGGCCTTTTCATCAGCCGCACATTTCAGAATATCTTGCTCGGTGGCATCCGCCGGCAGGCCGTAAATTTCAGCCAACTGCGCGCGGAGCTGAGCGTCTGTTTGGACCGGCGCAGTTTTAACGGCGGCTGTGGAGGTTTCTTCGGGTGGCATATTTTTTTATGGTTGATGGCTGATGGTTGATGGTGTTTGACTAAATGAGCATCAGCAGCCGACCGCACCTTTTTGGATCACGGGCATCTGGCCTGCGGCCTGGCAGAGATCGGGGAGGTTGTCCACCATCCAGGACTTGGCCGCCTCCGCAGACCAGTTCCGGGTTTGGGCCACATACGATTGCACATTGAGAAAAACCCGTTGCGGGTTAAAACTGGCCGTCTGCGAACCGTTCCCGCGAAAAGCGCATTTCAGCAAGCCATTGTCCACGTCTAGCGGCAATTTGAGCAACGTCGCGAGAAAAATTTTATTGCCGGGTGAAGTGTCCAGCGGCTGCTCTTGCGGCACGGGCGCTTTCGGCGACTCGGCGGTGATTCTGGCAAACAAGTTGGGTTCCGTTTCGCGGACTTGCGCCCAGGCGGCGTCCAGCGAAAGCCCTTGCTCACGAACAAGCCGCGAAACTTCCGCATTAAACACGGCGGCGGCTCGCGCTGGGGTAACACTTTCAGTGTCGAGTTGGAGGAGTTTGGAGAACATATTATTTTTTACAGGTTTTTATTTTCGTTATGGGTTTTGCGGCGAGATCAGATTGAATCAGTTTATGCAAACGGAGTGAGAGGCTGGCGCTAAACCGTTCGCCACGCCAACAACGGCCCAAGTGGCCGTGGGATACCCCTAAAGCCTTTGCATACCGAACAAGGTTAAGCTTATTCGGCCTGCCTTTTTTTGCGCCCGCACATTTCATCTTGTCCACTATGGACAAGATGAAGCCTAAATGTCAACCGCAAAAACGGGATTTTCTTTTTTGAAGGTCAATGCCGTTGTAAAATTCTGCGTGCCAAAGGCCAGCCTGCCAGAAAGAGAAAAGCTAATCTGCCGCCGCGTGCGAGTGGCCAGAGAACTGCGAGGCAAAACCCAGCAAGCTTGCGCTGATTTAACCGGCATTGAGCGCAGCACTCTGGCAAATTACGAAGCTGAAATTACACCAGTCAGATTTGATCAGGCAAAGCGCATCTGCTATCGGCTCAACATCAATCAGGTTTGGCTCGCGACGGGGGCAAACCCATACGCTCCTTATTTCGATTTAAGCCCAAATTTGGAGTTTTTAATCAAGCCGAATGCCTTGTTTAGTGAGGCTTTTGACACTGTTTTGAAGGAGCCAATTCAGAAGCAAATTGATGCGCTTGTCCAGTGGATCGGGGTCAAGGCATACTTTGCCGGGAAGTATGACGACGCAGTGCTAGACAGTTTGCACCTGGCTGGTGAAGACTCAGGCAGGGCGGCGGGTTTTTACGTTGAAAAGGTGATCAAAATGAAATTTCACCAGATGCCAGAGCAGTTCCGGCCCAAGTTCGCAGAGGCATTGCTGGCGGCGGAAAAATCATTCTTAAAACAGCACGGCAAAGACATTGAAAAACTGATTAGGGAGCGGCAAGAGAGGGACATCGCCGCAAACCATCCGTTGTTTGATAAAAAAACAGACTTGACGGATGCGGAAACATCAACCAGAATTGCCGAAGTGAAATCTCAATTGCCAAGTTTGCTGGCGCGGCTCAACCGGGCGACGAAAGAGTCCGGCAAGATGTCTGCGCTGGCGGATTTTTTGGGGAAAGCCTCTGGTCAGAAAGTCCCCCTTGCGAGTGTTTCACGTTGGCTGTCTGGTAAACGAGAACCAGGCGGTGAAATAACGCTCCTGATGCTTCGTTGGGCCGAGCAACAAGAGCGTCAAAAATAAAAAGCCCTGGCTGCTATCAACAGCCAGAGCCGAAAGGCCCAAACCATGAAAGACATCATCAATGAAAACCACGATTCAGAGCCGTAAAAACGGTAGTGTGCCCCGCACTCCCCGTCAAACCAAAAGCCTCCAATCCAAGCGCGCAGCGGGCACGGCAAAACAGGAAAACACCGTCTCGGTGGTATTCTTCAACCCGGATACTCATTTTGAATCCGATGACAAGTCTGTTCACACCGTTGTGGAGTTTCCCGAATCCGTCTTCCGGTGCATTGAGCAGGCGTGCAGAAAATTAAAAATCGGCTGGCAGGAATTTTTTGAGCAGGCCATGCGCGCCAAGCTTGAATCATCTGGAGTCCGGGCGGTGAAAGGGGGTGCGAAATGAGCGCCAAGGCCAAAAGTAAACCGGCCGCGCCGGCGCAGATCGAATATGCCGGCAATCTCATTGTGCAAAACTTTTGGGTAAAACTTGGATTCAGCCGGGAAGAGCTAGGCGCGCTGGCCAAGATCGCCGGGATATTTGCGCAGAAAAAACACCAGACCACCGGCAACGCCGCGCGCTTGGTTCTCACCACGGCGTTGATGCATTGGGATAAATTGGAGCCGCTGGCTTTTGCCGATGAAAAATATGCCGAGACGGAAGGCTTTGCCCACAAGGAATTATTCTGTGCCAAAACCATCGCCCACAAATTCAACCTGCCGAAGGCGGCAGTGAAAGGCGGTGCCAAATGAGCGCCAAGAGGACAATCCGCCGTGCTCGCACTTCAACCGCCGGCAAATCTAGTGGCAAAATGCTCAACGCAGATTTGATGGCAAAGATAGCTAAACTGCCAAGGGCCGAGCAGCTCTGGCTGGCCGATCAATTTGAGTTGGAAGCTTGTGCGATTCGGCGGCGGCTTGGCGGCATCAAACAACCCGATTTAATTCTTCAGAGGAATTAAAGCCAAATTGACACCACAAACAGAACGAAAGGATCACAGATGAAATTCACCACCCTTGAACGCAAGGCTCGCGCCGCAATCAAAAACCGGCCGGAGTTTCGCCGGCTGGAGCGCAAAAAATTGAGTATCGAAAAAAACTTGGCTGGCGGAAAAGTTTCCAAAGTCCAAGCGGGCGTTTTGCGGAAGCTAATTGGCTTGCGCCGGCGCCGGCTCGTAAACCGGGAAATTTACGGCTTGCTTTGCGTCAATGCCCCAGCTTGAACGCCGCCAGACAAATTCAACCGCCGGCCCTGGCAACATGGCCGGCGTTTTTTTGTCGGCAATCTGTTGACGGCGCGGCAATTCGTTTTTACAGTCAGCACATGAAGGCGCTGCTTTCACTAGTTTTCGGGCTGCTTGGCTTGGCGGCATTGGGGGCGGGTTTATCCACCGTCGAGGTCAACGGCAACACCTATACCAACATCACCAAAGCCTATGCCGGTGCGGGCGGGCGTATCATCATTCTTTACCAGGGCGGCGGCACGTCGGCCATGTCCGACAAGGTGCCGGCGGATTTTCTGGCCTCATGGAATATCAATGCGGAAGGGGCCAAGGCCGCGCAGGCGGCGGCAGCGGAAGATAATTTGGATCGTGCGATCGCGGCCGGCAGATTTCGCGAGGTTGATGGCGTGGTCTATGACACCCGCAAACCGCAGTCTGGCTGGGTAATGCTTGCCAATGTGAAGGTGATTCAAATCATTGATGACGGGGCCATCGTGGATGCCACGCCGAATGATTATTCTTCCCTGACGGCAATTTTTATAAAAAATTTATCGTCGCGCGTGGGGGACACGGATTTCATCACGTTTTGTGCCCGGCAAACCGGCAGCTACAGCTACATTAACAAGAAAGGCGATAGCCGCACTATTCGCGCTTACGATCTGGGCCGGGCTTGCGGGCGTTCGGAAATTCCAGAGGAAGTTTTGGCCGGCACCAAGGCATTCGGCACGCTGGCCGGCGGCGGCGAGCCGAAAACGGATGTTGTGGCACCGCTGCCGGACAGTGATAATTTGAGCGCTTCCGGTTCGGGGTTTTTCATTTCGGCTGATGGCTACCTGATCACAAATAATCACGTTGTCAGGAATGCGCACCGGGTGAAGGTGAAAACCGGCACGGTGGTTTTCCCGGCTACCGTGGTGCGCGTGGACAAGGATGCCGATCTGGCGCTATTGAAAGTGGAGGGACTGTTCAAGCCTCTGGGAATTTCAACCAATGATGCGCGACTTGGCGACGCGGTTTTTACGATTGGCTTTCCCGACATTGATTTGCAAGGCACGCAGCCCAAATACACCGATGGAAAAATCAGCAGCCTGGCGGGATTGATGGACGATCCAAACCGTTACCAGATCAGCGTGCAGGTTCAGCCAGGTAATTCGGGCGGCCCGCTGGTGGACACCGCCGGCAATGTCCAAGGCGTGATTGTTTCCCGGTTGGACGATTTTGCGGCGCTCAAATCAATGGGCAGCCTGCCTCAAAATGTGAACTACGCGATCAAGGGAAAAATCCTGCGCGATTTTGTCAGCCGGTCGCCGGAGATCAAGATCGCGCCAACGCTGCTGGCGGCCGGCCCAAACTCGGTTGTGCCAACCGTTCAACAGTCCGTCGCGATTGTTTTGGTCTATTGAGGAATTTTCCCGCCGCCGGTTCCCGCTCCGCAGTTTGGCTGCCACGGCCTTGCACTGGCCCGGCACCGGCAATGCAGCTTGCCCGCAGATCGGCGGCAGAATCGGTGCCAGGGACGCCCGGCGCGGCCGGCGCGGTGGCCAGATCGGCGGCTTCCCTTGGCATCATCACCGGGCCGGTTGGCTGGATCGGCTGGAATTGGCACCGGCCAAGCGCCGTGCGGAATGGTTGAAAAGATCAAAAGGCCTCTGCACCCTGCACCCCTACTTGTCCACGGTGATTCTGTCGGGATTGGGGGTGCAAGGCGTCAAATCGTTGGCTTTTTTGCGTGTTTTTCTCTGCACCCTCAAACCCGACAAGCTTCAGGAAACCCAACATTTGAAAAGCGGCTTAATACTGCGCAAACCCTTTATTTCCGGGCTATTCCGCCCTTTTACGGGCTTTTCAGGGCTTTGGCCGAAAGGCGACAACATTGCCGTGGCTCTTCAGACGGGGTGAAGGCTGGTGCGCGCGACGGGAGTTGAACCCATAACCTTCGGCTTCGGAGACCGACGCTCTATCCAGTTGAGCTACGCGCGCAGAAAAGCGCGGCGCCCATTATGCGCGGTTTGCGCGGCGCGGCAAGCAAGATTGCCGGCCAGTTTCCGGACGATTGTGATTTGCCGAAAAACTCGACCGACGGACTTTTTGCGGTAGATTGGCGCACGTTTCATGCACGAGACCGACAGCCAGGAAGATTCGACCCTGACGCCGACGCTGCCCGCCGCCGCGAGCCAGCGGACCTACGGCGTTTTCCGCAACGCCGATTTCACGCGCTACCTCATCGCGCGCTTCATCGCGGCGCTGGGGATGCAGATGATGGTCACGGCGCTGGACTGGGAACTTTACAAGCGCGCGCACTCCGGCCTCGCGCTCGGCTTCGTCGGCCTGTCGCTGATGATTCCGATGATCCTCTGCACACTGCCGGCGGGACAGATCGCCGACCGGTTCAACCGCAAAAAAATCATCCTTGGCTCCACGCTGCTGCTCGGCGGCGCGAGCCTCGGCCTGACGCTCACCTCCGCGTTCATCGCGCTGGGACAAAATCTCGCGACGTTTCAGTTTTTTGCCTACTCGCTCCTCGTCGTCATCGGCATCGGGAGAACGTTTCTGTGGCCGGCCAGCGCGGCGTTCGTGACCGCGCTCGTCGCGCGCGAGGAACTGCCACGCGCCATCACCTTCAACAGCGGCGCGTTCCAGCTTTCCTGCGTGCTCGGCCCGTCGGCGGCGGGCGTGATCATCTGGCTCACGCACGGCGCGTGGCTGGTGTATGCCATCAACGCGCTGTTCGCCCTGACTGCCATCACACTCATTGCCGGCATCAAACACGAACACAAGCTGCCGCCGCGCGAACCCGTCACGCTCAAGAGCCTCATCACCGGCTTCGATTTCGTGTGGCACAACAAAATCATCCTCGGCCTTATCTCGCTGGACATGTTCGCCGTGCTACTGGGCGGCTCGGTGACGCTGCTGCCGATCTTCGCGGAGGAAATCATCCCGCTGCACGGCGGCGCGGAAGGCGTGGGCCTCGGCCTGCTGCGCGCGGCGATTCCCGTCGGCGCGATCGTCTGCGTGTTTTTCCTCGCGCACCGGCCACCGCTGCAAAAAGCCGGGCGCGCGATGCTGCTGTGCGTCGCCATTTTCGGCGTGGCGACGCTGTTGTTCGGCTTGGCGAACCGCCAGTGCCTCGGGAAATTTTTCCCGGTGCCAGATGGACTGTGGTTCTGGCTCGCGTTCGGGCTGATGGTGTTGAGCGGCGCGGTGGACAACGTCAGCGTCGTGGTGCGCGCGACCATCGTGCAAATCCTAACGCCGGACGAAAAGCGCGGGCGTGTCTCGGCGGTGAACAGCCTTTTCATTGGCACGTCGAACGAACTGGGCGGCGCTGAATCTGGCTTTACTGCACAATGGTTTGGACCAGTCGCCTTTCAAATTCCAGAGAGCAACCCTGCATACATCCAGGCAATGGCATCCGGCGCAATAATGTCCACGGTGTTCGGCGGGCTTGGGACACTGGTGGTGGTGCTGGTCGTGGCTTGGATGTGGCCGGAAATCCGCCGCTACGGCAAGCTGGCATAGCCATCGCCGCAAAAAGCACAAACGAAAAATTCAGCCGGCACCATCCGTGAATTCGTTTTGATTTTGTGCCTTTTGCGTTTTTTGGCGGCTCGCCTTTAATTGTTTCCATTTGACGTGGCGGGCAAAGCGGTTTTTCATTCCGGCATGAAAAGAATTTTGTTCGCCGTTTTGCTGACCGTCTTCACCGCCACCGTCGCCGTCCGCGCACAGGACAGCGGCACCCAGCAGCAGATTGATAAAATCTTCGGCATGATCCAGGACGTGCAAGCCGCGCAGGAATTGCAGGCGAAAAAAATGGCCGCGCTGGAGCAGGAAATTACCGAGTTGCGCGACAAGGTCAACACGCCCGCCGCCAATCTCGACAACGCCAGCGCCGCCGACCTGAAGAACCTCGCCGAAAAGGTGCAGGAGATTGACCGGAAGCGTGCCGCCGACCGTGAACTCATTCTCAACCAAATCAAAGACCTCGGTAAATCTGTCGCCGGTGCGCCGGTGAAGCCCGTCAAGAGCAAGGTCACGCCGCTGCCGCCGGTGGACGACACGCCCGCCGCCGGCACGCCGCAGACGGGGCATAATTACATTGTGCAGAAGGGCGACACGCTGCCGGCCATCGCCAAGGCGTATCGCGAGCAGGGCGTGAAGGTGACGACGACACAAATCCTCAAGGCGAACCCCGGTCTGGACGCCAACAAAATTTTAGTCGGCCAGAAAATCTTCATCCCGGATGCGAACGCGAAGTGAGCGCCGCCGGATGCCCTGTTATCCGCGAGATTGGTTAAGGCAAATCGTCGCGCCGCTTTGGTCGAACCAGATTTGCTTCACCGCCCGCGCAAAAACGTGTCTGCGAGCGGGCCTTTTTCCGTCTGCATCACCGTGCCGGGCGCGATGTGGTGGCGCGTGAACCAGCCTTCCTTCGTTTCCAGCACGAACCGGATGTCGTCGCGCGCGGCGACCACGGAATTGGTGTCGTTCTGTTCGAGGTGGTGAATTTCCCGAATGGTGCCTTCGGTGGTGATGTAGGCGGCGGAGATGGACTCAGGGCAGTTTTTCATCCAGAAACTCGCGCGCTGCGGCACCGGCAGCACGAACAACATCGCGTCTGTCTCTTGAATGTTCGTGCGGAACATCATGCCGGCCATCTCCTGCTCCTCGGTCAGCGCCAGCTCGGCGTCGAGCATCTCCGCACCGAGATAAATTTTCATTGTCGGCAGTTTCGGCTGCGCGTGCTTGGGCAGCAAATCGTCCACTGACTGCGGCGGATTCAGCGTGGTGGACGCGTCCGGCCTGGTGCAACCGGCGAAAATCGTCACGGCCAACAGCAGGGCAAAAAGGAATTTCAGCTTCACACGGCCAATGTGCCGGACTCGCGGCGGGTTTTCAATGGCGCATAATTTTCTTGGTAGGGTGGCGCTGCTGCGCCGCCTTTTGGCTGACCGGCAGGTCAGACCTGCCGATTATCGCAAGCCGCCGACAACAAACCGCAAATAGCCAACAGTCCCGGCCCGCGCCGGCGGATAGACTTTGACTGGATGGCAGGAAGGATTATTTTGTTCTCGTTGTGACAACCAATGCAAAGCCCGTTTCGCTCGTCCGGCTGGACGAATTGCCGCCGCGCGTCTGCGCCGTGGTGCGCAGCGTCACGACCGACGACGAGGACACGCAGCGGCTCAAGACGCTCGGCGTCTGCGTCGGCCGACGCCTTGAACTCGTCCGCGTTGGCGATCCGCTTATCCTGAAAATCTTCGGCTCGCGCCTCGGCCTGTCCGCCGAACTCGCCGCGCGCGTCACGGTGGAAGTCTGCCAGCCCGGCCATTGCGCATTGCGCGAAGAGAATTGTGCATGAGCGCCTGCCATGACACTGAGCCGGAAGCCCCGGCACATTCCCATCACGCGTTCACGCTCGCGCTTGTCGGCAATCCCAACGCCGGCAAAACCACCTTGTTCAACGCGCTCACCGGCCTGCGCGCCAAGACGGCGAATTTTCCCGGCACGACGGTCGAGCGCAAAGTCGGCCGGCTGCACCTCGACCACAAGCAGATTGTCGTCGTGGATTTGCCGGGGCTTTACAGCCTCGATAGCAAATCGCCGGATGAAAAACTCGCCGCCGACGCGTTGCAGGGAAAACTGGAGCACACCGCGCCGAACGCCGCGCTCGTTGTCGTGGACGCGACGAATCTTGAGCGGAATCTTTTTCTCGCCAGCCAGATTTTGGAGCTGAAAATTCCCGTCGTCGTGGCGCTGAACATGATGGATATGGCGCGGCGCGACGGCATCCACATTGACGTGGTGAAGCTGCGCGAGGAACTCGGCTGCGTCGTGGTGCCCGTTTCTGCGCGCAATGGCGAGGGTGTTGAGGAATTGAAGCGCGAACTGGACCGGCTCGTGAAAGGCGCGATGCCGGAGGCCGTGGATCACGTTGACCCGAACTGCGCGGGCTGCACCGGCTGCACCTTTCAGGCCCGCTACGAATGGACGGAGCAGATTTCCACGCGCGTCATGGACTCCGCGCTCATCCAGCGCTCGGCGTGGACGGATCGCCTGGACGACTATTTCACGCATCCCGTCACCGGCGTGGTGGTGTTTCACGTCGTGATGCTGGCGCTGTTTGCGTTGATTTTCTGGGCGGCGCAAATCCCAATGGAGCTGATTGACCATTTGTTTGCCGGCATCAAATCGTGGACGGTCTCCATTTTGCCGGCGGGCGATTTGCAAAGCCTCGTGTCGGATGGCGTCATCGGTGGCGTTGGCGGCATCCTGGTTTTCCTGCCGCAGATCTGCATTTTGTTTTTTGCGCTGTCGCTGCTGGAAGATACCGGCTACCTGTCGCGCGCCGCGTTTGTGATGGACAAAATCATGCGCAAGCTCGGCCTGCCGGGCAAAGCCTTCGTGCCGCTGCTCTCGGCGCACGCCTGCGCGATTCCCGCCATCATGTCCACGCGCGTCATCGAAAATCCGCGCGACCGGCTGGTGAC
>Ga0265324_10002233_pt1 | contig 10101 bp, 4 predicted proteins | sample 41419metaG_FD_198634 | JGI IMG/M metagenome (GOLD analysis project Ga0265324, IMG submission 198634) | Rhizosphere microbial communities from Carex aquatilis grown in University of Washington, Seatle, WA, United States - 4-14-19 metaG | ecosystem: Host-associated > Plants > Roots > Rhizosphere >... | reverse complement strand
CACCTCGGTCTTGCACCTGACCGCCCCGCAAATTTGCCTGGTCGTCTCCGCAGCCACGCTGGCCGCGACGGTCTACCTGCTGTTCCTGTTACCGGAAGCACTGTTGCGTTTCTTCCTGCTGTGCCTTACGCACACGTTCTATCGCATTTCCATCCGGGGCCGCGACCGGATTCCGGCCAAAGGCGGCGCGCTGTTTGTGTGCAATCACGTTTCCTTCGCGGATGCGCTGCTGCTGATTGCCTCGACCGATCGTCCGATCCGTTTCCTGATGTTCAAGGACATCTATGAAAAGCCTTTGGTACGGCCGTTTGCAAAAATCCTCCGCGCCATCCCGGTGTCGTCCGAACAACGTCCGCGCGAATTGCTCCATGCGCTGGAAACCGCCCGGGAAGCCGTGCTCGCCGGGGAAGTGGTGTGCATTTTCGCCGAAGGCCAGATCACGCGCATCGGCCAGTTGCTGCCCTTCCGGCGCGGGTTTGAACGCATCATGAAGGAAACCAATGCCCCGATCATTCCGGTGGCGCTGGATGGCGTGCTCGGCAGCCCGACCAGTTTTGAACGCGGCCGCATGGTACGCCGTTTTCCCGCGCGCATCCCGCATCCAGTCACGGTTAGTTTCGGGGCACCCATGCCCGCCACGGCCACGCCCTTTGAAGTGCGTGAAGCGGTCCAGGCGCTGATTGGCGAGGCGTGGGAACTCCGCCGCAAGCACATGCTGCCGCTGCACCGGAATTTCATCCGCACCGCGCGCCGTCATCCGCGCCGGTTTGCAATGAAGGATGCCACAAGCGGCGCGGTGACTTTCGGCACGGCGCTGGTGAAATCAGTGTTTCTGGCCCGCCGCCTCCGAGCCGGCTGGCGCGCGGAAACCACGGTGGAAAATCAGGGTATGGTGGGGATTTTCCTGCCGCCGGGCGTGCCGGGGGCGCTGGTGAATCACGCCGCCTTCCTCTGCGGCCAGGTGCCGGTGAATTTGAACTACACCTTGTCCGAAGCCACCCTCGCGGCGAGTGTGCGCCAATGCGGATTGCAGAGCGTGGTGACCTCGCGGAAGTTTCTGGAGAAGCTCAAGCTCACACCGCCCGGCAAGCTGATCTATCTGGAAGACTTGATGGCCATCAAGCCGACCTGGTCGGAAAAAATCAACGCGTTCGTGCTGGCGAAATTCGCCCCCGCCTGGTTCCTCGAATGGGTCTTGGGCCAGCCGCGCCCGGTGTCGTTGGATGACCTGGCCACGGTCATTTTCTCGAGCGGCAGCACGGGCGAACCGAAGGGCGTGATGCTCTCGCAGTACAATATTTTGTCCAACATCCATCAATCCGAACACATCTTGAATTTCACCCATCGCGACCGGTTCCTCGGCATCCTGCCGTTTTTCCATTCGTTTGGATTCACGATCACCCTGTGCCTGCCGGCAGTGCTCGGAGCCGGTGTGGTGTACCATTTGAACCCGCTCGATGCGCGTGGCGTGGGCCAGTTGGTGCGAGAGAACAACATCAACCTCTTGCTGGCCACGCCCACCTTCCTGCAAATCTACCTGCGCGGCGTCTCGCCCGAAGATTTCGGCAGCCTGGAATTGGTCGTCGCCGGGGCGGAAAAACTCAATGACCGGCTCGCTATGGCCTTCGAGGAACGCTTTGGCGTCCGCCCGCACGAAGGTTATGGCACCACCGAATGCAGCCCCGTGGTGGCTGTGAACATGGAAGGCTTCCGCGCGGCAGGCTTCCATCAAGCAGGCAGCAAACGCGGCAGCATCGGCCGTCCCCTGACGGGCGTGACCGTGCGGCTCGTCGATCCGGAAAACCCGTGGAACGGCCGCACCGTGGCCCAGGGTGAACCCGGCATGTTGCTGGTGCGCGGCCCGAACGTGATGCAAGGTTATCTCGGCATGGCCAAAAAAAGCGCCGAAGTCCTGCATGACGGCTGGTATTGCACGGGCGACATGGCCACGATGGATGAGGAAGGCTTCCTGCACATCACGGGCCGCCTGAGCCGCTTCAGCAAAATCGGCGGCGAAATGGTGCCGCACTTGCGCGTGGAAGAAACGCTCCAGGAAATCTCCCAGTCCGCCGAACAGATGTTTGTGGTCACCGCCACGCCGGATGAAAAGAAAGGCGAACGGCTCATCGTGTTGCACCGCTTGGCGGATGCCGACCTGGCCACCTGCCTGGAACAATTTGCCGCGAGCGAATTGCCCAATCTGTGGAAGCCCAAAGCGGACGCGTTTTTCCGGGTGGAAAGCTTCCCCCTGCTCGGCACCGGCAAGCTCGACCTGCGCCGCGTGCGCGAAATGGCCGGACAATTGGCCGCAGGCCAGACTGGCAGCGCTTCGACGCCAGCATAATACCGCATTGATCTAAATCCGGACGGCCAAGGCAAATATAAATGCCTTGGCCGCCTGCCATAACCACCTCCCAGCAGGTTCATTTTTCTTTAAAAAAACGGCCCGGACGGTTAAGCTGGCACATGGCATCAAAAGTCAAAGTCGCCGTCCTCGGCACCGGTTCGCTCGGGCAACATCACGCCCGGATTTACAGCGAACTCCACGCCGCCGGACAGGTGGAACTCACCGGTGTTTATGACGCGCACGCAGAGACCGCCCGCAAGATCGCGGAGAAACACAAGCTGCACGTCTTCGCCTCCATTGCCGAGGCGGCAGCAGCCAGCGATGCGCTGAACATCGTCACGCCCACCACCACCCATTTTCAAATCGCCCGGCAATTGCTCGAACAAGGCAAGCATGTCTTGGTCGAGAAACCCATGACGGACGACTCCGCCCAGGCGGCGGAATTGGTCCGGCTCGCACAGGAAAAAAACCGCGTGCTCCAAGTGGGCCACGTGGAACGGTTTAATCCGGTCTTTAATTTTCTGCAATCCGTGGCCACGGAACCCAAGTTCATCGAGTGCCACCGGCTCTCCCCCTACCCCGCCCGGTCCATGGACATCGGCGTGGTGCTGGACTTGATGATCCACGATCTGGACGTGGTGCTGGCGTTTGTGAAATCGCCGGTGGTGAATGTCGAGGGCGTGGGCATCCCCGTGTTGAGCAAGAGCGAAGACATCGCGAATGTCCGCCTGCGGTTTGCCAATGGCTGCATTGCCAATCTCACCGCCAGCCGCATCAGCCCGGAGCGGATGCGCAAGATCCGCGTTTTCAGCGGGCCGACGAATCCGTGCTACATCTCGCTGGATTATCGCGTGCAGGAAGGCTTCATTTACCGCGTGGCCCGCGATGGCGAAGAAGCCACGCCATTGCTCCGCAAAGTGCTGGCCGCGAAGCTGGGCATCGGCAAAGATTCGGCCATCGTCAGCGAATTTGCCGGCAAAAAAATCGTGCGCGAACCCGTGCCGATCGCGAAGGACGAACCGCTCAAGCTGGAGTTGCAGAGCTTTGTAAATTGCGTGCGGGAAAAGCAAACGCCCGTCGTCAGCGGGGAATCCGCCAAGCGCGCCCTGGACCTGGCCTTTGAAATCACCCGGCAAATCCAGCAAGGCCTGCCAAACGGTAATTCCTAAGCTCACAACCAGAAAAAGGGATTACCTTACCTCCAGACCAAGACAAGGAATCGAACACAATTACTTTAACTGTAAAAACACGCCCTTGACATTCGCCCATGTAAGGTGCATGAGTAAAACTTGAAAAGCAGCCTGCAGTTTAACACACGTAAAGGGAACTATATGAATCGGGGCAGATCGGTATTTTGGTCATTAGTCATATTGGCTGTGGTCTTGAATGACTCCAGACAAGGAGCGGTGGCCGCAGAACCGCAGGTATTTGCCGGCCCTTGCGCGTACTCATCGTTTCTTGTCGATGCTACTGGCACTTTGAGTGCTTGGGGCGAAAATAGCGGCGGCAGTCTTGGCATTGGCAGTTATACCGATCAGTCAAGCCCGTCCGCCGTTCCATCTCTATCTGGAGTTCACCATTGGCAGGCAGTGGTTTCCGCCAATGGTTTTTATGGAAGTTGGACTTATGCCATTGGAGATGATTCGCAGCTTTACGGAGCCGGCTACCTAGCATCAGGTTTTTATCAGTACCTTACACCCATCCTGCCGCCCGCAGGCGTTGGTGGTTGGGCAGCAGTTGCAGCCAGCGACGATGGCTGGTTGGCTGTTTCGACTAACGGTCCAATCTATGGCAACGTCAACGGTAGCGTGTATTGGCCCCCACGTCCAGGAGCCACCGGATGGACGCAAGTTGCGGCTTGTTCTTACTCTTCGCCCAAGGAGCTTGACCTGTTCGCGCTAGACAACCGTGGCAAACTTTATGCGGTCTATTCCGGTACTGCGTGGTTTACCAATCCCACTTTTGTCGAAATCCCAGTTCCAACCGGCGCCACTGCTTGGACCAATATTAATGCGGGCGCTAATTTCGTCCTCGCATTAGCTAACGATGGCAACTTGTATGGCTGGGGACACAATGAATCCGGACAACTCGGACTGGGTTTCACCTTCGTCTACACCAACAAACCACAACGAATCGCTCTGCCAGCAGGAAAGATCGTCTGGCAAGCAGTCTCGGCCGGAGGCATGCATGCGATGGCAACCACCTCTGACAGGCAGTTGTTTGTTTGGGGATACAATAGCTACGGCCAGTTGGGGCAAGGCAACAATCATCCGAATATAAGTTCTCCAACCTCCATCCCAAATTTAACAAATGTCACTGCCATCGCGGCTGGTTACTACCATTGCTTGGCCGTAAACAACTGCGAGGCCTTGGCCTGGGGGGAAAACGGAAGCGGAGAACTCGGCGCAGGTTTCACCAGCACATATTACCCATTACCGATTGGTTCGTTATTCAATTATGATATTTGCTCAACTAACCCACCGCTATTGCCAATTGTTTCAATCACGGTGGCAGATCCCAGTGCCTCAGAAGGTACTTGGTTGTCAACTTTGGGCCAGTTTGTAACCAATACCGGACGATTCGTGATTTCACGTGCCGAGCCAACCGCCTCCAGTCTGGAGGTGAAATTGGCCGTTGGCGGTACAGCCTCGAATGGGGTTGATTACATGGCCATTCCCGCATCTATTGTCATCCCAGCCAATAGCAATTCGGTCTCGCTCTTTGTCGTGCCCACTGGCAGCACATTGGCCACCGATCCTTCAACAGTAGCAGTCGACCTAGTCCCGGACACAGCTTACGAGTTGGGCAATGCGACCAACGCGACAGTCACCCTCATCCAATACGAATCTGATTCTGCCCCTCCCACCATTCCCACCCCAACACTCCAGTTGCAAATCTTTGTCGGCACAAATTTAAACGGGCAGCTGTTCTACATACAATATTCAACCAATCTAATTGATTGGTTAAACCTTGGCACCGGAACCAACATCTGGGGAATTGTAACCGTTGCAGACACGAACCATTTCCACTTCCGCCAGAAATTTTTCCGCGCAACCCCAGTTTCGAGCCCATAGATCCGGTCGCTCTTCTCCGAATTGCCAGGCAACCGATCAGCTTAACCTCACGTAACACTACTTTCCCACAAACATTGGACGCCTTGAGAAAATACCGAGCTAAATAATCCCACTCCTTACTCAACACCACATTGGGTGATTCAAATTAATCCATCTCCTAGACAATGAATTTATGGGATACTCGAAGTCCCCTAACAATGTCAAAGGGGCATTGCATCGACTCATTTACGTTAGTTTCAACACGCGGGAGAGGCTGTGCGCCAGCGTTTCCAGATCATAGGGCTTGGCCAGAAAATCGGTCACGCCCTGGTCTTGGATGGATTTTTCCTCCAGCGATGCCGCAAAGCCGGACATGATCACCACCGGCACCTTGGGCCGTAATTCGCGGACGCGTTGCGCGAAGCTCAAGCCATCCACCTCTTCCATCACGAGGTCCACATACACCACCTCGGCCCCCTCGGCGGCAAAGGCCTTCAACGCCTCGCTCGTCTGATTATAGACCCGCGGCGTATACCCCAGTTTTTTCAACATTTGATCCGCCAACCGCAGCAAGGTGGGGTCATCATCCACAAATAACACCCGCTCGCCATTTCCCCGGCAGGCCGCCATCGGACGGGCCGCGCTATTGTTCAGGGCTTCCAAATAGACGGGAAAATAGAGGTGAAATGTGCTGCCCTGCCCCGGCGTGCTTTCCACATTAACCGCCCCATCGCAGGTCCGCATGATGTGATGCACCACGCTCAACCCCAACCCGGTGCCTTTGCCGGCAGGTTTGGTGGTGAAAAACGGTTCAAAAATCCGGCTCCGCACGGTTTCGTCCATGCCGCAGCCGTCATCTGCCACGGAAAATTGCAAATAGGAACCCGGCGCCAGCCGTAAATGTCCCGGAGCCTGCCCCGCCGTCCATTCTATCTGACGCAATGTCAGATAGATATTACCGGCGTGATGGTCGCCGATGGCGTGCCAGGCATTCGTGCACAGGTTGATGACGATCTGGTGAATCTGGGTGGCATCCGCCATGACCCAGATCGGGTTTTCAGGAAATTTGGGGTGGATTTTGATGGTCGTCGGCAGGGTATTGCGCAGGAACCGAAGGCTTTCCTGAATCACTTCCCGCAGGAGAATCGGTCTTTTCTGGACGTCCTGCTGGCGGCTAAAAGCCAGAATGTGCCGGACGAGATCCCGCCCCCGCAAACCGGCGGAACGAATAATGTCAAACGTCTCCACCACCTCCATGCCGGTTTGGGATTCCATCGCCCCCAGTTCCGCCGCGCACAGAATGCCGGTGAGAATATTATTGAAATCGTGGGCGATACCGCTGGACAAGGTGCCAATCGCCTGGGCTTTCTGGGCGCGAGTTAACTGCTCTTCCAACTCATTGCGTTCATTTTCCGCCCGGATACGGGCGGCGATGTCTTCCAGCAAGGCGCGATTGGCCTTTTCGAGGTCAACCATCTTTTTCTCCAGCTTCGCAATGAGACGGGAATTGTACTGCTTGAGAATGTATTTTTCCTCGTCAGCGGCCGGCGGAACTGCAGGGCGTTCATATTTACCCTCACGCCGGCGTTGCACGGCAGTTTCAAAAGTAGCCATCAGGTTGGCGGGGTCCACCGGCTTGATGATAAAGCTATCCGCCCCGATGGACCGAACCAGCGCTTCATCCCGGGCATCCGTATACGTGGCAGTATAAACCACTATGGCAACGTGATTAAAGGCCTCCTCGTGGCGCATTTCCTGAATCAATTGAAACCCGTCCATCCGGGGCATGAGCAGATCCGTCACTAACAGGTCAAAAGGTTGTTGGCGGAGCGCAGCCAGAGCTTCCTCGCCATTGGCCGCAGAAACCACCTCGTGGCCGTTGCCCTTGAGCAGGACCTCAATAAAATACCGATTTTCTGCCAGATCGTCCGCGCTTAGAATTTTCATGGGGTGGATCGGGATAGGTCATGGAATCGATTGACTTCAGCGACAAAAGTCTCTGGATTTATCGGTTTTTCAATATAGCCACTAAAGCCCGATTTCAAGGCCCGCTCCCGGTCTCCGGCCATGGCGTAGCTGGTCACGGCAATGATCGGCACCCCGTTCATGCGCGGGTTGGCCAAGATCAGGCCGGCCGCTTCATAGCCGTCCATCTCAGGCATTTGGATATCCATCAAGACCAGTCCCGGAGCATGTTCCTGACAATACTCCACCGCGGCCCGCCCGGTGGAAAAATGCACCACCGTGTGCCCGGCCGCCTCCAGAAGAAAGCGCACCAAGTAACTATTCTGGTCATTATCTTCCACTAACAAGATATTCATGACGAATGGGTAACAGGATTTTCCGGCACTATCGGAAAACTGAAACAAAACTCGGAGCCCCGACCATATTCACTGGTGGCAGTGATCTCGCCCCCCAGCATATTAGCCAGTTTTTTGCATAAGTACAAACCCAACCCAGTTCCCTCATAGACCCGCCGGGCCGAACCATCCAATTGCCGGAAGGCCGCAAACAGCGTGGGCATGTGCTCGGGCTTGATCCCCACGCCCGTGTCCCGCACTCGCAAAATCACGTTTTGCGCCTGGGCTTCCACGATAATGGCCACCTCGCCCTGATCCGTGAATTTCACGGCATTGTTGGCCAGATTGAGCAACACTTGGAAGACTTTTTTCTGGTCGCTAAACACTTCCAGATCAGGATCGTCCAAACGTAATTGCAGGGGTAGTTGTTTGGCCGCCGCCAAGGGATCCAGAGTGCGCACAACATTTTCCGCCATTTCCGATACCTTGAACCAAGTGCGATGCACATCCATTTTTCCAGATTCAATCCGGGAAAGATCCAGCAAGTCATTGATCAAGCCCAACAAATGCCGGGCTGAACCCAGGATCATGCCCAATTGCTTGTCCTGTTCGGGCGTGGTCGGCCCGGCCAAGCGCTGGCGAATAATGCCGCTGAACCCGATGATACTGTTCAGCGGTGTCCGCAACTCATGGCTCATCGTGGCCAGAAACTCGGACTTCAGGCGATCCAGTTCTTTGAGCCGTTCGTTGGCCTCTTGCAATTCCGTTTCCGCGCGCTTGCGTTCATGCACCTCGGTAGCCAGTAGCAGGTTCATGCGCGAAAGTTCCGAGGTGCGCGCCCGGACCAGTTCTTCCAAGTGATCCCGGTGACGCGCCAGCTCCAGTTCGGCTTTCCGGCGTTCCGCTTCTTCGAGCGCGAGCGAGGCGAGATTGCCCAATGCCACCGCAAATACCTCCTCATCCGGATGCCAGCTGCGGGGCGCACCAACATGGGCCAGCACCAGCATCCCCACCGGCTTTCCACCACAACTGACCGGCACGCCCAACACCGAGTTAATCCCCAGTTGATTCAAATAACCGGCGGCAAAATCATGGGTGCGCAGATCGGCATTCACATCCGACACCACTAAAGACCGTTCCTTGGACAAGTGGCTGAAGTAAAGGGGGAAATCAGCCAACTTTAGCTCGATGGTCGCACTATGCTGCTTGAGGGTACGCGAGTAAAGATCCGCGCACCGATAAGTCTGGCCATCCGGCGAAAGCAGCCAGAGGCTGGCCCGTTCCACTTCCAGCGCCCGGACTCCCAACTCCGTCAGCTTGCGAAAAGCCGCGCTCAAGTCTTGCGCCAGCAAATCATACCGTTCCGCGCATTCCACCAAAGCCTGCTGCTGCTGCTCGATGCGCCGGGCAGTCTCCCGCAATGCCGTTTCAGCTTGCTGCCGCTGATCGTTCTGCGCCGTGAGATCCAGATTCATCTCCACCAACTCATCCCGCCGTTCCTTGATGCGGGCAATCAACCGGTTGAAAGCTTCCCCCAGTTGCAACATTTCCAACGCCCCAAAAACCGTGACGGGCAGCGGCTCGGCTTGGGTGCTCCGTTCGCACAACTGCTGCTCCAAATCCAGCAACGGACGACTCACCCGCCGGGCCAGTCGCAACGCCAGCCAGTAGCACAGGCCCAGCAAAATCACCACTGCCCCCGCCAAACCATAATACATCGGCACCACCTCCCATTGCACCACCGACTGCGGCACCAGGGTGATGATGGACCAATGCGGCTGGTTCGGGCCGGTCAACGCCAGCAACTGCCAGTAATAGCTTACCCCGCCCACCCGGATGGAATGGAGCACTCCGGCATTCAGTCCCGGCAATTCCGCCAATACGGCGCGCACAACAGGATCACGCACGCTCGCTGAATTGGTAACCAGATATTTGGTCTGGGGATCAATGATCCGGCTCGGATCAGGGTGCGCCACAATCACCTGCGACCCGTTTTGTTGTTGCTCCACGATGACACAGTAACCGGTGTTCACATCCCCATCCTGCCGTAAAAAAGTGGAGAGGTTCAGCAGGTCAAAATCCACATCCACCACCCCCAACAAATTGCTCCCCGCATCATAAATCGGGCTCGCGTAAGTAATACCGGGCATCTGCCCCCGGGAATCCTTTTCCCAAAAAAGATAGGTGTCCGTCCACACCGCCTGCCCCGCTCGGCGGGCAGCCTGATAGAAGGGGCGCACCCGGGGATCATAATTATCCCACGGCAACGTCTGCTTGTATTGCCGTTGGCCGGATTGAATCTCATAATCACGCCGCTCCCGGGTGCCATCCGGCAGCAACACGTTTTCCCGGTTCAAAACCACCCGGGAATTGGTCAACCGCTCTAACATGTAGTATTCGC
>Ga0265324_10002231_pt1 | contig 10102 bp, 6 predicted proteins | sample 41419metaG_FD_198634 | JGI IMG/M metagenome (GOLD analysis project Ga0265324, IMG submission 198634) | Rhizosphere microbial communities from Carex aquatilis grown in University of Washington, Seatle, WA, United States - 4-14-19 metaG | ecosystem: Host-associated > Plants > Roots > Rhizosphere >... | reverse complement strand
CGGATTCCGTTTCGGCCACCAATCATCCTGCCGGACTGAATATTCACGCCTATGACATTCAGGGTAACACGGTTTTGCCGCCATCAAATTTTGGTGTGCTCACCAATTACACCGGGACGAACGTCACGTTTCCCCAACTTCGGGAGGGGCTGGGCAAGCTGCAATTACGCTACCATGAACTGGGCTTTCCCACGATCAGCGTCACGTTGCCGCCGCAAAAACTGACGAATGGCGTGGTCAAGGTGAAGATCGTCGAAGGGCGGCTCGACCAGATTAAAATTACCGGCAACAAGTATTACAGCGACGAGAATATCCGCCGGGCACTGCCGGGGCTGACGACGAATATCTTATTGAATACGCGTTGGTTTCAGCCGGAACTGGATGCGGCGAATCAGAACCGTGACCGGCAGATTTATCCCGTCATCAGCCCTGGCTTTGAGCCGGGGGCCACGATGTTGGAATTGAAAGTCAAAGATCGACTGCCGGTGCATGGCCGGGTCGAAGTGAACGACAAATCCTCTCCAGGCACGCCGTTGCTGCGCGTGGACACGGCGGTGCAATATGGCAACTTGTGGCAACGCGAGCATCAGTTTGGCGTGGATTACAATTTTTCGCCGCAGGCCTTCAAGCCCGAGGGCAGTGTGCATGGATTTTATGACCAGCCGCTGGTCACCAGCTACAGCGCTTTTTACCGGCTGCCGCTGAATGCCAGTCACAACTTGCGGGAAGAGGCGGAGAGTCAGCCGGTAACCTTCGGCTTCGATGAAGTCAGTCATCAATTCAATCTGCCGCCGCCTTCGGGAAATAGTGACCTGACCTTTTACGCCTCGCGCTCCGTGTCGGCCACCCCGGCGCGTTTTGGTCCGGTGTCGGTTATTTTCACCAATACGCTGGCGGATATCAGTTCGCAATTCGGCCAGCAAAATTTCACTTACAACAACAACCTCGGGGCCAAATTCAACCATCCTTTGCAGGAAGTCGCTGGCATTCGCTCGGCCTTTTCATTGGGGGTGGACTTCAAGACGTACGAAGCGCCGACGTTTTCCACGAACCTGACTTATTTTGATCTCTACAAGCTGGACAGCTTTGGCAATCGCGTACTGGTCACCAACCAGACTGTGAGCTTGCCCTCGAACAGTCGGGCGGATCTGAATTATGTGCCGGTCTCGGTGGGGTGGTCGGCGGTTCGGCCGGACAAGAGCGGGAGTTTTGCCTTCAATTATTCCCAGAGTGTTTTTCTTTCATCGCTGGCCTCGTCGCGGACCAATTTCCAGGAGGTGGCCGGGGCACCGGGGGCGGGGGGCGATTACACCACCGTCAACGCCGGATTGGTTCGCGAACAGAAAATATTCGGGAATTGGAGTGCGCTGTTGAGTGCGAATGGTCAGTGGGCTAGTGCGCCGCTGATTAGCAATGAGCAGTTCGCCTTGGGTGGCACTGGCGGGGTGCGGGGTTATCAACAGGGCGAAATCTACGGAGACACTGGTTGGCGGACGATGCTGGATATCCGCGCGCCCTCCATTGTGGCCGGTTATTTTCCGACCCAGGAGGGAACTTTACCGGCGGTGCTGCGCACGTCTTGGTTCATGGATTATGGACAAACCAGTCTCATCGACCGCCCCACAACGAAGGACTTGACCTATGAGCAATGGGGCACCGGTCTCAGCTTTCTGCTGACGGTGGGCGAACACGTGGATGCGCGGCTGACTCTGGCCTGGGCCTTGAACGATACGCCTACCACTGGGGCGGGTAGTGCCCAGGGATATTTTTCCATCGGCGTACAATTTTAAAACCGCATGAATCATTTGATCGAAAGAACCAAGTTGCTGGGCGTGCTGACACTGGCTTTCACGTTTGAACGGTCCCAGAAGCTTTTGGCCAACCCGACTGGACTGAGTGTCGGTGCCGGGAGCGCCACGGTGCAGCAGACGGGTTCGCAATTGAATGTCGCAGTTGGCCAGACGGCTATTTTAAACTGGTCCAGTTTCAACATCTCGGCCGGTGAAACGACTTCGTTTTTGCAACCGTCGGCCAATTCGGTGGTATTCAATATTATTGGCGACCACAATGCCTCGCAGATTTTTGGTAATCTCAATGCCGTGGGCACGGTGATTTTGGCCAATGCCAACGGCTTTTACTTCGGACCGAATTCCATGATTAAGGTGGGCGGGAGTTTTATTGCCACCACCGCGCCACTAACGCCGGATTTTGGTTCGGGTGCCACTTGGCAATTCACCGGGATGCCGCCGCTCGCCAGCATTGTGAATTACGGACAAGTTGAGGTTGGGGCTGGCAAATCGCTTTATCTCATTGCGGAAAAAGTTGAAAACCACGGCAGCCTCACCGCGCCGCAGGGGGATGTGGAATTGCTGGCGGGCGATAGCGTGCTGGTCAGTGAGCGGCCGGACGGTCGGGGTTTGAGCGCAACCTTAAATTTGCCCCAAGGTTCCGTGGATAATTTCGGCCGCATCACTGCGGATGCGGGGACCATTGCCCTCAATGCTAAGGTGGTGAATCAGGACGGGATTTTACAGGCAGATTCCGTTGCACAAAAAAATGGCACGATCGAGTTGGTCGCTTCCGACCAGTTAAACTTGGGGGGCGATTCACAGATTCTAGCGCGCGGGGATGATTCCGTCGCTGGCAGCCCGGGGGGAACCGTGGTGCTCAAGTCTGAAAACTGTTTCAGCGATTTGACCGGCAGCCAGATTGTCACCATCGCCGGAGTCAAGGGTGGCAACGGGGGCGATGTTGAAGTGAGCGCGCCCAATATTTTATCGCTGGATTCGGCGATGGATGCCAGCGCGGGCAGCGGTTTTTTGAGCGGCCAATTTCTGCTCGACCCGGTCAATATTGTTTTGAATAGCTCCGGAGTCACCACCTCCACGCCCGATGGAACCGGCACGATCAATGGGGCTGGCGCTACTACCGCCACTTGGAATGTGAACGTGAACACGGCGTTTAAAAATAAAAATTTCTCGCAGATATTATTGGAAGCCAGCGGCAATATTTCACTCAGCAGCAGCCTGAACTGGAATTTGAGCAGCAGTACCGGGAAAACTTCCGGCCGACTCGTATTGCTGGCTGCCGGCGACATCGTTTTTGGCAGCAATGCCAAGATTACTGACGCAAACGACTGGGCGGTGACGCTGGAGGCGGGATATAATTTTGACAACCAGTCCATCGTGAAAGGTACTGGTAATATTTACCTGAATGGTGGTACTGGCAAAACCCAGAATGGTTCCATTCAGCTTGCAACCGGGGACATTAATTTGGATGCCGGAGCCAGTATTCTCGTGGGAACCGGGTATGTCCGTACCACCGGAGGTGGAAACATTTCCGTCAATACCTTGCAGGGCGATATCAATTGTGGCACGGCGTATGGCGGATATATTTTTGATTCCACCGGCTATCGAGTCAACACGAGTGTCCAAGGGGGTATTGACACCATTGCTGGTGGCAACGTGAGCCTGACGGCGGGGAATAACATCATCAGTATTCAGGCTTCCAGCAGTGGCGTTCCCGGTACATCCGGCGCTCTGGGGGCGGATGCTGGAAACGTGACTTTGATTGCGGGCAATCAGGTGCTCGGCAATTATCTAGTCGCGAATGGCACGGGAACCATTGAGGCTGGGGTGCAGGTTCAGGATGGGCAGGTGACCCAGATTCTCAATCTGAATGCGAGCGTGGGAGCGTTGCCCACCACCAGTTCAGTGCAAGGGGCGGCACCAATTACCTTGAGTCTTATCAGTGGCACTTGGAATGTCTGGTCGGGTGGCAATATTTACGTGAAGGAGGTCAACAATCCGAACGGCACCTACAATCCGAACGAATTGACGGTAACCCCGGGGCGGTTTTTAGGTGATATCGGCGGCGATGCGGTACCGACGCAGAGCCCGTTTTTGTTTGATTACGCTGCCAATGCCGCCGCCAATTTCTGGGCGGGCAACGGGATCACTTTGGATGGTAATAATCTCGTGCGCAACAGCCAGGACGTGGGCATGAAGCCGGTTTATGCGCCGATTCTTACCCTGAACGCTGGCGCTGGTGGCATTACGATCAATAAATCCGTTTATCTTTATCCGTCTGCGTTAGGCGCACTCCATATTACCACCCGCGATGGCGGGGATCTTTCCGGTTATGTCTCCGCGCCGAATCCGAATGGCACCGTGGATACGACCCTGAGGGGCATTACCATGTCCGATAGCGGTTCTCCGGACGATTGGCAGGTGTCATTTGGTGGCACCCATGCCATCACCCCGTGGCATTTGAATGACCCCAATCCGGTGACGCTGGATATTTCCGGCAGCATTGAGAGCTTCAGCCTGAATGTGCCCACTTATGCGCAGATTAAAGTGACGGGGAACACCTTTAATTTTGCGTTTCAAGGGCAGAATCTTTCGGCCGCGCAAACGACTTCCATCCAAGTCGGCGGGAGTATTACGTACCGGGGTGATTTTTCGAGCCTGACCTATGCCATTTCCAGTGATCCGTTGCCGGCGTTTTTGTTCAGCTCTCTGTTGAGCGGTGATGCTGATGTGGCCAATAAACTGCGTTATGATGCCACGACTGGAATTCTTTCCTACATTGGGGCGATGAGCTCGACGGAGGAAAATTTCCTGCTCAATCCCACCAAGGTCGTTTTGGATGCGCATGGCAATCCGGTCTATTTGCCGGTGCTCGATGCTAACGGTAATCAGGTAGTGGATGCCAATGGCGATCCGGTTCCGCCAGTTTTGCAGACGACTCCAGTGACACTGGATGCAGCCCAGAAGCAGGCGGTGAAAGATTTGTTTGCCGCGAGTCAGACCGCTTCGCTGGGCGGGCAGGGCATTGCGATTTCCGGCCCGGGGCATTTGACGGTTTCTGCGCAAACGATTGATCTTGGGGTTTCGGGCGGCATTTCTGCGCTGGCCCCAGATGCGGCACTGGCCGCAATTTCTCCGCTGGGTGCGGATGTGTCTGTCACGACGTTGGGGAATCTGTCCATGACTTCGTCGCAGATCGCCAACTACGGTTATCATGGTGGCGTCAGCGTGAATGTTGAGGGGACTCTGGATATTGGCAGCGAATTCAGTCTTTATGGCAATCAAAGCGTCCCCAAGGGCATCTTCTCCACAAGCGGCGGAGATGTGTCGGTCACAGCTCAGGGTGATGTGAATGTGAATGGCTCACGTATTGCGGCCTACAACGGTGGCAATATTACTGTCACGTCACAGACCGGCGACGTAAACGCGGGGGCGGGCGGTCAGGGGGATGTCAGTTTTACCGCCCTGGAACTGGATCCAAAAACCGGTGAACTCATCAGTCTGCCTGCGGAAATTCCCCTAAGCGGTATTCTGGCGACAACCGTTTTTGGTTCCGATGCTGCGCTTGGTAATATCGTAATCAATGCTCCGCAGGGCAATGTGAATGCGAGTCTGGGGGGCGTGATGCAAATTTCGTTTAACGGCTCCGATACAAAAAATAATTTCATTCAGATTGGTGCTGCCAAGGATATTAATGCCACGGGTTCAGGCGTCATCGGCAGCAATATCAAGCTCAAGGCTGGCGGGAACATTAATGGCGTGGTGGTGGGCACCGACAGCGTCGATATTAGCGCACAACGAAATGTAGATGTAACGGCCGTTAGTGGAGGCAATGTGAATATCGACGCCGTCGGCTCCGTTTCGGGGACGATCATTGGTGGGGGAGATGTTAACGTCATCGGCGACGCGATTGACGCTGCCGTGCGTGGCAGTGCGGTATCCGCTTCGGGCGATACCAGTGCTGCGAGCATTGGTGTGCCGACTTCTAACGTTGCCAAGGAAAATGCTGAAGTGGCCGATAGTGCGACTGTAGTCACCACCAAGAGCAATTCCGATGAAGACGACCTGAAGAAGAAAAAGAAGGGGATAGTGCTGGCGCAGAAGGTGAGCCGGGTGACGGTGTTGTTGCCGGCCAAGAACTGATTTATTTCTGACGAACGAAACCAACTCATTTTAAACCATGACCTCATTGTTGCATCCGCTCCTCGCGTCGAACGCCTTGCAGTTCGCCTTTGAAAAGGCCACGCCGGAAGGCAAAACCACCATCTGCGTGCTGGCGACGCTGTCCATGTTCAGCTGGACCATCATCATCACCAAGTTCCGCCAGCTCTGGATCGCCCGCAAGGCCTCCAAGAAGTTCTTTGACGCCTACGCCAGCACCCGCGATCCGCTGGACGTCCAGAAGAAGGAGGAAAACTATGACGGCGCACCCGCCTTCCAACTCTACACCCGGGGCGCCGAGGAAGTGGCCTACCAGCTCAAGAACAACCCGGTGGTCGTGAAGACTGGGACGGTGGTGGGGGTGGTCGACGGCAACACCGATCACCTGGCCCGGGCCAACACCACCAAGATCAACAACGGCTCCTTTGAAGCCGTGAAGGTGGTGCTGGAAGAAGCCGCCGCCGCGCAGGCCATGTCCCTGGAAAAGGGCATGATCGTGCTCTCCACGGCAGTGGCTGGCGGCCCGTTCATCGGGCTGCTCGGCACGGTTTGGGGCGTGATGGAAACCTTCGCGGGCATTGCCAAGGCCAACCAAGCCAGCCTCACGGCGATGGCGCCCGGCGTGGCCGGGGCGTTGATCGCCACGGTCGTGGGGCTGTTGGTCGCCATTCCGGCGATGTTCGCCTACAACTTCATGGTGACCACCATCCGGCACCTGACGCAGGAGCTGGACGGCTTCGCCTCGCGCTTCGCCAACCAGATCGAGCACACCTACGTGGACAACCGGGACATCGAGGACAAGATTGCCATGGCCCTGAAGCGGCATGAGTCGCAACCCGCCCAATTTTAATGGCTTGGGACCGATGAAAAAGTGTTCGCACAGCGCGCATGAGTCGCTGACGGAGTTAAACATCACGCCCCTGCTGGACCTGGCGTTTGTGTTGCTGGTGATCTTTATCATCACCACCATCCCGCCGGTGGAAGACAAGGACTTGAAACTGCCGGTGGCGAGCAAGAACCAGAAAGACCCGCCACGCAAGGCGAACTACATCAGCCTGCAATCGGACGGCAAACTGTTCTTGAACCGCCAGGAAATCCCCATGAGCGAATTGCTGGGGCGGCTGATCAACCTGCGCATGAGCGACCAGGACTTGAACATCATCGTGCGCGGTGATGCGAAAACGAAATATGCCGGCATCCGGGCGGTGCTGGACATCTGCCAGCAGGCGAATGTCCCCCGCTTGGAACTGGCCACGGAAGTGCCGAAATGATCCCGCAATCCCAACCCAAGAAACCCGTCAACTCGTCGAAGGTCAACCTGATCATCTCGGCGGTGGTGCACGGCGTGTTGATTCTGGGCCTGGTGTACTTCGCCGCCCGGGAAGGCTACCTGGGCAAGACGGTGAAAACCCTGGTGGTGACCCGGGTGGAGGAGAAGAAACCCGAACCGGAAAAGCCCAAGTCGGAACCCCCGAAAGTCGAGCCGCCCAAAGTGGAAACCCCGAAGGTGGAAGCCCCCAAAGTCGAGGCGCCGAAGGAAACGGCCCCGGCGGTGGCCCCGCCCGTAGTGGCGCCGGCGGCGGTGGACGTGCCGAGCTTTGAATTTGCGGGCGGTAAGTCCGTCGTGTCCGAGAATGACCCGGTACAGCTGTACAAAGGATTCATGGAATACTCGCTGCGGTCCAAGTGGGACCGGCCGGAGAACGCGGATGATATTAATTACGTGGTGGAAGTGCAGGTGGACGTGGACAAGCAGGGGAACCTGAGCCATCCCGTGTGGCAGAAGGAAACGGGGAACACCCCGTGGGACCAGAGCGTGCGGAAAGTGTTTAAAGAAGTGACGCACATTGACCGGGCGCCGCCAACGAACTTTCCGCCGCAGGTGGTGATCCGTTTTGACGTGCAGGAAGAAAGTGAACCGGTGATAACGCCATGAGCCTGAAAAAGACAAGCCGTCGTGGGCATCACACGATGAATGAATTGAACATCACGCCGTTGCTGGACTTGGTGTTCGTGCTGCTGGTGATTTTCATCATCACGACGCCGCAATTGATGAACAACCTGGAGATCAACCTGCCGTCGGGGAAACAGCAGCCGGACAAGCCGAAGACGGAGCCGACGCGGATTGAGGTGGACGGGCAGGGGCAGATCACGCTGGACCATCAACCGGTGACGCCGGTGGAATTTCGGGAACGGCTGGTGGCGTTGAAGACGGCGAACCCGGAGCTGGGGGTGGTGGTGAAGGGGGCGGACGACGCGGAATACCAGGTGATGGTGGGCGTGCTGGACACGCTGCGCCAACTCGACATCACCAAGATGGGCATGGCCACGCAGTAGCTGGGGCGACTAACCGCTCTAGCTTTCCACGCGGCAGGCGTTTTCGCGGCAGATACGCTCGTAGACGCCAGCCAGCGGCTTCAGGGAGCGGGGCAGTTTCTCATCGGCAAAATCCACGGCGAGCAGGCCGAATTTCTTCGTATAGCCGAACTGCCATTCGAAGTTATCCATCAGCGACCAGTAGAAAAAACCGCGCACATCCACGCCGGCGGCCATGGAGCGGTGCAGTGAAGCGAGGTTTTGTTTCAAGTCGCGTTCCCGAAAGCTTTCATCGTTGGAGGCGGCCCCATGCTCGGTGATGTAGATGGGGAGGTGAAAACGCCGGTGCAGATAGGAGAGGATTTTTTCCATGCCCACGGGGTAGCGTTCCACCATGTCATCGCAGACGAAACCAAAATCCCGGAGGCGTTTTACCGGCGCGCCGCTCGCGGGGATCATGGCGGCGAAATGGTGGAATCGCACGCGGCCGTAATAATTCAAGCCGATGAACGTGGAGGCCCTCCGCCGCCAGCCGCCGAGAAACGCATCGAGGACGAATTTGTTAAACGTGTAATGGCTGGCAAAGGCGGTCAGCCGGTCCCACGGGGAGAAGCGTTGGTAGGCGTGGAAGAAGGTCCAGTTTTTGGCGATGCCCACTTCCAGTTTGCGGCCCGCTTCGTGGCCGGTGCGGCGGATGACGCGGCTGGCTTGGGCGTGGGCGCGCGCCATGTGGTCGATGACGCGGCGGAATTGGCCGAGCTGCCATTTGTGTTGGGGCGGGAAGCCGCCCAGCAGGTAGGCCACGCAGGCGTACGTATCCGGTTCGTTGAACGTATTCCACAACGTGACTTTGTCCTTGAGGACGGCGACGAGTTGGCGGACGTAATCGACGAAGGCGGGAATGGTGGCGGGATTGGTCCAGCCGCCGGCAGCATTGATCCAGGGCGGATTCGCGAAGTGATGCAGAACCACCATGGGCGTGATCCCGGCGGCGCGCAAGCGGTCGATGACATCCACATAGTGCGCGAGTTCTTTTTGATTTAGCGGCGCAAAGGGTGCGGATTGCAGGCGGGACCATTCGATGCCGAAGCGATGGGCATTAGTGCCGAGCTGCTGCATCCAGCCGATGTCCTCGGGATAGCGGTGGTAATGATCGCAGGCAATGCGGCAATGGTTGCCATCTTGGGCGGTGAAATCCGTCCATTCATTCTGGATGTGGCCCTCGACCTGCGTGGGCGACGTGGCGGTGCCCCAGAGAAAATTCGCCGGGAACTGCAATACCGTTTCCATGGTTGGCTTGGCCATTTCAGAGAAATAGCTTAGGGTCGCGCGAGCAGAACGGACACCAAAAAGCGCTGGGGGAACGTAAACTTTGGGTGACAATTCACACGGTCAGGTGGCCGATCGCTAAGCTGATTTCACGGCCAGCTCAATGGCCTGAAATAATTTTTGCGAGGCGCAGGTCATCCATTGATGGAATTTCTCGGTGGGCAGGCGCGGCGGGAGTTCGGCGAGCCGGTTGAGATTGAAGCTGGTTTCGGCGACACCAAGGCCGAACTGCTGGGCGTCGATGGCGTTGACCTGCTGCTCGACGTGGTTTTCCACCGGCACGAGGAAGACGGGTTTGCCGAGCCAGGCCGCTTCGCTGACGGATTCAAAGCCGGCGGTGCAGACGACGTTGCGACATTCAGCCATCATTTTCAAAAATTTCTCGCCGTCGAGCTTGTGAAAGGTCAGCGACGGGGAATGCTGAAATTCAGCGGGCGCACCGGGTTTGTCGTAGAAGCAGTGCAGCCGGGTTTGCGGATGGGCATCGC
>Ga0265324_10002228_pt1 | contig 10117 bp, 8 predicted proteins | sample 41419metaG_FD_198634 | JGI IMG/M metagenome (GOLD analysis project Ga0265324, IMG submission 198634) | Rhizosphere microbial communities from Carex aquatilis grown in University of Washington, Seatle, WA, United States - 4-14-19 metaG | ecosystem: Host-associated > Plants > Roots > Rhizosphere >... | reverse complement strand
GTGGCGGCGATTGGACTTTTTTCGGATGCCGGCCGGACTTTCGCGGCAATGATGAGGGAACGGCGGGGGGATATGCTTCCCTCATGTCCGATCTTGTCAGCGTCGTCATCCCCACCTACAACCGCGTTCACTGCCTGGCGGCCGCCATCGACAGCGCGCTGGCCCAGACCCATCCGGCGATCGAGGTGGTGGTGATCGACGACGGATCGAGCGACGGCACCGAGGCGCTGGTCGCCGGCCGCTACCGGCGCGATGTCCGGGTCCGCTATGCCTGGCAGGCCAATGCCGGGGTGGTCGCCGCGCGCAACCGCGGGCTGGCGATGGTGCAGGGGGATTACGTCGCCTTCCTCGATTCCGACGACTGGTGGCAGCCGTGGAAGATCGCGGTGCAGCTGGCGGCGCTCGCCCAATTTCCCGCCGCCGGCATGGTGTGGAGCGACATGCAGGCAATCGACGCCGATGGCGCCGTGATCGGCGAGCGCTATTTGCGCACCATGTACGGCGCCTACGGCTGGTACCCGCGGGTCGCCGACCTGTTCCCCGACAGCCGCACCGTGGCGACGCCGGTGGGTCCGGCGCCGGCCCATTGCGGCGAGATCTATTCGCAGATGCTGATGGGGCCGCTGGTCCACACCTCGACGATGATGCTGACCCGCCCCTGCCTCGACCGGGTCGGCGGTTTCGACCCGGCGATGGCGCCGTCGGGCGAGGACTTCGATTTCCACCTGCGGACCGCCCGCGAGGGGCCGGTGGTGCTGGTCGACATTCCCACCATCCGCTACCAGCGCGGCATGCCCGACCAGTTGACCCGGCTCAACCGCCGGATCGCGATCAGCCACCTGAAGACCATCACCAAGGCGATGGACACCAGCCGCGACCGCATTGTGCTGCCGCAATGGATGATCAATCGCGCCTTCGCCCAGGCCCACCGCTGGCTCGCCGAGGAATCCATTGCCGAACGGGATTACGCCGCCGGCCGCCGGCATTGCCTGAAAAGCCTGACCTACCGCCCCCGCCAGCTGCGCCCCCTGGTCCAGGCGATCCTGTGCACCCTGCCGCCGACGGCGGGCGAAGGAATGCGCGCCCTGTACCGGCTGCTCAAGCCAGCGCGCTGATGGCTTGGCGCGCCGCCGCCGTGTAGATGCCGCCGCGGTAGCGGTAGGTCCCGTAGAAATGCAGGAAGGCCCTGGGGTTGCGGTCGAGCCACGGCTCGAAGCAGGCATAGCGCCGGTAGGGCAGGACGATTGCGTCCGGGGTGTTGGCCACCAGCACGTTGGAGGCGACCTGCTCGCTGCCCCATTCGTCCCAGCGGTCGCCCAGCAGGGCGCGCATGCCGTCGGAGAACGCCTCGATCGCCGCGCGCCGGCAGCCGCCGCGGGCGAACCCGGCAAAGCCCGAGGAACCGTGCACATACAGCAGGGAATCCGCGTCCGGCAGGCGGGATAGTGCCCGCTCGGCGACGCAGCAGATGGACTCGGCGGGGAACGTTTCGATCTCGGCGACCGGCCGCATCCTTTGGCCGATGTCGGTGCCCAGGGTGAACGAGCGATTGGCGCGCCAGGCCTCGACCACCTCGGGAATGTCACCGGCCGTCACCGTGTCGGAATCCACCTGGATGACGTAGGCCTCGGCGCAGCGGTCGACGATGGCCAGCAGCCGTTCCCAGGTGCCTCCCCGCGGACAGCGGCCGACGTCGACCGCCGACAACGGCATGATCGAGGACAGCGGCAGGTGCCACAGGATACCGGCCTTGTCGACCTCGTCGAGGCTGCCATCGTCGATCACCACCACCTCGCCCTCGCCGATGCGGCGATAGAGCGACTTGATCGCCACCAGGTAGGGCAGCACGTCGCGGTGGCAGACCTGGCTGAGGAAGACCAGCGGCGCCGGCACCATCGCCAGCGGCCTGGTGGCGAGGATGTCGCGGGCGAAGGCGTTGAACATCAGGCGGCCGGCGCCGCGGACGAGGCGGTAGAACATCGCGTCACACGACAAGATAGTACTGGGCGAACCAGATCAGCACCACCGCCACGGCGAAGGCGGGCGGCGCCAGCCACCACGACACCGTCGCCGCCAGCGCCGCCAGGGCCAGCGCCGGCGCCACGATCGCCAGGGCCAGCCAGGCGCGCGGCCAGCGCATCATCAGCGGCCGCAGGCACACCAGGGGAAGTCGCATCATTCGCCTCCTTGGTCGGCCAGGTCGGGCCGCGATTCGGCCCAGGCCAGCATGTCGTCGCGCGGCCACACCACCAGGGTCAGGCGCGGCCGGAACTTTCCCTCCTCGAACAGCTGACGGCGCTTGGCGCTGCCGGTGAGGAAACCGGCATCGTCCGAGGCGTGCTCCATCTCGGCCAGCAAGGCGCCGCGCGCCAGGAAGAAGTCCCGGGTCCAGCGCATGTGCGGCGTGGTCTTGTAGAGCGCGGTCGAATAGAACCACGACACGCCGAGCAAGCCCTTGTTCTCGGGCTGCAGCGCCAGCGAGCGCGAGATCCGCCAGAACGAGCGCTCGGCCTCGGCGCCGAACACCATCAGCGGATTGGCGCGCCAGTAATTGACGTGGAAGCGGGCATAGGGATTGGTGCCCAGCTTCCACATGGTGCGGATCAGCGCCGGCACCGCCAGCGGCTGGGTGGTCAGCACCCACGCCCGGGGCAGGCATTCGTTGCGCCACTCGTACTGGCCGGCGGGAAAGCGCTCCAACGTCGCCACCTCGGCCATCTCGGGAAAGCGCGGCCCGTCGAGGTCGAAATAGGCGGCCTCGCGCGCGGACGGCCGGGCGAAGCGGGCGAACAGGTCGAGGATCATCCGCTTGACCGAGGCATCGAGCCGCAATTCCGGCACCTGCGGCGCGGACACCAGCATCGCCTGCAGCAGCACGTAGCGCTCGAAGGCGCCCGGCGGCCAGCCGCCGGCCAGAGCCCGCTTGGCCCGCCGCAATTCGGCGACGCTGGCGATGTGGACGGAATCGGTGGGCGGGTAGCGGCCCACCGGCATCACCGGAAAGTCCTGGAGCAGGCGGTACCATTCCCAGGGTGTGCGCCCGCGTTCGCAGCCGCCGAAATCGGCTTCGATGGTGCGCCGGCACAAAGCGGCGACTTCGCCGGCGCGGGAAGCGAACAGGTTGACGAGCTTGGTCATTTCACCGCCACCATGGGAGCGTCGAGGAGAATGCGCAGCGGCAGCCGGCCGGCCAGCATCCGCGCCGCCGATGCCGGCAGGGTGCCGAGCACGGCCTCGCAGGCGGCGACCAGGGCCAGGGGCACCGGCACCCAGCGCCGCTTCACCCCGGCGAAGCACAGCGTCCGGGTGAAGCCGGCGCGGCGGAACATGCCGGCGATCTCGCGGCGTGAATATTCCTTGAGGTGCAGGCCCGTCGCCACCCGGCCGAAGGCGCCCGAGACGTCGTGCGGGCCGTTGTGCGGGTTGGGAGTCAGGCAGACGTAGCGGCCGCCCCTGGCCAGGGCGCGGTGGATGCCGGCCAGCTGGTCGGCTGCGTCGTCGGGATGGAGGTGCTCGATCATCTGGTTGCTGTAGGCCAGGTCGATGCTGCCGTCGGCGACGTCGAGGGCGATGCCGTCGGTGAGGTGCAGCGCAAAATTGGGCGGCGGCGGCTCGCCCGCGGTGATGACCGCCGAGACGTCGACCGCATGGGCGAAGCGGCAGCGCCCGGCCGCCGCCCGCGCCAGCGCGCAATCGCCCGCCCCCAATTCCAGGAATACCGTGTCGGGGGCGAGGAAGCGGTCGAGCAGCGACATCTGGGCGGACACCCGCCGCGCCTGGTCGCCCGGCTTGCGTTGGCTCTGGGGGTGCCAGGGCACCCGGCGGAACAGTTCGTCGTAGAGCACCGGATACAGCCGCCGACGCTCGGCCCGCGAGGATCGGCGAAGGCGGTCGGCCAGCTCCCGCTCGATGCGGTAATGGGTGAGCAGGCGGGCATCGGCCGGCTTACCCGCCGGCCGCAGCCTCAGCCACACGGCATAGGCGAGCCATTTGAAGGAAAACCGGGCCGCCATCGCCTTCCAGGCGAAGCTGCGCGCCGCCCGCGTCCGGCCCTCGGCCGCCAGCAGGCGGGCGATATGGCGCAGGGCGTCGCCTTCGGCCCACGACGCGCGCGCCAGAATGTCCGGATTGCCGGCGAGGCTGGCGACGTGGCCGGCGACCAAGGCGCGGAACCGCCATTTCTCGATCCCCAGAAAGCGCGACGAGGCGTGGCTGCCGGCCGACCGGCAATGCACCGCCACCACGTCGGGGCGATAGAGGATGCCCACCGCCTGGTCGACCGCGCGCCAATAGAAATCCAGGTCCTCCTCATAGGCGACGTCTTCCCAGAAGCCGCCGATCGCCACCGCCAGGGCGCGGGAGACGATGATGCAATTGACGTGGCCGACCTGGGACGAGGCGGCGATTTGCTTGCAGGACAGGCGGACGATGCCGCCTTCGGCCAGGCGGGTCAGGTCGGGCAACCAGTCGGCGCAGCCCTCGGCGCGCTGGTTGGCGAAATAGAAATCGCAATCGCCGGCCGCCAGGGCGTCCGCCGCCACGGCGAGATGGCGGTCGTCGCACCAATAGTCGTCGTCGTCGCAGAAGGCGAGGAAGCGCCCGCGCGCCGCCCGGATGCCATGGTTGCGCACCTTCGACGGGCCGCTGCCGCCGTGACCGTCGGGGCCCAGCGTCAGCACGGTAAAGCGCTCGTCCAGCCGCCGGCGCAGATCCGCATAGCCGGCCCGGGTCTCGGCGGCCGAGCCGTCGTCGACCACCAGCACCTCGAAATCGGCAAAGGTCTGCGCATTGATGGCGAGCAGCGTCCGCTCCAGCAGCTGGGGCCGGTCGCGGGTGCCGACGATGACCGAAAAGAACGGGACCATGGGCAACTCCGGGAGAGAGTCGTTCACAGGAACAGGAAGAACTGCGCCACCCACATCGCCGCCACCGTCGTCACCAGGGCGGCGAGGCCCAGCCACGGCGACGCCGCCGCGACCGGCACGGCGACGGCCAAGGCCGGCGCCAGCAGCACCAGCAGCACGTAGGCGAGCGGCCGCTCGAGCAGCAGCTTCAGCCCGTTCCACAGCGGCAGGCGGATCTTCATTCGGCCAGGTCCTTCCTCGAATCGGCCCAGGCCAGCAGGTCGTCGCGCGCCCACAGCACCAGGGTGGTGCGCGGGTGGAATCGACCGGCCTCGAACATTTCGCGGCGCTTGGCGCTGCCGGTGAGGAAGCCGCGGGCGGCCGAGGCCCGCTCCATCTCGCCCAGGAAGGCGCCCCGGCCGGCGAAGAAATCGCGCATCCAGGCCAGATGCGGCGACGCCTGGCGCACATCCGGCGCATAGAACCACGAGGTGCCCATCAGCCCGCGGATCTCGGGTTGCAGCGCCAGCGAGCGGGCGATCCGGTGGTACGACCGTTCGGCCTCGCCTTCGAGCATCATCAGCTGGTTGGGCCGCCAGTGGTTGATGTGGAGGCGAGCCAGCGGACCGAAGCCGCCGATCCGGCGCAGCATTCCCAGCAGGCCCGGCAGAGCCAGCGGATGCACCCTCAGCAGCCACGAGCGCGGCAGGCCGTCGACCCACCAGTCGTGCTGGCCGGCGGGGAAGTGCCGCAGCGTCGCCAACTCGGCCATTTCGGTGTAGCGCGGGCCGTCGATGTCGTAGCGGGCGGCGAATTTCGCCTCGGGGCGGGCGAAGCGGGCGTACAGGGTGCAGAAGAATTCCTTCACCGCCGTATCCACCGGCAGCCCCGGCAGGCGCGGCAGCGCCGCCAGCATCGCCTGCACCAGCGCATAGCGCTCGAAGCCGCCATGCGGCCGCCATCCCTCTACCGCCGCCGCCAGCGCCTGCAATTCCGCCCGTTCCGCCGGATGGCGGGGGAAGCCCAGGCCGTGCAGCAGGCGGAACCAGTCCTCGGGCGGGCGGCACAGCGCCGCCGGGCGATCGGCGAAGTCCTGGTCGAGGGCGTCCCGGCACAGGGCGGCGACGTCTTCGATGCGGAGCAGCAGGCCGCTGTCGCGGAGAACGCCCATGGGTCAGCCCTCGCCGACCAGCAGGGCCTCGCCCAGGGTGCGCTCGGCCAGGCGGCGCTTGCCGGCGAAGTCCCGCCACACCTGGCGGACGCGGGCCGGCTCGACTCCCAGGGCGGCAGCCATGGTTTCCTCGGGAATGCCCGCGGTCATGGCGTGCAGCATCAGGTCGGCCTTGTCGTAGGGCAGGGCGAAGAAGAACTCCTCCTGGGTCTGCGGCAGGCTGTAGGTGTTGGTCGACGGCGGCTGCGAGCGGATTTCCTCGGGGATGCCCAGGTGCTCGGCCAGGGCGTAGACCTGGGTCTTGTAGAGGTGGGCGATGGGCTTGAGGTCGGCCAAGCCGTCGCCGCCGCGGACGAAGAAGCCGAGGTCGTATTCCAGCCGGTTGGGAGTGCCCACCACCGCGTGGTTGAGGCGCTCGGCGTGGAAATATTCGACCGCCTTGCGCAGCCGCTGCTTGTAGTTGGTCGCAGCCACCACCTGCAGGTAGACGTCGGCCGGCATGCGCTTGACCGCGCGGGCGCCGTTGGGGCTTTCGACCACGAGGTTGAAGAACGGGATGCCGGATTCGGCGGAACTGGCGATGGCGATCTTGTGGCGCCACCCGGCGCCGTATTCGGGGCACAGCCGGCGCACCGCGTCGTCGCGGCGGCGATAGCAGCCGATCGCCTCGAGCCCGCCGGTGACGTCCTCGACCGCGTGGGCGATGTTGAAGCGCCGGCACAGGCGCACCGCCCGCCCGACCGAATCATCGTCGGACTCGCGCTCGGGCATCAGCAGGGCGAACACCCGCTCCGACCCCAGGGCCCTGGCGGCAAGCGCGGCGCAGACGGCCGAATCGACGCCGCCGCTGACCCCCAGCACCACGCCGCGGCGCTTGAGCCGGCCGACGGCGCGGGCCATGAAGGATTCGATCCGCGCGCTCTCGGCGGCATAGTCGAGGGGCGGCAACGCAGGCAGGAAGGTCCTGGCGAAGGAGGTCATGGCGGGTTCCGTTTCTATGGCGTGGAGGCGCAGCGATCCTCGAACACGTGCAGCGTCGCGCGGTCGAGGGCCTGGCGGGCCTGGCGCATGCGCTGGGAAAAATCGGCGCCGAACATCTCGCCCAGCAATCTGAGCGTCAGCAAGCCGACCAGCGCCATCTCCTCGCGCTCGCCCGGCATGCGTCCTTCCAGGCGCCGCGCCCGGTCGAGCAGGGCCAGCGCGGCGCCGGCATCGACCAGGCCGTCGGCTTGCAAGGCCTGCGGCGACAGCAGCGCGTCGAAGCGGTGGTCGCCCGGGCCGAACAGGGCGGTGCCGATGGTAGCGCGGAACGGCTGCTTGCGGCGGCCCCACACCGCGGGCGGCAGCCGGCGCGCCGCCAGCCGGCGCAGCGCCAGCTTGTCGCGCAGGCCCAGCAGCTTGTGGCGCCGCGGCAGCGACAGGCAGTAATCCACCACCTCGGGGTCGAGGAAGGGGTAGCGCGCCTCGATGCCGTGGGCCATCGCCACCCGGTCGCCCTGGCAGCACAGCAGCCACGACGACATGAAGCCGTCGATCTCGATCACCTGGGCGCGGGTGAGCGGGTCCCAGTCCTGCCAGCCGGCGGGCATCCGCGCCGCCGTCTCGGCCATCATGCCGTCGAGGCTGAACCCGGCGCGGATGTCGGGCGCCAGCATCTTCAGCGTCCAGGAATTGTTCAGCCAGCGCACCAGGTGGGAGTAGAACGGGTGCCCGGTATCCTCCAGCCCCTTGGCGAAGAAGGATTGCCACAGCGGCGACGCCCGCGCCTCGTCGGCGCCGACGTAATGGTGGATGCGCGACAGCAGGGCGGGACGCATGCGCGAATCGGGCCGGCGCGCCCAGAAGCGGCGGATCGCGTCCTCCTTGAAGATGGTGTAGCCGGCCAGCAATTCGTCGGCGCCCTCGCCGGTCAGCACGGTGCGGATCCCGGTGGCCCGCACCAGCCCCGACAGCAGGAACAGGGGCACCGGCGAGGTCCGCAGCATCGGCGTCTCGCAATGCCACACCACCTCGGCCAGCGCGTCCCTTATGGCGGCGTCGTCGATCAGGGTGCCGTGGTGGCGGGTGCCGAGATGGGCGACCACCCGGGCCTGTTCCGCCGCCTCGTCGTAGCGCGGGTCGGCGAAGGCGATGCCGAAAGTCTCCACCGGAACGGGGGCCTGCTCCATCGCCATGGAGGCGATCACCGCCGAATCGAGGCCGCCGCTGACATAGGCGCCGACCGGCACGTCGGCGCGCAGGCGCAGCGACACCGCCCGGGACAGGTGGTGCTCGAGGCCGTCCACCGCCTGTTCCATCGACATCTCGACCGGATGGGGCGACGGCTGCCAGTAGCGGTGCTCACGCGGGGCGAGGTCGGTGTCGAAGACCAGCGCGGTCGCCGGCCGCACCGAGCGGATGCCGGCGAAGACGGTGCGGGGCGCCGCCGCCGACCAGCAGGTGAAAGCCTCGGCCAGGCCGGCGGGATCGAAGCCGGGCGCCAGCCGGCCGCCGGCGAACAGCGCCTTGGCCTCGGAGGCGAACAGCAGCCGGTCGCCGACCCGGGCCCAATGCAGCGGCAGGATGCCGAGACGGTCGCGCACCAGGAACAGCCGGCGGATGCGCGCGTCCCACAGGGCGAAGGCGAACTGGCCGTTCAGCATCGTCCAGGCCTGCTCGCCCCAGCGCTGGTAGCAGTGGACGATGACCTCGCTGTCGCCCTCGGTGTAGAAGCGGTGGCCGAGATCGGCGAGCTGGCGGCGCAGTTCGACGTAGTTGAAGATCTCGCCGTTGAACGACAGCCAGATGTCGCCGTCGCCGTTGCGGATCGGCTGGAAGCCGCCGGTGAGGTCGACCAGGCTGAGCCGGGCGTGGGCCAGGCCGACATGGTCGTCGCGGTAGAGCCCGTAGCCGTCGGGGCCGCGATGGGCCAGCGCCGCGATCATCCGGCGCAATTCCTCCAGCTCCGGCCGGGGCGCCGCCGCCCCCGCCAGCATTCCTGCGATCCCGCACATCGGCGTCAGCCCTCCGCTCGCGAAGCGTTGGCGCGGAGCACGGTCTTGGTGATCTTGCCCGAATCGGTCTTGGGCAACGAATCGGCGAACTCGATGAACTTGGGCACCAGTTGCGGCTCGAGGCGGGCGCGGCAATGGCGGCGCACCGCCGCCTCGCCCAATTCGCGGCCCTGGCGCACCACCACATAGGCCTTGATGGCGGTGCCGTCGATCGGGTCGGCGATGCCGATCACCGCCGCCTCGGCGATGTCGTCCATCTCGTAGAGGACGTTCTCGACCTCGCGCGGGGACACCTTTTCGCCGCGGCACTTGAACACGTCGTCGCGGCGGCCGACGAAATAGAGATCGCCGTCTTCATCCATGCGGAACAGGTCGCCGGTGTACAGCACCTTTTCGCCGGGGATGTCGCCGTCGCGCAGCGCCCGCGCCGTTTCCTCGGGCCGATGCCAGTAGCCGCGCATCACCGCGGTGCCGCGCACCACCAGTTCGCCGATCTCGCCGGGGCCGACGCGATTGCCGGATTCATCGAGGATGTAGGTTTCGGAATTGGGCATGGCGCGGCCCACCGAGCCGATCTTGGCCTCCAGCCGCGCGGGATCGAGGTAGCACACGCGGGTGCACTCGGTCAGCCCGAACATCGAGAAGATCCGCGCCTGCGGCAGCAACTCGCCGAGCCGGCGGATGTGGGCCGGCGGGAACGCCGCCGCGGTGTTGGTGAGGTAGCGCAGCGACGACAGGTCGATGCCGGCGAAGGGGGCGAATTGCAGCAGGGTGGCGAAGATGGTCGGCACCCCCGGCAGGCCGGTGACGCGGCATTCGGCCATGCGCTTGAGCACCGACCAGGGGTAGGCGAACGAGCGCTCCAGCACCACGGTGAAGCCGACCCGCGCCCCGGTCAGCACCTGGAACAGCCCGTAATCGAAGGACAGCGGCAGCACGCACAGGACCACGTCGTCGGCGGTGTTGCCGAGGTAGGTCGAGATCGACCACACATTGTTGTGGATGTTGCTGTGGGTCATCATCACCCCCTTGGGCCGCCCGGTCGACCCCGAGGTGTAGATCAGCAGGCACAGATCCTGGTCGATCAGCCCCGGATCGGCGGGCGGCTG
>Ga0265324_10002225_pt1 | contig 10128 bp, 1 predicted proteins | sample 41419metaG_FD_198634 | JGI IMG/M metagenome (GOLD analysis project Ga0265324, IMG submission 198634) | Rhizosphere microbial communities from Carex aquatilis grown in University of Washington, Seatle, WA, United States - 4-14-19 metaG | ecosystem: Host-associated > Plants > Roots > Rhizosphere >... | reverse complement strand
TGATGATGCCTAACTGGTGCTCACCGTCTTCGCCCAGACGGGCGCGGTGGCCAGCAGCAGCGCGATCAAAATTGCATTCTGTTTCATGTCGTTGTTCTTTCGGTCGTGTTTCTGACTTTCAAAATTTGAAGTGGGAGTGCCAACCCCTAGCACTCCCACTTCCTGCCACGGTGGCGGAACCCAAAAACCGCCACCGAAGTTCTCGCTCACGGCTGCCACTTCAGCCGGTAATACGCCGAGGCCGGCGGCAAGTTGCCCAGGTCGCCAAATGAATCGGTGACACTGATCACGCCGTTGGTCGCCGCGCTGTTCGTAACCACGTCCACCCAGTCGGTCAGGTTCGTCGAGCGCTCGGTGATGTAGCTGTAATTCGGAATGCCGTGGAACGTCAGGTTCGCCACCCCGCCGGTGAACGACGTGAACTGGCCGGTGATCTGGCCCACCACCGCATTGCTGACCACGATGCTCACCAATCCGCTGTTCGTCCCGCCAAAGCCGTCCGTCACCGTGTAGCTGAACTGGTCGTTTACGTTGTTTGTGTTGTAGTAGTTCAGTAGGTTCGTGCCCGACAGGCTGACAATCACGCCGTTGGTGCTGGTGCCGACGCCAACCAAGGTGATGCTGTCGCCGTCCACATCCGTCACGTTGGTCAACAGGTCGCTGATCGTGATGCGCAACCCGTAAATGCCCGCGTTCCGCGTGCAGGTCGCGTTGCCCGCCACCGGCGGATGGTTGGTCACCACCTGATTCAGGCTGTTCGTGCTCGGCTGATAATTGACATTGCCCGAATAAATGACCGTGATCAGGTTGGTGCCACGCGGCAACACGGACAGGCTGATATTGGTCGAGCCGCTGCTCAACCCGTTGGTCGCATACGCTACGCTGTTGGTGTAGAACGTCACGGTGCCAGTGGCATTCCCCGCCGTCACGCCGTTGGTCTGCACGCTGGCTGTGAACGTCACACTGTCCTTGAATCCAGACGAATTCTCCGAGGAAACCAAGGTCGTGGTCGTTGCGCCAACCACCAGATACAGCTCGCCGCTGACCAGTTGCAAGGCCACCGGGGCGGTTGCGCCGGCACCGTTGACGGTGACGTTGACCGGCAAGGTGCCGTTGACGCTGCCGCCGGTGTTCTTGGCGATCAGTTTGTAGCTGCCCACACCCAGCGCACCGCCGGAAACGGTCACAGTCACCGCGTTGCTGTTGAAACTCAACGCGCCGTTGGTCACGCTCAAGGACGGCGTGCCGTTGGTGTAGTTCAACACCAAGGAACCGGCGTTCAAACTCACACTGCCGGCAATCGCGCCGCCACCGCCAGTCAACACCTTGCCGGAACCCATTGTGAAGGTGGATGACAAGCCCGACACGTCGAAGGTCGCGCCAGCAAGGATGATGTTCGCCGAGTTGGCAATCGAACCACTTCCGCTCAATGCCAAAGTGCCACCGCTGATCGTCGTGGTGCCGGTGTAAGTGTTCACGCCGGAGAGCGTCAGCATACCCGTGCCGACATTCAGCAAACTGATGTTTTGCCCCTGGCCAGTCGTTGAGCCGCCCAGCACGCCAGTAAAGGATGTGCTACTATTTAGCGCACCAACGCTCACCGTCGCCGCGCCTGATGCAGCAATATTTGCAATCGAACCGTTGCCGGAAAGCGATCCAAAGCTGATGGTTCCGGCGCCGAAATTCAAACGCGTTCGTTGATTGAGGGCGTTATTAAAAACCCAGGCGGCGCTGGCGCTGCCCGAGTTGGCGCTGTTGAATGCCAGAGAAGTGTTGCCGCTGTTTTGGGTGAAGGTGCCGGAATAGCCGCTGTTGTCACCACCGAACTGCCACTGGGCAGTGGTTGACCCCGGTGTAACCAAAGTGAGGTTTCCGTTACCGCTAAAATTGCCATTGAGCACCTCGTCCAGGCCGTTGGCCACCGCGATGGCGGTGGCACCCGTGACATTGACGTTGTTCGCCAGGGTGAAGGCACCACCGGTGAAGTTGAACCCGCCACCGTGAAGCGTCAGCGTCCCGGTGCCCAGCGGGCCGCTCGTCACCGCGCCAGAAGTGGGTGTCGAACTCGCGCCCACGGACAACGTGCCCGCATTCAGCGTCGTGCCCCCGGAGTAAGTGTTCGCACCATTCAACGTCACCGTGCCGCTGCCGGCATTGGTCAGCGAACCCGTCCCCGAGATGATGCCGGACAAGGTCTGGTTGGCCGAACTGCCATAATTCAGCGCACCATTGTTGGTGATGTTCGCCGAATAGGAGCCACTGCCGAGCGAGCCGGAATTAGTGATAGTCAGCAAGCCACCGCTGATGGTGGTCGCACCGCTGTAAGTGTTCACACCGGAAAGCGTGAGCATGCCGCTGCCGGCCAGCGTAAAGCCAGCGCCGGAATCGGATACGGGGCGGTTGACGGTCACGTTGCCCGCCGCCGCGCTGATGGTTTGCGCGCCGCTCAAAACCACCGGCACGTCCAAGGTCTGGGCATTGGCAGAATTGTTCGTCAACCCTGCGGTCAAGGTCAGCGTGTCGGCGGCATTCGTGATGTCGAAACTACCGGCGGTGTTGTCGAAAGTCAGCGAGCCAAGGCTGAGGCTCGCATCCAAGTTGTTGGTCAACCGCGTCGTGCCCGCCAGGGTCGTGCTGTCGCCCGCGCCAGGCTGATAACCGGACACCCAGTTCGCGCCAGTGCTCCACTTATTGTCACCACCAACACCGTTCCAAACCTCATTGGTCGCCACGATCGTATTGGTCACATTGTAGGCCGGGCTGGTCAAGGGCGTGTTGTCCATCGCGACGACGGGCATCATCACGACACCTAGCGCGGCGCTGGACGCAACGATGAAAGTGTTCGTATAAACATTCGCCGTGGCGGAGAGAACCAAGTTTGCGGTGGACGATCCGCCAATCGCACTCGCGTTGAGCTGGACGTTGGTCACCGAACCCGGGCTGCCCGGAGTGACGGTGGCCGTCACGGTGATGGCCTGACCCCGCGCCACGGTTGCGGGCGTGGACGTTGCCGTGACCGTCGGCGCGGTTGCAGAGGTGTATTGCAACACCACGTTTTGGCCGACCTTCTGGATGGAATAGTTGAGATAATTTGCCGGCTTGGTTCCATCCCAAGCCAGGACCGGTGTGGTGGACATCGTGGTCGTGCCGGAAACGGAGAACAGCACATAGTTGGCGTTGGTGTCGAGATTCGCCGCACCGCCCAACGCGCTGATATGAACCGTGTCGCTGCTGCTCAAGGCCAGATTGCCAGCAACAATAATCTGGTCATTGCCACTGCTCGCCGTTGTGCTCACATCGAAATATGCCAGGCCGCCAGAAGTCATCGTCAGATTGTTGCTCAAGCTCAACGTTCCACCCCCCCCCACGCCGCCCGGTGTGATGGCCGAGGTGCTACTGGCGATGGTCACGGCACCGGTCACCACACCGCTGCCCACGAGCGATTGGCTGGCGGCCACTGTATAACCGCCGGTCACGCCCGACACATCAAAAATCTTTCCGCTGTTGACTGTGATATTAGCGGAGGCCAACGAACCACTCCCGCTCATGGCCAACGTGCCGCCACTGATGGTTGTGTCGCCACTGTATGTGTTCGCGCCGGAGAGCGTCAGCTTGCCTGTGCCCGACATGGTAAGCGCAACCGACCCGGCCAATTTTGCGCTGACAGTCGCTGCCCCCGAGTTGTTTGCCGTGTAAGAAGTGCTGGCAGTCAAAGTGCCATTTTGAATCGTGCCACCGGAAATGGTCACCGCCCCGGCCGTCGGCGTGGTGAGCGCGCCCAAATCCAAGATGCCGCCGTTTATGGTGAGAGCATTGGCAGCTGAACCCAACGTGCCACTGCCACTCAAAGCCACCGTGCCCGCGTTAATTATCGTGCCACCACTGTAACTATTCGCGGCCTTGTTGGTGGTAGTGCCCGAACCTTGGAAGGTCACGCCGCCGCTGGTGACGGATCCCACGGTAATGTTTCCGGATGCAACCGTGCTGGCAGTGGATCCCGTTGAGCCGCCCCGTCCACCGACAAGCGTGATGGTCGGCGAACTGCTGTAACCCGTGCCCGGACTGGTAATTGTAAAGCCGGTAACGGAACCCGTCGCCGGGTCAAACGTGGCGATCGCCGCCGCGCCCGTGCCGGTGCTATCCGTAATTTTGACGATTGGCGCACCGATATAACCCGTGATGGGGTTGCCACCCGGAAGGGCAATGGCCGTGACGCCGTTCCCAGACGGGGCCTGTAGAGCAACCGGAAGATTGATGGCTAAACTATTGTTGTCAATTGTGGCTCCGCCCGAGTGGACATAGGCAGAAATGCCGGCCTGAATGATGCCACCGCCGTCAGCCGCCGTCGCTTTATAGGTGCCACCATTGAAATTGAAGATATTAACGCCCCCAGTGGTTCGGTAAAGGTAAGCGTTATCAAATTCCCCGCCATTGTTCAGGGTAATTGTGTCAATATCGCCGCCATTCCCGTTATGGTTCATGTCAAACCCGGCGTCACCGGTCATGGTCAGCTTGCTGCCGGTGCCCGAGATGTTGATCGAGGTATAGTCGCTGCTTCCGCCGCCATTGATATACTCCTGGGCTCCGGAACGGCTATCCGTGAACGTGCCGCCGCCAGTGATATTAAGGCCAGCAGTGGCACTGGCGCCTGAAGCCAGCGTCAATCCCCCATTAGCTGTAGGAGTTACCGTCGTAGCCCCTCCACCCACAACATCCACCACGCTCGCATTATTCCCACGGGCAATCGCAAGCGTGTTGCCGCTCGACATTGTGCCCGCGTTTCGGACATATCCATAGGAACCGTTGTTGAGAGTATCCGACATATAAAATTGCGTCGCGCTAAAGGTGCCCGAATTGTAAAGCGCTCCGCTGGCCGCGCTCACGTAACCCAAGCCGCCACCGTTGACGTGGTTAAAATTCAACGTGGCGCCCGAAGACACACTCACAACACCTGATTGACTTGCCGTTTTGCCGATGAAGCTGAATGACGTAGTTGTGAATGTGCCGCTCGTAATCGAAACCGTTCCGTTGTTCACAGTCAAATTGCCGGAAATCGAACCACCGCCACCGAGCGAGAGGTTGCCGGTGCCAGTTTTGCTAATCGTCGTGCCGGCACCGCCAATGGCTGAACCGATGGTGTCGGCAGCATTGTCCACTTGCATTGTCTGTGACGCCGCCAATGTAAGCGTGCCGCCGGAGAGATTTATCGCCCCGGAACCGGATGCAAAAGTTATATTACCGGCACTCACAGTCCCGCTGACTGCGACCGTGCCAGAAGCGAGACCCACCGCAGTGATCCCGAAGTTGATGGTATCGGTCGTAGCGGTGGTGACGCTTCCGGGAAGCGTTGCCCCCGTCGAGTCAGTGCTCCACCCCTGCGAACTGCTACCGGTTGTCGGTGCCGCCCATGTTCCGCCAGCCGTGCCGAAGCCTGCCGTGGTTCCATTGTTATCCCAGTAATAGGTGGTCGCCGCGAAGGCGGAGACAGTTGAAAGCGCGACGGCTAAGAGCGCGCTGAATATCTGGATGATGGATTTTTTCATAGTTATTTGATGGATTTCATCTGTGGATATTGTTGGTTCAGTCTTGATTTTGTCGCGGTAGATTCAGAGAAGCCGGCGCGGCAGACTGCCGGCCGGCCCCTCTTGTTCAAAGTTACCGTTACGGATAAACCATGCGGTAGAACACCGAACCGTTGGCCGCATTGATCACATTCGTGTAGGAATTGACGGTGCTAGTGTTCGGCACATCCACCCAGTTGGTGCCCAGACCGGCGCTCAAGGAATTGGTCTGCGCCTGCAAGCGCCAGCCGATGTGGTCCGCCGGCCAGCTCAATTCCAAGTTGGAGCCGTTGACAACTGAAGTCATGTTCGTCGGATTGGTGTTCACGTTGTTGCCGACACTTACGTTCAGGGCGATCCACAGGTTGCTGGGGTCATTCGTCAGCGTCGCGGTCACGCCGCTGGGCACGGAGGACAGGACAAAACTGCCCGCGCCAGCAAGGCTGCCATACTTGATGAGCGGATAAACGCCGGTGTTCATCAGGCTGTTGCTGATGGCGATGTTACACGTGCCGTTCTGCGTCACTGCGGATGCGACGGTGATCACCGGGATGGTCGTGCTGGCCACATTGGTGAAGAACAATTTCATCGGACCGGCGGTGTCACCCAAGGTCAGGCTGTTGAGCAAGGCCGTCTGGCTGCCGCCGTTGTTGACCACACCCAGCGTCTTGTTGTCATTCACCACAAAATCACCATTGCCCGCATGCGCCGTGGTGATGACCAAGGTGCCATTGCTAACCGTAGTGAGGCCGGTGTAGGTGTTGGCACCCGAGAGCGTCATGGTGCCCGTGCCAACCTTCGTGAGACCCAAAACATCTCCGGCAGCAAATTGCTGCATGACGCCCGAAAAGGTATCGTTCAATCCCAATGCACCCGCTTGAATTATGGACGTGCCGGCGACTCCTTGTTGAACAAAGCCGGTGCCGGTCATCGAACCCCAGTTGATGGTGCCATCGCCAAAGTTCAAAGTCATGCGCGTGCTGGTTCCTTGATTCCAAATCCAGCGCGCATTGGCGCTGCCAGCACTGGCTGTATTAAAGCGCGTGACGGCATTGGCGTTGACTTGATCCTGGTAAGTTCCAGTGAAGCCACTGTTATCACCGCCAAGGTAGAGAGTCAGGGTGGCACCAATCCCGCGAGTAATGGTGCCGCCGCCAGTAAGATTGCCGTTAAAGGTAAAATTGCCTCCCTGCACATCCCAGATTGTGGTCGTGTTCGTCGCGGCAGAAATGTTGTTGTTCATGGTTACAGTGGCACTCGACCGGAAGGTGCCGCCGGCCAGGGTCACCGGACCTGAACCCACTGACGAACTGTTGCCCACAATGAGCGTTCCATTGCTCAGTGTCGTGCCGCCGGAGTAAGTGTTCGCAGTATTCAACGTCAGCGTGCCGGATCCCTGCTTGGTCAGGCCGGCTGACCCTGAAATGCTGCCCGTTCCCTGGAAGGTGTAGTTCACGGCGGAGTTGCTGATGGTGACGCTAGCCGGATTGACGGTGTTGCTCAACAAGACCGTGCCACTGCCAAGGTCATTGAACGTCACCGCGTCACCCGGCGGCACCGTTTCCTGATAAGTAGTCGGACTGCCGGCAATCAACCAGTTGGTGGTCGAGTTCAAATCCCACAGGTTGGCCAGTCCGGGCGCGCTGTTGGTTCCCGTCCAGACAATGCCGCCGCCGAGGCTATTGACCACGGCATACAACGTATGGCCGGTGGGATCATTGGAGAGAGTCATGCTGGAGCCGCGCGGGCCGGCAATCGTTGGGTTCAAAGAACCCAGGATTCCACCGGCGTAATGCACCAGCGGAATGGCCGAGCCAACCATCAGCAAACTGCCGTTGGCGCCCACACTCACATTCAAGGTGCCGTTGTTGGTCAACGCGCCGCAGAAAAGCAGCGGCACGCCCGGATTGCCATTGTTGCCCAGGCCAAAGCTCAACGTGGTGGCACCGGCCGCCAGTGTGATGGCTTTATTGGTCACGGTGGCGGGCGCGCCGGTCAACGTCACTCCGTAGGTCGCAGTGTCAGCCACGGAGACGGCATTGGTCGCCTGATGCGCCGAGGTCACGATCAGTTTGCCGGCGTTGATGACGGTGTTGCCAGTGTAGGTGCTGGCGCCGGTCAAGGTCAGCGTGCCGTTGCCGTTTTTCGTCAGGCCGCCGCTGGTGTTCGCAGTCAGCGTAACCGTGCCGGCGGTCGCCATATTTCCGGAAGTGATTCCAGTCAGTGACGCCGACGCGGAAGTGTAATTTGTGCCGGGCGAGGTGACGACGATTCCCGTCACGGCTCCTGATGTGGGATCAATCGTCGCATACGCCGTGGCACCCATGCCGTCGCCGCTGATGGTCACTTGCGGAGGCGTGGTGTAACCGGAGCCGCCGTCGGTCAGTGCGATGGAACTCACGCCGCTGCCGGTCGCCGCGAGCAACGGCTGCGCGATGGTGATCGCTTTTCCGTTGTCGTCAATTGTCGCGCCGCCGCTGTAAACAATCGCACCGCCGAGGTTCGCCAGGAATGTCGCGTTGTCGGAAATGCCGGCCTTCAAGGTGCCGCCGTTGAAGTTCACATTCACGTTTGGATTATTGGCGGCACCGTTGAGGAAGCCGAGCGTCTGCAACAAGCCGCCGCTGTTCAGGTTCAATGCCGCGACGTTGGCGCTGTTGCCGGTGAGGCCGTTGAAATTTACGCCCATGTTCATTTTGGTGGTGAGGCTCGGCGTGAGAACCTGACCGCCGCCGCCAATGGTGACGGTGGCCGTGTCGGCCGAGCCGGCAGAGGTCCAGTTGACCGCCAAACCGTTGAGTCCGGTCGTTGTCGGCGTGCCGCCGCCGGAAACTTGAACCGTGCCGCCAATGATGTTGACGACCGCCACCGCGCCGCCCGTGGTGCTGCGGTTCACCAGGAAGTAAGTTCCCGCATTGCGGTTGGGAATGTTAATGGTGCCGCCGGTCAAGTCCAACTGGCCGAATGTGCCCGCGCCGCCGGAGATGCCGCCGATGTTGATTTCGCCCGCGAGATTGACGGTGCCGCCGGACATTCTGTAATAGCCCGCCGCACTTGCGGCCGCGCCAATCTGGAACGCGCCGCCGCCCACATCAACGTTGGAGATGGTGGTGGAACCGGATTGATAAAGTGCGGCAGCCAGACCGCCGCCGTTGCCAATCAGGATGTCATTCGCCATCGCGATGCCACTGCTACCACTGACGGTCAGCTTGCCTTGTTGCACCAAATGGTTGCCGGTGATGTTGTCGGTGCCGGTGAGGGCAAGCGTGCCGTTGCCGTTCTTGGTCAGGCTCATGCCGAGGCCGGTCATCGTGCCGCCGAGGGTGAGCGTGTTGGAACTGACAGTGACTTGGCGCGACGCGCCCAGAATCACCGCGCCGGTGCCGAGGTTCAAGCTCTGGCTGCCGGCGAAGGTGAAGTCGCCGTTCCAATTTTGCGCGTTATTGTTCGCGTTGACGAGGTTCGCCACGGCGCTGTCGAGCGCGCCGCCGGTGAGGGTGAGCGCGCCGGTGCCGATGGCGGCGGCGTTGCTCAAGATCAAGGTTCCCGCGCTCACGGTCGTGCCGCCGGAATAACTGTTACTGGTGCCGAGCGTCAGCGAACCAGAGCCGTTCTGGTTCAACGCCGCCGTGCCGGCGAGCGAGCCGGCACCGGTGAAGCTGTAAGGCAGCGAGCTGTTCACTGTGATGAGCGAAGGACGCAGCGTGGTGGCGATGTTGACGTTGGTGGACTGCTGGTTGTAAAGCGTGTCGTCGAAGGTCACAAGATCGCCGAAGAGGTTCGGGCTGGTGCCGTATTCCTGATACTTGAGCGTGCCGGTGTTCCAGTTGGTGGCGTTATTGGTGGCCCAATTGTTGTTCAACGTGTTGTCGCTGTATGCACCATACCAGGTGAGCGTCTGGCCGATGAAGGTGATGTTCAGGTCAACCGAGTGGTTGCCGGTGTTGTTGACAAGCGCCGCGTTGACGCCGGGCGGCAGGTTGCCCAGCTTGAAGTTGCTAATGGAGGCGAGCGGTGTGCCGGTGTAGGCGATCAACGGGAATTGCCCGACAACAAAGCCGCTGCCGGTAACGTTGATGGTGTTCGTGCCCGAGGACGAAAGCGAACCGCTTGCATTGATGGGGGTGAAGGTCGGGTTGCCGGACAACGTGCCGAAGGCGATATTGACGACTGCGTTCGATTGCAGGGCCACATCAAGCGGCGCGTAGGGGCTGCCGCTGGTTGAATCCAGTGCGAGCGTGGCGTTGCTGATAGCCAAGCCGCCTGGTGTGCTCAAGGTGGTGGGAACCAGATTCAAAGTTCCGCCGAGAATTTTCGTGGTGTTGGTGAAAGTATTTCCGGTGGCCAGGGTCAGCGTGCCGGAACCGAGTTTCGTCAAGCCGCCGCTGATGTTCGCCGCCAGAACGGGTGAACCCGCCGCCGCTCCCGATCCGCCGCCGCCGAAAATCGTGACCCCCAAGGTATCACCGCTGCCGTAACCTTGGCCCGGCGAGGTGATGGTGATGCTGGTGATGACGCCGCCAGAAACATTCGCCCCGGCCGTCGCGCCGCTGCCGCTGGCGCTGAT
>Ga0265324_10002222_pt1 | contig 10135 bp, 9 predicted proteins | sample 41419metaG_FD_198634 | JGI IMG/M metagenome (GOLD analysis project Ga0265324, IMG submission 198634) | Rhizosphere microbial communities from Carex aquatilis grown in University of Washington, Seatle, WA, United States - 4-14-19 metaG | ecosystem: Host-associated > Plants > Roots > Rhizosphere >... | reverse complement strand
GTCAATTTTGTAAGACCGCGGAATAGCAACACGGGGTCAAATTTGAGCGAACAGCCATCATGGCCGGCTGACCGGATTGAGCGGCGGCCTGTCGCGACCCTTATGCCTTACGCGAGAAACGCTAGGACCCATAGCGATAAACAGGTCGCACACATTGCGGCCAGTATTTTGGAATGGGGATGGACGACGCCGGTTCTGGTCGACGAGGCTGGCAGCATCATCGCGGGCCATGGACGGGTAATGGCGGCGCAGCATCTGGGCCTGGCAGAAATTCCCGTCATGGTGGCCCGCGGCTGGACCGAGGTACAGAAGCGAGCCTATGTGCTTGCGGATAATAAACTGGCGCTTGATGCCGGATGGGATGCCGCGATGCTGGAGCTTGAGGTCGCGGACCTGGAACAGCTCGGCGCTAATATGATCGTCTCGTTCGACGATATTCTTGGCAAGGGCCTCGGTGTCGGCGGCGATGCTGGTGCGGTCACGCCTGCCGAGACATGGGCGGTCATTGTTGAATGCCGCGATGAAGATCATCAAGTGGAGCTGATACAGCGGATGCAGGCTGAGGGCCTGAAGGTCAAGGCTTCAATCGCATGAAGACTCGTATCGTCCGGGAAAGCATAATAGTTGAGACGCCGCGAGTCGCGCAGATCGCGGGCATGTTCGATATACCGCCGGCCGAGAAAAGCCGGGTAGAGATGATGATTGATCTTCCGCTCGATGAGCGGGAATGGAGCGTCGGTCTGATCGTTGGTCCTTCTGGCGCCGGTAAATCGTCCGTAGCGCGTGAGTGCTTCGGCGACGCGGTGGTTTCGGGCTTCGAGTGGTCGGGTGATCACAGCATCATCGACGGGTTTCCGGCCGGATGCGGCATCAAGGAAATCTCTGGCTTGCTGAACGCGGTCGGCTTCGGCTCGGTGCCAAATTGGCTTCGACCTTTTCATGTGCTGAGCAACGGCGAGCAGTTTCGTGTGACAATGGCACGCGCGATGGCCGAGACAGCCGGTCTTGTGGTAATCGACGAGTTCACTTCGGTCGTGGATCGCCAGGTCGCGAAAATCGCATCGAATTGCATGCAGAAGACGATTCGACGAACGAAGCGGCAGTTTGTAGCCGTGTCCTGTCATTACGACATCATCGAATGGCTGCAACCAGATTGGGTGTACGAACCTCATCTTGCGGCATTCGAATGGAGGTCGGTTCAACGAAGACCCGAGATCGCCGTTGAAATCCGCAGCGTCAGCCGTAACGTCTGGCCGCGCTTTAGCCACCATCACTATCTGAGTGCATCGTTGCACAACACGGCCGTTTGCATCGGCGGCTTTATCGGCGGCGAATGTGTTGCATTCTGTTCCGCGATTCCGTTTCCGCACCCGATTGCTCGCAACATCTGGACTGAGCATCGGACGGTGGTTCTTCCCGAATATCAGGGCCTCGGTATCGGCGGCATGCTGGCCGGCTGGTTGGGAATGTACCTGTGGGAGCGCGGATGGCGCTTTCACTCGACGCCATCGCATCCCGCAATCATAGCGCAGAAGGCCGCGTCTCCCCGATGGAGGATGTTACGATATGGCGTCGGGAATGCAGGGAGTACAAAGCCAGGAGCCAAACGTGGCGGTCTTGGAAAGCATCAACGCCAGCGATCTGCACGGCGCGTCAGCGCGAGCTTTGCGTTCTGCGCTCCGGCGGGGTCACCAAGCGCCCGCAAGCCAGAGAGAACCGGACTATTGCTGGGTCGAAAGACTGATTGACCTCGCAGGTGCTCTACCGATCGACATTAAGGTGAATGGCCGCGATCATCTCATCCGCGGAGAGGGTCGGGTCAATCTCCATAAGATCTGGGCATGAGCGAGCCGGCTGAGCATAGAACTGGGTCACAGTCGCTGTGAGAAACGGGTATCTGCCAATATCATAGTTGTAGGCTACTCTGACCCGTCGACCCGGATAGTAAACGCGATTAGTGAACGAGCCTCGAATCCGCCGATACTCAATCGTTTTCGCGCCAGAAGAAAATTGATCATAATATTTGCGCTTTACTACGATTAATGGCGATTTCTCAGACATTTATCCCCCTGACCCGAGTGATAAAATTCTAACAGCGGGCGCGTCGAAGACAAGCGTTTTCCCGGCTGCGAGGGGTGGAATGAGTTGTTATGTCGACGCGTGGACGCAAACCTAAGCCTACCCACTTAAAACTCGTCACCGGGAATCCCGGCAAACGCGCGCTGAACGGATCCGAGCCGCAGCCGACGCTTCTGCTGCCGTCTCCGCCAGCCGAGCTAAACGACGATGCTAAGGTCGAGTGGGACCGGGTATCCGAGGAACTATATCGTCTTGGCCTGTTAACTGCGATCGATCGGGCCGCGCTCGCTGCGTATTGCCAAGCCTATGGACGGTGGATGACTGCCGAGAGGGCGATTGCTGAAATGGCCAAACGCGATCCTCTGACGTGCGGCTTGCTCATCAAAACGACGAATGGCAACGCAATCCAGAACCCGTTGGTCGGCGTCGCGAACAAGGCGATGGCCGACACTATGCGGTATGCTGTGGAATTTGGGATGTCGCCCAGCTCGCGCTCGCGCATCTCGGCAAAACCGAACGAACGCGATCACAACCCATTCGCTGAGTTTGGTTAAGTCGGATGCCGCGATTGCCGCCGTCGCGCGGACGTTCGCCGACAGAGCCGGTGGAACATCCGCACGTCGCGCTCGCCGAAGCCTATGTGGCCGATGTCCTATCCGGTCGCCGCTCGGCCTGCAAATGGGAGCGGCTGGCGTGTGAGCGCTGGGTCAGGGATCGCAAGAGCGAGAAAGACGCGGCCTGGCCATACCGTTTCGACACGTTGAAGGCAGAACGGGTCTGCAAGTTCATCGAGCTGTTGCGACATACGAAAGGTGCCTGGGCAGCGCGGAGAGAGACGATCCGGCTTGAGGGATGGCAGTGCTTTGCGCTGATCAATGCTTTCGGGTGGCTGCGAAAATCTGATGGACTGCGTCGGTTTCGAGAAGCTGTGACCATCGTGCCGAGGAAGAATGGGAAGTCGATCGTGAGCGCTGGCGTCGGTCTCTACATGCTCTGCGCAGATGGCGAGCATGGTGCCGAGATATATTCCGGCGCCAGGACCGAGAAGCAAGCCTGGGAGGTATTCCGCCCTGCAAAATTAATGGCGGAACGTCGGCCCGATCTCCTTCAGCATTACGGCGTCGAGGTCAACGCCTCGAATATCCACATCATCGGGAACGGGTCTCGCTTTGAGCCTCTGATCGGCAAGCCGGGCGACGGCGCGATGCCGAGCTGTGCGATCATCGACGAATTTCATGAACACGACACCGCCGATCAATACGACACCATGCTCACCGGCATGGGTGCTCGCCAGCAGCCCTTGATGTGGGTGATCTCGACGGCAGGCGACAACATGGCGGGTCCGTGTTTTGACAAGATACTGACCTGCCGTAAAATCCTTGAGCGGGTTATCGAAGACGAGGAAAAATGGTTCATTGAGTATACGATTGATCCGGATGATAAATGGGAGTCGCCGGAAGCGATCCGGAAGGCCAACCCCAACTTGAATATCTCGGTGTCCGAGGAATTTCTGCTTGCTCGCCAGCGTGAGGCCATTCGGAACGCTCGCGAACAGGGGCGGTTCAAAACCAAGCATCTGAACCTGTGGGTCAATGCCCGCTCGGCATTCTTCAATATGCAGAGTTGGGCGCACTGCTACGATCCGGAATTAAGATTGGAGGATTTCGAGGGCGAGCAGTGCAAGATCGCCCTCGATCTCGCGTCAAAACAAGATATAGCGGCGATGCAAATCCTATTCGACCTCCGCGATGGGAGTTACGCAACGTTCGGAAGGTATTACCTGCCCGCAGATGTGGTCGAGGAGCCCGGCAAGGATCACTACCGCGGCTGGGCACTCGCCGATCCGCCGAAGCTGGTCGTCACAGACGGCAACATGATTGATTTCGGTCGGATAGAGGAAGATTTGGACGACATCCGGCGTCGGTTCACCGTCGAGGAAATAACCTTCGATCCGAACCAAGCGACGATGTTGATGTCGCGATTGATGACCAAAGGGGCGAAGGTCTCGGAATTTCAGCAGACGGCAGCGGTCTATACAGAGCCGATGAAGCAAGTCGCGGCCTTGCTAGATGCTGGGCGATTGAAGCACAACTGCGGACCTAACGATCCGATGACATGGATGATGTCCAATGTCATATCCCGGATGGACGGCAAGGACCAGGTCTTCCCACGCAAGGAAAAGTCAGAAAACAAGATCGATGGCCCGGTCGCGCTGATCATGACAATGCGGCTGATGATGATCGATGTGCAAGATACCGGAGTCTATCGGGGCATCTACAGCGATCCCGCCGCCTATGCCGAAGCCTTTGAGCGGCGATCCACAAAAGACACTGACGAGTGGTCGCAGGAAATCCTTGCCGATATGAGACATCCGCTCTTTGCCGAGCACAAAGCTCGTTTCGAGCGCTGGCAGGATAGGCAGCACGCGCAGGAAGGGGCCGAATTCTGATGGCGCTGCGCGACCTCATCCGCAAGATTGCCAACGTGCGGCTGACCACAGAGCCGCGGTATCCCGAGCGCCGCCGTATCCGCTACACTGGCCAGACTGTCGCCGGTGTTTACATCACGCCCGACAATGCCTTGATGAGTTCGACGGTCTGGGCCGGTCATCGATATCTGACCCAGACCTGCGGCCAACTTCCCGCTCGAATTATGCAATCGACTGGTATCGGATCGACCCCGGTCGATACGCACCCGGTCGATAACGTCCTGAACTGGCGCACCAATCCGGAACTCTCGCCGTTCCAGTTTCGGGAGACGATGGTTGGCTGGGCCATCATGCACGGTAACGGCGTCGCAGAGATCGAAACAGACAATGTCGGGCGGCTAGTCAACCTTTGGCCGATTGAGCCGCACCGGATCAAATTCGAGCGCGCGCTTGAACCGATGATGAGCGCGAGGGGAACGCCGATCGGCGTCGGTGAACTGGTCTATTCGATCGACGGAGGCAAAACGATCTTCGCCTCTCGCGACGTATTTCATCTCCGCGGCTATGGGAACGGAGCGGTCGGCCTCAGCGTGATCGAATATGCGGCCCAATCGATCGGCTGGGCCCGGGCAACGGAGCTTTTCGGGGCGGCGTATTTCGGCAACGGGCTGAATAACGGCGGCGTCATCACCGGCGCAACCGGCCTTGATCCGGCAGGCGTCAAACGCCTCCTGGACCGGATCGATGAAACGCACCGCGGTGGCCCCGGCAAAGCGCACAAGCCACTCGTGCTTGATGGCGGCCTCGAATGGGAACAGACCAGCTCAACCCCAGATCAGGCGCAGTTCGTCGCCACCATGCAATTTCAGGTGGAAGAAATCTGCCGGTGGATGGGAACGCCGCCCCATAAGGTCATGCATCTTCTGCGGATGAGTTTCAACAACGTCGAACAGTTGTCGATCGATGTTGTCGGCGATGCAATCGTACCTTGGGCTATGCGCCTGGAGCAGGAAGCAACCTACAAGCTGTTCGGGCAGAACCGCTCCAATCTCAAGGTGGTGTTCGAGGTCAAAGGGCTGCTGCGCGGCGACTTCGCGACGCGGCAGACGGGTCTACAGATCATGCGCCGCAACGGGATCATCAACGCCGACGACTGGGCCGAGCTTGAGGACATAAAGAAGCCAGGCAAGGGAGCTGGCGGTCAGGTCTATATCGTCGAGGGCAACATGACCACGCTGGACCAAGTCGGCCAGAAGCCCGTTGCGCCAGTTCCCGCGCCGGCAAAAGAGCTGATGCCGGCCGATGCGCCGTGGGCTGCCGCGCTCCTGCGTGAGGCGGCGACGCTCCTGGATTTCGCTCATGCCGGCTGAGCGGCCGATCCTGGCGCGTGCCGTGAATGAGGCTGGTGGGGAGCCGAGGCGTACTATTCTGGAGCTGGCGTGCGAGCAGATCTCCGCATGGGCACGAAAAACTGTCGATCTTACAGCGCGCGTGATTGCGCTTGAAGCGAGGCCAATGGCGCGGGATGGGCGCGATGGTCTCATTGGCCCGCAAGGGCCAGTTGGTGAAAGAGGGCCGACGGGCGCGTCCGGACCCAGAGGCGAAATTGGTCCTGTCGGCGCGACTGGACCGCAAGGAGCACCCGGTGTTCAAGGCGACCGTGGCGAAAGTGGTGCGGTCGGCCCTCAGGGCGAAATAGGACCTCCGGGTCTGGTCGGCGCGACGGGGCCGCGCGGCGAGATCGGCCCTCCGGGGCCGCAGGGTGAGCGCGGGGCGCCCGGCGATCGCGGCGAGCGGGGTGATCCGGGTCTGGTCGGCGCGACGGGGCCGCGCGGCGAGATCGGCCCTCCGGGGCCGCAGGGTGAGCGCGGGGCGTCCGGCGATCGCGGCGAGCCCGGAACAAACGGGGCCGATGGAGCTCAGGGGCTCGCTGGGCCTCAAGGCGAGGCTGGTGCCAGGGGCGAGATTGGCCCGCGCGGAGAGCCGGGTCCGATCGGCCCACGTGGCGAGCGCGGCGATATTGGGCCGCCAGGCTTGCCCGGCGAGATCGGCCCAAAGGGACCTCAAGGCGACCGGGGCGCTACTGGTCCGCAGGGCGTAAGGGGCGAGATTGGTCCGGCCGGGAAAGATGGCGCGACCGGACCTCGCGGGCCGATTGGCGAGCGCGGCCCGATCGGTCCGCGCGGCGAGGTCGGCCCTCCGGGACGCGACGGGATCAGCGGCACAGTCATCGACCTCGGTGACAGCCACCACGCCAATCTGACGGCTCGCGATCTCCCCAAGGTGCGGGTGCGCGAACTCGTGATCGACGGTCTTCCGGTGCGCGTTCTCGCGCTCGACTGACGGAGCGAAGCCACATGGCGATCATCCTCAACACCACCGGCGCCTCGTATGCCCGCTCGCTGATCGAGGCCGGGAATTACGACAACACGTCGCCCTGGTCATTCTCGGCAGAGGATGGCGACAAGCTGCTCGGCGACAACGGCGACGATTGGACCAACTTCGGGCGCTTCCATCTTGGCGAGGACATGTCAGCGACAGCAGACACGAAGGCCCGCTACAAGTATCCCCACGGCAAGGCCGGCAAGGTCTACGGCGGCGCGCTCCGGGCGATCCGCAGTCGTGCATCGCAGGAGGACGAGAAGGCGATCTACAACGAAGCCGGGACGCTGCTGGACTTGATCAAGGAAAAAGAAGGCGCGGGCACGGACAGCCGACGTTCCGGCGTCATTTTACCCTACAAGCCGAGCGGTAAGGCCGTGCTACAGGTCCGCAGCCAGGGTGGAGACGCAGCCGAGATCGATTTTTTTGGCATCGTCGGCGGCAGCTATTGGGATGACAGCGGGGTTACCAAAGAACAGTTTGCCGCGCAGCTCCGCCAGCTTCCACCCAACTGCAAAACGGTGCAGATGCGGATGTCCTCTCCCGGCGGCGACGCGATCGAGGGTCGTGCCATCGCCAACATGATTCGGCAGCACCCGGCGCAGTTCGATATGAACATCATTGCCGAGGCTTCGTCCGCCGCGTCGATCATCGCGATGGCGGGTGACACGATCCATATGGCCGAAGGGTCGATCATGCTGATTCACCGCTGCTATACGGGGATGATCGGCAATTGCAACGATCTCAGGCAGTTGGCGGACGATCTCGAGACGATCGACAACGAAGCGATCCAGACCTATGCCCGAAAGACCGGGATGAAGGCCGCCGACATCGCCGCGTTGATGGACGAGAACCGCTACATGGGTGCGGCAGAGTGCAAGCAGCTCGGGTTCTGCGACACGGTCGATACCTATACGACGCCAGCACAACTCGCGGGGCTGCGGATCGCGGCAATGAACATCGACCGCGACAAGCTGCGGCTCCCGCCGATTCCCGAGAACCTGCGGTCCCGCCGCTCGGTGGCGGTCGCGGCGCTTGCCCGAATGAAGGCCGCGCGGGCCTAAAACATTTTTTCGAAGTTCACCGGCTGGCGGGGAACGCCGTGTGCGTTCCCTCTGCCCAGCGCCGGGGGTGTAGCAGCCCCGCCGGCCGGTGATCCGCCCATAATCCGCTTGGGCAACGGCGCCGGCTGCTACCGGCGAAAGGCGCTCCCCTTCGCTGGGAAGACCCGGCATCTGGAGCAACCAACCATGTACCGAAATCACAGAGTTGCCCCGGTCGCATTCGGCCGGGTTCCGGAAGGCGTCATCTTCATGGCGGCCCCGACGATCGATGGCATGCAGGCGCGCCAGCAGGAGCTGCAGCAGGCATCCGAACAGCTTTTCAGCGCTGCCGATACGGCGAACCGCGACCTGACCGACGACGAACTCGGCCAGATCGAAGCCAATACGGCCGAGGTCGAGCGGCTCGGGCGCCAGATCGAGGCCCGCAAAAAGCTGGACCAGATCGGCGCCGGCCAGGGCCGCCGGACGCCGGCCGACCCGCAGACGCCGCAGCCCGGCGCGCGCACCGTTCCGGCGCAGGTGCGCGTCGACCCGCGAACCGGCGGCTTTAAGCATCTCGGCGAGTTCGCCTCATGCGTCCGCGCCGCGGCGGGGGAAGATGACGGCGCCCGCGGCCGGCTCATGCAGATGGGAGAGGGCACCGGCGAGGATGGCGGCTTCCTTGTGCCGGCGGAATTCCGCGACGGCATCATGAGCGTAGTCGAGGGCGAAGACGGTTTGCTGTCGAGCACGGACAGCTCGACGACGGTGCGCAATGCCGTGTCGCACCCGAAGGACGAAACGACCCCGTGGGGAACGTCGGGCATTCAGGTCTATTGGGAGGGCGAGGCGCAGGCGGCGACCGCCGCGGGCGTGAAGTTCAAGGGCGATACACTGCGCCTCAACAAGCTGTTCGCCCGGGTCGACGTCACCGACGAACTGCTGGAGGATGCGCCGCAGCTAGACAACTATCTCCGGGTCAAGGCGCCGGAGGTGATGACTTCGGTCATCAATCTCGCGATCGTCCAGGGCAACGGCGTCGGAAAACCGCTCGGCTTCATGAACTCGGGCGCACTGGTCACCGTCAACAAGGAGACTTCGCAGCCGGCCGATACCATCTTTCATCGCAACCTGGTGAAGATGATGGGCCGCATGTACGCCCCGTGCTTCGCGCGGGCGACGTGGCTGATGCACCAGGATGTCTGGGCGCAACTGCCGCTGATGTCGTTCGCCGATGTCGGCAAATACCCGTCGACCGCGACCGGCACGCAGGTTCCGATCTTTGTCCCGCCCGGCGCGCTTTCCGCGTCGCCCTATGGGATGCTGCTTGGGCGTCCGATCAAGGTGCTCCAGGCGATGGAGACGATCGGCGATCTCGGCGACATCGCACTGGTCGATCTCTCGATGTACCGCACGATCACCAAAACCGGGGGGGCGCGGGTCGACACATCGATCCACCTGAAGTTTGACACCGACGAGACCGTCTACCGGTTCATTTTCCGTCTGGCTGGTGCGCCATGGTGGTCGGCGCCTATCTCGCCGCGCGATGGCACGAACACGCTGTCGCCGTTCATCACGCTCGAAAGCCGGTAATCGACTGAACGGCTAAAGCCGGGCGTCTCCACGTTGTCCGGCTCTCGAAATTCTTGACCGAAAGGACCGGTCTCATGAACGACCCCAATCTCCGCTTCCTCGAGAACCATATGATCGTGACTGGTTTTCCACCGGCCGCACTCTCGACCGCGCGCGTCGCCGATGTGGTCTCGCTGAAGAACTACCGTCGTTGCGCAGTGTGCTTCCATTCCTCCCTGGGGACGGCAGGCAATGACCCGACGATCACGATCCTCCAGGGGACCGATGTCGCGTTCGGCACCAACAAGGCCCTGAACTTCACCGAGGTCTACGTCAAGCAGGACCTGACCCACCTGTCCGATGTCGGGCAGTGGACCAAGGTCACGCAGGCAGCCGCGAACACCTATACCGACACCACGTCGGCCGAGCAGGAGAAAATCTGGGTCATCGAGTTCAAAGCCGAAGACCTCGATATCGCCAATAATTACGACTGCATCCGCGCCGAGATCGGCGACGTAGGCACCAGCACGGACGGTCAGATCGGCACCATTTGGTACATCCTTTCTGACCCATACCAAGTCGAAGCGCCTGAGAACATGCCTTCGGCGATCATCGATTAGACCGTAGCGGA
>Ga0265324_10002220_pt1 | contig 10140 bp, 7 predicted proteins | sample 41419metaG_FD_198634 | JGI IMG/M metagenome (GOLD analysis project Ga0265324, IMG submission 198634) | Rhizosphere microbial communities from Carex aquatilis grown in University of Washington, Seatle, WA, United States - 4-14-19 metaG | ecosystem: Host-associated > Plants > Roots > Rhizosphere >... | reverse complement strand
GTCGCCGGTGCCCTCAACTATTTCACCACCAACAAGGCGTCCAAAAGCTCGGCGGCGATGACCACCACTACCGTCACCCAACTCAACCGCAGTTATGATTTACTGGCGCGCATTTCCAGCGACCTGAACAACCTGCAGCAATTGCTTCGGCTGGACGACCCGGATGCCATTGAGAAAGGCATCAAAACTCTGGAGGTTAGCCAGACACAATCCGCCGCCCTGATTGTGGATTGCGGCGAGGCGGGCAACGGCGTCAAAATGAAATTCGACATTCTGGTCGGCGCGGAAAAGCAGGTGGTTGAACTGTTCGTCAAAGGTCAAAACGCCTTGGCCTATGAAAAATTTCTCCAGGAGGTCAGCCCGCAAAGCAGCGCGGCGCTGGATGAAATCCGTAAATATCACGAGGACATCCAAGCCGCCGCCCAGCGGCAACTGACCGCCCAGCAAAACCGGATGCGGATTGAACTGCGCTGGTGGTCGGCCGCCTTGGCCGCAATCCTCATGCTTGTCATTCTGGCCGGCTGGCGTTTGAAAGGCCGGATTGCCAACGGGCTTCTGGCCATTGCTTCCGATCTGGCCGAGGTCAGCGCCGCTTCCGCCGGTGCCGCCAATCAGGTTTCCGCCTCTAGCCAAACGCTGGCCGAAGGGGCCAGCGAACAGGCCGCGGCCATTGAGGAAACCAGCGCGTCGTTGGAAGAGATGTCCAGCATGACCAAGCGCAACGCCGAGAATGCGCAAAAAGCCAACGATTTGGCCAAACAGGCCCGCACCGCCGCCGACAAAGGTGCCGATGACATGCAGCAAATGAATCAGGCGATGCAGGACATCAAGACCAGCAGCGACGACATTGCCAAGATCATCAAAACGATTGACGAGATTGCGTTCCAGACGAACATCCTCGCCTTGAACGCCGCTGTTGAAGCCGCGCGCGCCGGTGAGGCTGGCATGGGCTTCGCTGTCGTCGCCGACGAAGTGCGCAACCTTGCCCAGCGCAGTGCGCAGGCGGCGAAGGAAACAGCCGCCAAAATTGAAGGGGCCATCGGCAAAACCGCCCAAGGCGTGAACATCAGCGGCAAAGTGGCGCAAACCTTGAATGAAATCGTGACGAAGGCGCGGCAGGTGGACGAACTGGCGGCGGAAGTGGCGGGGGCCTCCCGCGAGCAGACACAGGGTATCACGCAGATCAACGCCGCCGTCGGGCAGATGGACAAGGTGACGCAGGGCAACGCCGCCAGCGCGGGGGAATGTGCCGCCGCCGCCGAGGAACTCAACGCCCAGGCCGAAACCATGCAACAATCCGTTGGCGAATTGTTGCAACTGGTGGGCGGCGCGGCAAACCGCTCTGAACGCACCGGACGGGTTGCACCCCAGACGGAGAAAAAGCCGTTTTTAAAAATCTCAGCCGCGCATAACGGCAACGAGCATGGCAATGGCGCCGGCAATGGACACGCGGCCAAAACCCTTTCGCTGGCTTGCGAACTGGCGGTTTCTCCCGTCGCGTCGCGCCGGGGCGAAATCCCGCTCGGCGGCGACTTCAAGGATTTTTGACCGGCAACTAAAATCACCGTCATCTGTTTCGCGCCGGCCGCCCTCCCTTTCAAAAAAGCGGAGGGCGCGCCTTTTGATGGTCATAATAATATATTTTAACACATCCCATTAATCTGCCGATAAGGTGGCAGGCAAAGACCTGAATTCCACTGCCGCGAAATCCGGCTCGCCGGCGATGTTAAAAAACACGAACGGAAGTACTAAATTATGAAACTGGGAACAAAAATCATCGTGGCGGCGTTGGGGGCCGTGGTGGCCAGCGTGGTCGTTGGCTTGGTGGTGCAACGCCACATCATCCGCGAACAGGGCATTGAACTGACCCGCAACACCATGCGGGCCGCCGTCATCGAGGCCGAGAATGTGCGTGAAAGCGTCTCCGCCTTGAACCAACAGCACGCTTTCGATCGTCAGGCGCTTCTTGCGGAATACAAGAAGAGCGGCGATCTCCGTGGCTCGACCCTTTACCAGACGATTCCCGTCGTCGCCGCCTGGAAGGCCATCGAGAGGGTTGCGGACCAAGAGGGCTATGAATTTCGCGTGCCCAAGCACCAGGCTCGCAATGAAAAAAACAATCCCAAGCCCGATGAGGAGGCCATCCTCGCCGAGCTCGAAAATGGCAAGGACGGGGAATACTTTCGCGTGGACACGAAGCGGAATGAAATCGTTTATGCCCGCCCCATCGTGTTGACTGCCGACTGTCTGGCTTGTCATGGCGATCCCCAAAACAGCCCGACCGGCGACGGCAAGGACATCGTGGGTTTTCAAATGGAAAACTGGAAGGCTGGCGAGGTGCATGGCGCCTTCGTGCTGAAGAGCAGCCTGGACCGGGTGGATGCCGTCGTGCGCGCCGGCGTTGGTCACACGATGATCTGGATGCTCCCTTTGACCATGGCCATCGCCGTCGGGTTCTTTTTCCTCAACCGTTTCCTCATCATTCGTCCGCTCGGCAACGCCATGGGGCTTATTGATGCCGTCAGCGATCAGACGACCGCCGCCGCCGGCCAGGTGTCTTCTTCCAGCCAGTCGCTGGCCGAAGGCGCCAGCGAACAGGCGGCTTCGATAGAAGAGACGAGTGCGTCGCTGGAAGAAATGGCCAGCATGACCAGGCGCAACGCCGAGAACGCCCAAAAGGCCAACGACCTGGCCAAGCAAACCCGCACTGCCGCCGACAAAGGCACCGCCGACATGCGGCAAATGAGCCAGGCGATGGAAGCCATTAAAGCCTCCAGCGACGACATCGCCAAGATCATCAAGACCATTGACGAGATTGCGTTCCAGACCAATATCCTCGCCCTCAACGCGGCGGTGGAAGCCGCGCGCGCCGGGGAAGCCGGCATGGGCTTTGCCGTAGTGGCGGATGAAGTCCGCAATCTCGCCCAGCGCAGCGCCGCCGCCGCCAAGGAAACCGCCGCCAAAATTGAAGGGGCCATCGGCAATACCGCGCAGGGTGTGGAGATTAGCAAGAAGGTCTCGGAAACATTGAACGAGATTGTGGGTAAAGCGCGGCAGGTGGACGAGCTGGCGGCGGAAGTGGCGGGAGCTTCGCGCGAGCAGACGCAGGGTATCACGCAAATCAACGCCGCCGTCGGGCAGATGGACAAGGTGACGCAGGGCAACGCCGCCAGCGCGGAGGAATGTGCCGCCGCCGCCGAGGAACTCAACGCCCAGGCCGAAGTCATGAAACAATCCGTGGCTGAGCTGTTGCAACTGGTGGGAGGAAGCCAGGGCGGCGGAAATTCCCGAGCCGAATCGCCCTCCCGTTCCCGGACGAATGGCGCAGTCCGGCGGAGCCGCGACCAAGCTGGCCATCCAGTTGAAACAGATGCTGGCGGACTGGATGACAAGCCACATTTGCAAGATAGACACGAACCTGCGGGGCTGTCACACCGCTGAACCGTATAAGACTTCCACCACCAAGCCGCAGCACCGGCGGTAGGAAATTCCACTGGATGGCGATGTTAAGGGTTTTAGCCGGGGCTGGATTGCCGTTATCTGGCTCTGCTGGCTGCCCTTCATTTTAAGAAAATGGAGGGCGGCTGGCTGTTCCGCCGTTTGCCGCTTTCAAAACTTCACCGAAAATTTACTTTAAGCTAATTCAAAATCCGCCGATAAAACGTCGGCAAAGCTGGTCTGCGGTTCGCTTGACGTCACACCTTTGCCTGTAGGCTCTGAAAAAGTGATTGGATTATTTTAGAATTAAATTATGTCCACGCCATCAGCGGAATGCGCTGCCACCGCCCAAAGGCTCGCCGGCAAATATCTCACCTTCACCCTGCACGAGGAGTCCTACGGCATTGATGTGCTGAAGGTGCGGGAGATCATCCGGCTGACCACCATCACGGTGGTGCCGCAGATGCCGGCCTATGTGCGCGGGGTGATCAACCTGCGCGGCAAAATCATCCCGGTCATGGATCTGCGTTTGAAGTTTGGCTTTGCCGAGGCCGCCAGCACCGACCAGACCTGCATCATTGTGGTGCAGGTGAAATTGCCGGACGGCAAGTCTGTGCCAATGGGGCTTGTGGTGGACGGAGTGGAAGAGGTGGCCAACATCGCTGGCGCGGACATCGAGGAGACGCCGGACTTCGGCGGACAGATTTGCACGGATTACATCGTCGGCATGGCTAAAATCAAGGGCGCGGTCAAGGCGCTCCTTGATATTGATGGCGTGGTGGGGGCCGACGCGTTGCAGCACCTCAAAAACCTTGCGGCCAGGGCTGAATAGGAATTTTCTAAGCCAAAACGAAGTTCAACAACCTGTAAAAAAATATGAAAAACTGGACCATTGGAAAACGCATCCTATGCGGCTTTGCCGCCGTGCTGTTCATTCTCGCCGCGCTGGGCATCTTTGCCCGCCTCCGCTTGGGGGTCATTCAACAAGAAGCCGGGGGCATCAACGACAATGTTCCCGCCTTGGAAGCTGTGGCGGGGCTGATGGAGGGTGCCAAAGACAATGTTACTCTCGTTTACAAACATATCTACAGTTCGTCCCCGGAGGATATGGATAAATTGGAGGCGCAACTGAAGGCTCAAGGCGAAGCAAACGCCAAGTTGCTTGATGAATACGAGCAGAAGGGATCTTCCAAGGATCTGCTCGCTCAAGTGAAAAGCTGCCGGGAAGACTATCGGAAACTCCGTGGCGAAATCCTCGCGGCCAGCCGCGCCGCCACCAATGCCGAAGCCTCGGCGAAACTTTATCTTCGCGCGCGCACCGAACTGGATCCGCTGATTACGCGCTATTCCGATGCGATGGACAAGCTCTGGGAGGCGGAGCGGAAGGATGCGGAAGCGTCTAGTGCCACGATTCTGGCGGAGACAAGCCGCACCAACTTGTGGATGACGATCGGGCTTGGCCTCGCCTTGGTGCTGGGCATCGGATTGTCGTTCGTCATCACTCGTGGCATTGGCACCGTGCTGCGCCGTGTGAGCGTCTCGCTGAGCGACGGCTCGCAACAAGTGGCTGTTGCCTCCGGCCAGGTTTCCGCCTCCAGCCAATCGCTGGCTGAGGGCGCGAGTGAACAGGCCGCGTCCATTGAGGAAACCAGTTCGTCGCTGGAAGAGATGTCGAGCATGACCAAGCGTAACACCGAGAATGCCCAGAAAGCCAACGACCTCGCCAAACAGGCCCGCACCGCCGCCGACAAGGGGGTGGCCGACATGCAGCAAATGAATCAGGCGATGCAGGCCATCAAGACCAGCAGCGACGACATTGCGAAGATCATCAAGACGATCGATGAGATCGCCTTCCAGACCAACATTCTGGCGTTGAACGCGGCGGTGGAAGCCGCGCGGGCGGGCGAGGCGGGCATGGGCTTCGCCGTGGTGGCCGACGAAGTGCGCAACCTGGCCCAGCGCAGTGCGCAGGCCGCCAAGGAAACCGCCAACAAAATTGAAGGCGCCATCGGCAATACCGCGCAGGGCGTGGAAATCAGCAAGAAAGTCGCGGAGACGTTGAATGAGATTGTGACGAAGGCGCGGCAGGTGGACGAGCTGGCGGCGGAAGTGGCGGGAGCTTCGCGCGAGCAGACGCAGGGTATCACGCAGATCAACGCCGCCGTCGGGCAGATGGACAAGGTGACGCAGGGCAACGCCGCCAGCGCGGAGGAATGTGCCGCCGCCGCCGAGGAACTCAACGCCCAGGCGGTCACCATGAAGGAGTCCGTGGCCGAATTGATACAACTGGTGGGTGGTAAGGAAAGCCGTTCGGAACGCACCGTGCTAGCCGGGCCCAAGCCGGGGAAAATATCGGTCGTGAAAATTGCCGCCGCGCATAACGGCAACGGCAATGGACACGCCGCCAAAAAACTTTCACTCGAACGCGAATCCGCGCCTGCCCTCGTAGCAGCCCGCCGGGACGAAATTCCGCTGGATGGCGATTTTAAGGACTTTTGACCGGCATCGTCGCCCAGACGTAAAGCACAATCATCATGACCCACACGTCAGCGGATAAACTTCCCTTCGTGATTTTTCAGGTCAGGGAGGGGCTTTATGCCGTTGGCTCCCAAAATGTCCGGGAGATTGTCATGTTGCCGAAGGTGGTGGAAGTTCCCAGCTTGCCGCCGGAAATTCGCGGGGTCATCAATCTGCGAGGCAAGGTCATGCCGTTGATTGATCTGCGGGTTAAATTGGGGCTGCCCTCGGCCAAGACGGAACTGGACGAACTGATTCAGTTGCTCCATGACCGGGAGAAAGATCATCACAACTGGCTGGCTGAACTGGAGGCCTGCGTGCGTGAACGTCGCCCGTTCAAAATGGCGAAGGACCCCCATGCATGCAAATTCGGCCTGTGGTATGACGCGTTTCAGACCGACAACAACCTGTTGAAAATGGCGCTCCAGAAAATGGATGCGCCGCATCAAATCATCCATGCCACCGCCGAGGAGGTGTTGCAGCGGGGTGAACATGGCGACCTGGCTGAGGCCATGGAATTGCTGGCCGAGCGGCGGAACCGCGAACTCGCGGAGCTGTCGAGATTGTTTGCGGAAGCTCGCCGGATTTTACGTGAGCACCAGCGCGAGCTGGCCGTCGTCCTGAACCGGGGCGACAAGTATTTTGCCATCAGCATTGACTTGGTGGAAGCGGTGGAGCGCATTCCCGAGGCGTGCATTGAACCTCTGCCCGCCGCGCTGGCCGGCCAGGGGGAGAAAACTCAATGGCGCATCGGCAAGCGGGTCAGGACCAACCAGACCATCCTGCTGCTGGACGAGTCTTTTTTGTTTTCCGCCGAGACGGTGAATGCTGGTTTCATCCGGGAGGCTTCAAACAACTAACCAACCAACAAATCTTATGAACATCTCACCCCATCCAATGGTGCCTGGCTGGAAGCGTGTGCTGGCATGAGCCTGTTTTTATGGGATATGCCTTATTTTTGGTGCTGGCCGCAGTTTCGACGCTGGTTGAGACGGTGAAAAACCGGAAAAAACCAAAGAAACCCGTCGCCCCGCCTGCAACCGACACAAGCAGGCATATGCTGGCCGCTTTGAGCGTTGCCGGGAATGCAAAAACATTGACCGCCGGGAACACGCCGGGCCCGGCGGAATAATTGGTCGTGACCGGATTGCCGCAAGCCGGCGGTAAGACGGAAACGCAACCAACATAGGAAATTTATGAAACTACAAACCAAGATATTCATTACTCTGATGACCGGGCTGTTGACGGTCTATCTGGTCTCGAGCTTGTTTCAACGGCACAGCAATTTGTCAGTCATTGACGGGTTTTCCCAGCAATGCAAGGCGAAAGAGTTGGAGCGCCACTGGCAGTGGGTGACCTGCCTGCAGCAGTCTATCACGACTTCGCTGGAAAAAATCATGACGCTCGGGGACATGGATTTGTTTGCCGAAACCATTCACGAGCAGGCCAGCCTGCCGGGGTTGCTGGAAGCGTCACTGGCAGATCACAAAGGCCGCATCGCTTACTCGACCGTTCCCGAACGGTTGCACAAGGATCTTCCCGATGACTTGAAATCGCAGTTGCTTGCCACGCCGGTTCTGTTCAAGCGGCAGACCTCGAATGCCTTTGAAGTTTACAAGCCGCTCGTGGCGGAAAAAAACTGCATCTCCTGCCATATGGAGCGGCATCAAGGCGATGTGATAGGTGTTTTGAGCCTGCGTTTTTCCGATGAAGGCTTGCGCACGGCGGAACAAACCTGGGATGTGTTTCATGACGGTTTCAGCCGGAAGAACGCCGCGATTGCCGCGGTCACCGCGGTGCTTTTACTGGTCATCATCGGGGTGTTGGTGGGCGTTTGCATCCATTACCTGTTGGTCATCCCGCTGAAGCGCACGGCGGCAGTAATGTCGAATCAGGCCGGGGAGGTGACCGTTGCCGCCGGCCAGGTTTCCGCCTCCAGCCAGTCGCTCGCCGAGGGCGCGAGTGAACAGGCCGCGTCGCTGGAAGAGACCAGCTCCTCGCTGGAAGAGATGTCGAGCATGACCAAGCGCAACACCGAGAACGCCCAGAAAGCCAACGACCTCGCCAAACAGGCCCGCGCCGCCGCCGATAAAGGCGCGGCCGATATGCAGGTGATGAGCACCGCCATGGAAGCTATCAAATCCAGCAGCGACGACATCGCCAAAATCATCAAGACAATTGATGAAATAGCCTTCCAAACGAACATCCTCGCCCTGAACGCTGCCGTCGAGGCCGCCCGCGCCGGCGAGGCGGGCATGGGCTTCGCCGTGGTGGCCGACGAAGTGCGCAACCTCGCCCGGCGCAGTGCGCAGGCTGCCAAGGAAACCGCCGACAAGATCGAAGGGGCCATCGGCAAGACGGGGCAGGGCGTGGAGATCAGCCGGAAAGTCGCGGAAACGTTGAGTGAGATTGTGGCCAAGGCGCGGCAGGTGGACGAACTGGCGGCGGAAGTGGCGGGGGCCTCGCGCGAGCAGACGCAGGGCATCATGCAGATCAACACCGCCGTCGGGCAGATGGACAAGGTGACGCAGGGCAACGCCGCTAATGCGGAAGAAAGCGCCGCCGCTGCGGAGGAGCTCAACGCCCAGGCGGAATCCATGAAACAATCCGTGGCCGAATTGCTGCAACTGGTGGGTGGTGCGGAAAGCCGCTCTGAACACCTCGGGCCGGCCGTGTCCAAGCCGGTGAAAAAGCCGCTCGTGAAAATTACCGCCGTGCATAACGGCCATGGCCACGCCGCCAAAAACCTTTCGCCCGAATGTGAATCTGCGTCTGCCCTCGTCGCGGCCCGCCGGGACGAAATCCCGCTGGATGGCGACTTCAAGGATTTTTGACCGGATCTGAATTGCCGTCATCCGACTCTGCTGGCCGCCCTTCATTTCAAGGAAATGGAGGGCGGCTGGCTGTTCCGCCGGTTTAACGTTTTCAAAGTTTCACCGAAAATTCACTTTAAGCAGAGTCAAAATCCGCCGATAAAGTGCTGGCAAAGCTGGTCTGTGGTCCACTTGATGTCACGCTTTTGCCTGTTGTCCCTGAAAACGTGGGCCGGATAGTTTTAGAGTTAAAATTATGTCCACGCCAACTGCGGAACGCACGGTCGCCGCCGGCCAAAGCCAGCGCAACGATGCGATGTATTCGCTGTCGGCGGGGTTGAGTTGTGCGTTCGCTCCGCATTGCAGTGGCAGCTTGGGATGCGAGAATGACGTCGACCGCAACGAGCGGGGCAACCTGTCCGTCAGTGTTTACGCTGGCTACCGCACTTCGACCACCAGTTCGGCTCGTTGGGCGTCCAATACAAATTCTAAATCCAATTCTGAGGCCTTACCTGATTTTTATGACAAATATCAAAACTATCTTTAGCGCGATGCTTCTCGGTGTTGCCGGGTTGCTCTCAAAAACCTTGGCCGCCGACGGGATTGATTCGGCGTTGCAGGCCAAAATTGATGTCCAGATTAAAACCGTCCAGGCTTGGGCCGCCGATCCGGTCATCGTCAACGCGGTCAAGGCGCAGAACGCCAACTTGGCAGCCGATTCTGCCGCCATGACGCAGGACAAATGGAAGGAGTTGAGCAAGCTTGATCCATTTGTGCGCTCTCTGGACAAAACTGCCGCCGGCGAATTTCTGAAAGGCAAAAAATCCGACGTGATCATCCGGTCGTTTTTGTCCGATGCCAACGGCCTCAAGATTGCCTATACGAGCAAAACCGCGAGCTGGTCGCATAAGGGCGACCCCAAGCATGAACAGCCCATGAGCGGTAAAACCTGGCAGGGTTCGCGCGAGCAGGACAAGGTCAGCGGCTTGGAGCAAGTCCAGATCTCCGTGCCGGTTTTGGATGGCGACAAGCCCATCGGCTCGCTGGTCGTTGGTTTGAGCGTCTCTAAATTGTAAGAACTAATTCCTCCGTCGCCATTGTTCCCGCTGGGCGGGTGTTTGGCGGCGAAGTCAAACCGCCCGTTTTTTTATGTCCAAGCCAACCAAAAAAATCTCGAACATTCCGCACCAACTGATGCTGCTGGTCGGGTTGGCTGCTGGCGCGGTTCTGGTCGCCGGTGCCCTCCACTATTTCACCACCAACAAGGCGTCCAAAAGCTCGGCGGCGATGACCACCACTACCGTCACCCAACTCAACCGCAGTTATGATTTACTGGCGCGCATTTCCAGCGACCTGAACAACCTGCAGCAAT
>Ga0265324_10002218_pt1 | contig 10144 bp, 7 predicted proteins | sample 41419metaG_FD_198634 | JGI IMG/M metagenome (GOLD analysis project Ga0265324, IMG submission 198634) | Rhizosphere microbial communities from Carex aquatilis grown in University of Washington, Seatle, WA, United States - 4-14-19 metaG | ecosystem: Host-associated > Plants > Roots > Rhizosphere >... | reverse complement strand
GCCAGAAAAACCCCGTAGTGGTAAATCCGCAAATTCAGCCCCAGCTTGGCAAGGAGGGCCACGCTAAAAGCCAGCCACAGAGCCGAAAAATACAGTCGCTGCCGATCTTCATTGGAAGCGCGCTTCCAATCCCACCACCATAATAGTCCGCTCGCCAGCAAGATTCCCGGCAGTGCATGACCAAAATGTTGCCACGGATAATTGAAAGAGATTCCGCCCACGACGAGCCAGAGAACCAACCGTTCCAAGCTGGTTAGTGTCAGGCGAGTTAAACGCCAAGCGGCGACGCCCACGAGGCAAGCCAGCCCAAAAGTTTCCAGCACCATTTGCCCAAGATGTTGTCCCGGTGTATCCAGCCCCGTGCACCAGAGATAAAACGGCAGCTTAAAATGTGTGGCATGCAACAACGGCAGCCAGGCCCCCAACAGAATCTTTTGCGCAGCAACCGTTCCCACTTTGGCTTGAAAGAACAGAAACCAAACGACCAAGGGAACCAGCCCGGCCAACAATGCAGATCCCACACAGCGCAAAATATCGCGACCATTTTTTTGCCAGCAGCCCATGATCAAACCCAGCGCGAAGGGGACCGCAGCGCCCAGAAAAACTTCCGGCTTGGTCAAGGTTATCAAGCCCAGACAGGCTGCCGCCAGCATCAGGGCTAAAACACGCCCTGTCTTCAGCCAGCGCGCCAGGGCGGCGATCATCAACACCGCAAGGGCCAGCCCGTGCAGCATTTCATGCGAATACGGAGTCAGGTAATTGTAATTACCCACATCCAGAAATTCTCCAGTTGCCAGTGTGATCAGCGCCAGCACCGCAACGCCAGCGGTCAACCTGTCCGCCGCCTTTGAAAAGAGCCGACCAATACCAACCAACAGAAGAATCAGGACCAGAAAATTTGAAACCAGAAGGACATTCAGCGAAGCGCCAAATAGGTGAAACAATAGCGCATGGTAATAGACCGAAAGGCTGCCATAGACATACGCCAAATCCTGATAAAGCACAGCGCCTTGTGCCAGCCGCCAAGGAACATAAATCTGCTGTCCGAAATCCACCAACGGATCTGGCCAGCGGCGCCAACCCAGCCAGATAAAAAAACTGAGGGTGATCCCGAGTAGGATCACCCCCAGCCAGAGAGTTGATAGACCACGCGCCGCCGACTGTTCGTCAATCGTTTCGGGAGCGCGCTTTTCCATTTACTTAGACATTGTAAGTGCTGCTGGAGGTCGTGCCGCCACGGCCGGTCCAGTTGGTGTGGAAGAACTCACCGCGCGGTTTGTCCACGCGTTCATAGGTGTGCGCACCAAAGTAATCGCGCTGCGCTTGGAGCAGGTTCGCCGGGAGCACCGCGCTGCGGTACTGGTCGAAGAACGCCAGAGCCGTGCTGAATGCAGGCACCGGGATGCCGCGTTGGGCCGCCGTGGCCACCACTTTGCGCCAGCCTTTTTGCGCCTTCTTGATTTCGCCCCGGAAATAATCGTCCAAGAGCAAATTCGAGAGCTTCGGATTGCTGTCGTAGGCTTCCTTGATCTTGCCGAGGAAGCGGGACCGGATGATGCAACCACCGCGCCACATGAGGGCGATGCCACCGTAGTTCAGGGTCCAGCCGTATTCCTTGGCCGCTGCGCGCATGAGCATGTAGCCCTGGGCGTAGCTGACGATCTTGGAGGCGTAAAGAGCGCTCTTGATGTCTTCGATGAAGGCCTTTTTCTTTTCGGGATTCGCCGCGATGCTGGTCAGGGCAGGGCGGGGGCCCTTCAATTTGCGGGAAGCCTTGACGCGTTCATCCTTCAACGCCGAGACGCAGCGGGAATAAACCGCTTCCGCCATCAACGTGATCGGAATGCCGAGGTCTTGGGAATTGATGACCGTCCACTTGCCCGTGCCTTTCTGGCCGGCGGTGTCGAGAATCTTGTCCACCAGCGCAGTGCCGTCCTCGTCTTTCTTGCCGAGAATGTCACGGCTGATTTCAACCAAATAGCTGTCGAGATCGCCCTTATTCCATTCCGCAAAAACTTCGCGCATCTCGTCGGCGCTCATGCCGAGGCCGTGCTTCATGATGTTGTAGGCTTCGCAGATGAGCTGCATATCGCCATATTCAATGCCGTTGTGAACCATTTTCACGTAGTGACCGGCACCCATTTCGCCGACCCAGTCACAGCAGGGAACGTCGCCATCCGCCTTGGCGGAAATGGCTTGGAAAATATCCTTCACGTGGGGCCAGGCCGCCGGGCTACCGCCAGGCATGATGCTCGGTCCGCGGCGGGCGCCTTCTTCACCCCCGGAAACACCGGTACCGATGTAGAGCAAACCTTTGCTCTCAACGTACTTCTGACGGCGGTTGGTATCGTCAAACAGTGAGTTGCCGCCGTCAATGATGATGTCGCCAGCTTCGAGGTAGGGGAGCAATTGTTCGATGAATTCATCGACCGGTTTGCCGGCCTTCACCAACATCATTACCCGGCGGGGGCGCTTGAGCTTGGCCACCATTTCTTGGATCGAATGCGCGCCAAGCACTTTGGTGCCCTTGGCTTCGTTGGCCAGAAAGTGATCCACCTTTTCAGTGGTGCGGTTGTAAGCCACGACGGTAAAGCCGTGGTCGTTCATGTTGAGAATGAGATTCTGACCCATGACGGCCAGACCAATCAGTGCGATGTCGCCTTGCGGTTCCATATATTGAGTTCAACGATACAAAATGTGGGGGACGCAGCCAGCAAAAACAATGTGCTTAAAATGAAATCAAATTCACAAAAAAAGAAGTCCTTTTCATGCCCCACACGGCTGACGGCTGATTTACAGCCGACTTTGAGCCAATTCGGCCTCGGTTCGCTGGATGTCGGGCAGGGTGCCGGTTTGAAACCACCGGCCCCGATGGGAGAGGCAAAACAGACGGTTTTCCGCCAAGGCCCGCTTCCAGAGCACCTTTATCGAGAACTTGCCTTCGGGAGTATCCCTCAAGACGCGGGGATGAAAAATGCCGATGCCGGAAATAATATACGGCGCTTCCGCTGACTGCCAATCCAAGGTATTTTCCGGCAGGATGAACAAGTGATCTTCCCCTTTGTCATGGCCGACAGCGCGGGATTTGGACTGCGCCAGCAGTAAAAAATCCATCTTGGCGTCATCCCAATGCTGGCTGAGCCGGTTCAGCGCAGTTTCGCCCACATCGCTCCAGAGAATGTCGCTATTAATGGCAAAAACTGCTTCCTGGCCGAGCAGGGGAGCTGCTTGCTTCAAACCGCCGCCAGTTTCCAGCGGCTCGGCTTCCTCGGAAATCGCCACCCGCAAATCCCGGTACGTGGCCAGATACGTCGTCAATTGGTCCTTGAGATAGGAAACATTGATGACCAAATTCTCAATGCCATACTCCCGGAGTTTATCGATGGAATAATCGATCATTGGCCGCCCCGCCACCGGCACCAACGGCTTCGGCGTGTGATCGGTCAACGGCTTCAGGCGGGTGCCATAACCGGCAGCCAACACCATGGCGGTTTTGATCCGGGGTTTCGCCGAAAGAGGATTAGTGGGTGATGGCATGAAATTCCATCCAGTTTTTGACCTCGGCCAAAGCCGGGTGTTGCAAGGCTTGCCGCAATAATCGCTCCACGCGGGGCGAATGTTGCCGACGATAATCCAGTTTACCTTCGTGCCGGGCCAGGCGTTCAAAAATCCCCAGCACCCGAGTATGCCGTTGCGCTGCAAGAATCGCCAAAGAAGTGTTAAACAGTTCCCGATCCAAACTTGGAAACGCTGCCAGATAACGCTGCACCAAACGTTCCTGCAAATCTGTCGGCACGTCCCGCCGGGCGTCTTGGAGCAGGGAAACGAGATCGTACGTCACCGGCCCGCGATAAGCGTCTTGAAAGTCCAGCAGACCAACCCGTTGAATTCCGTTCCGCTGCGGCAACCACATCAGATTGGCCAGATGATAATCCCGCAGCAACAGCGATTCCGGCACGCGATGCGCCAGCGGCAAAATCGCCCGCCAAATCGCCCGGAAATCTTCCAGTCCTTGCGCTGAGACATTCGGTGTGCGCCATTGCACAAAAAGTTCGATATCCTCCAGCATCTTCTCTGAATGATAGGCGCGAAGATTGGCCGGTGCCGCCTGCGGTTGCTGGTGCAACTGGATCAGAACCTCGGTTCCCAAGGTGAAAAGCTGTTCCCGCAATTGATCAACGGGAGGAAGCCCGGAGCGCGGAGCATCGCTCCGCGTGAAAAGGTCGTCAAACTCGCGGAGCAATGCTCCGCGCTCGGTGGGTTGGTTGCCTGAAACCGCCGCCGCCGGGTTTTCCAACAGCCGGGCAAAGGTATCATCCCCGAAATCTTCCAGCAGGAGTAGTCCATTGGGGCGATCTTGGGCCAGAATTTCCGGGGCGCTAAACCCGAGCTGCCGAAGTTGCTTGGCAATCCGAATAAACGGCCCCACAGAATCCGGCACCCGCGAGGCGTCCATCAAAATGGCGCTCTGCGAACCGCTGCGCAGCCGGAAATACCGGCGCGCGGAGGCGTCGCCGGTAAGCGGTTCGCAAGCAGCAGTCTGCCAGGACGGAAAGGCGGAAAATGCGGGTTGCCCGGCCACAATCAGGCAATGTTGCCCAGTTGCAGACGAGTGTCGGATTCCAAGGCCACTTTCAAGCCCGACCAACCGGCCTCGTTCATGTCATTGAAGGCGTTGAGATACACCGCCACCACTTCGTGCGGATATTTGCCCAACAAAATATCGATCGCCGACTTCAACTTGGCTTCGTCCACGGACGTCGGCAAATCTTCGACCACGCCGTTTTCGTGCTTGATGTCGAGGGCGTTGAGGAAATCAATCAGCATGGCGGTCTGCTTCTTGACGAGCCAGGCGCGGATGAAGGCCGCCGCGGCTCCATCCAAGGTCGGCTTGGTCAAAGCGGACAGCATGGAAGCATGGCGTTCCGCGCGCGGCTGACGTTCCAGAAACACCGGGCGCACGCGTTTGGCCTCAGCCACCGCCGCCAAGGTGGCGCGGTAAGCCGGCTTATCAGATTCAAAGATGAAGGACAAAATGTCGTTCGCGAGAGCGGGCGACATGAAACCAAGGAGTTCGTGGGATTTAAGCATGGGAAAAAAAGCGGGGTTGAAAGCGGGTCAGACGATAGTCGTGACGGAAATTTTATTTTTGCGGGCAAGTTCCTCGCAGGCATCACGTTCCAAGAGCAGTGATTTGCCGGATTCCAAGGCGAGCACGGCGATTTTCGCCGTCGCACAAGTTTCAAAAGTTTTGGCCCCGATACAGGGGATGTCAAAGCGCATGTCGTGATTAAGTTTGGCGACTTTCACGGCCACCGCCCCGCCGTTTTTGCCGGCGAGTTCCCCTCCGCGCGCCAGACATTTGTCAGTCCCTTCAAATCCCTCAACAGCAAGCACGGTGCCATTCTTGACCACCACCAACTGGCCAATCTCCAAGCGCGAGATTTCCTTGGCGATCTGAAAGCCATACGCCACGTCCTCCTGCTGTTCGGCGGAAAGCTTCGGCCCCATCGCGAAACCTGTCTGCGGCATCAGCGGTGCCAGCCACGGCGTGGCATCCACCAACTCCACGCCATCCTTCTGCAGCTCGTTGGCGATGGCCCCAAAAATCGAGTGCGCATTCTTTTCCTTCAACCGCATCAAGACGCCCATGGCCCGCAGGTCGGGCCGCAAATCAAACAGGTTTTTCGGGGCAATCTGCCCCGCCATGACGCAGTGCTTGACCCCCCGACTGGTGAAGGCCGAAATCATTTTTTCCAACTGGCCAACCTTCAGCCAGACAATGTCATCCACCAGTGAAGCCAAGGCCGGATCGGTCTCGCCCTCGGCGGCCACGACGACAATTCGGCGGACGCCAGCGGCCCGGGCTAACCGGGCAAATTCCAGCGGCAGCGTGCGGCTGCCGGCTATCAAGCCAATAGATTCGAGCGCAAGATTCATGCGATACGGGAGGACAGCCTAGCAGTTTGATGTCGAGAATCCAGCCGGGATTTGTCTTCGATTAAGGCAGTAAAGTGTCTACCACTGACGCAAAGTTGTGCGGCGATGTGGTTTTTCACGCGAATAATCAGTTGGCCCGAAGTTTGCTTCAAAATTAGACCAAGATGTCCACTCTTGAAAAAATATATCAAAAAATGAATCCGGAATCGGGCGAGGAATCGACGGCGTTTCGGAGCGAGGCCGAGTCTCCCCGGACGATGGGCAGGGAGGTGGCGCACGAATTGAATAACGTGCTGACGATCATTCAAGGCTACACCGAGCGAATGCTGGTCAAGCACGGGAACAATCCCGCTTTGTGTGCGGATCTCCGGTTGATTTTGGATAATGCCCGCCGCGCCACCAATGTGGTGCGCCAGGCCCGTCCCAAAACCCCCAGTACGCCGCCCATGGTCGGCTAAGAATTTAGCAGGCCTTTCCAGAGGAAGTAGCCATAGCTTCCCACCAACGCCAACCCTGCAATCCGGGGCAGCTTGCCAAACAGGGTGATGAAGAGAATATGGACTGCCGTTGCTCCCAGCAACAGCAGCATGCCAGCCGGGAAAAAATCCGGCATGACCATCGGGTGATACAGAACGTAAACCCCCAGACAGAGCGGAATCGATACATGGGAATCTCCCACCTGCGACGCATAGACCACTTCCGGCTGTCGCTGCCAGCCATAATAAATCGCCAATACCGCATTCGGCAACACCATCACCCAGCCGCTGATCCAGCCCACATGATCGCGCACAAAGCTGTTTGACGGGTTGTGTTTCACCCATTCCACCAGCCAGTCCACGCTCACGTAAATGCAATACGCGCCAACCGCGAGCAAGGCCAGATCCACCGGGAACATCCAATTAAACGAGGACTTGCCTTGCCGGACATTGGATTTAAGCACTTCAAAAACGTGGAACAACTGCCAGAAACCAAACAACCCGATCAGCACGAGCCCATCATCGTACATTAACCGGCCTTTGCGGCCCATGGCCCAGACCACCCCGGTGAAAAACATGACCGCCAGCAGGGTCAGCAGCAGCGATAGCCGGTTCAATTCATGGGTATCACCACCAGCTTTAGCCTTTTCAGGTTTACTCTTTTTCCCGGCCTCGGCTTTTTTCTTCTTGGGTAAAACATTAATCCCCCAAATCAACGCCGGCAGGCCCAGCACCAAAGTCATGTTGGTGACATTGTTAACCAGGGAATTGACCATCACATCTGCCCCCGAACCGCCGGTTTGACCCAAAATAAAGGCGAAAATGAGGTTACCCATGCCCGAGCAGTAGGGCATGACCAGCGTGCCCAGCACCGTACCTTCAAAGCCGCGGGCATTCATCGCCTCCAGCCGCCAGATCATCAAAAAGGAGGCGCCCAGAAACAGCGCCAAGAACAACCAAGGCGCCCAGTATCCCTGGGTTTCGATCCAATGAGTAAACGGATTAAACACGCGATGGAGTCTACCAAAAACGCGTCCGAGTGCGAACTTTTATGGAGGCCTTAGAGCCCGTCTGAAAAATCGGCGAGGTGCTGTTGCTGGGTAAACGGCCAGCTGGCAAGGCGCGACGAAGGAGAATATCCTTCATGGATCTTCGACTGAGGAGCAGCTGCCCCCACCCAAAATCCCCAGCCGCAGCGCCCCGCCGTTTTTTCAGACGGGCTCTTAAACCAGTTGGCCGCGAGCGAACGCAAAAGCTGACAAACTTTCAAAAACCCCAGTAAAACCCCAAAGAAAAACCCGCGAAGCATTGCTTCGCGGGTTTGACGTTGACTGCTTTGGCAAAGATTGCTTTCAGCGTAGTGACTGCGGGAATGGCCGACTATTGAGCCGTTACCGCATGAACATTCCAAGTCACCTTGCCAGACAACGGATCAGAGGCCAATTGGAACGTGCCATTCTTTTTGACGACCGACACCGGAACGAGTTCCTGCGAGGTCGGCAGGTAGACTGTGCCTTGCGCGGTGGCGGCATTTTGGGCATACACCACCAACTCCAGTTTGGACCAATCCATCTGCGCCGTGGACTGAGCCAGCGCGATGCGCGGCAACACCGTGCCATCGCGCACCAGGATAATCGCCCGCACCGGACCGGAGGCGATGTTCTGCCAGCCGCCTTGATACACTTTACCGCTTTGATAATCGATCCACGTTCCCGGCGGCAGGTAAACGGCGCGATTGGTTTCGCCTTCATGCAGCAGCGGGGCCACCAGCATACGGTCGCCACAGAGGAATTCGTCATCCACGAGCCAGGCACCGGGGTCTTCGGGGAATTCCACGAACAAGGCGCGCAGCACCGGCAGTCCGTGCTCCGAGGAAGCCTTGGCCTGGGCGTACAGATACGGCATCAATTGATAACGCATCTCAATGGTGCGACGGAAGTCATTCATGAAGGCGTCGCCATATTCCCACGGTTCCTTGGGGGCCACGCCGTGGCAGCGGGTGTGGGAGCTGAAAATGCCAAACGCAAGCCACCGCAGATACAAATCTTCACTGGCGCGGGCAGTAAAGCCGCCCACGTCATGACTCCAGAAGGAAAACCCGCTCAAGCCGAAGGAGAGGCCGCCGCGCAATTCCGCCGACATGCCTTGATCCGTGCTTTCCGCATCACCACCCCAATGCAGGGGATACCGCTGGCTACCAGCCCAAGCGCTGCGAGCCCAGATGATGTTGTCACCGGTCACTTGCTTGGTGATGTCCGCCACCGCCTTGTTGTAGCGCAGCGGGAAGAGGTTATGCTCATAGAAACCCGTACGGCCATTCGACCAAATACCGTTGTTGGGGGCGGCTTCGCCGAAATCCACCTTGATGGCGCTCACGCCGAGCTTGAGCAGATTGGCCAGCTTGGCTTGGTACCATGACACGGTATCGGGATTGGAGAAATCCAGCACTGCGTCTTCGTAGGGCAGATTACCCTTGGAATCGCGCACCACCAGATTCTTGGCAAGCAGTTCCGGGAACAGGGTGTTCTTCGGCACAAAGTAAGGCAGTTGCCAGACGCAGATCCGGAAGCCGTCCTGCTTGAGATCCGTAATCATCTTGGCCGGGTCTTTGAAGCGATTGGTGGAAAATTCGTAATTGCAGCGCCAGTCGGTTTCAAACCAGCCGGTATCCAAGTGCAGCACGTCGCAGGGGATTTTGTTGGCGCGCAACTTGGCCGCCACGTCACGGGTTTGTTGTTCGCTGAAGTAGGTGCAGCGGCTCATCCACAAGCCAAACGACCACAGCGGGGGGACGGGGGATTTGCCCGTAAGCTGGGTATATTCATTGAGCACCTCCTTGGGCTGGCCCAGGAACACAAACAAATCCAGCTCATCATCGCCCACCATCAGCGAGTTGATGCCGCTGTAGGTGCAACCAAAATCGCACGTGATCGGGCTGGAAGTATGAATGAACATGCCGTAGCCCCGGCTGCTCAGGAAAAAGGGCACCGGCTTGTAAATTTCGCGGCTTTCCACGCCATTGGCGTCATCGGTCCACAGGACAATTTTCTGGCCGCGCTTGTCGAGGCCGGTGAAGGATTCGCCGCAACCGAAAATTTTCTCGCCGGGCGACAGAGTGAACACCGCCGCAATGCTGCGTGAATAGTCAGACGTGCGCCGCACATACGAGAACGGCAGAATGGGCGTGTAGGTGACCTTGTTGTCCGTCGCGTGATCCGTCTTGGTGAGCAACTTGCCTTGGGCATCACGCAGTTCAACGTGCCACGGTTTTTCCGTGATGGTGACGGAACCGAACGCGCTGGTGTAGCGGTGGCCGCCTTCAATCTTCTCGTATTTCCAAGAACCATCTTTGGGCACCGGCCCGGCCAGCATCAATTCTTCCGTGGGGCGATGCACCTGCGGGCCGCTGGTGAGGTGAATGCGCAAGGTGCGCGGAGAAACAAATTCCACACTGAACGGCAGGGTCGGGCTGGCCGCGTATTCAATGGCGGGAAATTCATTCGCTTCCACGGGGTTAACCATGCCCAGCATGTTGTTAAAAGCCTGCCGGGTCGCGTATTGCGCGCGGTGCCATTCAATCTGGCCGGTACCGGTGGCGGGGGCAAACTGCGCCAGGCGATCCGCCAAATAATAGGTGTTGGCAAAATCTCGAAAATCAGTACTGACATCCACCGCCTCATTGAGCAGCGTTGGCGAGGGGTTGACGGCCCGGGAGAGCGGGGACGAGT
>Ga0265324_10002217_pt1 | contig 10145 bp, 6 predicted proteins | sample 41419metaG_FD_198634 | JGI IMG/M metagenome (GOLD analysis project Ga0265324, IMG submission 198634) | Rhizosphere microbial communities from Carex aquatilis grown in University of Washington, Seatle, WA, United States - 4-14-19 metaG | ecosystem: Host-associated > Plants > Roots > Rhizosphere >... | reverse complement strand
ACTGGGCGACGAGAGAAAGAGCTGAAGGAGGCTGCAGCCCTCATCAAGAAAAACGTTACGACGGTCGTGGGCGACGTGTCGCGCATGGAAGATCTGGACCGGCTCTATGCCGTCGTGAAAGAGAAGCATGGTCACATCGACATTCTCTTCGCAAACGCGGGCGCGGGTACAATCGCACCGCTCGCGGTGGCTACTGAGGCCCATTTTGACCAGACCTTCGACGTAAACGTGAAGGGAATGTTCTTTACGGTACAGAAGGCCCTTCCCCTCTTCAAAGACGGAGGTTCAATTATCCTGAACTCTTCGGTTTCAAACGTGATGGGGCTCCCAGGGTTTACCGCCTACGCCGCGAGTAAGGCGGCTGTGCGCAACTTCGCGCGTGGCTGGACTATGGAGCTGAAAGACCGCAAAATCCGCGTGAATGCGATGAGCCCCGGGGCAATCGAAACCCCGGCCTTAGAGACGACAACGGGCCTTACCGCTGAACAGGCCAAGCAAGCGGCCGCCCAGTTTACCACGCAGATCCCAATGGGTCGCAGGGGCAAGCCGGAGGAAATCGCGGCTGCCGTCACGTTCCTCGCCTCCGATGAAAGTTCATATATCACCGGCGCGGATCTCGCCGTCGATGGGGGCATGGCGCAAGTCTAACCCCGGCGCGGTCCCGTGCCTGGCGCTCGCCAGGCGTTCTATTACAAACACCTGGGCTGGCGTCCCCACGGGGATTCGAACCGCATATTCCCGAACAACAGAAAAGCTTTGTTGAGCGTCCTTTAAGTTGTTTCCTAATAAGTTAGAATTGGATGGAACATGCGCCCAGATGAAGCGAGAACAAGCCAAAACCATGCTACCTGGCAAATCTGTGGCAAATCTTCACGGAGAACCTAGACCCCTGCTTGCATCGTTCCTCGCCTCAATGCCCAGTCGGAACTACATTGTCGTGGCATCCTCTCGACCTTCCCATAAGCCCTCTATTGCACAGCTTGCCGTCGCGGGATGGCCCGCATTGCGGGCTTAGCCTCACCCCCAACGCAACAAAAAACGGCTAAAGGATACAATTTGTGCTTCGGATCGGGCGGCAATCACGTGGATGGGCTCATTACCATTGAACGCCTCAAGCGTGCGCCTTCCCTAAACTCTGCACTGCGGCGACGACGCTTTGACATCGCGGATTAGGGTCTGTTTTTGATCCACTGTGACCGATCCCCGTGTCCAACTTTCGGAGTCCATTTCACCACGGCATGTCAAAAAAAACCTAGCTCCCGCGCATAGCGAATTAGCTCCGTGCGGCTGTGAACGTCGAGTTTACTCATGATCCTTGTCCGGTGAGCCTCAACTGTGCGAGTTGAGAGATTCAACCTTTCGGCAATTACTTCGTCGCTATCGAGTCTAGCGACCATCGAAAGCACATGGATCTGCTGGTGGGTCATCAGCTTATCGATAGAAAATGGGTCACGATGAATATTTGCGCGTTTCTCGAGGTAGCTATCTGGAAAAAACGTGCGGTTCATTTTCAGGGCTGCAAAGGCGGCATTAAGAGAGTCCGCTGTCTGGTCCCATTTGTCTAAGAAACCTTGGACTCTGGCATGTTCAATTCGGATTATCAAGTAGGGGCTACTTGACGATAGCACCAAGACTTTGGGCTCCAAGTGCATTTGCCGCACGCGATCGAGCACCTCAAAGCCATCAATATCGGGCAATCCAATGTCCAGCACTACGACATCAGGTCTTGTGCGAGCAATCTCCGTTATCGCTTCGGTCCCCGACCCAACCTCGGCGACGACCTCGACGTCCGTCTGCTGCATGCACGCCTTCTTCACGAAATCGCGCGTTAAAGCGTGATCTTCAACGATGGCCACTTTCATCGGAGTCGTTCGTATTCTGAATCCCATCGGCAGAGGCTAGCTACCATCGCGCTTCGATCGATAACGGATACCCTAATTCGAACTCCGCTAGAGCGAGAGGGTACGTATAGCCAATCGGAAGATTAGCACTCCGTAAGGGATTTCCCTTAATCCACGCGATTGTCATATGAAGAAATCCGCGACGAACTTCACAAACAGCCAAAGTATACACGGAATGGCCTCCCTCGCTAACAATTCCCCGCAGAGAGCACCGTCGTGCCATCGGCGGGCTGTGCTCATCATAGGTGCTAGAATTCATGGATCTCCGAACGCAACAGCCCTCTCGTGATTCTCCGCGCTCCAAAATACGGCGATTTTCGCAACCCCACAATATATCGAGCCATCGTTTAGCGTTGTTTTGCCGAATTTTTACAAATTCGGTCGCAGCCGTCTGAGACATCTTTCGAGTCACAATTCCCAATCTCTTCGTTGCCCATCCTCGCAAGCGTCACAGTCCGTGAAAATAGTTAACTATATAGAAAGGAGAAATTAACATTATGAAGACACGCACCATCGGTCGCGTCCTCGGATGCATCCTCGGCATCCTTACATCTGCGAACATCGCTCGCTCGCAAGCGCCAGGCACCTTATCAACGCGAATACAATCTCCGATTAGCGCATTGTCCCTCCAAACCGCATACAGCACAAATTCATCCCTAACCTATCCACAGGGCGGCGATGGAATCACCGTTCAATCGAATTCCATCTGTGGCGGGGCGGTTTGGTCCATAAAGTGGCGCGGAATGGAGTTTGTGAACAGCCACGATTTCGGACGTCTCGTTCAAACGGCATTCTTCGCAAATCCCGGAGGCTCTGGCACCACATATAATCCTACCGAGGGAGGCGCGCAAGCCTTCTACTCTGGCGGGCTCTGGTACGAGATGGGTTCGCAATGCAACTCATTATGGAGCACGTATTATGAGCAAATCTCCCAAGCCATGCCGTACGAATGGTCGCCGCAGGACTTTGGAGGTAATCCAAACGGCACTGCGGTCTATTATAACGGCTGTCTATTCCAGAAATATGTACAGATGGGAACGGTTATCGGGCACCCCCATATAATCAAATATATCAGTTATATATCGGTTGTGCCCACGTATTCAGATCACGCGTGGGCAACTGTTCCCGCCATCTATTATAATGCCAATTTTAATACTATCTATGAGTGGAGTGCATCCAACGGCGCGGTGTTGAATTCTTACCCGACAGTTTATAGCACGGCTAAGGGGTATCCATCTGACCTTCAATACCCGTCGACCAGCGGCGGTTTGATCGCAGCGGATCCAAATACCGGGTATGCTCTCGGGGTATATATGCCGCTCATTCCGTTCGGAGGAACTCTATTGAATTTTTCCTGGTGGCAGTTCAATAATGGTACGGGCACCTCTCCGACCAGCGATGCATGTTATGCCATTTATCCAACATACGCGTGGTCATTTACAGGTGGGGCGTGGTCGAATTATAACACTTATATTGTCGTTGGTGCTTCCGTGGCAGATGTAGCGGCTGACATGCTCTATCTGCAGCAGAACGGCTATAAATGATTTGTCTTCATCGGGGCGGCGACGATGTCAAATTCAGGCGCCAGACAGGACATTGGCGCCTGAACGCGTCGAAATAGAGATCGGAATTAGTTCATAAGTGGTGGGCGGAGCTGAGCCCACGATCTTAGGTTCGGGATAACGTTTAAGAAGGGTCTGACCGAATCATGCCTTCAGCGTTATCGATCGGGCCCGCTTCCGATTAGTGGAAATATTCGCATTCTTGGCAAACTGAGTTAAGGCTGTTGGCCGGGGTGATCCATCGAATCTTTTTACTTTCGTCAGGCGTGCTAGCGTTGGAAGCTGCCTTGGTTGTCGTTTTAGGATATTCGGCCATCTGCGCTGTTAGGTGGCTCCAAGCGTCTGTCGCGTCCGTCAATTTAAGATGGAGAGCTCTGTTATCTGCCTCGGGAGGTATAGGCTTCTTGGTGCTCGGACTGCGGCTTCACGTGGCGCGAGGGCGGATATCCTGGGCCCCTTATCTCGACCAATGGTATGCGGAAATACGAGAGATAATGCTACCTTATGCCCACGGAACCTTGACTATAAATGGTCTCTTTGCGGGGAACAACGAGCACCGGATTGTTCTCACGCGCGCACTTTCCCTATTATTGGTAACGATAAACGGCGAGTGGGACAACCGGGTTACCGTCATTGCCATGTTCGTGCTTCAATCGCTAACTGTCGCTTGGTTATGTGGAGTGTCGTGGTTATTCTTCGGATGGATTCGAGGGTCATTGCTGTCGTTGGTGGCAATTTTGCCGATGTTGCTCATCTGCGATTGGGAGAATATCGTTTCGGGGTTTCAGACACAATTTGGTTTCTTGATTCTTGGATCCGTAGTCGCATTCGCCATATTGGAAATTCCGCCATCGAAGAACTCGGAAGGCTGGGGTGCGATTACGATAGGAATTCTTGTGCTTGGTAGCATGGCATCTGGATTGTTAACCAGTCTGTCCCTAGCATTTCTTGGTTTCTTCAGCCTATATGTTCTCCGACGGAGATTGAGTGGTCGGGACAGATTCTATTTTCTCGCATTTTCGATTGCGGCCGTTGGATGGATTACGCGTTCGAGATTTGATCCCGGCCCTATTATTAAGGCGCAGTCATTATTGGAATTCATGAGTGCGTTCCTGGCCTACGGTTCGTGGCCGTTGCCACCGACTATTCTTGGGATTATGCTTCTTTGGATTCCTACTATATTGCTATTCATTCGGATCTTGATGCGGAGAGATCTTGATTCCCGAGACTCCTTTGTTTTAGTTCTCGGTTTCTGGGTCTTACTTCAAGCCGGCGCGCTCGCCTGGTCGCGTGCCGGATTGAGTAACCTTGTTAGTTCGCGATATACCGAGGTCCTGAGTTTGAGCGTGTTTGCAAACACTATGGCCGTTCTTACGATTACCACGACTGCTCGGTTTGGAAATGCCAAGATTCCTGCATGGTTGGCTGCCGCTCTTTGGATCGTCATCGTAGCGGGAGCGCAGGTCTACCGATCTGAGATGATCTATCGATCATATTTCGACTCTTTTAGCGCCCGATCTCTAGAGCGTGAATCTCGACTATTGGAGTTCACGAGGAGCGATGACCAGAGGGTTATTACAGAGACCCAGTTTCCACACATTCCTTGTCCCGCGGAAATTTTGATACCATTGATGCGCGATAAGAGTCTGCGAAGATATTTCCCAGCTCCAATTCGGCGGGAAATAGCGAGAGGGGCCGGCGCACAAGGGGCATTTGCGACAGAAGCGGGACCGCTGAGTTTCTTGGCGGTTCATTCGCTGAGAAATTCTTGGTGGTTCACTGGTACCGGTTTCTTTGGCCTAATTTGTGCGTTCTTTATTGCTAGGAAAGAGTATCTGCATCCCGCATTATGAAGCATGTGGCGAAATACCGTCCATTTTCGTTTTCAACATTGCTGAGCGGTAATGGTGGCACAGCCTATACTACGGACCTCGCGGCGGCTAGACAGCGCGTATGGATTTGCGAGGCAAGCTCGAGGCTGTTCATAAAGTTCAGGATTAGCATGTGAGCCACGCCACCGTCGGAGACTGAAGAAAATACATCGCAATCGCCGTGACACGATTGTCCCACTCACCGTTGACGGCATTAAATATTGGCGAAAGAGCGTGAGTTAAGGCAATCTGCCCAGGACTCCCATTTTGACCTTCCAGCTATGGGGGCGGGTCGTCACCGTTAGCCGCATAACCAACGATAAGCAGGCGACACATGCAAATCCCGGATTACGTAATCTCATACAGATTGCTCTTTTCACAGCTCGTGGAGAATCACGGGCGTACGAGGGCGATGGAATTAATTGTCGGCGGGCAATATGACCAAATCGGTATCCTAGAGGCAAGTGCTCTCATAACATTGGGATTGCGGCAGAGCGACACATTGGTTGACGTGGGGTGCGGAAGTGGTCGTCTTCCGTTTAAGCTTCGAGATTACCTAACTGGCGCCTTCATCGGCACTGACATACTTGAGGATGCGTTGGAATATGCAGCTGAGAAATGCGCCCGTCCCGATTGGCGATTTATCCCACACCATGAACCGAGTATTCCGGTCGGCGACGCGAGTGCCGACATCGTATCATTCTTTTCGGTGTTTACCCATTTGTTGGACGAGGACATTTACCGATTCCTTGCTGATGCAATGCGGGTGACCAGACCGGGGGGGAGAATAGTATTTTCTTTTTTAGATTTTGAGTGCGATTCGCATTGGCCGGTATTCGAGTCGACCCTGTTGGATAGGGACCCGCGGCGCGTGATCAATAAATTCATCTCGAAAGCCGCCATTAGGCGATGGGCAAACGTACTTGGTTTGAAGGAAGAGAAGATCTTCGATGGCCCTACGCCGTGGATTAACCTGACGGAGCCATTTTCCTATTTGGATGGAAGACGGGCGGAAGGCGTCGTAGAGTTTGGGCAATCTATCGCTGTCTTGAGAAAAGACGGCCCAATATAATCGTCGGATTCGACCATTTTAGTTGGCATACTTAGTTCGGGATCGGAGGCGCTCAGTTGTTAAGTTGAACCCTTCGGATAGCTCGGCATTTGAATGGTCCGAGCCCTACATTCGTGTCCTGAAAATAATAGCTTCTCGAATGGCCCGTTATGATCGCTCAGTAGTGTCCGGAATTAAGACTCGGGCCTAGAACAAGTTAGGAATATCATCTGTGAAGTCTCTTGTATCAAGATGTATAGTACGTGACGCAAAGAGTTCTGCGACAGGCACTTTCTCGAAAGGAGTGACGGAGAGGACTTGAAGAATTTCATGCAAACTTGGCTCCAGTTTCAGGGTCTTCTTGAGGATGGCCACCAGGAGATAGGTGCTGATCGCCGACCAGATCTGGACGCGCACGGCGTTGTCGGAGGTGCCGATGAACGAGCGAATGCGCAGGTGCTGTTTGATCCAGCGAAAGAACAGCTCGATTTGCCAGCGAGACCTGTAGATCTCGGTGATCTTGAACGCGGGCAACGAGAAATGGTTGGTCAGGAAGACGAGCGAGTGTTCGCGACCCGCATCGACGTATCGAATCCGGCGCAGCAAGTCGGGATAGCCTTGGCGCGAATAGAAGCCGCGCAGCCTGATCGATTGATCGCAGCGAAGTCCCGTCGTTCGGTCCACGGGACGACTGGCGCTCACATAGGAATGCAGGTTCGACTTTGCTCGAATCACGAAGAATGCGCCGGCTTGCGTGAAGCGAGCCAGCCGCGTGAAGTCCAAATAACCCCGGTCCATCACGTAGATCGCGCCTGGCTCGATAGGAATATCGTCGAGCAGGTTGACCTCGTGTACCGCACCCTCTGTCAGAGCGAGAAACGTCGGAATCGAGCCGCGCAGATCCAAGAGCGTATGCAATTTGATAGCGGCCTTGGTCGAACGAAAGTGAGCCCAGGGGAAAAGACTCAGACACAGATCGATGACCGTCGCATCGAGAGCGTACACGGTCTGATCGAGCTCGAGAGCAAAAGGCTCTGTGGCGTAAAGCTTGCGCGCTCGACGAATCAGACTCTGCGCCCAGTCCGCGTAAATGCGCCAATCGCGCAGCTCGTTGGCTTCGGCGAGTGTGCTTCGCCTTACATCGCTGCGAAACCCCATCTGATAAAGCAGCTCGGTGCGCGAATGCAGCGAGGACTCCAAGTCGCGCAGGCTCTCTCGAAACGTGAGCTGAGCAAACGCCATCGCGAGCCATTGATCGTGACAGCCAAATCCCTTGCTTGCCGCATCGCCGTGATAGCGTTGGACGCAGCGACGAAAGGTCTCGCGGTGGCCCAAGCCCACCACTTGCGCAAACACAGTCTGAGTGGCCATCCCCGAAGAATGGGCCCGGATCGCGCCGGCCGAACTCAAAATGCGTCACACCCTCTGCGGTGGGCAATGTGCTGAAAGACGATATGTTACAGAACCTCATCAACCGTTATTCCGGACAGCCGTGACAATGGCCTTCTAATGAGTTCTCAGACGGCTCAGAACGTTCTGACAACCTATCAATACGACGGCCTCGGACGTGAGACTTCTGAAGTTGATCCGAGAAAAGGCGCCAGCTACACATCGTATTCCACGACGGGAGTTGGGAACATTGGTCAGGTTGCGTCGAGGACCGATGCGGGAGGTAATACAACGAGCTATACCTACAATGCCACTGACGGTCGTCTCTTCTCCCAAACTGACCCTCAAGGAATCACGGTCTACTACGCCTACGACCACGTTGGACGAGAGATCAAGACCTGGGGAAGCGGAACCTATCCTGTGGAGTATGCATTCGATGCCTATGGCTCGCAGGTTGCGATGCGAACCTTTAGGAGCACGTCGATTAACTTTGGAGGTAGCACCTGGCCACTGAGCGACGACGGTAGCGATCCGCAGAACCCCTCACCTGCATCGTGGACCAATGGTGATACGACGACCTGGGTATTCGATGGACCGACGGGACTACTAACCTCTAAAACTGATGCGACAAACAAGTCGGTTGCCTACACCTATACCGCATTGGGCAAGCTTGCGACTCGGACATGGGCACGGGGTGTTGTCACTACCTATTCCTATGATCCCAATACCGCCGAGCAGACTGGTATCAGCTACTCGGATGGGACCCCAAGTCTGACATACACCTTTGACCGCCTCGGTCACGGGTCTTCGGTGGTGCAAGCGTACTCCGGCTTTACCCTATCCACCGGGCTTCAGTACAATATTCCGGGGAAGATGACCCAAGAATCATTTGATTCATCTTATTTTGCTGGGCGGCAATTGACATACCAACTAGACACTACGAATGCTGGGACCCTCGGGAGGACGATTGGTTACCAAGTCGGAACGAGCTCCAATCCTTCGAGCGACCAAGGTGGCACATTTGGCTATGATTCAGATGGACGATTGAATTCCATTGGGTTGTCTGGCGGACCTAGCTTCACCTATGCCTACACGCCTAATTCGAATCTAATCGGAAGCGTAAACGACACAGCTGACAATTGGAGCCAATCTAGGACATGGGACGCTCACCGTGATCTTCTGACAACAATCCAGACCTCCGCAGGGGGAAGAACTCCGGGGTCATTTAGTTATGTTTACGATTCACTCGGACGCCGCACGTCGAAGCTAGAAACAGGTGACTTATTCACTAGGTACCCGGCTGCCGGGATCGTCGAATCCTTCTCATACGATTCACGAAGTGAAGTGACGGCTGACCAAGAATACCAAAGCAATAATCCATCAAGCCTTACCACCCCCATCTTGGGGCGCGGTTTCACATATTCCTACGACCCCATTGGTAACCGCATCACAAGCGCCGTCGACGCCCAACAAGTCAACTACACGAGCAATGCTCTGAACCAGATTGCGAGCAGAGCCGTACCTGGGTACTACCCTGCTTCTGGATTCGCACCGTCGGGTGCTACCGTCACTCTAAACAGTAGCGCGATTTCTTCGGCGCAGTTTCAAGGGCAATACTACCTCCAGAACGTGACCGCCAACAATTCGAGTTCGCCTCTCTGGATCACGGCAAACCTTTCCAGCAATCTAGGAGGGAGCACCACGGCAAACGCATTTATTCCCCTGACCCCAGAAACCTACACCTATGACGCTGATGGCAACATTCTTTCGGACGGCCGATGGAACTATTTCTGGGACGGGGAGAATCGCTTGAAGGCAATCGAAACATTCGGCAACCAGTCAGGCAACTCAACGAGCGTCTGGAATAGCGGTGTGCCACGTGTCCATCTCGACTTTAGGTACGACTATCAGGGCCGAAGGATTTCGAAGGCTGTCTCGACGTGGAGCGGGTCATCCTTTGTTCCTTCATCGGAAACGCGATTCGTTTACGAGAATTGGAACCTTGTGACGGACTATTCGGTCTCTGGAAGCGCGTTGACTCTGGCCCATGGTTATCTTTGGGGAATTGACCTATCCGGTAAGCGCCACGGTGCCGGCGGCGTTGGTGGATTATTGGCAATGACGGCATCCGGCTCCGTTGAATTTCCGGTCTATGATGCTAACGGCAACACACAGGGGCTAACTGACAAGGCGACAGGACAGCTTACGGCTTCTTACGAATACTCGCCATTCGGTGAAACCTTCCGGAGCACGGGCACATACGCGTCGGTCAATCCCTTCCAGTTCTCGTCGAAGTACACTGATTCCGAGACCAGGCTAATCTATTATGGCCACAGATATTACAATCCGACGCTGGGGCGGTTCCTGGGAC
>Ga0265324_10002216_pt1 | contig 10147 bp, 10 predicted proteins | sample 41419metaG_FD_198634 | JGI IMG/M metagenome (GOLD analysis project Ga0265324, IMG submission 198634) | Rhizosphere microbial communities from Carex aquatilis grown in University of Washington, Seatle, WA, United States - 4-14-19 metaG | ecosystem: Host-associated > Plants > Roots > Rhizosphere... | reverse complement strand
ATCAAGTTTATTTTTTGCCCCTGCAAGATCCGCCTTTATCTTACTTGAAAATACGTAATTTTACTTATGACAGCAGCATCAAATCAATCAACTTTGAAATGCCCTTTGATTGGTCTGACAATAACATTAAGCAGGTCAGTGTAATCCATCAAGAATTACGGATCCCAAATAACTTTGGTGATTTCATGGTTACAAAATACGATGCGTATGTAAATGACATTAAACTACCAGACAAGACTGTTGTCATGGATGATTACTCGTCCAATACGGATAGAGTAATTCACCTCATACTATACAAGGATCAGATAGTAAGGATTGCAAAAATGCTGCAAAATCCAAATGACAAGATGCGTTTTAAACTAATGCCAAGTGAGAGTACAGCATTTCCTGTAACCCATTACTCACAAAATGGTCAATACATAGTCAGCCTAAGTTGGAATCCTCCAAGAATACTGGCTGGTTCCAACACAACATTTTCCTTTAGAATACTAGATCCTTATTCAATGAACAAAACCATCTTATCAACAAATTACAATTTTAATATGATGGTAAATAACAAAACTATATTCAACACGTCAGGAATATCTAATCATAACAATGATACTGTAGTAATTGCTCAAATCGCACATGGTATAACGGGCCCAGTAACAATCGCTCTTGAAAATCTGGGTGGAAACAATAAGTATGCCGAAGCTGATTTTTCTTCAATGATATCCAGTCCAAGCATTCCAGAGTTTTCATCAAGTATTATGATAGTTCTTTTTATGATGTTCTGTATCATTATTTTATTTTCAAGATTCGTATACAACCGAATGGCTTAGAACTAAAATCTGAACTGGATCAAAATTATACTAGCATGTTAAGATCAATTGGGAATTATTAGATCCAAAAATATTGTCCTAGTCACAGTTCCATCACTTGCACTGATTCCCAAAGTATAGTTGCCTGCAGGAACAGACAAGTTTTTCAAGTAAAGCTTCGCATGTTCGGTCTCGTCTTTGAGATCAATGTACTTGCTTGACATGTTGGCAGATATTTTGAAGAATCCGCCAGCCTGATCTGTTGAGCTTGATGCATTGAGATATACTCTTTGGGAATCATCAGATGTACTAGTTTTTGAGACCTCAATGTCTACAATCCTAGACGATGAATCATTGCCAAGAACTATTCTGTTCATGGTTGATTGGATGGCAAAAGGAGGTTGTATACTAGCATCCACTACGCCAAACTTGTCAGTATTAAGCTCTGAGAACCATAGCTTGTTTTTATTGGTAGGATCTATGGATAAGTTCAAGGCGTATGTTACATATCCTCCATCTGGCCTTGATGGAATATCATACTCTGTTAAGCTATTTGCAACAAGATCAAGCAGAGCTATCTTGTTACCTTCATGCTCATTAAACCATATTTTTGTTCCATTATCTACCGCCCTCATCCAAAATGGAAGAGTTGATACTCCATAGGGGCTCTGCGGAGTTGGAAATCGGTATATCGTTTGTTTATCAATGTTGTATTTTGTTATGAAATTTGTTTCATGTTCCGTAGTCCATATTGTATTTTTTGAAACAAATATGTCAGTTGGAAGATACAAAGAAGTCTTGTTAGCAGGAGGAATATCAAATTCTTTTACGATATTTGTCACACATCCATTTTTTGACAGGATCTTAAATTTTACAATTTTTTGATTCAAAATTTCTGTTATCCATAGATTGTTATTATCTACAAACAATCCAGTTGGTTGAGTTCCATTGGTTAGATGAAATTCAGTTACTTTGTATGGGCTGTTTGTATTTCTAGTCTTCTGTATGACTCCAACTGTGTCACCACCAAGAGTAGTAAACCAGATGTTGTTATCTCTGTCAAGTTTCATTTGAAAAGGTGATGATCTAATCCCGCCTAATGGATAAAACTTTGCAGTGTTGGGATCAAATCTCCACATTACCTTGTTTCCCAATTGAGAGAACCAGATGAATCCCTCTTTGTCTTGCAACATGCTCCACACCATCAAAGGACGTTCAGAGGTAAGCTTTACATCAGAGTCTGGAATTGGATATGATTTTATTTGATTGTCAGACGGATCAAATTTGTAGATTGTGTGTATATTTGATCCTGCTATCCAAACCATTCCATTTCTGTCTGCAACAATACCGTTAGGCTGGGAATTTTTTTCTAATGAATATTCTTTGATGTAAGAATTATGTGCAACCAGATTTTTGCTTGTATTTGCATCAAACATATTTGCAAACGATGTATCCCTAAAATCAAGTGTTGTTATGATGACAATGTAAAAAATTGCCATTATGGTTATGATCTCAGTTTTTTTATACGTCAATTTTTTCATCAAGATGATACTTTAGACACTTTTCTTTATTGCAAAGGTTGCAATGACAATTCCAGATATGCCAATGCCTATTGCGGTCATGTTTATCATATACAGCAAATCAGTAGAATTTTTCAATTCTTGTATGGAATTTTCCATCTTGGAGCCTGTATTACGCACATCTTCTGAGATTTTACTACTCTCTACGACATCTTGAGCTAGCTGATTTATTGTCATATCATCCACCTTGGAAGATGTATCAGTTTTTGCAGCTAGTGGAAAATTCAACCTGTCTATATCTGCAACATCGTCAAGCGGAATCTCAGCATCAACATCTTGACCTTGGATATTTCCCTTCAGTATCATATTGTATGTTCCCACGCGGGTTGGAATTATTGATGCAAGATATATCCCGTCTCCTTCAGCACTAGGTAAAAAATCAATTTGTTTAGTGACAGTGCCATATTTTACCGAGATTTGCATATCTTTGAGTGCATTGATTACAGGTTTGACATCATGGCCACTTCCTTGAGTTACCTCAACCAGAAGAGAGTTCGTAATGCTCTCATAAACAGGCTCATCATTCCAACCGACCTCCACTGTATATTCCCCAAATGTTCTGCTAACATGTGCAGATGCGGGTTTTATCTCAGGCAAGATTATCAACATGCATACTATTAGAAATAAAGATACAGGATAGATTAATGATTTTTTTGTTTTCTGAATCATAAAACATACTCAATATCACTAAAGGATCTTAAATGTGTTGTAGTACAATTATCAAATATGAATTTATTTTTGAATTAATTAATTTCTCTTTGATATTTGTACTAGTAGAAACATCAAATTTTGAGATATTATTACAAGAACAAATTTCTTATTTCAAAGTATCTGATCATGAAAAATTTATTTCAAAGAATGAAAACTCTACAAAATTGAAATGTCAAGAAAAGACTTCTCCATGTATTAATGGAAACAATAGTTAAAATTAAAGATGTGTAATATTCTTGCCATAATTTGATAAAATTATATGCAATCACATTACTTGTAACAGTTTTAGTATTAATTACTTTTGTATCCATGAAGGATGTACTTGCTGAGGTCTGGATTCCAGATGATGAATTTAGTGGATATTATGATTCAGATGGCATTTACACCATAATTGGTGCAGTGAAAAATACAGAAAATTATTCCATAATTCCATCTGTTATTTTCAGCATTAACGACAATGGAAATAAAATTTTAGAAGCTTATACACTTCCTGTGGTGGATTCAGAAAAAGATATTCCTTTTAAAATAAAACTCCAACAGATTAAAAGTAAAAATGCGATTCTGGAGAAACCACAGGTAAATTTTGTAGAGGCACAACAGAACGCATCACAGATCAATGTAATCTACGACAAGAGTTTGGTAAAACATGCAGATGGACATACAACCGGCTACATTGTAAATAATGACACTTCTCCTGCATATGATGTCAAAGTTTATGCTATAATATATGGCAAAAATGGTAAGTTCCTAGATGTTGGCAAAAGTCTAGAAAACATCACAAAAATGGAACCAGGCGAGAAAATTGCTTTTTCAATGTATCCCGATCCACAATATGCTTCAAAAATCAGTTATTATAGTTGCTTTAACATTGCTGCAAATTCTGCACAAACGTTATGGGTTGAAAGAGATGGTAACCCATTTTATTTCAACGTATTGACTACAGGTGCAGTGGCTTATCCAAAATTTGACAATTCGCAGCAATCTATGACAATTACTGTACGATATCCCTTTCCAGATACAGGGTTCGTCAATTTCATGTTTCCTCAAGAATCACCTGATCAGAAATTTTCCATCACATCCAATGGAAATCCCACAAAATTTCTTCAAAGTAAAGATCCAGATGGATATTGGCATGTAGCATTAAATCTTCCCCCCCGTTCAGTATCTCAACTAACCATTTCAGGGTTTGGAACACATTCTTTGTCATCAATGAGTGATTATCGGAGCTATATTTTGATAATAATTCCAGTTATAGCAGCTATTGCTAGTATCATAATATGGAAAAAGAAAAAAGACTAATAAAAAAATTAGAAAATATCTTAAAACAGCATTCTATCATTGTTTTATTTTCATGATTGTTTGAAACTAAATACTGTTTGCAATGTGAGATTCTAGTTTTGCGATTATACCAGACAATATCATACAAACATTGTATACACCTCATTAATTTCTGTACAGACTCTCACAGGTCTGAACTCACTGAATGTTCATGTAATATGAGAATTCTATATGCTGATCTTTTTCTGATGACTTGCTATCATTTTTCCTTAATTTATTATTCTGTTTTGATCTATACAAAATTAAATTTTTCGCAAATTGCACCTTATTAAAAGATCTAGATCATTTATAGATGAGAGGAAATGTTTACTATATGAGAACAGGTTGTCACAAAACAACTATAGAAACAATGTTAGGGTACAAGCAATACTGGAAATAGTCAAAAATAATCCTGGAATTCACTATTCAGAACTAGTCAAGATGGTAGATCTCACACATGGAGTAATTACTCATTATTTAGTCAGGATGGAAAAAATGAAACAGGTGAGAATAAAGAGAGATAAGAGAAAAGCATTCATCTTTTTGCACAACTCTTCTGAAAAACTAGACAATGTCTTGATTCATTTGAGAAAAGAGACTGCGGGTAGGATCATTACTCTTCTTTTATACAGAAAAACTGCAACTTTCGCAGAGGTCCGAGAGACTAGCAAAAAAAGTCCTTCAACTGTTTCACTGGTTTTAACCCAACTTGTAGAAATAAATCTGGTTAGACGAATACCTGGAGTAGTTCACAAGTATGAATTGGTAGATTCAGATCTAACTTTACAAGCAATAGAATCAATGAAGTCTAGCATAACTAGTACCATGAAAGATAGGTTTTCAGACACTTTCTCCTATCTATGACAATTACGATGCCAAATTTGAAAATATTTTCTAGAAAAAATACAATCAATCAGTTCTGAATATCCCTATGGAAAAGAACGCTAACATAAGCAATATCATCAAATGAGTTATCAAAGAATGAAGATTGTCATCAATTGGCATGATTGGAATTATAAAATTGATTATGGAGACACTCTCTGCAATCGTGATTGCACCAAAGGCGCACATGACAAGGAAAAGTCTTTTTGTTTTAAATTCCAAAAATGTCAATGCACTAATAATTGACAAAAATAATCCTAAAATGAAGCTAACAAGATGAATCAGAAAATACAATTCAGTGTCATTGAAATTTGAATAAAACAAAAATACGATAGACAAAGATGTAGAGCAACCTGACACTATAAACAGTATGTTACGTTTCTTTTTATTAGGAAGAGTGGATTTTTGCAATCATATCTTAATGCAGAACCAAGATTAATAAAAAAACTGGTAGAACTATCAAACAAACTCATCATTAATTAACAATAGAACGTAAAAGTAAACTATGCATGATATTTTTTATTATAAATTCAGGAATGATAAAATAATCTGTGTACTGGTTGTCATATTTTTTGCCTTGTCTACAAGTGCATGTCAGACAGCTTTTGCAGAAAATAGGACCATTACCATCCCAAGCGGAGCATCAAACCCACACTTTGAAACAGAGGCAAAATTTTGGTATTCTCCACCAGTTCTTACAATTCACAAGGACGATGTAGTAAAATGGCTAAATTCGGACACAGAGGTTCACACAGTAACAAGCGGTAAGGGAATTGACAGAGGCCAGTTGGCACAGGGCAAGATGAATGGAACATCGGATGATTATTTTGACAGCGGCCCATTCAAACCAGGACAGTCTTGGTCTTTTACTTTTGATAAGGAAGGTACATTCTACTATTTTTGCACGATACACCCTTGGATGGTGGGAGCAATAGTTGTAAGCCAAGCCATACCTGACTATGCCACGGATGCAGAGGGAAATAAGATAGAGAAATGGCCTGTTGTAAAATATACACAAGACCAACAAATTGAGGCTGATCTTTCATGGGAACCTCATGTCATTTTAACAGGGGAACAAGTTACATTTGTTTTCAACTTCTATAATCCTGCTACCTCTTCTACACTCATGACCTCTACACCATATCGCTTTGTGATAATCCAAAATGGGACAGAGATATTCTCAGCTGATGATGTGACACAGTATAGTGGAGGCTACAAATACTTTGTATTTGACAAGCCAGGACCTGTAGAATTTAAACTTGAAAACATAGACAACACTGTCAGGTCTACATATTTTTCTACCATTGTATTTGACAATCCATCCGAAATTAAAAAGGAAATACCAGTCATTCAACCAGCAAGAAATCTGCAACTCAGCCAAGAGACTATCATAGTCTTCATAGGTCCACCAATAGCGGCACTTACTTTTATTATAGTTTGGGCAAAATGGGGTGACAAATTAAGGAAAAAGAAGAATCAACATGTAGAAAAAAGAGATGCAATATGAAAGAACAGATTATCAGGAGTCTTTTTGTGTTTGCAGATATGATCTAATTGACTGATGACCCATTGGTACATCGTAACTAAATTGATTATTAATACTTATAATTAATTTAATAATTATTATTAAAAAACAACAGTAATTTAGCATGTTATTATTAATTTTATATACAACAACAAATTTAAAAATGCATAATTGACAACTTGTCTCAAACTACCCAAAGCAAAGACTGACAAGAGTAGAGGCGCATTAAAAAAAATAAAACAGAATTTGACAATTTCGTTTGTCTATAATGCCATAACCATAACAATAGCAACAGGACTATTCTACAGTATTACCAACTCTCTTATCCTTACTCCAACGCTTGCAGCACTTGGCTGGATTGTAAGTGATACCTCAGTTTTTGGAAATTCATTATTAATTAGAAAATTCGTGCCAAGAGATGGAAACAAAAACGAAACTACAAGTCAAATTGCAAATGAAATCCCAGGAAATATTACTCAAAACAAGACACACTCAGAAGCAAGTGAGACACCTGAACAACATGCGAAAGAATTGAATCCGTAAACTAGGAATCATAATCATCTAGGAAAATAAAACATAACCGCAACGCCTACCAAAACAACGATTGAACCAATAATCTCAAACCTATCTGGTTTTTTCTTGTCTATCCAATATCCCCACAATATGGATGAAACAATGAATATCCCTCCGTAAGCTGCATACACCCTACCAAAATTTGCAGGTTGAAATGTGGGTACGATTCCATAAGAAAAAAGTATCAAACCACCAACCAAACCAAAAATCTTACCCTTGTGTTCACGAATACATTTCCACACTAGATAGCCTCCTCCTATCTCAAGCAGTGATGCAAAAAAGAACAGACTGAGAGTTTTGACTATGATTTCGACCAAACGGTTGCTCCTTTTCTTGGATAATAGAAAATAATCAGCATTCCAATTACTGCAATGATAGAACCAATGACATCATAGATGTCTGGTTTTATTCCATCAATTAACCATCCCCAAAATACAGACATGATAATGAAAACTCCTCCGTAAGCTGCGTAGATTCTATGGAAATGTGATTTTTGAAATGTAGGAACAATTCCGTAAAGGAATAAGACTAAACCACCAATACCACCAACCCACCAGCTAAAATCATCTCTTAACCATAACCATACAAGATACCCACCGCCAATCTCACAAAGACCAGCAACAAAGAAAAAGAAAATTGAAGTAAAAATTTCTTTGAAATTTATCATAAATTAGAAGAACTAACCAGTCCACTTTAATCATTGTTGTAAACTTTTTGCGTTTTGAATAAATGTCATCCATTTTTGGACTTGTTTTTGCAGCGATATTTTTACATGAACAAATTAGTCCATATCAGATAATCGTCATTGCAATAATGCTGACAGGGATTTTCCTGATAAATAGGTAGGAAACTGTGAAAGAACAACCAGAATCTAGTAGTTTTGGCTTTTGATGGGGTTTCGCTCATTTGTTACCTTTGATGGGTATTGCAATATTAGTTGAAAACCTACTGAAGGTTTGAGTCCTGTAACGCTTATCATGGAAATTAATCAGTTAGTTCGATTCCCCCTCAAATAATACTATCAGATTATATTTTTCTTGTCAATTTCTGCCAGTCTAATTTTCCAGATAATTCTGTTATGCCGTTATCGTGAATATGTCTTATCCTGTTGAATTTAGAGTAAGGTTTCCACCCAGTCCCTTGAATGCTTTGAGTATCTGGCCTTCGGTGGTAGAGTTAATTTCATTTGTATAATTTTGACTCAGATTTCCAGTATTGTTCTGTACTATGTTTTGTGTTTTGTTTTCAGTGTTTGATATAGTCTGGTTTGAGTAAGTATTGTTGATATCATTTGGCAATGGAGACGTCTGTGATTGCTTTGGAATTTGGATGACTGGTTGTTGTGGTTTTGAATTGTTGTTGGCTTGTGTTAGAGTTCCATGCTCAATCTGGTCCAGCAACAGTGGATCCGAGCATATCTGTTTGATATCAAGTGACGGGCCAACATTATTTTTTGCCATATTAGATGTACTCAATAATTTTACTTGATAGAGAGCTGGCGCATCAGGGTTTGTAGTCTTTGAATCATAAAGTGTACTCTCTACTGGGAATGGAATGTCATCTTTGATGTAAAACGTATTGTCTTTTACTACTTCAAACCCAATTTGGTATGCAGACGTAGTGGTATTTCCCATGGGTATAGTAGTAAATCTATTTACCGTGAACTGTGGAACCGGTGATACATATTCATCTACTAGCCCCCATGATGTTCCTATCTTGAGCAATTGTGGTTTGTGCATGTTTGCATATTTTTGTAGATAAAATATGGTATGTGAAAGTGACGTGGCATAATTCATGCTAGTGCCATCAGTTGTAATTGTTGCAAAATCCGAAGATATGTGCAAAATGGAAAACCATTGATTGTGAGAATTATCAGGAGTAAAAATTGCTTGAACTATCCAAGTCTGTCCAGTTGGTTCTTGCAAGAGTCCAATAAAGTCAAGTTCTGCCTGATAACACGGAGTTGCATAGTTTAGAGTAGGTTTTATGGAATAATCACATATGTGGTATGTGTAACTTTGCTGAGGCAATACACCCTTTCCAATATACCACGATGGGTATTCCTTTTGTTTTTCAATGACTAGACGCTCAAAATTATTGTCGAACCCTATTGCATGTACTGTAACAAAGAAAAATGAGACCATTACAACTGCTGTAACTACCAAAATAATCTTCAACATGCCTTTTCAAATAGTAATTGTTTAAAAACGGAAAATCTTGCTTTAAATTTTATATTTTTCTAGAATATAATGGCATCAGAAATACAAGAAGAGTTTGTTTGGCTTGAGCTCAAGCCTCAACAGAGATTCAAAGATGACAAGGAAAATCAAGTCCTGAAAATAATCCAGTATGCTACTGAATTTGCATTCTTTGTCTTCCGAAACAAGTCTGAAATGCGTTTGATAGTCAGGACCACAAATAAGGATAGAAATCTCTTTGGAACAATTGATGGCCTTACAGTAGAACGTATAGACCCGCCACACTTTGAACGAATGGTTACAAAATATCTTGCGTTAAAAAATCACTTTATGGTTCCTCTTGTAGACCTTGCCAAAATAGTAAAAAGTGATGTCTATTCTAAATTCTGGCAGGAATCATCTAGATGTATGATGGCCTGCTTTGTTCAGGACCAGACTAGAAAAATCTCAAACGAAATACACGGTAAAGTGACCTCACTTGAGAGTAGAATGTCAAAGAAAAATGTCATATTTTCAAGTAAGAGAAAGACAGATCTTGCAGAGGCAAAAAGCAAACTTACG
>Ga0265324_10002205_pt1 | contig 10183 bp, 7 predicted proteins | sample 41419metaG_FD_198634 | JGI IMG/M metagenome (GOLD analysis project Ga0265324, IMG submission 198634) | Rhizosphere microbial communities from Carex aquatilis grown in University of Washington, Seatle, WA, United States - 4-14-19 metaG | ecosystem: Host-associated > Plants > Roots > Rhizosphere >... | reverse complement strand
CGCAACTCGCCTTCGTCACGAACCAGACCAAGAACCCGAAAGCGTTCATTGAGCGGGTGACGTATCTGCATGCCCACCCAGACGAAACTGGCCATGACGAGATTGAAATGACCGATGGCACGATCCTCGACCGATACTCAGCGCCGATCTGTGACGCGGGCGGAAAACATTACGGCAGAATCTGGTCGTTTCGCGACATCACCGGGAGCCGGAAGATGGAAAATGCTTTTCGCCAGGCGCAAAAGATGGAATCTATTGGCCTGCTCGCCGGTGGCATCGCCCATGATTTCAACAACATTCTGGCGGCCACCGTCGGCAGTCTGTATCTGGCTAAAATGGACGCGGCGGGGCATCCGGCCATTCTTGAATCATTGGAGAACATTTCGGACGCCACCCAGCGGGCGACCGAGCTGGTCGGTCAAATCCTGACCTTCAGCCGCCAAAGCAAACCGGAGCGCACGGCGGTCAAACTGAACGATGTCGTGTTGGAAGCCATCAAACTCCTGCGTGCCAGCGTGCCGGCCACCATCCGGATTCAAACCGAACTGACCGAAGTGCCTACCGTGCTGGCCAACGCCACGGCGATCCATCAAGTGATCATGAACCTCGGCACCAACGCCTGGCACGCCATGCGCGATCAGACCGGCATGCTAAAGATCGAAATGCGCGTGCTGGAAGTGGATGAGGACTTTGTCAAAACCCATCCCGACCTGCGCCCGGGTCGCTATGTCCAGTTGTCAGTTAGCGATACGGGCTGCGGCATGGATCGCGCCACGTTGGAACACATCTTTGAGCCGTTTTTCACCACCAAGGGCGTGGGTGAAGGCACCGGACTTGGGCTGGCCGTAGTGCATGGCATCATGAAAAGTCATGACGGCGGCATTTCGGTTTACAGCGAGCCGGGCCAAGGGACCACGTTTCATTTGTATTTCCCGGTCATTGAAACCGAAGTGGTCGCGTGGAAAATCGAGGCCACACCTATTCCGCGCGGCCAGGGCGAACATATCTTATTCGTGGACGATGAAGCCGTCCTGGCTGGCCTTGGTAAAAAGATGCTGGAACGACTGGGCTATGTTGTGACGACGCAAACCAACCCGCTCGAAGCCATCACGGCCGTGCGCGATCAGCCAGGAGAGTTTGACCTGGTCATCACCGATTTGACCATGCCCGGAATGGATGGCGCCAAGCTTGGGGCCCAATTGCTGCGGCTGCAACCCGACCTCCCCATCATCATCACGACCGGCTATAGCGGAGTGCTGACCGCCGAGAAAGTCCGCGAACTCGGCTTCCAAGAAATATTAAGCAAGCCCAGCACCGCCCGCACCTTGGGAGAAACCGTGCATCGCGTGCTGCAACGAACGGCTTCAACCAAAACATGAACCGGATGATTCGGTTCCGCAATCCGCCCTTCCTTTAAGGCAAAACGTTTTCATAAGGCTGTTCACGATGATGAGAACATCCAAGTTGAGCCACAAACTCGCCGCTCCGGTGCGTCGGCGCGCATCGTTGGACGGGGATTTAAATTTCAATATTCTCCGCTTGCATTTATCCAAAGAGATATTGCGCAAGCGCCGATTTATGCCGATTTACTTTTTTGGTTCGGTTTAGGGCCTAAGGTGAGACTGCCAGCAAAGCTAAGCTTACCTGTCCCCTGATTGCCATTCGGATGGCCGTCCCTCGCGTTTATTCACTGCTTTGCGAAGCCGCGCCGCATTGGCGGCTCATTACAATCGACGAGTTCAACAACACATCAAATTAAGGATACAAAACGAACCTCCTCCTCCCCAATTCCAAGTATCCTACGGGGTGGAAAATCCACGCCAGTTGCTTCGGTCAAAACTGCTTTGCCCGGTCCAGCAACGCCGCAAGGAACCGTCCCACTGGAAGCGCTGATCGCTCAAAAGGTCTGCGAAATTTGGCTCTCTCAGGGACAGGAATCCGGATGCGATCAGAAACACTGCTTTGGAGCCAAACTGCAATTGGAGCGTCATAAGGAAACGAGAAGCCGGCATTCGCTGACTATCTGCGAATTTTTGTTCTCTTATTTGATATGGGGCGTATACCCCATAGCGGAACGACTGCATCTGCATTTAATCTATCGCATGAGAATGGATTGCTGGACATGATTTGGAAATTTGATTCGGGTGGCTGGTCACTTTTTCCGGAGGGATCTTCACCCTCACCTCCTTGGCGGTCGCCGCCCGAATCCGTTGGCAGGGTCGGGCCGAAGTGCGGCCGGCGCAACGCATGGTGCTTCACCCTCTGACATGCAAACAAAATTGCTCATCGTGGATGATCACCCCATGTTATTGAATGGTATGCGTCAAGCGCTTTCAGAACATTCCAATCTTACCTTGGTCGGCGCGGCGGCGACGGGCGCGGAAGCCCTGAAGCTGGCGAGGGATTTGACGCCTGATTTGGTGATCATGGACATTCATCTGCCAGACATGAATGGCATTGAGGCCACTCGGCAAATTCTCAAAGTTCAACCTTCAGTCAAGGTTCTCATTTTTAACAAAGATGCGAACCGCACATTGGTGCAGGAGGCTCTGCAGGCAGGAGCCAGCGGCTACGTTTTGAAGAAGGGCAAAGTGTCGGAGCTTATTCACGCAATTGAAGAGGTAATGGGGGGCAAACTCTATTTCAGCGCTGAAGTCAGTATCGGAATCACGGAAGACTACCAAAGAACCCTGATTGGGAAGTCCGAGCCGTCCAAACCTGTTTTGTCGGAGCGGGAAAAGCAGTTGCTCCGGCTTATTGCCTTGGGGCAGCGGAACAAAGAAATCGCGGCGAAGCTCAAGTTGAGCCCAAACTCGATTGAGACTTATCGCGCACGCCTGATGAAAAAGGTTGGTTATCGCAACACGGCAGAATTGGTTCGATATGCCATTCGCGAGGGAATTGCACCGCTTTAGCATTACCTCCCCTGTCTTCCCGGCGGCAGTGTGCTGGTTTCCATACACCAAAGATGTGGTTTTCTGTTCCTCAGGAGCTGTCCACAACCTCCGATGACTACACCAGTAGTAGCGAACTCTACAGCCGACTCGTGAAGCTGCGTGATTACGCCAATACCTGAATCACGCACGCCATTGTGGTATGCGGGGACCGAAGCACAATAACAATCAACTGAAACTGAAATCAATTATGATTCCGACCGCAAATCCTGAACTCAGCCGCCGTAATGGTGATCATTCTCTTGCTGCTCCGCGCAAAAACACACCCGTTGTAGTTGCCGCGTCCACCAAAGCCGAAACGGCCGATGTGTCGGAAGACCGGCTGGCAGCGCGCAAAATGGCCGAGCAAAAGTCAAAAGCGCGCACCCTGGCCCGCGCCCAGGCGGTAGCCGAAAAACTTTCGTCCGCAACGGAGGAAGTATCGTCGGCGATCCAACAGGCGAGTGGCGCGATCCATGAATTGGAAAAGACGATGCAGCAGATTGCGACCGGTTCGCAGGAGGCTTCGGCGGCAGCGGAGGAATCCCGAACTGCGATCAACCAAATCGAGAAGACTTCTGATGAGGCAAACAAGACGGCGAGTATTTCCAAGGACAAGGTGAATACCTTGCAGCAGTTGGCGCGGTCCACCACGGCTGACATCGAAGCCCTGATCACCGGCGTAGGCGGCGCGGCGAAGGCCAATATCGAATCGGCCAAAATGATTGGCGAACTGGAACGGCTCTCCGACGAGATCGGCAAGATCGTTCATGCCGTGGCCCGCATTGCGGACCAGACAAATTTATTGGCACTGAATGCGGCCATCGAAGCGGCACGGGCTGGCGAACACGGCAAAGGCTTTGCCGTTGTTGCCGATGAAGTGCGGAATCTCGCGGAGATCAGCGAGAAAAGTGCGCGTGGCATTCAGGAGGTCGTGAGCGAAATCCAAAACCAGGTGAAGATTGTCGCTGCGGACACGGAAGCGGCCGGGAAAAAGGGTATGGACGAAGTCGAAAAGGCCAAGACCATCACGAAGGATCTTTTACAGATTGCCCAAGACATGGTGGTCATCCAGCAAGGCTGTGAAGTGATTTCCGTCAATGCTACACAGGCGCTTACCGGTTCCCGCGAGTTCCTGAAGGGTGCGGAGCAAATCGCTTCGGCATCGGAAGAAGCCTCGTCCGGTTGCGAAGAGGCGCTTAAGTCGGTGCAGGAGCAATCCAAGGCTTTCAATGAAATGAGCGATGCCGCCCGCTCCATGGCCGAACTGGCCGAAGGACTCAAGACGTCCACGAGCGCACAAAAGTCCGCCGAAGAACTGGCTGCGTCGGCGGAGCAATTGTCGGCCAACGCTGAAGAAATCAAGGCCTCCGGATCGCAAATCGCGTCCGCGATTGATCAGATTCAAAAGGCTGCCGGCATCCAGGGCAAGGCGGCTGAACAGGCCACCGATCTTGGTGCCCAATTGTTACAAGCTTCCAAAGCAATGAACGAGCGCGCCACAGTCAGCTCGGAAAAAATGAATTCAATCAAGACCCTCGTCGCGCAGAATAAAACGAACGTGGATGTGCTCATCGTCAACATCGGCAAAGCCGCCGAGGAGTCACTGGCATCTGCCAAAAACGTCAAGCAGTTGGAAGAACGCACCCGGAAAATTGACAAGATTGTGGATGCGATCGTCATGGTCACCGTGCAGACCAACATGCTGGCAGTCAACGGCAACGTTGAAGCCGCGCGGGCTGGCGAATTCGGACGCGGCTTTTCGGTCGTGGCCGGCGACATTCGTTCGCTCTCGAATGAGAGCAGCGAGAACGCGGATCGCATCAAGGATCTCGTGCGCCAGGTGCAGGCGCAAATCGCGCGCGTCGCGACCGATATTGAACTGGCCGGCAAGACGGCCGCCGCTGAAGTGGAGCGTGCCAGGATTTCCACCACGAATTTGGATACAATCGCCAAGGACGCGGATATCGTGCTCGCGAACATTCAGCAAATCGGCAACGGTGCCAATGAATCCATGAAGGCGTTGGACCAGGCCGGAAAGGCGACGCAACAGATCAGCGCCGCCGCGCAGCAGATGGGCCGCTCGACCGAAGAAGGTGCCAGCGCTGCCGAGGAAGCTAGCAAAGCTGCGCAACAGATCGCCCAGGCCATTGAAGAGATCGCCTCACAGGCAGACGAACTCCAGCATGGTTAACCCAATGCTTCGCGCACGCGGAAGCAGATCGGGCATCCGATCTCCGTTTAGGTGCGCAAGGCGAATACTCCTAACTGAGGAATAACTATGAGCGAAAAAACAATTACTGCATCCGCCGGGAAAGACGAGAGCCAGTTGGTCACGTTTTATCTGGGCGAAGAAGAATTTGGCTTCGACATCATGTCGGTGCAGGAAATCATCCGGCAACCGAAACTGTCGCGGATACCCATGGCTCCGGCATATGTCGAGGGCGTGGCCAATCTGCGGGGCATGATCCTGCCGATCATTGATACCCGCACGCGCTTCGGCATGGCCCGCGCGGAGGATACCGACCGCACCCGCGTGCTGGTCGTGGACGTGGACGGTAATAAGACCGGTTTGCGTGTAGACCGTGTGCGCCAGGTGACGCGCGTGTTGCAACAGCAAATGGAATCGCCACCGCCTGTGATCCGCGAGGGGATGAACTCCGACTATCTTACGAGTGTCGTCAAACTTGACGAAGGCAAGCGGATCATCATGGCACTGAATCCCAAGGCCATCTGCAAAGTGTCTTCGGACGATTTGCAGAAACAGGCAGCGACACAAATTGATACGGCAACGACGGCCGACCAAGCCAAGAGCACCACCGAAGACCAGTCGGTCACCCAGTTGGTGACTTTCAAACTGGGTTTGGAGGAATTCGCCTTTCAGATGGAGCGCGTGCGGGAAATCCTGCGCGTCGAGCGTCCCAGCGAAGTGCCAGGCACGCCGAAGCATGTGCTGGGCGTCTTGACAGTTCGAGGAAATATTCTGCCGGTGATCGACCTGCGCGTCATGCTGGGTTTGAACAGCTTGGAAACTGAAGTGGTCGCTGAGGCGACCGATTTGGGCGCACGCTTCAAAGCTTGGCTGACAACCGCCGCCGAGACCGTGCGTTCTGGCAAGGGAAAGCTAGATGCGTCCGGTGCCGAAACGGTGCGCAAGTGGATGGCCGACTGCACTACCTCAAGCCAGGCTTTGATGGAAATCTTGAGCAAGATGCGCACGGCCAACGACCGACTGTTGCGCGGCGTCACGCAGACCCAGAGCCTTTTCGCTGCCGAACCGACAAAAGCGTCAGAATATTTCAAACAGGAGGCGGAAGCTTCTGGCCAACTGGTCATTCAACTGCTCGAGTCATTCCAAAACAGTGTGAAGGAAAACATCCGCGAGGATCAGCGATTGATCGTGGTGCAGACCAACGGCTCACTGCTGGCCCTGCTGGTGGACAAAGTGCGCGAGGTGTTGAACATGCCGAAACGCCAGATTGATGCACCGCCGCAGAACTTGTCGGAAAACAGAAACGTCGAACTCAGCGGCATCGCCAAGCTGGAAAATGGCAAGCGCTTAATCCTGTTGCTGGATGCCGACCACCTGATCAAAGACCAAGAACTTCAGAAACTCGGCGCGGTTGCCAGTGAATCGTCGGCGAATGAAGCTCAAAAGCATCAAGTCGGTGGCGCGAGTGCGGCGCTCGGCGAACAGCAATTTGTGACGTTCCGCCTCGGCGACGGCGAATATGGAATTCCCATCGCGAAGATTCAGGAAATTGACCGGTCCTCGAAAATGACCCGCGTGCCACGCACGGCGGACTATGTGGATGGCATCACCAATCTGCGGGGCGAAGTCGTCCCGGTGATCAACGCCCGGAAACGTTTCAATCTGCCACTGAAAGAGGCGGACGAACGCACGCGCGTCATCATTATGGAACTGGCCGGCGTGAAAACCGGCTTGCTCGTGGATTCCGTGCGTGAGGTATTGAACCTCGCCACCAAAGACATCGCCCCGCCGCCCGCATCGCTCTCCACTACCATTGATCGCCAGTATATTTCCGGCATCGGCAAGGTGGATGGCGACAAACGGATGATCGTCCTGCTCGACGTGGAGAAAATTCTCCAGCGTTAAGGAAAAGGCTTTCAAGATTCAGCCGGTTCGGAAGGTCGTCAGCGACCTTCCGAACCTGACGTAGTTCTTTATTTAATTCTATGAAACGGATTCGTGTATTGGTAGCCGATGATTCCGCGTTGATGCGGCGGACGCTGCGCCATGTCATCGAGTCCGATGCTGAATTGGAACTGGTTGGCACCGCGCGCGACGGCGAAGATGTCCTCCAAAAAGCCCGCGAACTTAAACCCGATGTCATCAGCATGGATATCAACATGCCCAAAGTGGACGGCATCACGGCGCTCCAGATCATTGTCAACGAGAACATCTGTCCGGTGGTGATGTTGTCCTCCCTCACCCACAAGGGCGCGACCACCACTTTCGAGTGTCTGGAGTTGGGTGCGTTCGATTTTGTCGGCAAGCCCGATGGCACCGTCAGTTCGGATCTCGGCAGCGTGGCGCGCGAATTGATCCTCAAACTCAAGGCCGCCGCAGGCGTGGGGACGCTTCAACGAACTGGCCGGCAGCGCCGCGAGCGACGTGAAGAAATTGTTCGCACCAAACCCGCGCTCCTCGGAACGGATTTTGACCGGCTCAAGCAGGGGGCCAAATTCAAGGCCATTGCCATTGGCATTTCGACCGGAGGCCCGGCCACCATCATGGAAGTTCTACCGCAGATTCCGCGCGACATCAATGGCGCGGTGTTTCTGGTTCAGCACATGCCGGTGTCCTTCACCAACTCATTTGCGCGGCGGCTTAACGACGCCTGCGACTTGAAAGTGGTCGAGGTCGAGTTGGGGATGGAGGTTCAACCTGGATATTGTTACGTGGCGCGCGGCGACGCGCATCTCACGCTTTATCGCAAGCTTACCGGACAGGTTTTCGTGCGGATGCCAACCACACCGCAGACGCTATTTGTTCCCTCCGTCAATGTGATGATGGAATCGGTCCTGGCGATCTACGGCCGCGATACCATCGGCGTGGTAATGACCGGCATCGGTGATGATGGGGCTGATCAGATGGTGCGGGTCAAACAAGCCGGCGGTTACACCATTGCCGAAAGCGAAGAAAGCTGTGTGGTCTATGGGATGCCGCGCGAAGTGATCGAGCGCGGCGCCGCCTGTGAAGTGAAGCCCAGTTGGGAGATCGCCCGGGCCATTATGAAGCGGATGTGATTCGCGAAACGCACCCATTATGAATATTCAAACCCTGATTGCCGGCCTGACCTTGGAAGATGAAACCGATCGCATCTATGCGGCCGAGGACTTGGGCCATACCGGCATGGCAGAAGCTGTCGCCCCATTAATGGAACGGTTGGCCATCGAGCCTTCGCGCAAAGTGCGCGAAACGATCTTTAGTGCTTTGGAAAGGCTTGATCGCCCGGAGGTCCGCATCCACATGGCGATGCTGCTCGACAGCGATGATGCGTTCCTGCGCAACCAGGCGGTGGCCCTGCTTCAGCGGGCTGGCGCAGCAGCAGCTCCGGTTTTGTTGGCGAGAATGAGTGATGCCGACCCGGACGTGCGGAAGTTCGTGCTCGATACAGCGGCGGGCATTTCGTCGCCCGACGTCGAGCCGATCTACGATGCGGCGATGCGCGACACGGATGTCAATGTCCTGATTGCCGTGCTGGAATATTTAAGCCAGCAGCGGAAGACCCGGTTCAAGGCTGCCGTCGAAGGAATTTTTCTCAATGCCAAGGAACCGATGTTGGTATGTGCGGCGTTTGCCGCTCTTTTGCAAATTGGTGATACCACCTCTTGGCAAACCATCCGCCAGCGCTATCCCACAGCGGCGAATGTGCCGGGTTGGGAATTGGGCTGGTGGATTCGCGCGCTCGGAGAGTTTGGCCTGGCTGGCGAAATAGAAGTATTTCAGGAGATTTTACAGGAGCATGATGGCAAGGTCGCCAGCGATACCATTGATGCGCTGGAGCGCTTTCAAATCCGGCATGGTCGCGTTGAAATCAGCGAGGTCTTCTGGACGTTGCTGCAAGAATTGCTCCAGACCACCATGCCACCTGAAGACAAACTCCAATTACTTCGAGTAATTGGTGGATTTGGCGCGCCGGCTGCCATTGGTGAATACTTGGCCTCGTTGCTCGGTCAAGGCGATCGGTTGACGAAGTTGGGAGCGATCGAAGGCATCAAACGACTGGAACGGCCAGATATAATGGCTCGACTACGGGATCGCCGCAGTGTTGAGACGGATCCAGAGGTCCTTGAGGCCCTTGGGGAGTGCGAGGGGACACCAAGATGACGCTCGCGCTAAAAGATTTTGCCACGATCCGGGATGAAGTTTACCGGAAACTGGGCCTCTATTTCGAGGACTCAAAAGTCTATTTCATCCAGAAGCGCATTGAAAAGCGGATGGAGACATTGGCGGTGGGATCCTTCGCGGATTATGGTTTTCTGCTTCGCTTCGGCGACAAGGATGGCAAGGAAATGCAGGCGCTCGCCAACCTGATCACAACGAACGAGACATATATGTTTCGCGAGTTTGAACAGCTTCAGGCCTTCGCCGATCACTGCCTGCCGATGGTCTTGAAACCGCTTGAAGCAGCCAACGACCGGAAACTGCGGATTTGGTCGGCGGGTTGTTCCTCGGGAGAGGAACCCTATACGCTGGCGATCATCCTCAAGGAAGTCATGCACGATTTCCGTTCCTGGGATATCAAGATCAAGGCCACGGACATTGATCAGGTCCGTTTGGAAATGGCCCGCCGCGCGGTTTACGAGGAACGCTCGGTCCATGAGATTCCGCCCGAATACTTTGACCGCCACATCACGCGCCTACCGGCTGGTCATTTCATTGTCAAGCCGGAGACCGCAAAACTCGTGGAACTGGAGCATCTGAACCTGAATGACCGTTTGGCCATGCGCAACATGCGGCAATTCGATTTCATTTTTTGCCGCAATGTATTGATCTATTTCGATGACGCCTCGCGCAAGGCGGTGGTGGATCACTTTTACAACGCGCTCAAGCCGGGAGGCTTTATTTTTCTCGGCCACTCGGAATCCATCGGTCGCATCAGCACCTCTTTCAAGTTGCTGCGCGTTGGCCAACATCTCGTTTATCGCAAAGAATAATATGACCAAAGTCCTGATCATTGACGATTCATCGCTGACCCGCGAATTCCACTCGCATATCGTGA
>Ga0265324_10002204_pt1 | contig 10185 bp, 7 predicted proteins | sample 41419metaG_FD_198634 | JGI IMG/M metagenome (GOLD analysis project Ga0265324, IMG submission 198634) | Rhizosphere microbial communities from Carex aquatilis grown in University of Washington, Seatle, WA, United States - 4-14-19 metaG | ecosystem: Host-associated > Plants > Roots > Rhizosphere >... | reverse complement strand
ATTCACGATGACGCGGATGTCGGGATTCGCGCGCAGGCCGGTTTCATAGGTGCGCAAGTCACCGGCTTTTTCCAATGCTTCCGCCGCCGGCACGCCGAGGCCGCGCGTGGCATAATACGGCACCACAAATTTGTCGAAGTAGTCCTGGTAGGAAAACTGGAGGATTTCCTGATACGCCGGGTTGCGCCGGAAATTGTGGAGCGCGTGGTGCAGGACGCCCTGATTATTCCGCTGCTGGCTGCTGTAAATGATGTCGCGCAGTTCAAAACGAAACGTCATACCGATGAGAAATTTGGATTCGATGGCGTCAAAGGGCAGCGAGGTCTGCGGCGTGAGCTTGTTGCGGCTTAAGGCGGCCACCTTGAGAAAAGTATTTTCCAAGTCGGCGGCCCGTTCGGCGACCGGCCAGTCCAGCGGCGCGCGGTAAAATTCGTCCAGTTTGGCGATGCCGTGGAGCATCCGCACCGGCGTATTGATGGCGACGTAGCGGTCAAATTTCAGCAGCGGCATTTGATTGGTCACATCCACGTTCGCTGCCGACCGATTGGTCGGGCCGGTGGCGGCGAGGAACAAAGTGTCGAGCGCGCCCATGGAATACCCCATCAACGCCTTATTGCCCAAGCGATGCGGATAGGCTTGGTTCAGGCGGTGATCAATCGCGGTGAGCGCGACGTGCAGGTCGTGGCCGTCCACCGGCAGATACGCGGGCAGCGCGACGGTGGAGGCGTGCTCCATGAACTCGGTATTGAACGGGCTGCTGACCAGCACGGCGGAGAAACCATTTTTGAAAACCAGTTCCGCCAACGCCAATGAAGGTTGCGACAGCCGGTGACCGCCCAGACCGGGAATGATATACACCACATTCGCCGAACCGGGCTGCAACCAGCAGGTGAATTTCAATTCCTTGCCCGTCGCCGGAATTTTCACGGACCGCGTCTGGCCGTGGCTGGGAAATTCCGAATCTTTGTAGGTGAAGAAAACGGATTCGAGCGTTTCCAGCGAGGCTTCGTCCGGCTGGCCTTTCACCTGAAAATCGGCCACTTGGTTTTCGCGCGCAAACGTCCAGGCATATTGAATCTCGGAATACGGATCCGTCTCGGCCTGGCTGAAGCGCACATATTCATTCACGCTGTCAGACAAATCGTTATACATCACCGCGTAGGTGAAATACGAATAAGGCCCGAGATACGTCAGCGGATTGTCCGCGACGAAACTATAGGGCGCGATGTAGAGCAACGGATTGGCGGCGGTGTCGGCGGCGAGGCCGACGGTGTCGCGCTCATTGGTCGGCCCGAAAAACGGCAGCATGATGAAGAACTGCGGCCGCCAGCCCCACTGGCCAAACGTCTGGCCAAAATCCGCGTCGGATTTCGGGATGTGCCATTTCGTGCCCACGTCCACCAACCCGACAATCCCGACGGTGGTGTTCACCGCGAACCGGTAGGATTCATCGCGCGCCCCGAGCCATTTTCCCTGAAGCAGGTTGTTGATCACGCGTCCGGGATACATGAGGTTCCGCCCAAAATTTCCGATGTCGGTGCGGACTGGTTTCACGATGACGAACCGATAGACGCGGCTCGTCGGCTTGACGACGCCGTTCATCACCGACTTATTGAACCCCCACATCACGCGGTTGAATGGCTCGATGGGATCGGGAATGGATTTCGGGAGAACCACCGCCTCCTCCTGAGCGCCGGCGGATAAAGCGAGTCCCAATGCGAGCAGCGCTAGTGCCGAACGACGGATGATCTGCGTTTGAATTTTCAAACCGTCCGCCTTTCTGGACTTGAGGCAATCAACTTGTGCGCCAGGAAACTCAACCACAGCGGCGCGGCCGGTTTGGACGGACGTGACCGGATCACAACGACTTCGCCAGCTTTAGCTTCCGGCCAATGGATTGGGATTTTGATTCTCATCACTTCAGTTGAGCATGAGAACCGGGCGGCAGCCATGGGGTGTTCACCCCACGAAGGCGGTGGGATACAGCACGCGATGCACGGTTTCGCCCAGCGTCCGGGCGGTGCTGGGTTTGCTCAATAATGCGCGGAAGCGCAGCGCCCGCACCTTCTCGGCGGTCATGGAGCCGCTGAAGCCGGTCGTCAGGATGATGGGCAGGTGCGGCTGGATTTGCAGCAACTGCTCGCCGAGCTTGAAGCCGTCCATGACGGGCATGGCCAGATCGGTGATGACCAGATCAAACGGTTCCGCTTGGGCGCGGACGAGGACGATCGCATCCAGCACGCTGGTGGTCGCGGTCACCCGGTAACCCAGCCGTTCAAGGATTTCTTTGCCCAGGCTGGCCAGCACCTCCTCATCGTCCACGAACAAGATGCGTTCGCCCTGGCCGCGGGGAATGGGCGCGGCTTCGGTTTTCGGCGTGACCGCCGCGGTTTCAAGCACCGGAAAATATAAATGAAATGTGGTGCCTTCGCCCGGCTGGCTGTAAACGGAAATGCAGCCGTCGTGGGTTTTCATGATGCCATGCACCACGGCCAGGCCCAGGCCGGTGCCTTCGCCCACGCCTTTGGTGGTGTAGAACGGCTCGAAAACATGCTCCACCGTGGCGCGATCCATGCCGCAGCCCGTGTCGCTGACGGACAGCCGCACATAGCGCCCCGGATGCAGGTCCGGGTGGGTGCGGACGAAATCCGCATCCACTTCCCAAACGCCCATTTCCACTTTCAAGGTGCCCGGCTGTTCGCGCATGGCGTGCCAGGCGTTGGTGCCGAGATTCATGATCACCTGATGGATTGCCGTGGCGTTGGCCAGCACGGCGGGAGTTTCCGCCAGCTCGGTTTGAAACCGGATGGTGGCCGGCACGCTGGCGCGCAAAAGTTTAAGCGCTTCCAACACCACCGGGTTCAGCTCTACCGGCTCGCGCTCCGGTTTGTTTTGGCGGCTGAAGGTCAGGATTTGACTGACCAGATCAATCGCCCGGTCGGAGGCTTTCGAAATGTGCTCCAGATTGGCCAAGATGGCCGGATGATCGGCCGCCGCGATTTTGGCCAGATACATATAACCAATGATGCAGGCAAGGATGTTGTTGAAATCGTGGGCGATGCCGCCGGCGAGCTGGCCGATGGATTCCATCTTTTGCGCCTGACGCAAGCGGGCCTCGAATTGCATTTGGAGCGTCACATCGCGCTTGACGCCCACATAGTTGACGATGGTGCCGGCGGCGTCCCGCACCGGCGAGATGGTGGCATCCTCCTCGTAAAGCGCGCCATCCTTGCGTTTATTGATGAAATGGCCGCTCCAAGTTTCCCCCCGCTCAAGGGCCGCCCACATCCGCTGGTAAAATTCCGCATCGTGCTTGCCGCTCTTGAGAATGCGGCAGTTCTGGCCAATCGCCTCCGCGACGGTATAGCCGGTGCTCTTCTCAAATGCCGGATTGGCATAGAGGATCGTGCCCGGGAGGTCGGTGATCACGATGGCATCCACCGACTGTTCCACGGCCGTCGCCAGCCGCGCATGGGATTCCTCCGCCCGCTTGCGCTGGGTGATGTCGCGCGAAATGCCCATGATGCCGATGATCTTCCCATGGTCATCCAGCCACGGCAGTTTCGTGCTGGACACCCAGGTAACCCGCCCGTCATTCCATACTTCCCGCTCTTCCAGGTCTATCATCGGCTGACCGGTGCGGATGATATTCTGCTCGTCCTCGAAGGCGGGCCGGGCGTGCGCGTCCGAAAAAAAGTCAAAATCCTTCTTGCCCACCAGCGCCTCCGGAGATTCGACGCCAAATTGAATGGCCATCGCCTTGCTGGCTTTGACAAAGCGGGATTGGATATCTTTGAAATAAATTTTGTCGGGCGAATTATCCAGCAGCGCCCGCCACAAATCCCGTTCCCGGTTCAGTTCAGCTTCCACCAGCTTGCGCGCCGTGATGTCCCGCATCACTTTCGAAACGCCGATGGCCTTGCCGCTGGCATCATTGATTGATGAGGCCGTGACCGAGACATCAATCAGCCGGCCGGCCTTGGTTTGGCGCCGGGTCTCGAAGTGCTGCACGCTTTCGCCCCGATTGAGCTTCGCCAGAATGTGATTCTCCTCCCCCTGCCGGTCGGCGGGAATCAGCCGCAGGATGGAAGACCCGATCATTTCGCCGGCCGTGTAGCCGTAAATCTTTTCCGCGCCTTTGTTCCAACTGGTGATGATCGCGTTCAGGTCTTTGCTGAGGATGGCGTCATCCGAAAATTCGACGATCGCCGCCAGCCGGTTTGAAGCTATTTCCGCCAGCTTGCGTTTGGTGATGTCGCGGATGTTGCACTGAATCACTTTTTTGTCACCGGCCTGATAGACGTTGCTGACAAACTCCACGGCGATCTTGCGACCATCCCGGGTTTCCAGCGGCAGGTCTTCATAGCGGACATAGCCGTCCTTTTGCAGCCGCTCCAGCATGGCTTGGTTGGAAACCACGTCCTTGAACGGACTTAATTCCCCGACGGTTTTGCCGACCATTTCGTCATGGGAAAAGCCGAGCAGTTTGACTAGGAAAGGATTCACATCCGTGATGCGCCCCGTATCCACGTCCAGAATTAGAATGCCGTCCTGCGCCGCTTCAAACAACCTCCGATAACTTAATTCGGAAACGCGCAGCGCGTGTTCCGTGCGCGTCTCGTGGCCATTCCGGTTTTCGCTTTGATGATCATTGCCCATGATTTTATTCCTTCCCAGCTAGGTTATCTCCCGTGCCAGCCTTGTCCCCACCGGGCCAACGCCGCGGAAATATTTGGGAATGATACGCAGAAATCCTCCGAGGCTGTCCATGGGGTGTTCACCCCATGGACATTTTCGCGGGATTCAGAACGGTGCCGGCGACGTTCAAAATCACCACCAAGGTTTTTTCCAGTGGCGGCAGGGAACAGCCTAGTCGCGGCGGCACTGGGCGGGAAGTAACCATGGGCATGACCATTCCCCACAGACAAAAAATCAGGCGCACCCGAAAAATTTCCAGGCGGAGCGGTCTTCTGCTTTGCTCGCTGCTCCTGAACACCAGTCCGGCTTTCAGCTCAACCGTTCCCGCCGGAGCAACCATCCCCCTGGCTTGGAACCGCAGCCCCGACACAAATGTGGCCGGCTACAATGTCTATTTTGGGACGGCCAGCCGCACCTACACCAACCACATCCACCTTGGCAACGTCACGAATGCCACCATTTCCGGACTGGCCGCCGGGGCAACCTATTATTTGGCCGCCACCTGTTACGATGCCAGCGGCAGCGAAAGCGACTACTCGAATGAAGCCAGCAGCACAGTGCCGCCAGCCGTTCCCGACCTGCAATTCCACCGCACATCCGCCGGACAATTTATTTTGACGGTGAACGGCCCGACCGGCCAAACCAACCAGATTCTCGCGACGCAAAATCTCAAGACTTGGACAGTCATCGGCACGGTGACGCTGGGAATCGGCGGCTCGTTGAATTTTACCGACCAGAACACAGCGGCATTTCCCCAGCGTTTTTATCGCACCCAGCAAGTTCCGTGAAATCCTTAACCCATAAATAACCATCAAACTCAAAATCCAGTTCCGCCGGGAAATCCGCTTTGTCCCGCCCTGCCGGCCCATGATTCGAACTGGGACAAAATGTTGCACGGCACCCAATATTCCATGCACGCTTTGGCGCTGGCAGAACTGCCGAAGCCCCGAAAAATCATTCTGATTAGCCAGCGGCCAGGTTTTCCTCGGGGATCAAGCCCACGCGCAGGGCGAAGCGCACCAGTCCCGGAATGTCGTGCAGGTTCAGGCCGGCCATCAGTTTCATGCGATGGTATTCCACGGTCTTCGGGCTGACCTTCAGGATGTCGCCGATGCTCTTGGTGTTCCGGCCTTCGGCGATGAGCTGGAGCACCTCGCGCTGCCGGCCCGTCAACAGCTCCAACGCACTTTTCCGGCCGGCAATGCCGTGCAGGGGAAACTTCTTGTGCAGCTTGATTTCCCGGCTCAAATAGATTTCCCCGCGCAGGACTTGGTGCAAGGCGGTTTCCAGTTCGATTGTCGCCGCTTTTTTGAGCAGGTAGCCAGCCGCGCCGGCCTTCAGCGCGCGCAGGACATATTCCTCGTTGCTGTGCATGGAAAGCATGAGGATGCGCACGTCCGGATAATCCCGGGCCAGGCGCTCGGCGGCCTCCAGCCCGTTGAGTCCGGGCATGGCGATGTCCATCAAGACCACATCCGGTCGCCGGGTCTTGACCAAGTTCAAAACTTCGCGACCGTCGCCGGCCTCGCCGATGACTTTCACCTCCGGAATTTTTTCCAGCAACGCGCGGATGCCCGCGCGCACCAGCGTGTGGTCGTCCGCGAGGATGACGTGAATGGTTTTGAGGGGCGGTTTCACGACGCTGGTGATTCGGTCGCCGGCGGCTGCCATTTCAACGGAAACCAGGCATGAACTTCCGTACCTTGCTTGGGCGTGGAAGTGAATTCCAGTCCGCCGCCGGCCAGTGCCGCCCGCTCTTCCATGCTCAACAACCCCAAGCTCGCACCGCGCACGGCCTGTTCCCGCACGGTCGCCACCTCAAATCCGACGCCGTCGTCGCGCACGCGCAGGTGAAGCTGCCCGGCTTCCTGACGCAATTCCACACTGACCGTTTTTGCCTGCGCATGACGGACCACGTTGGTCAAGGCACCCTGCGCCACGCGGAAACATTCGGTCTCAATCACCGGATCCAGGCGCTGCGCCAACGGGTCGGCGTGAAACCGGGCTTTTAGCCCGATGAGCGCCACCTGCCGTTCGGTGAACCAGCGCAAGGCCGGTTCCAAGCCCAGATCGTCGAGAATGGACGGGCGCAGATTCAACGAAATGTCATGCACCTGTTCCAACACCTGCTCGATCACCTCCAGGCTCGCCCGCAGGCGCGGCCCCGTCTTCTGGGTGCCGGGCGCCAGCAAGAGCGCCTGCAAGTTGATCTGGGCGACCGTGAGCGCCTGACCGATTTCATCGTGGAGTTCGCGGGCGAGGTGACGGCGCTCGGTTTCCTGCGCCGCCACCAGCCGGCGGGAAAGCACCTGCAGTTTGCGGCTGTAATCCTCGCGTGTTCGCTCGGCGAGCTGACGTTCCATCCGCTCGTTGACCTCCTGCAAGGCGCGCTTGACCGCCGGCACCAGCCGGGCGAGCCGATGCTTGAGCACATAGTCCGTTGCCCCCCGCTGGAGCGACTCAATGGCCCGCTCCTCCCCCAGCGTCCCGGACACAAAAATCAATGGGATGGCCGGCCAGCGGTCATGGGCAATGTCCAACGCGGACAGCCCATCAAACGCCGGCAGCGAGAAATCCGAAAGGATCAGCCCAATGCCGCCGCGCTCCAGCGCCGCCACAAAATCAGCGCGGCCATGCACGCAGGTGATCGTGCAAACAATGCCCCCGGCCGCCAGTTCGGATTGAACCAGCGCGGCATCGTGGGGATCATCCTCCAGATGCAGGATATGGAGCGGGGGTTCCATTTTTATCTTCATCCTTTTCTGGCAAGGTCTCCGGGTGGGACGCTTCGCTTCCGGTGTTCGGCGGCGGCTCATTGACCGCCGCCCAAAAAATGCCGAGCTGCTTGACCGCCTCCACGAACTCGCCAAAATCCACGGGCTTCACCACATACGCGTTGACGCCATGCTGGTAGCACTGGATCAGGTCCGAGGTTTCCCGCGAGGATGAAAGCACGACCACGGGGATCAACTTCAACTGTTCGTCGGCCTTGATGGTCTTCAACACCTCCAGCCCGCTGACCTTGGGCATCTTAAGATCCAGCAGCACCAGGATGGGATTGCCGCCGGTGCGATCTTTGAACTCGCCCCGGCGGTAAAGATAATCCAGCGCCGCGGCACCGTTGTCGGCGACCTCAATCTTGTGGGCCAGCTGGTGTTCCCCCAGCGCGGCCAAAGTCAGTTCCACATCCCGCGGGTCATCTTCGACCAGCAGGATTTTTTTAAAGTTGATTGGGTTTGTGTCCATGGTGCCCCGGTTTTAGTTGGGGATTGAAAAAAAGAAAGTTGCGCCGTTGTCCACTTCGCCTTCCGCCCAAACCCGGCCGCCGTGCCGCTGAATGATGCGCTGGACGTTCGCCAGGCCGATGCCCGTGCCCTCGAACTCGCTCTGGCTGTGCAGGCGTTGAAACACGCCAAACAGTTTGTTCGAATATTTCGGGTCAAAACCGGCGCCGTTGTCGCGAATAAAGATCACCGTCTCGTCGGCCCCACCGGGGAGGCAACCGATTTCAATTTTGGCCTCGGCGCGGGCACCGGTAAATTTGATCGCGTTGGAAATCAGATTGACCAGCACCAGGAGCAGCAGGGCGCGGTCGCCCCGCACGGGCGGCAACGGCTGGATCAGCCACGCAATCTTCCGCATTTTTATCTCCGGCTGAAAATCGCCCATGGCCTCTTGAACCAGCTCATTGAGATTGATCTCCGCTTTTTGAATTTCGGAACGGCCGACCCGCGAGAAAGCCAGCAGGGCATCAATCAAATTCCCCATCCGTTTGGCCGACTGGGAAATCGTGGCCAGATGCCGGAGGCTGGCTGCGGATAGGGAGGCGCCGGCTTCCTTGGTCAACAGCTCCACGAAGCCCAGCACATGGCGCAGCGGCGCGCGCAAATCGTGGGAGACGGTATAACTGAACGCCTCCAGTTCGGCATTGGCGACCGACAACTGCGCCGTGCGTTCGGCGACGCGCTCCTCCAGCGCCGTGTTGAGCCGGAGGATTTCAGCCTCGACACTCTTGCGCTTCGTGATGTCGCGGATGTTGCATTGGATCACATTGTGGTCGCCGGCGGCATAGACGTTGCTGACAAATTCCACGGCGATACGGCGGCCATCGCGTGTTTCCAGCGGCAGGTCTTCGTAGCGGACATACCCGTCCTGCTGCAATCGCTCCAGCATGACCTGGTTCTCCTCAATGTCCTTGAACGGACTTAGCTCACCGACGGTTTTGCCGACCATTTCGTCATAGGAAAAACCCAGCAGCTTGGTCAGAAAAGGATTCACATCAGTGATCCGCCCCGAGTCCACGTCCAGAATCAGGATGCCGTCCTTGGCCGCTTCAAACAGCCGCCGGTAACTTAATTCCGAAGCACGGAGCGCCTGCTCGATTCCCGTTTCGTAGCCGGCTGGATTTTTGGTCAGGACCGCTTCGTATGGAAGATTGGTTTTCATGGTCAAAGCATGGGGAAACTCTTTTGGATCATGGCTGGGCAAACCGCTCCCCCAGCTTGCCCTTGCTGTCCGTGGGCAATTGATGTCCGGTGCTGTCCACCTCCGGGACTTCGCAGGTCATCCAATAATCATGCAGCACTTTCAACTGCCGGCGGAGATCGTCGAGCGCGTTGGGCTTCACATGATAGGAGCTGGCACCCAGCATATAGGCCTTCTTGATATCATCCAGGTCGCGCGAGGAGGTTAAAATGACGGTGGGAATGATGGCCCAAGCGGGATGCTTCTTGAGATATTCCAGCACCGCAAAACCATCCCGGCCGGGCATTTTCAAGTCAATGGTGATGAAGGTGGGATAGGCATATTTGCTCCGGTCAGAATATTTCCCCTCGCCTTTCATGTAGGCAATCGCCCCTTCACCGCCATTAACCGTGTGGATGGGATCGGTCACCCCGATCGCCCGGAAAGATTCTTCAATCAAGACCAAATCATTGGCATCATCGTCCACAATCAGAATGGTTGAGTGGTATTTTTTCATGGCACCTGGTTCTGCGGACGGCCCCTGCCCGGCGGCTTCCGGTTCGCTGTTTTTTTTCTGATATTCATATCCTCATTGTTGTTGATACGCCCCGGGGCGGGGCTTCTCACCAAAATTGCGGGGGCGGCGGCGACATGCGGTCACCGTCACGGCTGGTCGCCCCCAGCAGTTTTTTAACTGCCGCCAACAAGTCATCATTGGCAAAGGGTTTCGCCAACGTGATGTCGGGTTTCAGCCACGGTCGGCGGACAAATTCATGCGTGGGTGGTAATCCAGTGGCCATGATGACCGGGAGGGTCATGCTCGCTGCCCGCAACTTCTCGATCATTTCCAAGCCTTTCATTTTCGGCATATTGTTGTCGGTGATGATGAGGTCGTAGTCATAGGTTTGCAGCGCCTCCCAGCCGGCGGCCCCGTCTTTGACCCCTTCCACTTCGTAGCCGGAGGCGGTCAGCAGAGCCATGGTAAGCTGGCAGGAGTCCATCTCGTCATCCACCACCAGAATC
>Ga0265324_10002192_pt1 | contig 10225 bp, 8 predicted proteins | sample 41419metaG_FD_198634 | JGI IMG/M metagenome (GOLD analysis project Ga0265324, IMG submission 198634) | Rhizosphere microbial communities from Carex aquatilis grown in University of Washington, Seatle, WA, United States - 4-14-19 metaG | ecosystem: Host-associated > Plants > Roots > Rhizosphere >... | reverse complement strand
GCGAAGGCCTAGGCGTTGAGCGCGTCCACGAGCCGGGCGCCCTGGTCTTCCCTGGCGTGCGGGGCGGGCCGATCCGGCGCTGCAACTTCAACAGGATGTCCGCTTGGCCGCAAGCGGTGGCATCCATCGGCATGCCAGGCCTGCACTTCCACGACCTTCGCCACACGGGCAACCAGTTCGCGGCCAACAGCGGCGCCGGGCTGCGCGACCTGATGGCGCGCATGGGCCATGACTCCGAGCGGGCAGCGATGATCTACCAGCACGAGGCGCGCGGCGCGGACAAGGCGATCACCGACGCCATCGACACCCACGTGGAAGATGAGAAGCGCCGGAACGCCGACGCGGGCGGCGCGACTGGAACCGTGAGCTAATGGCCCGCTAATGGCCCGACGCCAGATTCAGCCTCAGGAAGTTCGAAGGTCCAGCGTTCGGAATCTGCTTCCGACCTGGCCTTTACGTTGGAGCGGATGACGGGAATCGAACCCGCACTGTCAGCTTGGGAAGCTGATGTTCTGCCATTGAACTACATCCGCAGGTGCGACCGCAGTCGCGCGCAGGGCTACGCGCCTTGACTCGCACATCCTACCGGAACGGCGGCTAGCTCGCGCCCCCTGCGCTGATGTCTGCCCGCGAGTCCGGCACTGCCGCGAGACCGGCGCGCGTCCGCGTGTCGCTAGGACGCCCCGACGTCGTACTCGCCGCGGCTCGCGCGGTCAAGGAAGGCACGCCATGCCTGGGTGGAACACCGGACCGCCGATGCCAGGCGGTTCGCAGAGTCACGGATCACGACCTGGTTCAAGTCGACGGCAACTTCCACGCAATTGCCGTTGTTCATGCTGTGGCGGGACGTGCGCCAAGGAGACCTCTGTTGCGGCAACCCGCCGCTCATATCCGGTTGGCTTGACATGTTGATCACCCCGTTCAGTTTCGAGGGAAACTCTAGCTTAACAGAGGGGAGTCAACGCACAAAAGAAAATAGCAGGGCCGAGAGGTGAACAGAGATCCATACCGGAAAACGGCCGGAAGCGGCCTGAAGATACATCAAGCCGTTCAGGTCCTACGCGTATCACGGAGAGAACCGAACGGCCTGATGTTAAAGCACTATGTCGAAAGCACCCTGTCGCGTCGTCGCGATAAACGGCAGCCAGGAACTCGCGGGATAGCGAACTACCTGTCCGCCGGGATTCATCGAGTCACGTACAAAAATAATTCCACTGGCTGAGGCAACTTCCACACAGGCCCCATTATTCATGCTTCTGGCCGCCTTCCGCCAGGGAAGACGGTCGCTTTCAACAGAGTCGATAGCCATTATCCCTCCCTTCATGCTGATAGCCTGGCACCCGAGAATGCCAGGCTTCCTGGTACTTATCCTGCATCCTCGCACGGTGTTCCGCGTTCAAGGATTCATGACTGTTAAATCGGCCGAACCGTACTCGACAGCGATCTCAGACAGCAGCGCTATTGTCTCTTGTGGATCCAATGCGATATTTTGCAGATATTCGAATATTTGCTGGTATCGAGCGACTTCAGACTCACGCTCGATGTACAGCCAGCCCATCAAGCCCTCTACATATACCACAGGCGGCACCACGTCGAACTCGAGGATGTTAAACATGTTATCCATTGCCGGGTGCGCGCCTGCGGCGTACGGGAGGACCTGGAGCGTGACGCTGGGCCGGCTTGCCACCGCCTTGAGATGCCGCAGTTGCCCGGCCATCGTTGCTCCCCCGCCGATGACCCGGTGCAGAACAGCCTCATCCAGAATCGTGTGCAACGGCAGGGGCGTCTCCCTGGTAAGTATCTCCTGCCTCCTGAACCGGACGGTCATTAGCTCGTCCGCTCTTTCCGGCGTAATCTCCCCTGGCAGGCCGCCCGAGTACATCGCCCGCATGTAGCCGACTGTCTGCAGCAGGCCAGGAACGATCGATGACTGGTAATAACTGGTGGCCATAGCGGCCTGCTCCAGGTCGACGTAGGCCGCAAAGTCCAGGTCGTGAGACTGCCACCAGCCCTGTTGCTTGCCTTCCTTGGCGAGCTCCGTCATATAGGCGACCTGCGCCTGATCGGTAACGCCATATATGCCACTCAGGTCACGAATATCTCGCGGTGTCGCACCGCGCTGCCCGGTCTCCATTCTGCTCACCTTCGAGGGCGAGCACAGTAGCAACTCGGCGACTTGGTCAACCGTTAGCCCTTTCTCGAGGCGAAGGGCGCGAAGCCGGGCACCGAGTTCACGACGGCGGAGCGTGGGACTGCGCACGTCTGACACTGAAGCTCCCTGCCTTCCACGCCAGGAGGAGCACTACGGGACACGTACCAAGAAAGCCCAGGTAAGCATGGTCTCCCGCTCCATGCCGATGGCACATGAGTATGTCACTTTGCTTTGGCACTTGCCAACAGCACATGCGGGATGCACCATGAAATTAGTCCGCAGAAGGCATCCTCAAGCGACCCGCCGACAACGGGGTCGAGCGGTGACCCAAAGGGTTACCGATCCAAGATCGCTAGCCAAAGGGCGTCGCGCGAGCCGGCGATTTTGAGATGGAGGCAATGCCATCGCTGCTCATTCCGTGCGTCCGCTTCCACTATGTGCGAGCGCGCGGGCCCCGGCCAGGCAACGCAGGTCGAAGGCCCAGGATCCAAGACCGCAACCAGTCCTGCACTGCGGTGCGAGCCAGGTGAAGGACGAGATGCCCTGGAAATGCCGCTGGGCCGGTGCTGCCACACCGACCCAGCAAAGCACCACCCGTCCTCAGGAACCACCGAGAAGGGCTAGTGACGTGTTCTACGGTAGCAACCTGTACAGAAATGACAAGCCCCATTGGCCTATTAGTAACGCAACGGAAACACCGGAAGTTCCAGCAGCCGGCCCGGGACTGATCGCGGCTGCCGTCTGCATGTGGGACCACTCCTGCGCGACCCAGGTGACCGGGGGGAGCGGGCTGGCCGCCCGGGTCGGTAACCGGGTTCGGTTCGCCTGCGGGAGCTGCGCGGCCTGGCTGGTCGGGCTACCGCGCCGCGCTGGCGCAAGGCTCTACGCAATGACCGATGCCGAGGCTCGCTGGTGGTACTGGCACGTCACCGAACGGTGCGGCGGGCTTGTCCATCAGTACCGGGACTCACGATTCGAGCTGCTGCGGTACGACGCCACCGTCCGCCGCGAAGAGCCCCGCGCCGAACTGCCCAGCCCGGAGGCTTCGCCGCCCGACTGCCCGTGTGCCGGGGGCCGGTGACCGGCGAAGCCCGCCTGCGTTCGCGCTGACTGCTTGCCTTCTCTTACGCTTCGGCCCCGTCCCCCTGCACCGCTCCCTCGCGGAGCTTGACGGCGCGGACCAGGAGCTGGGCGACGTCGATGACCTCGAGGGTCTGCTTGGCCTGGCCGGCTGCCTTCTTGGCGTTGACGGCGTCGCCGAGCATGACCATGCAGTAGGGGCAGGCGGTGGAGATGGTGTCGGGGTCCAGGGCGAGGGCCTCGTCGATCCGTTCCTCGTTGATCCTCTTGCCGGTTCTCTCCTCGAGCCACATGCGGGCGCCGCCGGCGCCGCAGCAGAAGCCCTTGCCCTTGCACCGGTGCATCTCCTCGGCCCGGGTGCCGGGGACGGCGTCGATGATCTCCCGCGGCGGCGTGTAGACCTTGTTGTGCCGGCCAAGGAAGCACGGGTCGTGGTAGGTGATCTTCTCCTCCACCGGGTTGACCGGGGTGAGCTTGCCCTCCTCGACGAGCCGGGCGAGCAGCTGGGTGTGGTGTATCACCTCGTAGTTGCCGCCGAGCTGCGGGTACTCGCGGCTGATGGTGTTGAAGCAGTGCGGGCAGGAGGCGATGACCTTCTTGCCCGTCCCCGCGCCCACGCCGGCGTCGTTGAGTGTCTCGATGTTCTGCTGGGCGAGCATGTTGAACACGAACTCGTTGCCCAGGCGGCGGGCCGGGTCGCCGGTGCACGCCTCCATCGGGCCGAGCACGGCGAACTTCACCCCGGCCACGTGCAGCAGTTCCGCGATCGCCTTGGTGGCCTTCTTCGCCCGGTCCTCAAGCGCCCCGGCGCAGCCGACCCAGTACAGGTACTCCACGTCGGCGGGGATGACACCGTCGAGGACGGGGACCTCGAAGTCAAGCTCGGTGATCCACTCAAGCCGCTTGTCCTCGGCCATGCCCCACGGGTTACCGCGGCGCTCCAGGTTGTTCAGCATCGTGGTCGCCTCGGTGGGGAAGGCGGACTCGATGAGCACCTGGTGGCGGCGCATCCCGTTGATGTGGTCGATGTGCTCGATGTCGACCGGGCACTCGTTCACGCACGCGCCGCAGTTGGTGCACGCCCAGATCACCTCGGGATCGATGACCCCGTTGTCCGCCTCGGGGCCGACCAGCGGGCGGGACGCCTCGGCCTTGATCAGGTCGGACAGGCTTTCCCGCTGCTCCTCGCTGGCCAGCAGGTACGGGGCCTTGGCGAACGCGTGGTCGCGCAGGTCGAGGATCAGCTGCTTGGGGCTCAATGGCTTGCCGGTCACCCAGGCGGGGCACTGCGACTGGCAGCGGCCGCACTCGGTGCAGGTGCCCAGGTCGAGCATGCCCTTCCAGGTCAGGTCCTCGACCTTGCCGATGCCGAACACGTCGGTGTCCGGGTCGGCTTCCTCGAAGTCGAGCACCTTCCCGCCCGAGCGCATCGGCTCAAGCGGCCCCAGGGCGTCCGGGCGGCGGGAGAACATGACGTTCACCGGGGCGAGGAAGATGTGCAGGTGCTTGGAGTAGGTCACGATCACCAGGAAGGCGAGGACCACGGCCAGCTGCAGCAGGATGAAGACGACCTCGAGCACCGAGTTGACCCCGTACCCGAGCGGGTGCAGGATCTGGGCCACGACCCAGGACGCGAACGCCCAGGCGTGCGGGTAGGGGAACACGCCGGTGTTCTGCTGCGCGCCCCGGTAGATCAGCAGCGTGATGATGACCGAGGCGATCATGCCGAGCACGACCCAGGCGGCCCTGGTGTGCGAGCCGAAGAACCGTGACTTGCGGCCTTCCTTATGCGGGTCGTTGCGCAGCCGGATGACCGTGAACGTGGCGATGCCGCAGAGCACCCCGACGGCGAACAGGTCCTCGATGAACCCGACAACCGCCCAGTGCCCGATCCACGGGATCGAGAACGTCCGCTGGAACAGCGACCCGTAGGCCTCCAGGATCGTCAGCATCAGCACGAGGAAGCCCCAGAACGTGGCGGCGTGCGCCATCCCGGGAACTGTCCACTTCAGCAGCTTCCGCTGCCCGATCACCTCGGTCAGCTGCGTTTCCGCCTCACCCCCCGGGTGCGACTTCGCGTACTCCAGCCGCTCCGGCGCGGGCTGGCCGCTGAACGCCAGCCGCTTCAGCCACCACACCCGCTGCCCGGCCACGGCAAACGCCGCCGCGGTCAGCACCAGGCCGACGATCATCCGCAGGACCACGCGCAACCTCCTTGTATGCCTGATGACCCAGCCTAACGGCGTGGCCTGTGATGCCCAAGATCCGGTGCCGCAGGGCGGACCGCAGCCAATCCCTACTGATGAGTAACTTAGCAGGAAATTCTTTCGGCGGGCGGGAATGATCCGCGGAGCAGAAAAGTTGAGCGTAAGTGACTCAAGTCATTTGACAGCCGGGCAACCCTCGGGCAGGCTTGAGCCCGGAAGACTCAACTTCACACACACTACAAGGACTGCTCATGGCACGTGCGGTAGGTATTGACCTCGGGACGACCAACTCTGTTGTCGCTGTCCTCGAAGGCGGGGAGCCGACGGTCATCGCAAACGCGGAGGGCTCACGGACTACGCCGTCCGTCGTCGCGTTCGCAAAGAACGCTGAGGTGCTTGTCGGCGAGGTCGCGAAGCGGCAGGCCGTCACCAACGTGGACCGGACGATCCGTTCGGTCAAGCGGCACATGGGGACCGACTGGTCCGTCACCATCGACGGCAAGAAGTTCAACCCCCAGCAGATCAGCGCGTTCATCCTGCAGAAGCTCAAGCGGGACGCCGAGGCGTACCTGGGCGAGAAGATCACCGACGCGGTGATCACCGTCCCCGCGTACTTCAGCGACGCGCAGCGGCAGGCGACTAAGGAGGCCGGCGCCATCGCGGGCCTCAACGTCCTGCGGATCATCAACGAGCCGACCTCTGCGGCTCTCGCCTACCACCTGGAGAAGGAAGGGTCGGCCAAGATCCTGGTCTTCGACCTGGGCGGCGGCACCTTCGACGTCTCTCTGCTCGATGTCGGCGACGGCGTGGTCGAGGTCGAGGCGACCAGCGGCGACAACCACCTCGGTGGCGACGACTGGGACCAGCGGATCGTCGACTGGCTGGTGCAGGACTTCAAGTCCGGCTACGGCCTTGACTTGTCCAAGGACAAGATGGCGCTGCAGCGGCTGCGCGAGGCGGCGGAGAAGGCCAAGATCGAGCTGTCGCAGTCGATGGAGTCGCAGATCAACCTGCCCTACATCAGCCACGGCCCGGACGGCCCCCTGCACCTGGACACCCGGCTCACCCGGGCCGAGTTCCAGCGGATGACCTCCGACCTGCTCGACCGCTGCAAGGGCCCGTTCCAGCAGGTCATCAAGGACGCCAACGCCAAGCTGAGCGAGATCGACCACGTCGTGCTCGTCGGCGGCTCCACCCGGATGCCCGCCGTCGTGGACCTGGTCAAGTCGCTGACCGGCGGCAAGGAGCCCAACAAGGGCGTTAACCCGGACGAGGTCGTCGCCGTTGGCGCCTGCCTGCAGGCCGGCGTGCTCAAGGGCGAGGTCAAGGACATCCTGCTGCTCGACGTGACCCCGCTGTCCCTTGGCATCGAGACCAAGGGCGGTATCTTCACCAAGCTCATCGAGCGCAACACCACGATCCCGACCAAGAAGTCGGAGATCTTCACCACGGCGGACGACAACCAGCCGTCGGTGCAGATCCAGGTGTACCAGGGCGAGCGTGAGATCGCCGCGTACAACAAGAAGCTGGGCATGTTCGACCTGACCGGCATCGCGCCGGCCCCGCGCGGCATCCCGCAGATCGAGGTCGCCTTCGACATCGACGCCAACGGCATCGTGAGCGTGTCCGCCAAGGACCTGGGCACGGGCAAGCAGCAGTCGGTGCAGATCACCGGCGGCTCGGCGCTGAACAAGGACGACATCGAGAAGATGGTCCGCGACGCTGAGCAGTACGCCGAGGAGGACCGCAAGCGCCGCGAGGAGGCCGAGGTCCGCAACCAGGCCGACACGCTCGTCTACTCGACGGAGAAGTTCCTCGCCGAGAACGACGAGAAGGTGCCCGCGGACGTCAAGGCCGAGGTGAAGGACGCCATCGCCGACCTGAAGAAGGCCATCGAGGGCAACGACATCGACGCCATCAAGACGGCGAGCGAGCACGCCGCCACGGTCAGCCAGAAGATGGGCAGCGCCATCTACGCCGCGGCCCAGGCCGAGCGGCAGGCCTCCGGCGAGGCCGGCGGCGCCGGCTCGGAAGCCCCGCAGGACCAGGACGAGGACGTGGTTGACGCCGAGATCGTCGACGAAGGCGAAGGCGGCGCTGCCTGATGACAGCACCTGAGGAACCTGGCACGGGGCCGGTGATCCGCGATAACCGGCGGATCGACCCGGTCACCGGGCAGGCGCGAAGGGGCAAGCACGCGGCTTCCCAGCCGGCCGGCACCATGGGTGCCGGCCGGCCGGGGGGGCCCGGCGCGGCCCGGCACGTCAGGGCGGGCGAGGACGCCAGCTCCCCGGCGGAGGTAGTCACCCCGCTCGAGGGCGAGTCAGCGCCGGCCGCGGGCGCGGGCGGCGGCGCCCAGTCCGCCCCGGCCGAGCTGGCCCAGGTCAGCAAGCTGCAGGGTCAGCTGGCTGAGCGCACCGCCGACCTGCAGCGACTCCAGGCGGAGTACGCCAACTACCGCAAGCGGGTGGACAGGGACCGGGTCACGGTGCGCGAGCACGCGGTCGCCGGGACCCTGCTCGAGCTGCTGCCCGTCCTTGACGCCATCGGCCAGGCCCGCGATCACGGCGAGCTGTCCGGCGGCTTCAAGTAGGTGGCGGACTCGCTCCAGGCGGTGACGGGCAAGCTCGGGCTGGTCAGCTACGGGCAGCGCGGCGACGCCTTCGACCCGAAGATCCACGAGGCGCTGACGCACACCTACTCCGCCGACGTGACCGAGGACACCTGCGTGGAGATCTTCCAGCCGGGCTACAAGGTAGGCGAGCGGATCCTGCGGCCGGCCCGCGTAGCGGTCGCTGCCCCGGCCACCGGGCCGGACGGAAGCGGCAACACCGCCGACTGGCCGACCGGTGAAGACAACAACTAAACAGCCCAGCGAGGCCAGATGAGCGCGAAGGACTACCAGAAGGACTACTACAAGACGCTTGGCGTGCCGAAGACCGCGACGGCCGCCGAGATCAAGAAGTCCTACCGTGAGCTCGCGCGGAAGTGGCATCCCGACGCGAACAAGGGCAGCGCCGACGCCGAGGAGCGCTTCAAGGAGATCACCGAGGCGTACAACGTGCTCTCCGATGAGAAGCAGCGCAAGGAGTACGACGAGGCGCGCTCGATGTTCGGCGGGTTCCGCGTGCCCACGGGGACCAGGCCCGGGCCTGGCGGCACCACGTTCGACCTTGGTGACCTCTTCGGGGGCAGCGACGGGCTCGGTGACGTCCTTGGCGGGATCTTCCGCAACCGCACCGGCACGGCAGGCAGCCGGGCGCGGCGCGGCGCGGACGTGGAGACCGAGACCACGCTGTCCTTCGGCGACGCGATCGACGGCGCTACCGTGTCACTGCGGCTGACCGGCGAGGGCCCCTGCCCGGTCTGCGGCGGCACGGGCGCGAAGTCGGGCACGGTGCCCAAGGTCTGCCCGGACTGCCACGGCACCGGGCAGCAGTCGAGGAACCTGGGCGGCTTCGGGCTCTCCGAGCCCTGCAAGACGTGCCGGGGCCGGGGCCTCGTGGTGGAGGATCCCTGCCAGGCGTGCAGCGGCAGCGGCCGGGCGATGAGCTCGCGGACCATCCCGGTGCGCATCCCGGCCGGCGTGGCCGACGGCCAGCGGATCAAGATCCCCGGCAAGGGGGCTCCCGGCGAGCACGGCGGCAAGGCGGGCGACCTGTACGTACGGGTGCACGTCACCCCGCACGGGGTGTTCGGCCGGAGCGGCGACAACCTGACGGTGTCGGTGCCCGTCACCATCACCGAACTGGCGCTCGGCGCGGATATCAAGGTGCCGACGCACCGCGGCCCCGCGGTCACCGTGCGCATCAAGCCTGGCTCGGCGAACGGGACCGTCATGCGGGTCGCTGGCCGGGGAGTCCGCCGCAAGGACGGGACGATGGGCGACCTGCGCGCCACCCTTGAGGTGACGGTGCCGCAAGACCTCAGCAAGAAGGCCAAGTCGGCGCTTGAGGACCTGCGGATCGCCACGGCCGGCCCTGACCCGCGCGAGGAACTGCTCCGCCGGGCTCGGGAAGAGTAGCAAAGTTCACCCGATCGACCGGGACGGAAGGAAGGAGATGACATGAGCAGCCCCTACCAGCTGTCCGATGACATGCCCGTGTACGTCATCTCCGTGGCCGCGAGCCTGTCCGGCATGCATCCGCAGACGCTGCGTGGCTATGAGAGGGTCGGCCTGGTGACGCCACGGCGCACCTCAGGCGGTGGCCGCCGCTACTCGATGCGGGACATCCTGGCGCTCCGGGAGATCCAGCGGCTCTCCCAGGACGAGGGCATCAATCTCTCCGGCATCAAGCGCATCCTCGATCTCGAGCGGGAGCTTGAGCAGACCAGGCTGATGGCGGCCGAGTTGCACGCCGAGCTGTCTGTGCTGCGCAACGAGCTGGAATCAACCCGCGCGGTGGCCGCGCGGCTCGCCGAGCTGCGGCGCTCGCAGACCGTCGACCCGGCGGCCGCGCTCGTGCCGGTCCGGCCCTCGACCAGGATGACCTTCTGGCAGGGCGGTCCGAAGCAGGGCGGTCAGCGCGGCGCGGCCGAGTAGTGAACAAGTTAATAGCGATCCAGGGGGATCAGACTCATGGCTTACAAGAGAACTACCAAGAGCGAGGAAGCGATCGGCGCGGCCATCCAGCAGGCGACTGCGGACGGTAACCCCCAGGTCGAGCCGGTGCACCTGCTTCTCTCGCTGCTGCAGCAGCCGGATGGCATGATCCAGCCGGTGTTCGAAAGGGTCGGCGCGGACCTGGCCAAGGTGCGCGGGGAGGCGGCGGCGCTACAGCAGAAG
>Ga0265324_10002189_pt1 | contig 10238 bp, 8 predicted proteins | sample 41419metaG_FD_198634 | JGI IMG/M metagenome (GOLD analysis project Ga0265324, IMG submission 198634) | Rhizosphere microbial communities from Carex aquatilis grown in University of Washington, Seatle, WA, United States - 4-14-19 metaG | ecosystem: Host-associated > Plants > Roots > Rhizosphere >... | reverse complement strand
AGATCGTCCGCTTCGTAGCCGGCGTGCGGAGCAGCTCCGATGAGATGGCCGCGCTGCTCGCGCCGTCGGCCGCGGAGAACCAGCTCCGCCTGGCGCTGGGCGCAAGGATCGCGCCTTGTCCGGACATGGAAGCCAGGGGCCGGGCCCAGATGCTCCTGCTGGGCGCGCTCACCCGTGACTACACTCCGCACGACCTAGCCGCCCTGCTGTCCGACGCCAGGGTGCTGGCCGATGAGTCCATTGCGGCCAGCCGGCGAGAGTAGACGGCACGGTGCGAACTGGCCGTTGGCAGCCAGGAGACGCCGACCGTAGCCGTCGGGCTGCTTGCGCTCTATGTCCGATGCTATGCGTGGATTGCAGGTAACTCGTCGTCTCAGCTGAGCGAGTGCAGATCGGATGATCAGCGCGTCCGGATCAGCGAGCTCTGCATGCCTGCTGTCTTGGCCTGCGGCCTCTACGGCGGCCAGCACGTGTGGGGTATTACTCCTTTCCGGACGGTGTACCAGACGCAAGCTTGGAACGATAGCGGCTCGCCGTTCACGACCGCAGGGACGGCCATGCTCGCGATCTGCCTGATCCCCTGTTGCGCCAGTGCCGCCGAAGGAGCGTTGGTAATAGTCACCGTGCAGTAGTTGATTTTCTCGCCGTGGGCCCACCAGCGGAGCTGCATACCGCCGTAATTGCCGTCTGGGTCGGATATGACCCAGTCGTATGCGGTGCCGCCAAAGTCGCCCTGCATGAGGAAGGCCGTGCGTCCGCCAACGCTAAGCGCGCGTATTTTTGAGGGGTCACTGAACGAGTCATCGGCTGGCGAGATCAAGGCACCTGGTGCGCCGCTACCGCAGTTTTCCGAGGTTGTTGATGGTACATATATGCCGGCTCCCGGTCCGGTCTGAAAGTATTCCGGGATGGCAGAGCTCGGCGACCACAAGTACCCTGCCGCCAGGGCCACTGCGGCGGGCACTGCAGCGAAGCCGATCAGCAGCTTTGTCCTGTGACGGCCCGGCGGCCTGCGGCCACCCTGCAGCCAGTAGTTGAGCTGGACGCCGCCTGTCCCTACCTGCACCCCGTGGCTGCCGCTGACATCAACGCTAGCGTCGACCTCGTGGTGAGACTCCGATTGGGCGCCCGTCGCGTGCTGCTTCCGGTCACGGCCAACCTTGTACCGAAAGAGCAGGCGGTCCGCCCTGTCGAAAATCCGTAGGACACGTTCGTACAGGTTGCCGACCTTGTCCGGTACTCCACCCCGGTGAGGCAAGATCTTGCACCCCCATCTCACGCGAATAGAGGACCCGCAGTACCCAGCCATGGCATAGCCGCTATCCGCCGTGATCCAACGTACGGCACCCAGTCGGCGCATGCTCTCAATTCGCCAAAATCTAATCCAGTTTGGCGACTATACGTAAGACCCTGCAGAGAGCAACATAACGGCACGAACTGACTCGCCTGCAGCTGCGAAGACCGACTTCCTAGCTCAAAGCACGGTTACGCTATCTGACATGCGTAAATTTCACCTCTGGGCAATCGACTGGCGATTGGACCTTCTCCAGGCTTGCTTGAGGACGTACAGGAGGACTTGAGATAGTACAGATTTTCAAATCTGCACGCACTACAAGAAGAGCATCGGATGCGTGGTCTATGCTCCGGGCCGCAGGGTCCGCACTGCGGCGAGTATCTCCTGGAACACATCTGGCGCCTTATCCGTGGCGTTGATGGTGGCGCGTCGGTATGTCGGCGCGTGCTTGCCGGGGAACCCGATACCTGATGTGACGAGCCCTCTGCGGCTTTCGTCCCAGGCAGGCCAGTTCGCCCTCAGTTCAGCTTCCAGGTCGACCTCGAAGACGGCGTATCCGGCGTACGCGCCGGTGGGCGGCCAGTCGTCCTCGTTCGCGCCGAGGAAACGGAGGATTTCCCGGTTGTCCTTGCGGCTCTTGTCGACAGCAGCCTGTATGTCGCTCTCCAGCTTGACCGGGTCTTCGTCTTTTGATGCGTTGCGGCGCTTTCGTTCCTCGATTCCCTTGTCGCCATCGAAGACGATGTAGCACGGTATGCCGAGCAGGGTGAGGATCGAATGCGGGAGCAGGAAGCCGCCCTTGCCGCCAACCGCGACAACGACGATGCCGTCGATGGCAAGCGGCGTACCATCATCGCGCTCCGCGCAGCCCTCGGTGACCGCCTGCTCCGTGGTCCCCTCGACAAGTACCACTGCCTCGGCGAACAGTGCCTCCGGCAGCTTCTCTATACAGACTGAGTCCATTCGCCGCCGCACGTCCACTGGATCCACGAGGCCGCCCAAATGACGGATGAGCCGATCAGGCGTGACATGCAAGATGTCGACGGCCGGAACCTCGCCAACGCCTGCCCTCCGGCTTACCCGGCGGATCTGGGGGAAGTGCGTGGCCTCGATGAAGAACGGGCTGTGGGTCGCATAGGTGACCTGGATCTGCTGCCGTGCATCCTCCGCCAGCCTGCGCAGTACAGACGCGAAGGCCCTGGCCTGCACGGGATGCTGGAAGAGCTCAGGTTCTTCGATGGCGAGGCAGATGACACCCTGCTGCCCGGAAGCCGCGCCGTGGTCGGCGAGCAGCTTGAGCGTGGCAATGAGCAGCACGCGCTGGAACCCGTGCCCCTGGCGATCCACCCTGGTCTCGGTCAGATGGTCCAGAATGCTGACCGAGAACTGCACCCTCTGCGGCTTCGGGCCGGTGTTCACGGTGCTGATCCTGACCGACCGTCCCGGGGTGAATGCAGTTACGGCATCGGACAGCTGGCCGGAGATCACCTCAAGCTGGGGGCCGAAGTGCTCGTCGTGGATCGAGATCTGCTCCTGCAGGTAGCGCGTTGACAGTTCCTGGAGCTTGCCGTCCGCCGCTGCCCTGTCGACAGTGCGCTCCAGGATTCTTCCGAGCAGGGAGGTCCTGGAGTCGTGCGCCTCCTCGCTGGCGCGCAAGTCGGCCGTGACGAGTACGTAGTCGAACAGCCCGGACATGAGTCCCTGGCCCGCGAAGCCGAAGAAGTGAGTGCCCGAGACCTCGGATTCCTCAAGGTGCTCAGGGTGCTCGTGCTCCCAGTCCGACATTGCGGTCTCGGCAGCTCCCGCGCTGGTCCAAGCGGGCAGCGCAAGCTCTGGGCGGGACGCGCGCAGCTCGTTGTACATGGCCTTCTTGGGTGCTGCGCCCGCCAGAGAGCGGATTCCCTCGAACGGGCCGAAGGCCACGGCCTTCCCGGTGATCTTGTCGGTGCCGTCTTCCCAGGTTCGCCATACCGTCACCGTGTCCCGTGCCTCCGGCGCGTACTTGCCGAGCACCTCGCGGTCCGCCGCCGTCAGGTTGTCGAACTCCACCTCAACCTGTATCCAGCGCCGCGCGGCTCCACTCAGCACATCGTCATCAGTCAGGACGCTCCCGTTGAAAAACCAGTCGAGTGCCCGCAGCACAGTCGACTTCCCGACGCCATTCGGCCCGATGAAGGTCGTGACGGAGTCGAAGGCGATGTCAACATCTCGCAAGCAGCGAAAATTTTGGATCCGCGCACGCTTAATCCGCACAGCCCGTCCCTGGCACCGAGTCCATTAGATGAGTCACTCCGCCCATGGATGGCTGAAGTTCGTCAACGATACAACGAGAATGACGGCCATGCCTGGAGCGACACGATAAGCGCGATTTAGCGTCGACCGGGCGAATTTCCATCGTGTGAGGGAAATCGAAAGGCGGCGTACCAAATCTAGCAATATAACCGATTCCAGCAGCCAAGCCGACCGGGAAGCCCCAAACGCCAGGTTGGCTAGATTGCAGGCTGCCCTGAGACCAAGGTTTATCACGCACTGTGAGCAAGCAACCCAGACCACGGACGCGCCGAGCACCGAATACGGTCAGCCGCTCTCGCCCGGACTGTGCATGGAGACCGAGCACGGATTGTCCTATATGGCGCCAACCAGACGACAAGCAGCTCACCCAACCGCGTGTCCGTTGCGTTCCTGCCATATTGTCCCAGACCTCGGCGTTCCGGTCGGGACGCGCGCTCCCTCCCTGGCGTTATCCGGTGACGCCCGGCCGGATCACGAGGATGCCAGCGTCTATGCCTATTGCAGGCGAGTCAGCTACGTTGGTTGCCACGGCCTGAGGCATATGGCGCGTAGGCACGGTTGCGGGTACGCGGGTCCCACACCCGCACCATCATGTGGATAAACAGCGCGAACATCGCCAAGATAGACTGAGGTTGCCCCGCTTTGACGGACAGGGTTGATGGCTAGGTCAGGCTACTCGCCTGACATTCTCGTGATGGCTGTTTTCGTAGTCGGCCGGGCTTTGGTAGCCGAGTGAGGAATGCAGCCGGGTGCCGTTGTACCAGGCGATGTACTCCACGATCGCCCGCCAGGCTCCTGCGCGGGTCGGCCAGGCGCGGGTGTCGATGAGCTCGCCCTTGAGCGAGGAGAAGAACGACTCGGCCAGCGCGTTGTCCCAGCACTGGCCCGTCCGCCCGACCGACAAGGTGACCTCGCACTCGTCCGCGAAGGCGGCGTAGGCAGCGGATGTGTACTGGCAGCCGCGGTCGGAGTGAAAGATCACGCCGGGTTCCGGGTCGCGGGCGGCGACCGCGTTGGACAGGGCGCCGGCGATCAGCTCGGTGCGCAGGTGGCTCGCCATTGGCGTAGCCGACGACGCGGCGGGAGGCGATGTCGATGACGGTAGGGAGAGCCAGCCTTCCCAGGTCGCGATGTAGGTGATGTCCCCGCACCAGCGCATGTTCGTCTTCGACGCGTCGGCCGTGAAGTCCCGCCGGATCCGGTCGGCCCGCGCGGCGGCAGCCGGATCCGGGATGGTGGTCTTCTTCCACCGCTTCGCCGCCCGGCCCCGCAGGCCCTGGTCCCTCATCAGCCGGGCAACCCGCTTGCGGGAGTGCCGCCGGCCCTGGGCGCGCAGCTGGGCGTGGACCCGCGGGGCCCCGTAGCGGTCCTTCGATTCCTCGTGGACCGCCTGGACCCGGGCGGCCAGCTCGGCGTCCTGGCGGGCCCGGTGGGACGGCTCGTCCCCGCGTGCTTGGTAGTAGGCGGACCTGGAGACCTTCAGCAGCTCGCACGCCCGCTTGACGTTGCGCTGCCGCGACTTCTCCGCCTCGATGAACGGGTAGCAGTTCACCGGGTCTCCTTCGCGAAGAAAGCCGTCGCCCGCTTGAGGATGTCCACGTCCTCGCGCAGCCGCCTGTTCTCCCTGCGCAGCTCGGCCAGTTCCTGGCGCTCGTCGCTGGTCAGGCCCCCGTCACCGGTCCCCGCGTCGCGCTCGGCCTGCCTGACCCACTCGCGCACCGCGGTCTCGGTCAGGTCGAAGTCCCTCGCGACCTGACCTGCCGACCGGTCCCCGCGCTGGCACAGCTCAACGATCTCCGCCTTGAACTCAGCAGTAAACGAACGGCGCCGCCGGGGCTTCTTCCCCATGCTCTCCATGATCGGACATCCTTCCGGGGCAGAACCCCTGATGGTGGATGTCCGTCAAAGCGGGTCAGGCTCAGCCTGCAAAGCCCTGTACACGGGTTCGATTCCCGTCTCCGCCTCCCATACCTCTGCGGCCAGCGGAAATCTCCTTTCAGGGTCCGCGTAGACCGCCTCGCGGTCTTGGCCTTCCGGCCCCGCGTCAATTGCTGCTCCTTGACCGCCAGGCGGGGCGATTGCGCCTGAGTCGGCCGTAAGGCACCTGTAATACATCCGTTATCACTCCTACAGGACTCTTACCCGACCTTCGAATCGCTGTCGTTCCGGTTGCGGGCACGGCAAGGTCGATGCCGTCAGAACAAAACGGGCGCGCTTGGGCGAGCGCCGTCCACTGAGGAGGCATCGATGAGCAAGCGCGGAATGCGCGGAATGTCCATGCGGGTACGCGTGGGTGTTGCTGCCGCCGTACTCGCGAGCGGAGGCGCCGCCGGGGCGGTAGTACTAAGTGCCGGTCACGGCAGCGCGGTGAACGCCGAGTCGGCCGGGTTCATCCAGAGCAGCGGGACGCTGAGCTACTCCAGCGCCATCTCCTCGGCGATGAAGACCTGGGACTCGTCGCCGAGCACGTCGCTGCGGACACTCTCGCACATGCAGCAGATCAACAACTACTGGACGCAGTCCTGGCACCACGTCACCCTCTTCTTCCAGCGCGGCAAGGTGGTCGCGACGGGCAAGCACGAGTTCGCGGTCCGGTCCGCCAACGGCAAGCTCGAGGTCTGGCACATCACCGGCAAGACGGCGGTCCTGAACGTCGGCGGCACCTCGATGGGGATGTCCGCCATGACCGGCGGCTCGGTGAACATGCGGGTGCCGTCCTGGTGGGTCATGGACACCAAGACCAGGGGCCTCGCCAAGGGCGACTTCGTGTTCGTCTTCGGCGAGCGCGAGGGCCAGACGCTGAAGGCGCAGCTGGTGCTGTTCGCGGCACCGACCACGGCGCCAGCGCCCGGATCAACGACTACCCTGCCCGCCGCGCCCGCCGCGCCTGCGCACGCTCCTGCGGTCGCGCCGGGCGGCACCGTGCCGACGGTCAGCGGCACGCACTTCTAACAGCAAACGCAGAAAGGGAGGTGGATGAATGCTAACTGGCCAACGGCCGACCATGCGTCAGCGCCGTCAACGTCAGCGCCGCGCTCGTATCGCGGCAGTGATCGCCATTCCGGTGGCGGCAGGCATCGCGATCGGAGCGGCCGCCGCGGTGAGCGGCGGGTCGTTCAACCTAGCGAGCGCGTCGTTCTGGAGGCACCACCACAGGACATTCCCGACGCCCACCGCATCGGCATCGGCATCGGCATCGGGGACGGCGACCGCAACCGCCACCGGGAGCGCGAGCCCCACCACGAGCGCGACCGCCACGGGGAGCGCGAGCGCGAGCCCCACCACGACCACGACCACGGGTACCACGGTGGCGCCCGCCAACTCGTTCGCCGGCGGCGCGCTCGCTACCTTCCGGCTCGGTGACGTGGCGACGGCCCCCGTCGACGGCACGGGCGCGGCGATCAACCTGAACCAGACCGCGGCGGAGGCCGCGGCCTCGCTGAACTGCTCGCTCACCGTGCCGGCCAACCCGCTCAGCGCGGCTGGCCTGGCCACGCCGTGGCAACTCGGTGACGGCTGCTCGATGGCCAACGCCGGCACGGAAGGCGCGTTCGTCGAGGCGACGATCCTGTCACCGAACGGGCAGTTGCAGGTCTACAGCCCGCTCGTCGTCACCGCGGGCACCCAGCCCGCCGTGGCGCCCGTGGCGCCGACCATCGCGGCCGGCTCGGTGGTGGAGATCAGCGTCGGCTTCAACGGCACCAACCTGTTCCTCACGGGTCCCGGCACCGGCGCGGGCAACTGCGTCGACGCCCTCGGCCAGTCGGTCATCGGCCAGGTGTCTGCTTGCAACGCGGTGGCCTTCTACCAGGCCGCGAGCAGGGAGATCGCCAACGGGACGCTCACGGTCCCCGCGGTCGGCACCGCGACCGACGGGCAGGCCTGCGAGACTTCGCGTGACTTCGCCTTGATCGACCAGGACCAGAGCGACAACGTGGTCAGCCAGTACCTGATCACCGCGGGCGGCCAGACCGCGCAGAACTCGCCGGCTAACGCCGCGCAGCTCACCGGGGCCACCGTGCTCGCCAACGGCAGCGACGACGCGCTGCTCAGCGAGTTCGTCGACCCGGCGAACGGCTGCACGCCGTTCACCGCGCCCGACTCCACCTATCCGAAGGCCAATGGCCCGTCGCAGGCACTGAACGAGCTGCAGGCGATGGTCGACCAGAAGGGCACGATCGCGGTCGTCCCGCCGAATGACGAGATGACGCTGGTCGGCGGGCAGATGAGCATCGCCAAGACCAACGTCTACCGCTCGCTCGTCGGCCAGCCGCTGCTCGCGGGGAACACCAGCGCGGCGGCGGTCGCGGCCAGCTACTGCCAGAACATGGTGAACATCGCCCCGGCCAGGAACAACCTGGACCTGACCGCGGACGCCGCCTTCGCCTCTCCGGTGCCGACGGTGGGCAACAGCCTGGCCACGTTCCTCGGCAACCGGCTGTCGATGTCGTTCGTCAACCTGGGCTGCGGGAACGACGGCCTGACCAACCCGGTCAACGTCACCCTGGACGGGAACGGCGTCGCGACGGCGGTCACCTACAACCTGACCCAGCAGACGGCCAAGGGCGCGACGGCGGCCACGCCGAACCCGGCCGCCGGCCAGACGACCGGCACGCAGGCCCGGGGCGCGCGCAGGCACCGGTTCCAGAACCCGGGCGGCATGTAATCTCACCGGACAACCGCTAGCGCTCACGAACGGAGGTCATCAACCACCGTCTGGCCGGCCCCAGCAAGCCTGGGACCGGCCAGACGTGTTTTATCCGTTAGGTGGCGAGGGCCCCGTACAGGGCCGGGCGGCGGCCGGCGAGCAGGGGGCCGGAGTCCTGGGCGGCCCGGGACAGCGAGTCGCGCAGCGGCAGGCGGGTGACGAGATAGGTGCAGCCGTCGGCCGCCGTCTGCTTGCCGCGCGGGGCGGCGGCGGTCACCGTGCCGTCCGGTGCGATGACCTGGCTGCCGCCGAGCAGCGTGGCGCCGCCGTTGTCGCCGTGCTGGTTGGCCATGATCCACCACTGCCCGTTGGCCAGCGCGTTCGCGGGATACAGGGTGTCCCACCAGGGGGCGGCCGCGGTCTCGTAGGCGGATGGCAGCAGCACCACGTCCGCCCCGGCCAGCCGCAGCGCGCGGGCCGTCTCCGGGAAGTCGCCGTCGAAGCAGACGGCGACGCCCACGGTGCCAAGCTGCGGCGTGCGCGCCGTGCTCGCGGCGGCGGCACCCGGGGCGAACACGGCGGGCTCGAGCGGCGGGTAGAGGTGCGCCTTGCGGTGCGCAAGCAGCAGCTCGCCCGAGGCCGACAGCAGCGCCGCGGTGTTGTAGAGGGCACCGTCCGCGCCGCGCTCGGGCAGGCTGCCCGCGCACAGCAGCACGCCTGCCTCCGCCGCGACGGCGGCCAGCAGGGCGACGCGCGGCCCGTCGAGCGGCTCGGCGGCGTCCGCGGCGTCCGCGGCGAGGGTGCGCGGGTCGTAGCCGCAGGGCCACAGCTCGGGCAGGACGACCGCGTCGCAGCCCTGAGCCGCCAGATGGCGGACCGCGGCGACCGCCGTCGCCTCGTTCACCGCGGACTGACCGGGAACGGCCAGCCACTGCGCGACGCCGATCGTGGCGAACTCCGGCGGCCCGGACGGTGAGGCCGGCGCTACCTGCGGCCGCGGCCCGGCCGCCGTCATCAGGCGACCACCGCGGCCGGCTCCGCCACCGCCGCGGCGGGCCGCCGCAGCCGCTTGGCGGCCAGGTAGTACACCGGGCTGATCACGATCAGGCAGATGATCCAGGAGATGTCCACGCCGTTCAGGCCCTTGGCGACGGGGCCCTCGAACATCGTCGTGTTCACGAACGGCACCTCGATCGCGATGCCGATCAGGTAGCACCCGATCGACACCCAGTCGAACCGGCCGTAGATGCCGCCGTCGCCGCGGAAGAACTGCGCCACGTCGTAGTTGCCGTGCCGCACCAGGTAGAAGTCGACCAGGTTGATCGCGGTCCACGGCACGAGCACGTACATGAGCAGCAGGATGAAGTTGGAGTAGTTGACCAGGAAGTCGTTCTGGCTGACGATGGCCGGCACCACCGCCGCGACGTAGATGACGACCGTCAGCACGGCGCGGGCCACCGCGCCGGGCAGCCAGGACGGCTTGAAGGTCTGGCCGATGGCGATCATCGACAGGGCGCCGCCGTAGATGTTCATCGAGTTGGTCATCGCGATGCACACGGTAAAGATGACGATGACCAGGGAGGCCACCGCGCCGGTCTCGGTGTGCAGGCCGCCCACCATGTCCGCGGTGTTCACGCCGATCAAGGCGCCGAGGATCATCGGCAGGATCGAGCCGAGCGAGCAGCCCCAGTAGCTGGCCCAGAAGGCCGGCCGCGCGCCGGTGTCGGCCGGCATGTAGCGGGAGTAGTCGGAGACGTAAGGCGCGTAGGCGATCTGCCAGAGCGCGGCGGCGGTCACCGTGCCGAGGAACCCGGCGAAGCTGGCGTGCCCGAACGAGCCGAAGCCGTGCCCGGCCCCGTGCACCGCGACGATCCAGATGAACGTGAGCAGCAGCGCCGCGCCGGCCAGGTAGGTCATCACCCGGGCGTAGGCGTGGATCAGGTCGTAGCCGAAGATCGTGACCACGACGCTGACCGCGCCGACCAGCAAGATGCCCACGTCGAC
>Ga0265324_10002186_pt1 | contig 10242 bp, 11 predicted proteins | sample 41419metaG_FD_198634 | JGI IMG/M metagenome (GOLD analysis project Ga0265324, IMG submission 198634) | Rhizosphere microbial communities from Carex aquatilis grown in University of Washington, Seatle, WA, United States - 4-14-19 metaG | ecosystem: Host-associated > Plants > Roots > Rhizosphere... | reverse complement strand
TGGAATGTAGCAAAGTGCGCCAAATAATCCATAAAAATTTTTGATTATCTTGAAGCCCTCGCCGGCGGTGCCCGTATTTCAACGTTTTACCTTGATGCGCACCTCGGGATAACGCTCGATGCACGCGTAGGCATTGTGGTTGTGGATGCTCTCGAAATTCTCCGCCTCGGCCTTATACCACGTCACTTGCGGATGTGCATTCAGGCGGAGCGCAACGTTGCGCACGAGGTCCTCGACGAACACCGGATTTTCGTAGGCGCGCTCAGTCACGGCCTTTTCGTCCTGCCGCTTGAGCAGCGCGTAAAGCTCGGAGCTCGCCGACGCCTCGATCATCTCGATGACTTCCTCAATCCAGACATTTTTCTTGGAACGCAGCGCCACCGTCACTTCGCCGCGCTGGTTGTGCGCGCCGTATCGGGCGATCGCCTTCGAGCACGGGCAGAGCGTCGTGACGTTGACCTTCACCGTCAGCACGAAATCCGTCTCCGCCCCGCACGCCGCCGCGTCGAAGCGCGCGACATAGTCCATCAGGCTCTCCTTCTTCGTCACCGGCGACTTCTTGGACATGAAATACGGAAACTCGATCTCCAGGTGCGAGGTGGCCGAGTGCAGTTTTTTCTGAAGCTCGTGCAGGATCGTGTTGATGTTCTCGACATGGATGACATTGCCATGCGCGTTGAGCACCTCGACGAACCGGCTCATGTGCGTGCCTTTGAATTCCTTCGGCAAATCCACGAACATCCCCAGTGTCGCCACCGTATCCTGCACCCGGCGCGTCCGGTCGCGCACTTGGATGGGAAAGCGCAGCCCGCGCACGCCGACCTTGTCGATGCGCAGCTCCCGCGTGTCGCGTTCGCTCTGCTTGTCGTCGAGCTTCAACGGGGACGGTTTCTTCTTGGCCGTTTGAGACATGGGGGGAAAGTAGCAGCTTTGCGGATTTTGGCAAAAAAAAGCGCCTGACTAAAAACCCATTAAAAGTCAGGCGCTTCAACCCAAACCCAATCCAATCGATTAAATAGACCGGGCTGATGTAAAAATCGTTCAAACAATTTTCAATTATTTTCGGGTTTTGCTTTCGTCCCCGGCCCGCCGGAATTAACCTGCCGCCGTGAACCGCCTTCTCGCCGTCGCCCTGCTGGCATTGGCCGGATTGAACACTTTCGCCGGCACCGTTCGCGTCGCCACCTACAACCTCGAAAACTACCTCGACGCCCCGACCGTCTCGCGCCCGCACATCAAGACCGACGCCGCCAAGGCCAAAGTCCGCGAGAGCATCCGCGCCCTTAATCCCGACGTTGTCGCGCTGGAGGAAGTGGGCACAACCAATGCCCTCCTCGAACTCCGCGACGCGCTGAAAAACAACGGCCTCGATTTTCCGTTCTGGGAACACGTTCAGAGCTTCGACACCAACATCCACGTTGCCGTCCTGAGCAAATTGCCCATCGTCGCACGCCGGCCGCATACGAACGAAGTTTTTCTCCTCGACGGCAAACGCTTTCAGGTCAAACGCGGTTTCGCCGAGGTGGACATTCAGGTGGCTCAGGCGGCGACCAATTTCGTTTTTACGCTCTTCGTCGCACATTTGAAATCACACCTCACCACCGCCGAGGCCGACGAAGCCGAGGAACGCCTCGGCGAGGCGAAGGTGCTGCGCAGCCTCCTCGACGCACGGCTCGCCCGCGAACCCGCCGCGCACCTCCTCGTCGCCGGCGATTTCAACGACACGCCCGATTCCCCCGCCGTCAAGACCGTCCTCGGCCACGGCAAAACCATGCTGTTTGATGCACGCCCCGCCGAGCATAACGGCGACACTGCGCCCGGCGAACCGCCCTATCTCGAGCCGCGCAATGTCAATTGGACATATTATTACAGCAAGAGCGACACCTATGCGCGCATTGATTATCTACTCTTCAGCCCCGCATTGAAATCGCACTGGCTCGCGGCGGAAACTTACGTCCCGCAAATTCCTGACTGGGGCGTCGGCTCCGACCATCGCCCCATTGTCACCGCCTTCACCACCGGCGACCGGTGAAATGCTTCCGCTCCGGTCTTTAATTCCAATCGCCCCGCCGCGTCCGAATTTGGAGTGCGGCGACAAGTCGCCGTTTTCCCACTGGGAGACATGTCTCCCAGTTCCCAAGCGCGGTCATGCCCGCGCACTCCAAATCCGGACACCGCAAAAATCACCCATTGCATTTACGCTATTGGGGATTATTTTGCCGACATGAAAGCTCCCATATTTACGTCCGGTTTAATGCTCCTCGCCGCGCTGCTGCTCGCCGGCTGCGCCACGCACCGTGTGGACTGGAACACCCGCGTGGGCGGCTTCACCTACGACCAGGCCGTGGTGGAACTCGGCCCGCCGGACAAGACCGCCAAGCTGACCGACGGCCAGACCGTCGCCGAATGGATTTCGCGCCACAGTTCGCCCGGCATGGTGTCGGTGGGCGGCGGCTTTTATCCTGGTCCTGCCGGCGTGAGCGTCATGCAGACCAGCCCCAGCTACTACGAAAGCAAACTGGTGCTGACCTTTGGCACGAACAACGTCCTCGCCGGCTGGAAGAAGAAATAGTCCTTGCGGATTCGGACATTGAACGCGCCGGGCTTTCCCCCCACACTGGCCGCATGGGCAAATCTAAAAATCCCGCCACCGGCGAAGGCTTTCTCGGCGAAATCATGGTCCACAAACTGTCGCACGCCGTGGGCGTGGTGGACAGCGTGACCCAAGCCCAGGCCGGCTGGCCGCCGCAGATCGCGTTGAAGCTGCCGGACGGCACCGTGAAAAAAGGCCGGCTCAGCGACTTCCGCGCCCCCAGCGGCAACGAGCGGTCTAAAATCTCGCCCGCATAACCCCGAATGATCGCGGCCGCCGTGGCCTGATTCAACCATTGATTATCTGACTGAACTCGGTATCCCGTTGCTTGCCGGTTGAAATCAGTTCAGCGGCACGCCGCGGCGGATGAAGGTCGGGATGTCCAGGTCCTCGCCGTTGTGCTTCGTCGGCTCGCTCTTGTCGAACCGCCCCTTGGAAATGATGCTCAACGGCAACTGCCCCTGCACCGCCTTGTTGCCCGCCTTGCGCGGACGCGGGGCCGACCGGTGCGCCGGGTGTTCGGTGCGATGAACAATCACCGTCGGCGCCGGGCCGTGCGTTTCCGTGCGCGGAACCACGTGTCCCAGGGCGGAAACGGAAGCCGGCTGGCTCCCCTGCTTGGCCGCGATGACGGTGACCGTAAGCTTGTCCTTCAGTTCCGCCACCACCGCCGCGCCCATGATGATCTGCGCGTGGGCGCACTGGCGCCTGACCTGTTCCATCACGCGATTGATCTCGGCCATGGTCAAATCCTTGCCGGCGGCCAGGCTGACCAGCACGGCGTCGGATTCCGCCAGCACGCGGCCCTCGTCCAGCAGCGGGTGCGCCAAAATCTTTTCCACCACCTCACGCGCGCGGCCTGCGCCGGCAGCCTCGACAAAGGCAAAGGCGTTCACCGCATGGCGTTCGCGCAGGAGGTTGCACAAATCCGCAAAGTGAACCTGGATCAGGCCGGGGCGCATGAGCAACTGCCACACGCCGCGCACGCCTTCGAGCAGGAAACCGCCGCTGAACTTGAAGGTGTCCACGAGGCTGGTGTTTTCGTCGATCAGCTTGAACACGCTCTGGCTCGGCAGGCAGATGACGCCGTCGGCGGCGGCCTGGAGCTGGGCCAGCGCGGCCTGGGCCTGCGCCTCGCGGCGGTTGCCCTCCAGATCGAACGGCAGCGTGACGAACGCCAGCACGAGCGCGCCGGCCTCGCGCGCGGCCTTGGCCAGCACGGGCGCAATGCCGCTGCCCGCGCCGCCCCCGAGGCCGGCGAGCAGGAAAACCACCTTGGCCCCCTCGCACGCGTTCAGGAGCGTGGAAAACTGTTCCTCGGCCAGCGCGCGGGCGCGGTCGGGGTCGCCGCCGGAACCGAGGCCGCGCAGCAGCTTGCTTTCGAGATTGATCTTCACCGTCGCGGCGGACGCGGCGAGCGCGTTGGCGTCGGTGTTCACACTGAGAAACTGCGCGCCGGCGAATTCCGGCGTCTGGAGCGCGCCGAGCAGGGCGTCACCGGCATTGCCCACGCCGATGATTTTGACCGCCGGCAGCGTGAGGGTTTCCGAGCCGACGACCAGAGGATTTTCTTGTTCGGGAGCATTCATGGTGGTTCAGCGCGAAAGGATTTTGAATTTGCCCATGACATTTTTGAGGCCTTGCGGAATGAGCGATTTGCCGCCGCCGTGCCTGCGGCTCTTGAGCGAACCATATTTCACCAAGCCGATGGCGGTGGCGAATTCCGGCTGGTCCAGCGCGGTGGTCAGGCCGCTGATGGCGCTGGCGTGGCCGGCCGCGACGTTCATCTGGAAAACATTTTCGGCGAGCGCCACAATGCCCGGCGCGCGCGAACTGCCGCCGCTCAGGAAAACGCCGGCGCGGAGATAATCGGTCAGGCCATTGCTCTCCAAATCCTGCGCGATGAGCTGCAAAATCTCCTCGAGGCGCAGCGACATGATGCGCTGGAGATGGTCGAGGTTCAGGCGCTTGAGTTCGAGGCCGAGTTCGTTGGTGATGCTGATGCTCTGGCCCTTGGCCTCGTCCTTGATGAGCGCGGAGCCGTGTTCCCGCTTCAATTTTTCCGCGCGGCTCAACGGCACTTTCAGGCCGTAGGCAAGGTCGTTGGAAACATGGTCGCCACCAACGGCAATCACGCCGCTGTGCCGGATGACGCCGTCGCTGAACACGACGTATTCCGTGGTGCCGCCGCCAATGTCAACGACGAGCGCGCCGAGTTCCTTCTGCTCGTTGGTGAGCAGCGCGAGCGACGAGGCGAGGCCGGTGAAAACAATTTCCTCCACCTCCAGCGAAGTCGCCTTGACGAGGCGGATGGCGTTTTGGAGGCGATTCGCGTGACCGTGGATGACGTGCATGTCCACCTCCAGCCGCGCGCCGAGCATGCCGACGGGATTCGTCACGCCGTCCTGGCCATCAATGAAGAAATGCTGCCGCACGGCGTGGATGACGGTGTTTTCGGCGGGCAGGTTGATGGCCTTGGCGTTTTTCAAAACGTCGTCCACATCGTCAGGGGAAATCTCGCGGTCGGCGGAAACAACCGGATGCACGCCGCGGTTGTTGAAGCCGCGGATGTGGCTGCCGCTCACGCCAAGATAGACGCTGCGGATCTCCACATCGGCCATCTGCTCAGCCTCAAACATCGCGGTGCGGAGGTTTTCCTCGACCTTTTGCGGGTCGGTGATCTCGCCCTTGCGCACGCCTTGCGACGGCGACTGGCCGAGGCCGATGATGTTCAGGCCGCCGTCGGTAGTCAGCTCGCCGACCACGACGCAGATTTTGGACGTGCCGATCTCGAGGCCGGCTATGATATTGCCATCGTCAAACATTTTTCCTCCGGTTCTTTGGGGGTTTCACCGCCTTGGGCGTCACGCCCGTCGGCGCGGCACTCGCCAGCATCCAGCGGACGGGGACATTGTTGCCCACGGCCAAATCCAACGAGGCGATGTCGCCCTTGTTCGCCTGCTTGCCGTAATCGTAAATGCCGCGCCAGCGCCGCAACTGCTGCTCCACATTGTCGGGCGCAAAGGTGATCTGGCTGCCCTGCCCGGTCGTTGCCACCAGCACACCCGGCGCGGAAACATCCACGCGCCGCAAGTCCACCAAGCCCGCCATCGGCGAACTGGCAAACGCCGCGATCAATTTCAGCGCCGACTGCACCGCCGGCAATTCCACGCGCCGGCCCGGCTGCAACTGAAACGCGTTCATCCCGGTGATCACCGGCAAATCCGCCTTCATCTGCGCCAGCGGCACCACGCTTAATCTGGAATCCAAAGGCAGCATCACCACACCGTCGGCATCAATCAGAAAAACGGAAACGGCGATGCCATTGGCTCCATCCACTCTCGGAATATTGAATTGAGCAATTGGATCGCGCTCCATGACACGAATCTTCAGCGTGTGTGGCAACACCTTTTCAACGGAGACAGAATCAATCAGCGGCTGCAACTCCAAGTTCCGCTTCACTGTCATCAGGTCGAGCGCGATCAAATTTGCGCCCGGCTTGACCATCGTCCAGCGGCGCAATTGATCCGGCGCGATGACGCCATCGGTCTTGATGTCAACCTGCTGGATGGCAAAATCATTGTTCTCGTAAACGAAGGTGTTCAGCGCCACTTCGCCAACGCGCCAGAGCAAATACAGGCCGAAAAATGGCCCCGCGGTGACGAGGAACAAAAATAGGCCCAGCCGCGCGCGGTTCGCGCGCACCTGGTCGGAACGCAGCTTCACGTCCAGCACGTTATGCCGGTGAAGGCGGCGGTTCTTGTTTTGTTCGCGCTTAAACCACATTTTAGTGCAGCACCGAATTCACGGTTGATATAACAGCCGCTGTCTCCTGGTCTTTGGCTTCGCGAACAGCAGCCGCACGTTTCAATGCCAAATCCACCATCCGCTGGCAGAGTTCGGCAAAAATAATGCCGGCGGCGGCGGCGGCTTTCGGCAACAGGCTCGTCTCGGTCATCCCTGGCAGCGTGTTCACTTCCAGCACCACCGGAGAGCCGTCCGCGCGCACCATCACGTCCACGCGAGCGTAATCGCGACCGCCGACGGCCTTGAATGCGCCAAGCGCGGTGGCCTGGATGCGCTTCGTCGTCGCCGCGTCAAAATCCGCCGGACAGAAATACTCGGTGTTGCCGGCCGTGTATTTGTTTGTGTAATCGTAACTGCCGGATTTCGGGCGCACCTCGACCACCGACAATGCCTTGCCGTCCAGAATGCCGACCGTCGTCTCGCGCCCGATGATTTTTTCCTCAACCAAAACTTCCGAGTCAAATTTCAGCGCCGACGCCAGCGCCGCCGGCCAGTCCTCGACACGCTCGACAAATTCCAGTCCGACGCTCGAACCCTGCCGCGACGGTTTCACCACCAGCGGCACGGAAAAATTGGTTGGAAAAACTTCCGCCGCCGAATGCACCGTCACAAATTTCGGCGTCGGCACGCCCGACTGGATGCAGCTTTGCTTCGTCAGCACCTTGTCGAACGCGATGCGGCTCGCCTCCGCGTCGCAACCTGTGTAGGGCACGCCGAGCTGTTCCAATTGCTTTTGCACCGTGCCGTCTTCGCCGTAGGTTCCGTGCAATGCCAGAAACACCACGTCCGTTCCCGCCGGCAGATTCCAGCTCAGTCCGCGCGGATCCAGTTCGGTAACTTCATGGCCGAGCGAACGCAGCGCCTTGGCCACCGCCGCGCCGGAGCGCAGCGAGACTTCGCGCTCCGCGCTCGGCCCGCCCAGCATCACGGTGATGTTCAATTTCTGGCTCATTTCCGACGTGCAGTTTTTTTAACCGACTTGCGAAATTGCGGAAGCTGAACGGCCTCTCGCCGCGCGCTGCCAAGCAATGTTTCCAACGTAAAAATGATCTCGTTGTTCAGGCTGCGCCGATTAACCGCCGCGCGCTTTTTTAACTCGCGGTGCGTCGCTTTGGGAATACCTTTAAGCGTGAGCGTAATCATTTCGGAACCATAAAGGAACCATTTTGGTTGTCAATTAATCTTCGCCCAAAATCTCGACTTCCGGTGACAATTCAACCCCCCGTTCCGCCTGTGCCTTTGCCTGCAATAATCCGATCAAATCCAGCACGTCTTTCGCCGTCGCGTTGCCGTCGTTCACCAGAAAATTGCCATGCTCCAGCGACACCCGCGCGCCGCCGATTTTCGTGCCTTTCAGGCCGAGTTCGTCAATCAGCCGGCCCGCCGGGATCGCGGCCGGATTCTTAAACATGCAGCCGGCGCTCGGCGCGGCGGGCTGCGAACTCCATCGTTTTTCGCTGAACGCCTTCATCCGCGCCTCGATTTCCTCGCGCGATGCCGGCGCGCAGCGGAAAACCGCGCCCAAGGCGACGTGATTTTTCAGCGCCGCGCAACTGCGGTAGCTCACGGACATTTCCGACGGGGTCAGCTCGCGGATATTGCCGGCAAAATCCATCACGCGAACCGACTCGACGGCGTTGAACGTCTCGCCACCCATTGCACCGGCGTTCATGCGCAGCGCGCCGCCGATGCTGCCGGGAATGCCTTCCAAAAATTCCACGCCGCTCAAGCTGGCGCGCTTCGCCGCCACCGCCAATTCCTTGGACTTCGCGCCCGCGCCGGCACGGAGGCGCGGGGCTTCAATTTCAACCCGCGAAAATTCCGGTGCCGACAGGCAAATCATTACGCCACGAAAACCGCCGTCGCGGACGATCAAATTCGAGCCGCGACCGAGAATGAAAAGTTGCAGGCCGCGAACGCCGCAAAGTTTCAAAACCGCCGCCAAATCAGCTTCATTTACCGGCTCAACGTAAACATCCGCCGGGCCGCCGACGCGGAGCGTGGTGTGTCTGGCCAGCGGATCGTCGCGCCGGATGACGGTCGCGGATGAAACGAGCGCGGCAAGTTCATCGGCGATGGCTGGCCTTTCGATCTCGGTCATACCACGACCTTTTCCAGCTTGCCACCGGAAACCACTTTCGTTTCAGCAGGAATTTCCCGGCCGATGGCTTTCAAAATATGTTCTGCGATTTCCGCGGCGGCATTCGGCGCGTGCCACTGCGCCAACGCGGTTTGGATCTGCGAACGCGTCGCCACATTCTCGACCAGTTCAGAAATGGCCGCCGCCACTTTTTCCGGCGGGGAATTTTTCTGGTCGAGCAATTTGGCCGCGCCGGTATTCTCGAAGGCGGCGGCGTTGAAAAACTGGTGGTTTTCCGCCGCCGTGGGCAACGGCACGAGCACGGATGGCAAACGCATGGCAGACATTTCAGCCAATGATGACGCGCCAGCACGGCTGACGCAGGCGGTGGCGGCACCGAGCGCCAAATCCATTTCCGCGAGGAACGGTTTCACAACCGCTTTTAAACCCAGCTTGGCGTAGGCGGCTTGGACTTTTTCAAAATCGTTCGCGCCGGTGAGATGCAGCCATTGCCAGTCTTTTCCTGCCAGCAGCGGCAGCGCGGACAAGACCAAGTCGTTCAATCCGCGCGCGCCCTGGCTACCGCCGACGACGAGGACGGTTGGAAGTTCGGAATTCAAACCGAGTTTGATCCGGCAACTGGATGCTGGATGCTGGATGCTGGATGCCGGCGAAAACTGCGGGCGCACCGGCGTGCCGGTGACGCTGGTCTTTTTGGTTTTCAACCGGGCAGCGGCTTCGGGAAAGCCAATGAACGAAGCGTCCACAAAGCGGGAAAGAAAGCGGTTCGATTTTCCGGGAATGGTGTTCGATTCGTGCAGGAAAGTTTTTGCGCCGAGATCCTTGCCGGCGAAAACCGGCGGCGCGCTGGTGAATCCGCCCATCGCCAACACGGCGTCGGGCCGGCGACGATGAAATATTTTCCACGCGATGAACAGCGACTTGCCAAAGCTGGCGAGGAACGGCAGGTAATTTTTCCCCTGCAATCCGATGGCGGGCAGTGTGTGAATCGTCACGCCAGTCGCGGTTTTCACGGCCTGTTGGTCCACGTCCTTCGGCGAGATGAGCACGGCGACGTCGCAGCCGCGCTTCTGCAATTCACCCGCGACGGCGAGGCCGGGAAAGAGGTGTCCGCCCGTGCCGCCACACGCGATGGCGACCAGGGGCTTTTGCGGAGAAGTATTCATGTTGCCTTGGCGGCAAAGGGATTATCGTTTGACTTGGAGACAAAGTCGGAGACGGAAACTTTCGGCGTAGAAGAACTCGCCTGCCGCGCGACGCTGAACAAAATGCCGACGCACGTCAGCATGGCGAGCAGGCTGGAGCCGCCAGCGCTGATGAACGGCAGCGCGAGTCCCTTGTTGGGCAAAACGCTGGTGACGACCCCGATGTTGATGATGGCTTGAAAACCGACGAGCGACGTCACACCCACCGCGAGCAGGCAGCCGAACTGGTCGCGCGCACGGAACGCGATATACAGGCCGCAGACCACGATGATGAAAAAACCCAAGATGACCAGCAGCGTGGCAACCAGACCGAGTTCCTCGCCGATGTTGGCGAATATGAAGTCACTCTGGATTTCGGAAACGAAACCGTGTTTTTGCAGACCGTCGCCGAGGCCAAGCCCCGTAAAACCACCGGAACCAATGGCGATTTTGGCCTGTTCCGCCTGCCAGGCCGCGCCGCTGGCGTGCGCATCGGGATGCAGCCAGGCGGAAATCCGGTTGCTGCGCATCGAGTCGTGCATCAGTGAATAGGCCAG
>Ga0265324_10002183_pt1 | contig 10246 bp, 10 predicted proteins | sample 41419metaG_FD_198634 | JGI IMG/M metagenome (GOLD analysis project Ga0265324, IMG submission 198634) | Rhizosphere microbial communities from Carex aquatilis grown in University of Washington, Seatle, WA, United States - 4-14-19 metaG | ecosystem: Host-associated > Plants > Roots > Rhizosphere... | reverse complement strand
TGTACTCGGCGCCGGGTTGGCGGGTCTGGTCGCGGGCGCAATTCAAAGCCGCTTCAACACCGCGTCCGAAGTGCTTTCACCCAACTGGAACCGAATCAACCCGCTCGAAGGTTTCAAACGCCTGTTCTCCACTCGGATGTTCGTGCCCACCGGCCTCGCGATTCTCAAGCTGACGTTCATCGTTGCGCTGACGTGGTCGGAAATCCAAAGCATCCTCGCCGACCCGATTTTCACCTCGTCCGTCAGCGTCGGGCGGCTGGCGGAATTTCTCGCTGGCGCTGGCCTGCGGATTTTGTTCCGCGTCGGCGTGGTGCTGCTGGTCATGGCCGCCGCCGATTACGGCTACCAGTTTTGGCGCAACCAGCAGGACATGATGATGACCAAGGAAGAGTTGAAGGAGGAGGCGAAAAACACGGAGGGCAACTCACAGATCAAGGCGGCGCGCCGGAAAAAGAAAAAAATCAGCAAGGCCAAGGCGCTCGCCGACGTGGCCACGGCCGATGTCGTCGTCACCAACCCCACGCACATCGCCATCGCGCTGCACTACGACCGCAAGACAATGAAAGCACCGCGCGTCGTGGCCAAGGGCATCCGGCTGAATGCGCAGCAGATCCGCGAAATCGCCCACCGGCATCAGGTGCCGATTTTGGAAAACAAACCGCTGGCGCGGATGCTCTTCAAGCACGCGCGGGTGGGCGGCGAGATTCCGGCGCATCTTTACGCGGGCGTCGCGGAAGTGCTGGCGTGGGTCTATCGCGTGAACCGCTACCGCTATTACGCGGAACAGAACCAGGCGGCGCAATAAATCCAATCCAGCACAGCACCGTACTGAAATAACGCCAAGACGCCAAGGCGCAAGGTAATCAATGCCTGTCGTCTTTTTTTTGACTTTGCGTTAAATCCCGGCCGGTTTGGACCTCGCCGCGTTCTTCCGGAGAAAAATTTCCGGCTGGCGAGCTTCCTGCTAAACGGTCGTGGGCCGCAGTGTTTGCGGCACTCAAACCAATCAAAAACGACGCATGGGAACCTTGAGTGACAGGATGCGAAAGCTGCTTCGCCACGGCGATTTGTGGCTGATTTTCGCGCTGTTCGGCACGATTCTGCTGCTGATCCTGCCGGTGCCGCCGGTGCTGCTGGACCTGCTGTTGACCATCAGCATCGGACTTTCGCTGCTGACGCTGCTGGTCATTCTTTACCTGCGCACCCCGGCAGAATTTACCGGATTCCCCACGCTGCTGCTGTTCATCACGCTTTATCGGCTGGCGCTCAACGTCGCCTCCACGCGCCTGATTCTGCTCAATGGCTATGCCGGCCACATCATTCAGGCGTTCGGCAATTTTGTCGTGCAGGGCAACTACGTCGTCGGTCTCGTTATTTTCCTGATTCTCGTCCTGATCAATTTCATCGTCATCACCAAGGGGGCAGGGCGCATCGCGGAAGTCGCAGCGCGCTTCACTTTGGACGCCATGCCGGGCAAGCAGATGGCGGTGGACGCGGAACTCAACGCCGGTCTCATCAATGAAACCGAGGCGCGCAACCGCCGCCGCGCGGTCGAGGAGGAGGCGGATTTTTACGGCGCGATGGACGGCGCGAGCAAGTTTGTGCGCGGAGACGCGATCGCGGCCATTCTCATCACGCTCATCAACATCGTCGGCGGCTTCGCCATCGGCATCGTGCAAAAGGGCATGACGATGACCGAGGCGCTTCAGCATTTCACGATTCTGTCCATCGGCGACGGCCTGGTCTCGCAGGTGCCGGCGCTCATCACCTCGGTGGCGGCGGGCATTCTGGTGACGCGCGCCACGTCGAAGAATGACCTGGGCCGCGAGCTGAGCCGGCAGTTGTTGTTTTATCCCAAGGCGCTGACGATTCTCGCCGTGATGATGGGCGTGCTGGCGATTGTTCCCGGCCTGCCGACGCTGCCGTTTTTGGCGATGGCGGTCATCGTCGGTCTGCTTTCCTACACGCTGCACCGCCACGGAATGCCGGAGGTGGCGGCGGCCGGTTCGCCCGCCACCGCTGGTGGAATGCAGGGAAAAGTCAATGATAACAAGGGTGGAACGCCTGGCGCGCCGGCGGTGGCCGAGGTCAAGGCCGGCGACAAGCTCGAAAATTTGCTTACGCTCGACACGTTGCAAATTGAACTGGGCTACGGCTTGGTGGCCTTGGCAGACAAATCCAAGGGCGGCGATCTGCTGGAGCGCGTCACCGGTGTGCGGCGGAATTTTGCGTCTGACATGGGCGTGTTGATTCCGCCGATCAAGCTGCGCGACAATTTGCAGCTCGGCACGAATGAATACCGGTTTGTGCTGAAGGGCAACGCCATTGCGCAAGGCCAGCTCATGCCGCAGCACTGGCTGGCGATGAACGCGACCAACAGTCAGGTGGCGCTCAAGGGCATCCCGACCGTCGAGCCGGTGTATCAATTGCCGGCAACATGGGTGACGAACGTGGAGCGCAAAAACGCCGAGGTCGCCGGGTTTACCGTCGTGGACGCGCCGTCGGTGCTGGTGACGCATCTGTCGGAAACGGTCCGCCGCCATTGTCACGAAATTCTGACGCGGCAGGATGTGCAGGCGTTGATTGACAATTTGAAGCAGACGCACGCGGCGGTGGTGAATGAGCTGATTCCCACGCAGTTGAGCCTCGGTCAGGTGCAGCGCATTTTGCAAAACCTGTTGGCCGAGGGGGTTTCCATTCGCAACCTCGCCGGGATTTTGGAGAAAGTCGGCGACTACGCGGCGTTCACAAAAAATCCCGACGAACTTTCCGAACATGCGCGCCGTGCGCTCGGCGCGCAACTGACCAAGCCCTTCCAGAACGAAACCGGCGGCCTGCGCGCGATCACGATTGATCCCCGGCTGGAGGCGCAACTGGCGCTGGGCGTCCGGCAATCGTCGAATGAAGTCGCGCTGGTGGTGGATCCGAAGCTCGCGCGGCACGTCGTGGACGCGCTCTCGAAATTCGTGCAGCAGATGATCGCCGCCGGCCAGCAGCCGGTGGTGCTGTGCGCGCCGCAACTGCGGCTGGCCTTCCGGCGTTTTTTCGAGAACACCTTCAGCGACCTTGCGGTCTTGTCCTACGCGGAAATTCCTGCGCGGGTGCAGGTGCAAAACGCGGCAGTGATCCCTTCACCTGAATGAAACACATTTCCATTGTCGCCGAAAACGCGGCCGCCGCGCTGGCTCAGATCCATGCCGAACTGGGGCCGGACGCCGTCGTCGTGAGCGTGCGCAAGCTGCCGGCGAGCGGGCTTTCGCGGCTCTGGAAACACACTGGTGCCATCGAGGTCACGGCGACCGTGCCCGGAGTGGAACCAAGAAAACACTCGTTGCCGCCGGGTGAAGACGCGTATATGCCGTTTGGCGACAAGGTTGAAATGGAACCGATCGCAACGACAGTTTTGCGCCGCTGGAAAAGCATTGCCTGGCTGGAATCCATGGGCTTGCTGGCTTCGGTGGCCGACGAGCTGGAACGCCGGGTTTATGCCGCCCATGGGGAAAATCCGCCGCCGATGCCGGTGGCGGAATGGACGGCGGTGCGCGCAGTGCTGGCGAAATTCTGGCGTCCGGCGCGGCAGACGATGGAAGGCACGGGCCGGCCGCATGTTTTTATCGGCCCGGCAGGATCGGGCAAGACGACGGCGCTGTGCAAATGGATGACGGCGGCGGCGCTGCGCGACGAGCAAACAGTTCATGCTTGGCGGTTGGATGGTGAAACCGCGAATGTGACCGAATTTCTCACGCTGCACGGCGAAATGATCGGCGTGCCGGTGGAACGCTTTTGGAACGCGCCGGTGGCGGCGGATTTACTTTTGGTGGACCTGCCGGGCGTCGAGCCGGGCAACGCGCCGGCGCTGGCGGCGCTGCGCGAGCGGATTGCCGCGTTGCCGCAGCCGCATGTGCACCTGGTGCTGAACGCGGCGTATGAAACCGCCATCCTGTTCGAGCAATTCCACGCGTTTGCGCCGTTCGCGCCGGAGGATGTGATCTTTACGCATCTGGACGAGGAGCGGCGGCGAGTGAAGCTGTGGAATTTTGTGTTGGGCACAAATTGCTCCGTGAGTTTCCTTGGCGGTGGGCAAAAAATTCCCGGCGATTTCCGGCGCGCGGAATCGGCGCTGTTGTTCCCGAACTAAAATCACCGGTGAACATTGGTGATTATGCGCTTTTAGAAAAGTTTCCGTCCGCTGGCAAACCTCCTGCTAAACGTACGCTGAATACGCATGAAACCGTTGATGATTTTAGGTTCACTGGTCGGATTTCTGATTGGCGCCGGATTTAGTCTGGCCGGAAATTGCCCGTGGCCCACCGTGTTGTGGCGTGCCGGCGTGGCCGCGCTGCTCGCGGGCATGCTTGCGCGCTGGTGGGGCCGAATCTGGGTGGAGGGGTTGCACAGCGCCATCGAACAACGCCGCCCGCGTCCGACCGTCAATTCTGAAGCCAAACCCGGAGTCAAATCATGAGTACCTGCATCGCCGAACCGCCGGAAACAAATTTTATCACCGCCACCGCGCTCAATCCCACCGCGCAGGAACTGTGGCAGCGCTATCACCGGCGCGCGGAGGCCGACGTGGAAAATGCGTTGGTGGAAAAATATCTGCCGCTCGTGTCCGCCGTCATGGGCCGGCTGGCGATGACGTTGCCCGACCATGTGGACCATGACGATCTTTACAGTGTGGGGCTGGTGGGACTGTTGCAGGCGATGCGGAATTTTGACCCGGCCTGCGGCACGTCGTTCGAGACCTACGCCCGTATGCGCGTGCGCGGCGCGATGCTCGATGAGCTGCGCCGCATGGACTGGGTGCCGCGCACCGTCCACGAAAAGGCGCGCAAGGTGAAGGACACGATGGCGCAGCTTGAGCAGCAGCTCGGGCAGGCCCCCACCGAGGCACAGGTGGCCAAGGCGCTGGGGGTTTCCTCGAAGGAATACGAGGCGCTGCTCAACGAAGTCCGGCCCGCCGCGTTCGTCTGCCTGGATGCCGCCGGGGCCGCCGAGGACAGCGATGGCGGCGCGCTGCACGAGGTGATCGCCGACCTGACGGAAGAAAGTCCGGTGGAAAAAGTTTCGCAGCGCGAATTGAAGACGGTGATTTTCGCGCGGCTGAAGGAGTTGCCGGAGATGCAGCGCAAGGTGCTGGCGCTTTACTATATCGAGGATATGCATCTGCGCGAGATCGCCGAGGTTTTCGGCCTCACGGAGTCGCGGATCTGCCAGATTCATTCCCAGGCCATCCTGTCCATCCGCGCCTATCTGCAACGCTTTGAATCCGGTCTGGCCGCGCGCCCGGCCACCACCTCCGCATGATCATCATCATCGGTGCCATCACGGTTCTGGTGTGCGTCTTCGGCGGCTTCATGCTGGAGAAGGGCAATATCATGGTGATATTGGAGGCGCTGACGAATGAGGTTCTCATCATTGCCGGTGGTGCCATTGGTTCACTCATCATCATGGCCCCCAAGAAAGTGCTGATGGACATCGTGCGGAACGTGGGTTTGTGCCTGAAGGGCACACCTTACAACCGGGCGGCTTACGATGATCTGCTGAAAGTGCTTTACGAATTGTTTCTGCTGGGCCGGCGCAACGGCATGATCGCGCTGGAGGAGCATGTGCTGGAGCCGAAGACCAGTTCCATCTTCAAAAAATATCCGAACTTTGCCGCCAATGAACACGCGGTGGAATTCCTCTGCGGCGCGCTCCGGCCGATTATTGACGGTAAAATCAAGCCGGACCAGTTGCGCCTGTTGTTGGATGCGGAACTTGAACGCAAGGAAATTGAACATCATGCGCCGGTTTCCGTGGTGCAGAAGACCGGCGACGCCCTGCCGGGTTTCGGCATCGTGGCGGCGGTGCTGGGTATCGTCATCACGATGGCCTCGATTACCGGCGCAGTAGAAGTAATCGGCACCCATGTGGCGGCGGCGCTGGTGGGTACCTTTCTGGGCATCCTGCTGGCCTACGGTTTTGTCGGGCCGCTGGCGACGAACATGGAATTCATCGGCGAGGCGGAGCTGGATTACACGCGGTGCATCGCCGCGTGCGTGATCGGTTTTGCCGGCGGCATGGCGCCGGTGACGGCGGTGGAACTGGGGCGGCGCGGCTTGAGCAGCGAGTTTCGGCCGGGGGCCGAGGAACTGGAGCAGATGTTCAAATCGCTCAAGAGCGGCAAATGATTTTTAACGCATGGCCAGAAAAAAACATACCCACCACGGCGGTTCGTGGAAGGTCGCCTATGCGGACTTCGTGACGGCGATGATGGCGTTGTTTCTCTGCCTGTGGCTCACATCGCAGGACCAGAAGATCAAGGACGCCGTCGAGCGCGCGTTCCGTAACCCATTTTCCTCCGTCACCAAGGAATCCGTCGGCATCATCCCGAACAAGGACGCCTCTGCCACCAGCAAGCAAGCCGGCCGGTTTCAATCCGTCTCCGCCGTGGAGATGGAGACGATGCGCCGGTTGAGCGAGGATCTGGAAAAACTGCTAAAGCAGCAGGACTCTGAACAGTCGGGCGTGAAGATTGACCTCACACCGGAGGGGCTGTGCATCAACATTTTTGACCGCGCGCGCAAGCCCGTATTCGCCGCGAACTCCGACATCTTCACCGATTACGGGGCCTGGGTGTTCAACACGCTGGCGTGGGAAATCTCGCGATATTCCACGTTCCGCTTGGAAATTCAGGGCCACACCGAGGCCGGTGCCGAAACCGGACACGAAGCCCACGGCAAATGGGAACTGTCCGCCGAACGCGCCAATGCCGCCCGGCGCAAGCTCGTGCAAAACGGCGTCGCCGCCTTCCAGGTCTGCAAGGTTTCCGGCTATGCCGACGTCTCACCGATGCCGGATTATCCGCCCACGGATGAGATCAACCGCCGCGTGACCGTCCTGCTCAAGATGCACGAATCCATCCAGTCACTCACAGATTCGCCGGCCCCGGAAACCTCATCCCTTCACAGCCATGACGCTTTTGCGAACTGAATCCTTTGTGCCGCTTACCGCCGCGCCCGCCGCCACCGGCCAGCGGGAATTCCGCGTTGGCGTCATTCCGCGCGACGGGCAATTCCGGCCGTTTCAATCCTTGGGCAAAACGCCGGCCGGCCCGGGCGAAACCGCGCCGCCGGACGGGAAAACTTTTTGCGAACCGCGCATTTCCGTCCAGCGCGAGGGCGACCGTGTCACCAGCATCCGGGTCCAATGCACTTGCGGAGAGGTAATGGATCTCGCCTGCATCTACGACGAACCCCCGAAGGTCGCATGAAGATCTGCCCGGCAATTTTTGCAGCCGCCGCCGGAAGCTTTTGCCAGAGTGCCGGCAAAACCCCTGTAAAAACGCCAAATAAACGAAGTGGCACATCCGTTGCTTAACCACTCATTGTATGGACGTCAGCCTCTATCAATCCGCCGCCGCGATGAATGCCACCGAGCGCTGGCAGGACATGATCGCGGAAAATCTGACGTCCGCGTCCGTGCCGGGAATGCGCAAGCAGGACATCACCTTTTCTGATGTCGAGGCCGGCCAAGCCGCCGGCCCGGGCTGCACCATTCCCGTGGCGACGACGACGCTCAATTTCCAGCCGGGCGAACTGCGGGCGGGTGGCCCGATGGATTTTGCGGTCGAGGGCAGGGGTTTTTTCACGGTGCAACTGCCCAACGGCCAGCAGGCCTATACGCGCGACGGCGAGTTTCGTCTCAACGCGCAGGGCCAGCTCGTGACCAAATCTGGCGCGCTGGTGATGAGCGACAGCGGGCCGTTGCAGTTTGACCCCGCCAACTCCAGCCCCATCAGCGTCTCGGCCTCCGGCGAGGTCAGCCAGGCCAATCTCAGCGGCGGCACGGATCAGAAGGGAAAACTGCAAATCACCGAATTTAAAAAACCGCAACTGCTCACAGTGGCCGGTGGCGGGAATTTCCTCGCCACCAATCCCGCCGCGCAGCCGTCCGCCGCCGGCGACTCGAAAGTCCGCCAGGGTTTTACCGAGGCGGCCAACACCTCGCCGACCACGGAGATGGCCGGCTTGATCACCGCCATGCGGCTGTTTGAAACGAACCAGAAAGTCATGCAGATGCAAAGCGACCGCATGAGCCGGGTGATTACCGACCTCGGCGGTGCCAACTGAACTTGAATTATGCTACGCGCCCTTTACTCCGCCGCCGCCGGGATGGAATCCCAGCAGATGAATCTCGACGTCATCTCCAACAACCTGGCGAACGTCAATACCAACGGCTACAAGATGAGCAAGCTCCAGTTCCAGGATCTGCTCTACCAGACCACGCGCGCCGCCGGTGCGGACCAAGGGGCTGGCAACCAGCTTCCGGCAAGTTTGCAAATCGGCCAGGGCTCGGCGCCGATTTCCACCGAGCGCATTTTCACGCAGGGCAACCTGACCCAGACCGGCGGCAACCTCGATATCGCCATCCAGGGCAACGGCTTCTTTGAAGTGCAGTTGCCCGACGGCACGCGCGCCTACACGCGCGACGGCTCCTTCAAGTCCAACTCGCAGGGCACCATCGTCACCAGCGACGGTTATCCGGTGCAGGGCGGTTTCCAGCCGGTGCCGGCCGGCGCGACGAACATCTCCATTTCCGCGAGCGGGCAGGTGACCTATACCACCGCGAGCGGCGTGACAAATTCCCAGATTCAACTGGCGCGTTTCAATAACCCCGGTGGTCTCGATGCCGTCGGCCATAATCTTTACAAGGAAACGGCCGCCAGCGGCACGGCGGAACTCGGCACCCCCGCGCAAAACGGTTACGGCGAGTTGCAGCAGGGCTACCTCGAAGGCTCCAACGTCAGCGTTGTGCAGGAAATGGTCAACCTCATCCTCGCCCAGCGCGCCTACGAGGTGAATTCCAAGGCCGTGCAGGCCGCCGACGAAATGATGCAGCAAAGCAACAACCTGCAACGCTAAAAAATTCCAGTGAAAACATCGGGCAAACAACATTTAACATCGAGCATCCCAAGGCGCGGTGTCGCGCACCTTGGCTGTCGGCTGTTGGTTGTTGGTTGTTGGTTGCTCGCCGTCAGCTTGTCCTTCGCCGTCCGTGCCAATGCTGCCGAAGCCGCGACGTTTTATTTGTTTCCCGTCGCGCAGGTGGACGGCGAAGGCGTTTTTCTCCAGCAACTCATCAAGACCGCCGCACCGCTGCCGGCGCTGAAGCTGTGCGAGTCGCCGGCGTTCGGGAAAACCACGGAGCTTTCCCGCGCGCAGTTGAATGATTTGCTGGCCGCCACCGCGCCCGAACTGGCCACGACCAATTGGACCGGCGCGGAATCCATCCGCATCGCGCGCCGCGCGCATGAATTTTCCGAGTCGGCCCTGCTCGCGCTGCTCACCGCGACGTTGCAGCGCGATTGCGTGAAGGACAAGGGCGAACTCGAACTCAGCCTCACGCAGCCGTGGAGCGCGCCGGTGGTGCCCGACGAGCCGCTGACGTTGAAAATTCTGGAGCAGCCGACCGCCGGCGTCACCCCGTCGTTCATCGTCCGGTTTGAACTCCGCACCGCGCATGAAACCCTTGGCACCTGGCAGACCAGCGTGAAGGCGCAGGTCTGGCGCGAGGTGTGGGCCGCCCGTTCCTCATTGCAGCGCGGCCAGCCGGTGGCCGCCGCGGACATCGCCCGCGAGCGCCGCGACGTTTTGAACGTGCGCGAACCGCTCGCGGATTTTGCCGCCGGCGACGACGCGCTGGAGATTGCCGAATATGTCTCCGCCAACACGCCGTTGCTCGCGCGCGCCATCCGGCCGAAGGTTGTGATCCATCGCGGCCAGTCCGCCGAGGCGCGGCTGGACGACGGCGCGTTGAGCATCCGCTTGAAGGTTGTCGCGCTGGAGGACGGCGCGCCCGGCCAGACGATCCGCCTGCGCAATCCGGTTTCGCAGCGCAACCTGAACGGCACGGTTTTGGACGGACAAACCCTTTCCATCACACTATGAAAATGAAATTGCTCCCGCTGATTTTCGCCGCCAGCCTGGCGCTGCCCGCATTGGCTCCCGCGCAGTCGCTTTGGCATGACGACGTTTCCAAGTCGATGTGTGCCGACAAGCGCGCGACATCCGTCGGTGACATCATCACCATCATCATCTCTGAAAATACCACGGCTACGAAGAACAACGAGACAAAGACCGAGCGCTCCTCCAGCCTGACGGCCGCCATCTCGTCGTTTTTGTTCCCTGGAATCCTGGCCCAGGGTGGCAAGGTGGGCGGCACGATGCCGTCCATCGCCTACAACTCCGACCACAAGCACGAC
>Ga0265324_10002181_pt1 | contig 10252 bp, 3 predicted proteins | sample 41419metaG_FD_198634 | JGI IMG/M metagenome (GOLD analysis project Ga0265324, IMG submission 198634) | Rhizosphere microbial communities from Carex aquatilis grown in University of Washington, Seatle, WA, United States - 4-14-19 metaG | ecosystem: Host-associated > Plants > Roots > Rhizosphere >... | reverse complement strand
GGGCCGTTCACCTATCGTGGAAACATCAATATCCAGGCGGGCAGTGCGCGGGATTTACCGTCGCCGTTTACCGAGCCGGGAAAGGGCCGGCCCGATTGCATCATCAAGGCGCAGCAGACCGATGTTGCGACGCTGCCGACATCCCACGACTCCATTTATATTTGGATGGGTGACCGCTGGGGTTCCCGGCCCGACGGGATTAAAGGCCACGATTTTCAATATTGGAGTCGGCCCCTGCAGTTTGATCCCGACGGCATGATCAAACAACTCATATGGGACGAAACTATAACCGTGGCGCTAACGACTCCGAGCCAGTTGAAGTTGAAGGCAAGGGTGTCCGACTCAGTCAAATGATGGGGTGCGTCAGAGTCTGCGAACAGTATGGGCAAGCGGCACGTTTACCATAAGTTGGACAGCCATTCGCAGGCCGAGGCGGTGGCGAAATACGCGTCACGCCGTTGATCTGCTCCCGGGATTATTTCCACATTCTCCGAGTGCCGGGCTACTACGCACATTTATGCGTATTGGTGATTCCGCCAAGCCAAGGTAGTTTCTTACCTGAACCCGGCATGTATGAATTCAACACTGATTAAATGAGTTTGCTCAAGTTCTGATGTCGTTACAAAAATGCTGCTGCAAATAGCACAAAAGTTAAAACCCCAAAGTCATGCAATAAATCATTATGAAAACCACACGCAAAATAAAAATGAAAATCACGGTCGGTATGTTATTGTCGGCCTTGCTGGTCTTCGTCAGTTCCGCTTCGGCGACGCTGGTCGTCACGGGCAGCACGATCAGCGGCGGTGGCACAGCCATACCCAGTTGGACGGTGGCCACCAACAGCCTGATTGCCGGGATGCTCCCAAGCTTCGTGGGGGCTGGAGGTTTTGCGCAAGACTATGGCGGTGGCGCTTACGGGACCATTGTTGGCCTCCCCGCGCTGACGGATGGCGTGCTTGCTCCTATGGGCGCGGGCACCCCCGCCACCGGTGGCCAGTATGCCACCTGCGGCTACGATAATGGGGCAGGCCAATACATAATCTACACGCTGCCGGCTACCAATCATGGCTACAATATCACCAACATCACCACTTACACTACTTGGGGAGATTATAACATTTGCCAGGAAAAATATGCCGTTTCTTATTCTACTGTGGATAATCCCACATCATTCATATTTTTGGGCTTTGTGGATTATGCGCCCGGTGGCAGTGGCGGCATGGCCAACATGGTGCAGTTGACTGATTCGCTGGGCGGGGTGATCGCGGCGAACGTGGCGGCCATCAAATTTAATTTTACCTGGCCCATGTCACCGTATAATGTTAATGCTTACGATGAAATTACGGTGCAGGGGGCGCCGGCGCCGGCGGCGGTGACGGCACCGCCCGTGGTGATCACGGCCAGCAATATTAACAGCGCCGGCACATTCGATCCCAGTTCCACTTGGCCCGTTGAAACCCCCAGCTTGATTGCCGGGATGTTGCCCGGTGCCTCGGTAGGTGACGCGACGGTGGGTGGTGTGATCGGCACCAGTGCGCTGACAGACGGAGCTTTGGGAACCACTGGTGATGCTGGCACCGTCGGGCTTTTAGGAAGTGACAACGGAGGGTGTTCATCGCTCACCTATACGCTCACCGGATCCGCCACCGGATATGACCTGACCAATATTGTGACCTACACTGCCTGGGGGGATAGCGGCCGGGACGGGCAGGCTTACTACGTATCCTATTCTACGGTCATGGCGCCGACGACCTTCATTCCTTTGACTGGGGTTGAATTCAATCCGTATTTAAATCCAAACACCCTAAGGTCGGCCTGCCGGGTAGGCATTAGCAGTTCGACCGGGGTGATCGTCCAGAATGTTTACAGTGTGAAATTTGATTTTCCGCAAAAAAACAGCGAAGATTATGGCGACGGGGCCTATCAGGAAATCATCATACAGGGAACCAACTCGTTGCCACCGCCCGTGCCGCCATCACCGTATTTGGTGGAGGACACCATTCCGCTTTTTGCCACGACCACCGTGGGCGACCAGGTTATCTTCACCGCCGCCTACAGCAATTCACCGCCGGCTAGTCTGCAATGGCTGTTTATCAGTGGCGGCGTGACCAACATCATTTCCGGCGCCACGGGCCCGACGCTTACGCTCAATAATGTGCAGTTAACCAATTCCGGCCTATATACTTTGAAGGCCGTCAATGCGACCAATGGTGCGGCCGCCCCGTCCTTTAGCTCGCTGGCCTCGCTCGCTGTCTCGAACGATGTGCCGCTGGTTGGCAATATCGTGACCACGGAGTCCTATCAGACTTCGGGCAACCCGGCGACCTTCGTTCCGACCTGGCCGTTGGCTACCAACAGCCTGATTGCCGGGATGTCCCCCAGCTCCGTGGGAGTTGGAAGTTTTGCGCAAAACTATGGTGGTTACGCAAGCGCCCAAGGCCTTCCCGCGCTGACGGATGGTGTGCTTTCTCCGACGGGCAAGGCCGATGGCCTGTTTGCCACCTGTGGCTACGATAATGGGGCAGGCGAATACGTGATCTACACGCTGCCGGCCACCGCTAATGGCTACAATGTCACCAACATCAGCACTTACACTACTTGGGGAGACGACTTTCTCACCCATGAAGCATATGCCGTTTCTTATTCTACTGTGGATAATCCCAATTCGTTCATATTTTTGACCTTTGTGGATTACAAGCCCAGTTGCGGTAGCCCCCAGGCTGACAGGGTAATGCTGACCGGTTTGCTGGGCGGGGCGATTGCGAAAAACGTGGCGGCCATTAAATTTAATTTTACCTGGCCCTTGATGCCTGCCGGGGTTAGTGCTTACAGTGAAATCACGGTGCAGGGCACGCCGGCGGCGACGCTGACCCCGCAGCCCGTGGTGATCACGACCGCCAATCAACAAAGCGGCACCGCCTTTGTTCCCAGTTGGACGGTTGAAACCCCCAGCCTGATTGCCGGGCTGGCGCCCAGCGCCTTGACCGGTAACCCGGCGTTGGGTGCGGTGACTAATATTGCTGGTTGCGGTTCTGGCGGCAGCGTTGTGCTGACCGACGGGACTTTGGGAACCACTGGCGATGCTGCTACGTGCGCGTCATTAGGGAGTGAAGTAAGGGATTACGGCTCGACGTGTTCATCGCTGACATATACGCTCACCAACGCCATCCTCACCAACATTGTGACCTATAGCGCCTGGGGGGATTACGGCCGGGATGGGCAGGTTTACTATGTATCCTATTCCACGGTCGCGGCACCGACGACCTTCATTCCTTTGACGGCGGTCGAATGCAATCCCTATTTGGCTCCACTCAACACCAAGTCGGCCTGCCGGGTGGGCATCAGCAGTGTGAACGGAGTGCTCGCCAGCAATGTTTACAGCGTGAAATTTGATTTTCCGCAAATCGACGACGAAGATTATGGCTCTGGCTCTTATCAGGAAATCATCATCCAGGGAACCGCCGTGGCCGCCGTGGTTCCGCCGACGCTGCCGACGACGTTCGCCCCGCCCAAAGTTTCCGGTGGAAACCTGATCCTGACGGGCATCGGCGGCACGCCGGCGTCGGCCCCATACATCTGGCTGAGCACGACTAACCTGTCGGCCCCGATCATCTGGACGACGAACTTCACCGGCAATCTGAATGCGGGTGCGTTCTCGAACGCGATTCCGGTGAGCGCCACCAACCGGGCCGTGTTCTTCCGGTTCATAATGCCGTGAGGTGGGGGTTAGGTAAATGATGTCAGACGACCCGGGGACGCAGGTCCCCGGGCGTTTGTTTACCAATTGGCTATGAAATAGAGTCAAGCACCGCCGTGGAACGCGGCTATTGAAACCAGCTTGTGTCAATCAGTGGAACAACTGAGCAAGAATTTGTGAAATCAAAATATGTCGTCATTGAGCGTAATGGACAAGAGGGTGTGATCGTATTCTCACCCTTTCTCCTGCATAAGGACGTGGCTGGCAATTGCAAAATCAAGTCCGCCGGTTTTTGTAAGTTGCAGGACAATGGGGGTTGGGTGGTTGATGGTAGATCAGATTCATTGGGATGCTACCCCAGACCGCAGGATGATGAAATCTTGAACCGGCACTTGTTAAGCAAGCGGCCAACGCGTTTTGCCGATCAACCGATAAGCAGGCAGGCAGGCAATGCAACATAAAGCAACAAATTACAAAATGAGTATCCTAAAATCAAATGAATCGATGGTGGCAAATGTTCGGCCCCAAAAGGCATTTACCTTGATTGAACTATTGGTGGTCATCGCCATCATCGCCATTCTGGCAGCCATGCTGTTGCCAGCCTTGAGCCAAGCCAAGAAAAAGGCGGCCGGCATAAGCTGCCTCAGTAATTCGCGGCAATTGACGCTGGCGGCGCAAGTGTATGCCTTGGACAATAACGACGCCATTCCGCCCAACGGAACGACCGACCTTACGAGTTGGGTGGGGGGAAATGTGCAAGATCCGATAGGCGTCACCAATGTCGCACCCATTCGCAGCTCCCGGCTCTATCCCTTTCTTAAGTCGGATGCGATCTATCGTTGCCCATCGGACAATGGAATCATCCGTATTGCTGGTGTTGGAAGTTTGACTCTGCCCCGGGCGCGAAGTTATGCCCAAAGTGGAATGATGGGTGATAATGTTTTACCTCGCGGCGACCATAACGGCATCAGCGCAAATCTCAAGTTTACCTCGATCCGCGACCCCAATCCAGCGGCCGCCTGGCTTTATGTGGATGAACAGGCGGATCCCAATGATATCAATGGCAGTATTGATGATGGCTACTATGCCATTGTGTTTTCGGCCACAGGTCCAACATGGCTTAATGTGCCCGCCAGCCGGCACGGCAACTACGGGCAGTTCTCCTATGCCGACGGTCATTCAGCCAAAATGAAGTGGGTGAGGAAGCAAACTCAATATCTGTATGGCATCAATGCCCCCCAACCAGGGTCGGGATTATTTGGAACGGCTGGAGATCCGGATCTGCACCAAGTGTGGAACGCAACGTATGCCCAAGGCGGCTATCCGGGATATTCGGCACCGTCGTGGTGATCTTTGTCCCCGCTCCGATTAATGAAAAAAAATATTTCGATGGATAAAACATCCTCCAACCCGGCCGGAGTATTCGTCGGCGTCAGGATTTTTATCAATCAGCGCCTGCGCTTGGTTTACCTGGCAGTGGCTGCTATTATCCTAAGCGGGGTATTGGCGGCGGATGGCGAAGTGAACGCCACCTCGCCGAGCAGTGCCCCGCCTGCAAGTTTTCGCACGATTCTGACCGTGAAGGACACCGCAGCACGTTTGACGGAGCAGCCGGTGACTCCAATTGGCAAAGCCGCCGACAATTTGATCGCCACGGTTTTTATTGATCCAGCCAAGCAGTTCCAAACGATCGAGGGCTTTGGCGGTGCGTTCACCGAAGCGGCGGCGGTCACCTGGCGAAAGTTGAGCGCCACGAACCAGCAGGCGATCATCAATGCCTACTTTGATCCCGTCACCGGGCATGGTTATACCCTCTGCCGGACGCACATCAACAGTAGTGATTTCTCCGAGAGCAATTATGCGTATGACGAGGTGGCGGGCGACACGGAACTGAAGCATTTTTCCATCGCCCGCGATCAGCAGGCATTGCTGCCGATGATTCACGCTGCGCTCGCGGCCAGCAAGGTGCCGTTCAAACTCTTTGCCACGCCGTGGAGCCCGCCGGCCTGGATGAAGACCAACGGCGAGATGAACCATGGCGGAAAACTGAAGCCGGAATATCGTCAAGCCTGGGCCAATTACTTAGTTCGGTATATTGAGGAATATAAGAAACAGGGCGTGAACCTCTGGGGCTTGACCATGCAAAATGAACCGGAGGCCAACTCGCCGTGGGACAACTGCCTTTACTCGCCTGCGGAGCAGCGCGATTTCATCCGGGACTATCTTGGGCCGACGCTGAAACGGGCGCATCTGCAAAATGTAAAGATCATGGCTTGGGATCATAACCGCGACGACATGGTGGAACATGCCGACGCGATTTATGCCGATCCGGTGGCGAGCAGCTACGTTTGGGGCACAGCGTATCATTGGTATTCCGACGGGGCGTTTCAGAACATGGCGATGCACCATGATGCGTGGCCGGCGAAGCCGATGTTGTCGACGGAAGCGTGCCAGGACAATGGCCCGCACATTGGTGAATGGAATCCAGGGGAACGCTACGGTTCCGCCATCATCAGCGATTTGAACCGCTGGTCAGTCGGTTGGGTGGACTGGAACCTGGTGCTGGACGAAAAGGGCGGACCCAATCACGCCAACAATTTTTGCAGCGCGCCCATCATCGCCGACACCAAGAACGACAAGCTGCTCTTCCAAAGCGCTTATTATTACCTGGGGCACTTTGCGCGCTTCATCCGGCCCGGCGCGAAGCGGATCCTCTGTTCGTCTTCGCAGAATAACATTGAGGCGACGGCGTGTATCAATCCCGATGGGACGGTGGCCGTCATCGTCTTGAACCGCAATCATGATCCGGTCCGATTTAATTTAAAGAGCCGTCATACGGCAACGCCGGTTTCCCTGCCGGCGCATTCGATCGCAACCTATCTGCTCAAGGACCAAGACCTGTAAATCTTGTCTGGAGAGGCCCATTCTCAAAAGAAAATGGGACGGTCATTCCTAAAGTTACAATTTTAAATGAATATCAAAATACGTGCCATGAAAACCTCACGCAGAACACCATGGAACATCGCTGCGAGGCTGGCGTGTGCGTCTCTGCTGCTTTACGTCAGTTCCGCTTCGGCGGCGCTGGTCATCACGGCCACCACGACCAACAATGCCAGTCTATTCACACCCAACTGGCCGGTGGCCACCAACAGCCTGATTCACGGGCTGCTTCCAAGCTCCGTGGGGGCTGGAAGTTTTACGCAAAACTATGGTTATGGCACCGTTTATGGCCTTTCCAAGCTGACGGATGGCGCACTTGCTGAAACGGACGGCTACAATGGCCAGTATGCCACCTGTGGCTACGATAGTGGGTCGGGTGCCTACGTGATCTACACGCTGCCGACTGCTACTAATGGCTACAATATCACCAACATCACCACTTACACTGGTTGGCAAGACTATGCCATCTCCCAGCAAAAATACGCCGTTTCTTATTCTACGGTGGATAATACCAATTCGTTCATTTTTTTGGGCTCTGTAAATTACGATTCTGGCAGTAGCACTTACGTGGCCAACCGGGTGGCGCTGACCGATTCGCTAGGCAGGGCGATTGCGACGAACGTGGCGGCCCTCAAATTCGATTTTGTGTGGGCCCTGGAGAGCCCCTATGGCGTTAGTGCTTACGATGAAATCACGGTGCAGGGGACGCCGGCGGCTACGCTGACCCCGCAGCCCGTGGTGATTACGACCTCCAATCAAAACGGTAGCAGCACGTTTACTCCCACTTGGACCGTTGAAACCCCCAGTCTGATTGCCGGGATGGTGCCCAGTGCCACGGTGGGTGATCCGACGGTAAGTCCTACCGCCGGCACCCCATTTGCTGGCGCCAGTGCCCTGACGGACGGAACCTTGGGAATCACTGGCGATTATTCCAGATGTGCGGCTTTAGGCGGTGGCGGCGGGGCATGTTCATCGCTTACTTATACGCTCACGGGCTCCACCAACGGATATGACCTCACCAATATCGTGACCTATACCGGTTGGAACGATTTTGGTCGCGATGGGCAGTTTTACAGCGTATCCTATACGACGGTCGCGGTGCCGACAATCTACATTCCCTTGACGGCGGTGGAATTTAATCCCTATTTAACTCCGCTTTCGACCCCGTCGGCCAACCGGGTTGCGATTAAAAGCAAGACCGGGGTGCTCGCCAAAAATGTTTGCAGTGTGAAATTTGATTTTCCGCAAGACAACACCATTGACTACGGTTTTGGGGCCTATACGGAAATCGTTCTGCAGGGAACCAAATCGGCGCCATTACCGGTTACGATCAGTCTCAATCACTTTCCCAAGCCGATGCAATTATATCAGCGCAATCTAGCCACCAGCCTGGCCAATGTGCTGGTGGCTGGTTCCGTGACCAGCACGGGAGCCACGCAGGTCGTTGTTACCGTTTTGCGCAACGGCTCGCCCTACACGAACGTGACCCAGTCGCTGACCTATTCGAATGGGGTCGCACCGTTTTCCATAAGCGCGTCCATCGTGGCGGAACTGGCCAGCTACAATATTTCGATTTACGTTACGAAAGGTGGAACCAACTATTTCGTTGCCAATGCCAACGACGTGGTGGCGGGCGATGCTTTTATGATCAACGGCCAGTCTAATGCCGAAGCAGGCATGCGAAGTGGAAGTGCCAACGGTAACCAGCATCCATACTTGCGCTCCTTCGGCACGCGCGACGAAAGTGGCGCAACAGTGGCCGCCGATCTGAACTGGCATCTGGCCGAGGGCGATGTGATTACCGGACCGGGGGCGGTCGGTCAGTGGGGGCTGCATTTGGGCCGACTGATTATTGACACCTACAGGATCCCGGTGGCCATTATCAACGGGGCGCATGGCGGCTGGCCCATCACCTCTTTCCAGCGGAATGATGCCAATCCACAGGATCTGAACACAGACTACGGCCGCACGCTCTATCGGGCCACGCAAGCTGGCTTGCAGAACGGAGTCCGCGCAATTCTTTGGTATCAAGGCGAGTCGGACATGAGTGACGCCGACGCCCATGAAAAAGGGTGGATAACCCTGCACGGCAACTGGCTTGAAGACTATGCCGCAGTCGAGAAATTCTATGTCTTTCAACTGCATGTCGGCTGCTACGTTTCTCAGTTCGACACAGATTTACGCAACCGTCAGCGGCTCTTCGCCGATCGTTTCAACGATGTCGAAGTAATGGCCACCTCCGCCGTTGGCACATATACCGACGACTGTCATTATCCTTACATTAACGGCTACGAGTTGCATGCAGCCAACATCTTCCGGCTGGTTCAGCGAGACCTCTATGGTGCTGCGCCCCAGAGCAACATAGAAGCGCCGAACCCATACTATGCTTACTTCAGCACTCCGACGCACGATCAGATTACGCTAGTAATGCGCAACACCAATGACACGCTCGCCTTTACCGCCGGGGCCGAAGCTGATTTTCGGCTGGAAGGCTCGTCCATTGTTGTCGCCATGGGTGCGGCGGTCAGCAACAATCTGGTTCTGACATTAAGTGGTGATGCCAGCGCGGCCACCGGTCTCAGTTACGGCGCACATGACGGAGCGCCACCTCCTACCGTGGCCAATGCGAACGGCGTCGGTTTGCTCGCGTTCTACAATCTGCCGATTCAGCCGGGCAACGGTGCGTCCGGCGTGCCGACCAATGTTACCAGCCTGGCTATTTCCGCTAATCGCGTTGATATTACTTGGGCGGCCACTACCAACGCTGCGGAGTATTTGATTCGTCGCAATGGCATCATTGTCGGCCGGACGCCACTTACTGTGTTCAGTGATTCGACCGTCACCTCCGGCCCGGTTTATAATTATGACATTGCCGCCATCGGTTTGGTTTCCACGTCGGCGTGGTCTTCCGTGACAAGTGTGACAACCGTTCCCGACAACGTATTTGCCTTCGTTCCGGAAGCGACGAACTACACGATCCTCTACCGGCTTGATATACCGAATGACCTGCGGCTCGGCTCGACTTTGAAGGCGCCATACGATGTGGATAACTCGGCCCTAATTACCAAGCCGTTTGACCGGGTGGCATATTATGTGGAACTACAAAATAATCCAGGTCAACCGCTAAACTGGCTCTATGTGTCTTGTGATCCTTTCTCGCTGGATCCGAAACTTCTTGGTGTGCCTGCTTTAGCGACGGGCGGAGTATTCCACGAACCGATCACTAACCTGAACGTGTATGCCAGCGTCGGCACCGGTGTAGCCACTGGATCGGGCTTGGGTGTGGGTAGCATCGAGTTTTGGGGTTGGAATTATAGTCAGAATAACGCTTATAGCGTTCCGGGTGCTAGCGATACCACTTATGACACTGGCGACGCCATTGATACCAGCGGAACCTATGGTTCCATGCAGATTCACCGGGCCGGTCAGACGTTGATTGCCTACAACTCGTGGGGTGCCTATACCGCCGATAGTGGCTATCCTTTAAGTGGTGATGATCTCGGTCTTGGCACTCAGTCCATCGGCCAGCCCGACTGGACGTTTGCGGCCAATGCTTATCGCTATAGTTACAAGCGGCTGTATGTGCTGGTTCACCCTGTCGCACCAGCTTTTCTT
>Ga0265324_10002173_pt1 | contig 10279 bp, 8 predicted proteins | sample 41419metaG_FD_198634 | JGI IMG/M metagenome (GOLD analysis project Ga0265324, IMG submission 198634) | Rhizosphere microbial communities from Carex aquatilis grown in University of Washington, Seatle, WA, United States - 4-14-19 metaG | ecosystem: Host-associated > Plants > Roots > Rhizosphere >... | reverse complement strand
CCCCGGCCAGTGTGGAATACTTTTTCGCCGGCCCCAGCGTCCCATCGGCGCGTTGCAGGGATACCGAGATCTGTCCTGCCTCTGGCTCCGCCACCAGCAAATCCGCCAGCCCGTCGCCATTCACGTCCGCCCACAATAATCCGCGACGCGATTTGTCTGTTTTATTCAACGGCAATACCTGGAGCTGTCCCTCGCTGAAGGTGCCGGATAATTTCTCCGCCGGTTTTTTCACGAAATCCGAGATCTGCGCCCGACCGGAATTTTGCGCGATCGTCACCACGTAGGTCTTGTGGTTCTGCTCAAGCTGGTCCGCCCAATACGAGCGTATCGGTGGCAGCGTAAAATAGATCTCCGGCCCCAGTTGCCCGCTCGCGTCCTGCAACCGGAACCGGAACGGCGTCAGGCTTTCCCAATTCACCAACAGCAGGTCGTTTCGCCCGTCGCCATCCACATCCAGCACCTGCACCGCCTTCACGTCGCCGGAGAACGGTATCTTTTGCGGCTCATCCAGCGTATGGTCGGCCTTCTGCGGCAGAAAATAAACACAGTTTTCGCCCAGCAAAATCAGGTCGGTCAATCCGTCGCCGTTCAGGTCGGCCGCCACCATCGCGTTTCCGTCCAATTGCCCGTCGTCGATCGGCCAGCGCTTCGGCGTGCTCCACGTGTTCGAGCCCTGGTTGTAAAGCACCACCAGTTCCTTCGGTTCGCCGTAATACGCGATGTCCGGGCGCCCATCACTGTTCAGGTCCGCAACGACCATGGCCGCGATCCGTTTTTCCGATGCGATGGACTCGATGTGAAAGCGCGCGTCTGGCGGGAGGTCGTTAATCTTCGGCTTCTCTCCCAAAACATCCGAGGCCGGGGCATTGGTAGCGCCGGTCTTGTTGAACAGGATATTTATCTTCGACCGGGCATTGTTGACGACGATGAGGTCTTTCAGCCCGTCCCCGTCGATGTCCGCCGCGTGTAACAGGCTGATGTCCGGGTCGATCGGAAAGATTTCCGGGCCGCTGAATCCAAAGCCATTGGTTTTGTCCGCATGGACGTTGCACACGAACACCGCAGCCAAAGCTGCGCCGGTGAAATACTTGAATAAAGACATACGCTAAAGCCATCGCACAGTGCCACCTCCCGCCCACCTTGGCGAGAATTTATTCACCCACAAAATGCAGCGTCACCTGCCGCGAATGTGCGCGGCGGCGATGCTCCCAGAGATAAATCCCCTGCCACGTGCCCAGGGTCATTTGCCCGTTCATCACAGGGATGCTCAGGTTCACGGCCGTCAACGCCGTCCGCACGTGCGCCGGCATATCATCATCACCCTCCGCGGTGTGAATGAAGTTTGGATTGCCATCCGGCACCAGCCGTTCAAAGAAATTCTCCAGGTCAACCCGCACGTCCGGGTCCGCATTCTCCTGGATCAACAGCGATGCCGAGGTGTGTTGCAGGTGCAACGTCACCAATCCCTGCTTGCAATTATTTTTGCTGAGCCACTCCTCCACCTGCCGCGTGAAATCGTAAAACCCACGACCGCGCGTCGAAATCGCCAGCTCGTGAAAGGCTTGCCGCAACATCGGACCGTCTATTGGGTGGTCGTGGTCGGGGTAGCGTTGAGCTGCTTCTCGAGGTCGGGATTATGCGGGAAGCCCGCCGCCAGCGCCTTTTGATAATGCCACCGCGCTAATTCCACGAAGGGCGGATTCTGCGCAAGATAGATCACCGCCAGATTGTTGTGTGCGCCGCCATACTTAGGGTCGATCTGGATGGCTTTGCGCAACGCCGTTTCGGCCTGCGCGCGCAATCCTTTGTGGCTCAGCGTCACGCCCAGATAATTTTGTATCTCCGGGTTTTGCGGACTGATCTCGGCCGCCCGGCTCAAGGCGATCAAAGCATCGTCATAGCGCGCCTGGTGAAACCGCAGGTTCCCCAGCACCGACAGGCAGTAGGAATCGTTCGGCGCGAGGGACACCGCCAATTGGATATGTTTGTCCGCATCATCCAGCTTGTTCAATTCCACCTCGATCGCCGCCAGGTTCGCCAGCACAAATTCATTGCGCGGGTCGGTCTGCAAAACCTGGACGTAATCGTCGTGCGCCTTGTCATATTGCCCCGCCGCAAACGCATCCCGCGCATCCGCCAGCAACTGAGTCGCGTCCACCGCCGGACCGGTTGAATTGGTGGATAGCGCGGTGGTGGGCGCTTTGAACAGCGCTAATTCCTCCGGTGTGTAGGGAACTGCCGTGGCCTGCAACACATCGAGCTGCGACTTCATGTTCTGCACATCCGCCACGCTTAAGGGTGCCGCGTCGGGCGTCGCTGCCGGCGCGGGTGTCTGGCCTTTGGCGGCCAGTTGTTTCTTCGCCGCATCCAGTTTCTTCTGCAGATCTTCCTTCTCTTTGGAAAGCTGCTGGATTTTTGTATTTGTGTCCACCGGCGCAGGCATAACGATCGCCGCCGTGTTCACTACCGGGTTTGTGGCCACCGCTGCGCGGTTCGCCAGCGCCATATTTTCCAGCTTCAAAATCTCCGTGTCCGATTGCAACGCCGCCACTTGCGCCCGTGTTTGCTCCAGTTGTTGCCCGATATCTGCCGGACTCGTGTTGGTGACCGGCGCCTCAATTACCGCCAGTTGTTTCCTCAAAACCTCGTTCTCCGTGCGCAACGCTTCTTCCGCGGCCGCATCGCGTGTGGGAACTGGCGCCACGGCCGTAGGATGTTCGGTCAGCTTGGCTGCGCGGTCCGTCGCTTCCGCCAGTTTAAGATTCGAATCCGCCAACTGCTGTTTCAACTGCTCCACCTCTTTGGTGTCGCCGGATTTGTCCGCCGCCGCCTGCGCCTTTTTCAAGCTCGCTTTCAACGAATCATTTTCGCTTTGCACCGTCGTCAATTTTTCGTTTGCCGCCGCCAGTTTTGCCGCCCGGTCGCTCGCCTCGGCCAGTTTACGGTTTGAATCCGCCAATTGCTCTTTCAACTGCGCCATTGCCTTGGTATCCACCGCCGAACTGGATGCCGTGGTCTGCGCCTGGGTCAGGCTCGCCTTTAAACGGTCATTTTCCTTTTGGATAGCCGCCAGCTTTTCCTGCGCGGCCGTCGTATCGCGCGCGCTTGCCGTCGTCAGTTTCGAGGCCTTGTCGCTCGCGTCCGCCAGTTTGCGATTTGAATCCGCCAGTTGCTGCTTCAACTGCGCGACCGCCTTGGTGTCTTCCGCCGAGGCCGCCGTGCTCGCCTGCGCTGCAGTGAGGCTGGATTTTAATTTGTCATTCTCTGCCGAAAGGGCCGCCAACTTGTCATTCGTCGCTGCCGCTTCAGCCGCCTTGGCCTTCGCCGCCCTGGACGCGTCCTCCGTCGCCGCTTCCAGTTTAGCGTTCGAAACGGTCAGTTGCTGTTTCAACTGCGCTATCGCCTTGGTGTCTGCTTCCGAATTGGAGGTGTTCGACTGCACGTCATGCAGGCTGGCCTTCAATTTCTCTGTTTCCGTCTGCAATGCCGCCAGTTTGTCGTTCGCCGCTGCTGCCTCTGCCGCCTTGGCCGCAACTTCCTTCGACGAAGCATCACGCGCGTCCGCGAGCTTTTGATTTGACTCCTCCAATTGCTGTTTCAATAGCGCCACGGCTTTGGAATCCGCCGCCGCACCGGAAACACTCGCCTGTGCAGTGGTGAGGCTGGTCTTCAAGTCCTCATTCTCCTTCTGCAGCGCCGCCAGCCGGTCAGTGGCCGCTTGGGCTTCACTGGCCTTGGCCGCCGCCTGCTTCGCCGCCTTGTCGCTTGCGTCGGCCAGCTTGCGATTCGATTCATCCAACTGCTGTTTCAATTGTGCGACCACTTTTGGGTCCGCCGGTTTCGCCGCTTGCGCCTGAGCCTCCGCAAGGTTCGCTTTCAAAGCATCATTTTCTTTTTGCAACGCGGTGACATTTGCCTGCGCCTTTGCCAGTTCGCGTGGGTCGATCGCCGCCGGTTGGGCCGCAAAAGCCTCCTTCAATTTCAATTCCAGATTCTGTCTCTCCGCCTGCAGCATCCCCAATTGTGTCTGCAACGCATTCAATTGCGCCGCCTGTTCCGCCGATACCTGCGCGGCTGCCGCTGCCGGCGTGACCACCACCGGCTTGGTTTCCACCACCGCCGGAAGCCTTGACCGCTCCAGTCCGATCTGGCCGGTCAGATAGGTCAGGCGAAAATCCACCACCAGCGCGTTCCATGAAGGAAACGACCTTTGGAAATGCATCAGGTTCGTTTGCGCTTCGAGATATTTGTTCAGCGCGTCCTTCGGATGGTTCCCGTCACTGAGCGCGTCGCCCTCCTGGATCAGGCTGTAGATGCGCACGTATTGATCATCTGCATTTTGGGCGAACGCGGAGCTACGCAGCATCAGCGCGCAGAAAAGCAACAGGGCGAACAGTCGTTTCATGTCCTGAATCATAACGAAGCCATGGGATTTTTTGCAAATGATTACTCACCCTCCCGGACATCATCCCCAACCGTGTTTCAGCAGCATTATCGCAATTCTCACGGCGCCGGCCAAAACGCGCGATAAAAGCGGTAAGGGAATGCGCCGGCATTCGTATCCTGGAAGATCAATGATCCGTTTGTGCCGGTGATGCCCGACCCGATGTTCGTCCAACTCATCAAGTCCGTTGAAGCCTCTATCTCAAACCCCGTGTTCGTCGTCGAAGTGAGTTGGAGCAAATAAAAGCCGTTTGTCCCAAAACCCTCCGCCGTCAGGATCGGTATCGCCGGCGGAATCACCACCACAACCTCCGGTGCAATAGTGTAATCCCCAACGATGGGATAATGGTCGCTCCCGGTAGAGGAACTTCCACTGCCGCCTTGATGGATATCGGCATAAATCGTCGCCGCACTCGGCACGGTGTTCGTCAAGTCATCCAGCGAACGGTTGCTCGCACTCGTCACAAGACTGCCATGGGGCACGGTCCCGTTATTGCCGAAGACCTCGAAGGCATACGGATATTTCGAAGCGGGAAAGTTGGTGAAGTCGTACGGGTCCGACGTATTCGGCGCAATCTGCATCCCCGTCTGGTTGATGCCATCACCCAGCATAGGTGCGTTCAACAGTTGGATATCAATACGCGAGGCCAACGACGCCGTCGAATCGCCGTAGAGATAGTTCGCGCCGTCACCGGTTACATTCCCCCAGGTGGTCGTCGTCGCCGGTGTGGTCTTCGAGGTCGGATCAAATCCCTGCGTCTGGTTTGTGTTCGCCCAGATGGCACTGCTGTCGCTCCAATTAATGCTATCGGACGTCGTCTGCCCCGTCAGACATTTGTAAGCGTTTTCACCACTCCCCTTGAAAAGGTTCCAATCCCCGGAAAAAATGATGTGCGCGCCTGCCGGCAAATTATATTTCGCGTCACTGCGAACCTCCTGCGCTTCGGCGTAACGCGCATCGCCCTCCGTATCATCGCTCGAACTCCGCGCATGACTCACGTACATGTAAAAATCATCGTTCGATGAAGACCCCACCGGCCGGAGCTGGTAAACCATCGGTGCGCGCGTGACACCATTCACTCCACCGCCGGGTGAATGAGCTGCTGTATATGTTCCGTTCGACTGTAAAAGCACCGTCTGCCCCGTCTTCAAAGCCCGCGCCGATATCACCTGCACCGTGTTTGGCCGATAGATAATTCCGTCCGGCCCGCCGCCGGTATTCGGATCGGTGGTCATATCATACGCGTACGTTCCCGCGCCATAGATAACGTTGAGCTGCGCGACGAAGTTCGCCAGCGTTGTCGAGGTCAACTCTTCACAGCCCATCACGTCCACCGGTTGCGCATTCGTGCCGATGTGGTGCAACCCGATTCCCTGGACCACCGTTGGCAGGGTGTGCCCCGCCCCCGTGATATTGTTGTCGCTGCTCTGGTCCGCGCAATCGATGTTGTAAGACACGATCCGCAGGGTCTTACCCCGCGCTACCCCGGCACAAACTCCTACCCCCAACACCACCAGGCCAATGATACAACTCCGAAACAACTTCATACGTCTTTCCGAAAACTTTTACCGCCGCTTTTAACCATTAATTAAATTTTAGCAGCCATTAGGGCTGTTGCCAGAGAAAACCTTTGGCCCATTACAGTTTTGTCATTTCCAGTTTTCCATTGGCTTCCGCCACAAAAACAAGTTTCTTGTTGCGCCATGTCGCGCGCGCGCTCTTTTTTGTTCTATTGGCTGCCCGTCATCATCTGGATGTGCCTTATCTTCACGGCTTCCAGTGATAAATCCTCCTATGAACATTCTTCGCGCATCATCGGGCCCATTCTCCACTGGCTCTTTCCGCACATGTCCGAACAAACCACTGGCAGCATCGTGCACGTCGTCCGCAAATGTGCCCATCTGACTGAATACGCCGTCCTCGCCCTCCTGCTCTGGCGCGCCCTGCGCAAACCCGTCCGCCGCGATCCGCGCCCGTGGAATCGCAAGTATGCCTTTCTCGCCGTTTTCATCGTTGCGCTCTACGCCTCCACTGATGAGTTCCATCAATCCTTCGTTCCCACGCGTACTGCTCACGTCTCCGACGTCGTCATCGATACCATCGGCGCCACCGCAGGAATCTTCGCCCTCTGGCTCATCGGCCGCTGGCGGAAGACGTGGTAAAATTCTTTTCGCTTTGCCCGAACCTTCACCTGCCGTTTAATAGGATCGATTTTCATGAGGCGTCCGCTGCTTTGGGTGGCGTTGTTTTATGTTTGTGGGTTGTTGCTCGGCCGCTGGTGCCCGCAACCCCTCCTCATCCTTTTCTCCGCCGGTTTCGCCGTCGCGGCAGCTGCCCTCGCGTTCCGCCGTCTCCGCTTTTTTCTCATCTGGCTGCTCGTCCTGCTCGTTGCCTGGATAAATTTCATCTCCCAGACCGCCGTCATCCGGCCAAATGACCTTCATGTCCTTCTCCAAGACCAACCCGCCGACCTGGTCGTGCGTGGCAGACTAACCGGGCCACCAGACCGACGCGTCCACGTCCGCAACGGCATTGAAAAATGGCGCACGCTCGCAAAAATGCGTGTCACCACCCTTAGCAACGGCACCAACTGGCAATCCGCTGCCGGCGACCTCCTCGTCGTTACTCCAGAAAATCTGCCGATTGATTATTTCGATGGCGAAGACGTGGAGGTCGCCGGCGTCATCGAACCCACACCCGCAACCCAGGATGAAGGCCAATTTGATTATCGCGGGTATCTCCACGAGCAGGGAATCGATTACGAGTTGAAAGTGGATTCCGCCGCAAACTGGCGCCTGCTTTCTCCCAAAACTCAAAAGCCAAAATTCAGCGACCGGTTCCTCGCCTATGGACAGGACACTCTCCAGCGCGGTCTGCCCGAGGTCGATGAGCCGCTCGAATTGCTCTGGGACATGACCCTCGGCTGGCACGCAGGTATCGGCAACGACACTTACGAACCTTTCATGAAATCCGGCACGATGCACATATTTGCCATTGTTGACTTGACGTTACGCGTGTGAGAATTTGAGGGTATGAAATCCGCATATTCGTTCCTTCGCTGGTCAACTAAAGGTCAGAACAAAGAAAACCGCGATTCGCGCAGAAGGCAAACCGAATCAGCCGAAAAGTGGATTACAGAGCATAGCAACGGGGAATATCAACTCGCCAAGGAAGTTTTCATCGCAGATGGTCAATCAGCTTTTGGGGGAAAGCACATTTCAAAGGAAAAAGACGCCCAAGGCAGGGCTAAAGGCGAGTTACGTCGGTTTATGGATTTGGTAAAGGACGGCACGATTAGAAAAGATTCCATTTTGCTCATTGATTCTTACGACAGATTTTCCCGTTTAGACGTAACGCAATCATGGAATCTGTTCAGTGAATTTTTGGGAAGTGGCATCGGCTTGGTATTTACAGGCTCACATGAAAAACGAGTTATCACTAGCAAGCTTCTAACAAAAGAACCGCACATTTTATACTTCATTCTTGGTGAAATGATTCGTAGCAATACCGAATCAGCCGAGAAAAGCCGCAAGATTGTTGCGGCTCGCAAAAACAAAATGGTCAAAATGCTGGCCGGTGAAGTTCTGCCACACACAAACGCCCCGCGATACTACACCTATAATAAAGCCAAGAAATGCTACGAAAAAAACAATGACCTCGTCCCGATTGTTAATCGCATCATTAATGAATTTCTGGGGGGCAAAAGTCTTTACCAGATTTCCAACGGTTTGAACGCGGATAAAATCCGCTCACTTCGTTACTTCAATAAACAGGCAAATTGGTCTAGGATGGCGATTAAGTCGTTGCTAGAGAGCAAATGTTTATACGGTGAATTTCTGGATATACCTAACTACTTTGGCGAGCCTATGATTGATAAGCTAGCATGGGACAAAATTCAGATGATGTTAGCTAGGAATAGTGGAAACAAAGGGAGATACGCTACAGACTTTGTAAATATATTTCGCGGTTTTGGCGTGTGCTCACAATGCGGCAGGCAAATGGCTATTGGCGTTCAAGTGATGAATTACAAGGCTGGCAAGCCGAAGGCAGAGCCTTACCGCTATATGCGGTGTTGCGCTCGTTCCAATGGCTTGCCCTGCACTAATAATAGCCAGATGAATCTAGCAGAAGTTGAACATAGCTTTTTCACGGAGTTCCTTTTAAAGAATCCTATTGACCTCATTAACGGCGATGAAAAGGCGGAAATGCAAAAATTAGTGAGGGATATTGCCGACAAACAAACTAAGTTAAATAAAATTACGGAAAGAGCTAACGCTTTAGGTGAACTGGCAGGGGTTATCTCTACTGCAAAATTGTTAAAACAAGGCCAAGAATTAAAGGCTGAATCCTTGCAGCTACAAGCCGATATAGACGCGTTAAATGGGCAACGCAGTAGTATCATGGCCACGCCCGTTTCGCGGGATGTGTTATGGAAAGCAATTGATTTAGATACTGGTAAGGAAGATATAAATTATGCTTCGCATAGTGATGCAGAGATTGAAAAGAACCTAAAAGATAACACCGTTAGAATCAATCTCAGGACTTACCTTCCAAACATGATTAGCAGGGTTGTCTTTGATACTAAGGCCAAAACTTACACCGTCTTTAATCGTTCCGGCAAAGAAGTATTTAAATCAGAACCAGTAAACAAGAAAACTATTTGGAATAAAATTGTAAAACTTTCATGGCGTAAGATTCACAGAGACGCCATGAAGGATATGACCCCGCAGCAAATTGAGGCTTACGTTAAGAAGCTTGAAAAGCAAATTGCAACCAAAGTTGAACGTCGTAAGGCCAAATAAGCGTTAGTTGCAAGCCAAGACACGCTTAACAGCCATCGCAGACCATTTCTGGCCTCGCGGCGTCAATTCCCCTCGTTTATTGAGGCAATCCGCGATTTTGCGAAGACTTTTTACGCCCGTTGACTGTATTTCCTTGATAGGTTTGATTGCTAACGCGGCAAATGCCCGCCTACGCTCTTGGATGGCCCTCTGGCCAATGATTCTAGCCTCTAGCATCCTTGGGTTGCCCAAAACCACGCCACGCGCCTTAGCCACGGCAAGCCCTGCCTTAGTGCGCTGTGATATAAGCTCTCTTTCCCGCTGTGCAACCAAGGCGAGAATGCCAACGGTGAATCGGTCTGCATTGGGAAGGTCACACGCGACGAAATCAACGCCCGAATCCTGCAATTGAAGCAGGAAGGCCGCATTGCGCGAGATTCTATCAAGTTTCGCGATAATCAGCGTAGCTTTCCGCGCCTTTGACAACTGGATAGCTACGGCAAGCTGTGGCCTGTCATTGTTTGCCCCGCTTTCAACTTCCTCGAAAGATGCTACAAGCTGTGCGTCTTGGCCGGAAAGGTATCTTTCCACCGCATGACGCTGTGCCGCCATGCCATAACCGTCTACGCCCTGCTTCTGAGTCGAAACCCGATAGTAAGCAACGTAAGATTTCATGCCTAGATACTACCTAAAACCTGCTACGTAACAATCTAAAAGGTTGATTTTGATATGATATTATTAAGTTATTTATTATCTATCAAAGGGTGTTGGCATGGTAATTGTACCATTTAGATATGATGTATGCCTTTAAGAATTAGATTCTGGCCTTTGGTATTTATGTTTTCGTCCTTTGAATATATGAATTGGCCTTTGGGGTATCCTTTCAGATATACTTTGTCTTATACGGCGCATAGTCGTATCTCTGGCCTGATTTTTAATTAAAATGTGTAGAATTTCCTTTATTTATTGGGCTTAAGTGAATGGCTTTATTTATTATCGCGGGCAGTTAAAAACGCTTCGGGTTCTGTCCAACTTCTCTCTTTCACGGCTAGGA
>Ga0265324_10002169_pt1 | contig 10290 bp, 14 predicted proteins | sample 41419metaG_FD_198634 | JGI IMG/M metagenome (GOLD analysis project Ga0265324, IMG submission 198634) | Rhizosphere microbial communities from Carex aquatilis grown in University of Washington, Seatle, WA, United States - 4-14-19 metaG | ecosystem: Host-associated > Plants > Roots > Rhizosphere... | reverse complement strand
TTCCCTCCACCCCCCCCACTAATTCCTTAAAATATCTTAAAACAGTCCGAATCAGTTGGAACTGGGGGACGAGACAGTGTCGAGCCTTTTTATATCCGTAGCCGCCGACGTGAGTCGGCGCTGATATATCAGCCCTCCACCCTCGACTGGTTGGAATTGGTTGGAATCGGTTGGAATTTCCTGATTCCTGCGTTCTTTCGCATCGCGCAAAGCGTCGTGGACTGCGCCAGTCCCCTCGCGCTTTCCCCAGCCAAACACCTGCTTGCCACGTTCCATGTCGCGCACCATTCCTGGCTGGATACGCGACTCCTGAAAAATAAATTCCCCTTTGAATAACCTTGAATAGCCTTGAATCGTGCTCAGCTCCATTCGCGTTTTTTAGTAATTCAGGTGTTATTATCGTCACTATTGTCCTCATTGTCATCACTGGGGGAAATAAGTTTGGGTAGGACGCGCAATCCCCTGCGCGCCGCGGCGGGGTACCGATTCCCGAAGCCGCGACATCTCGCCACCCGCCACCTGCATCCCGCATCATTTCTTTTTCTATCATCCCTCCATTTTACCACCCCTCCGCCACCTTGTAATCCCGACCGTCGCGAAGTCGGTACGATTTTTTAAAAAAGTTTTAACATTTCTAAACCATTAAACAAAAGCCAGATACGCCGTCATTTCACCTCAAAATCCCCTCCAAATCGAAAATTGTGCTCACTTTTTTTCGCTGAGTCCCGCATCGCCATGACCGCACCGTAATTTTTTGCTGAAGCAGAGCAGAAGTCACGACACGTCGGGATAGCGGGCGGTCTATGACCGCCGTCCCACCGGAATTAAATTCTTCATTCTGCCTTCACACTTCATTCACGCCTCGCCCAAACAACCTTGCCTTCCCGCCAACACCGGCTTTAAATGCCCGTGTGAATGCTCCACTAGACTAATCGACCGACTACTGGGCCTAGTGCTTCTTATTTGGTCTGATATCTGTTGAACGCATTGTACGCATGTCCTCTTACGACACAGCCAAGCAGATTATCCGACGAGTTTATCCGTCGGCTGTTTTCCGTCCACAGCCGCCCACCGATTGGAAGGGGGAGTTCCAGCTTCCTGACGCAGTCGCAGAGTATTTCACTGAGTTTGGTCCTGTCGACGTCACAATACGGGGTTACGGCAACCCCTATTTCCTTCCCAGCCTCGCAGGTCTTTGGTCCCGTCAAATTGGTTACCGCATCCACGGTCACACCCACGAGCACATTGAGGACTGGAACGATGATTGGTTGGTGATTGCCGATGAGGGTGCTGATCCTTTTATCTTTTCCAGGTCTCAAGGCACCATCCTACACGCATATCATGGAGAGGGAGTTTGGGAGCCACACGAGATGTTTGATAGCCTGGCGGAGATGGCAATGACTTTTGCCATCATCGGCGATATCGTTGCGTCGGCCGGGCGGTCGCTCACCGATGATGATTCAATGATTCTCGACAAATATCGAGACGAGGCCCGGAGACGTATTGCGGAGTTCTCCGGCTCAAATGACAAAGCTGGGGCAATATTATCCCGTCTTGGATGGGGCTGATGCACCATTTAAGTGACGAGACATGACCTATACTTTATCATGAACACGCCAATGCGCTCACTTCTCACCTTAGCCGTGCTAACGGCCACGCTCTCGACTTCCCCTTCGTTCGCCGCGCCAGCCGCTGTCACCAACAGCCCGGCAACTCTCTCGAAAGTGGTCCTCCAACATGAGGACGGAACCGACCGCCACTGGCTCATCAAGTCCAACGCACTCATTATCGAGGAGCATTATCTGACTGGCGACCTTCACGTGATGGTTCGGTATCCCAATGGAGTCCGCACGCCTCAGGTCGACGCGCCGCCCAAGGATTTGGATGCCAATGTGGAATCCATTGCCACCGTGTTCTGGTCGAACGGAAAACGCATGTCTCTCACGCCGATGATTGGTGGAAAGCCGAATGGCCAGGACTTTGTCTGGTGGCCGGGCGGCCAGCTTGCCCGCGAGGCCCATTTCGCGATGGGCGACCCAACGGGCGTCTGGAAATTCTATGACCAGCAGGGCAAATCGGTCGGCGAAGGCACTTTTAAAAATGGCAAGCCCGCCGACGGCATCTTCATCGGAGAGGACAGCGCTGGGGGCGACTTCTTTTTAACCGATTATCCGATAAGAAAGAAGCGCTACGAGAACGGCGTCGTAAAAGAGCGAGAAGTGTTCTTGAGAAGGTTAAACATGCAATGAGAGAGTGGGGTCAATAAATCGCGGCAGGCAGTGCAGGATCGCAGGTAACCGTGAGGTCCCGAATGCTTTCGGGATTCCGTTTGGCCACACGAATCTCGCGAAGCGTTTGGAGTGCGTGCGCTTCAGCGCCGCTTTGGCAACTCATCACTCGTCACTTACTCAACAACCTTGCCTTCCCGCCAACCTCGGCTTTAAATCCCCATGTGGATGCTCCCACTGGACCTATCACTTGGCCACCAGACCTAATATCTGTTGGGTAGCGGATTGCACGTTGATTATGAAACCACGAGACCTATTCAAGTTGGCAGTCCGAATCCTTGGACTGATTTTTCTCTATCATGGTTTGTCGTCTGTCCCGGTTCTTTTTCAAGGTATATTTGGTAGTACCAGCAATGCGATTGGTTTTATCTTTATGATTGGCTGGCCGTTGATAGTCGGCTTTAGTTTGCTAAAATTCGCGCCAATGTTTACCGAGTTTTTTTATCCGAAATCAGAGGATTGATGCCGGATCATGCGTTGTAGTTAACGCCGACTGCCCATTGAGTTTTTTTGATGAGGTTGGCAACCTGCATTAAGCACTCATGAAAAACCGCACACTTTCAAAAGTCCTGGTGATAGCCGCCATTCTCATTGGCGTTTGTTCCGCAAGGAGCCAGTCCGTTGCCATCGAGCCGGGCATCGCCGTTGGCCCTGTGCATTCAGGCATGACCATTCAACAGGTCGCCACTACACTGGGTAAGCCGGACCAGATTATTATTTTATCGGATCGTGCAGCGAGGTATTGGGGCATCGAACATACAAATCCGGTAGTGGATTTTAGCTCCGGTCCTCCATCGAGACTGCGGGAGCTGCAATACACAAATCTTGGATTTACGATCATATCCGGCTCTAGCGCCAATTTCAAAGTGGTGCGTTTTGTTGCCGTCAACGCGCCATTTTCCGGCAAGACCAAGGAAGGCATTGGTATAGGTTCATCCCGTTCCGATGTTGTCAAAGCCTATGGGCAGCCCGTTGAAACAAAACGGCCCGGTCTGCCCAACTTTGAAGTGTTATCGTATAACACGCCGAAAATGAAATTTGCCCTGCAAGATGACAAAGTTTCGGCAATCACAACCGATTTCGATTTGAAGTGATGCCAACCTAGACAAAAGAAAACCCATGACCACCACTATTACTCAATTCCCGCTCCCGCCCGGAGTGCCCGCCGACGCATGGAAGAAAGGATTCCTCGAAGTCGCGCCGCTCTTCAAAAAACCTCCCGGACTCATCCGAAAATATTTTTTGCTCTCCGAAGATCGCTCGACTGGAGGTGGCGTCTATCTTTGGGATTCACTGCAACATGCCCGCGATTTCTCCGAAGGCACTCTCCGTCGGATGATCAAAGAGAAATTTCACGTGGACCCATCCATCACCTATTTCGATACCCCCGTCGTCGTCGACAATCTTTCCTCGGAAATCTTATCCTGATTTGAGCGCCTCAAATCACCGGGCCATTCACTGTACCCAAGCCAGTTCACCCCAAGGCCGGAGGCCTTGCAGAAATTAGCCGGGGGTCGAGCGACCATCGGGAGCGACACCCCCGGAAACCAATCAAAAAAATCCTCCACCCCGGAGGGGTGGCAGAAATCAGCAACCCTTCCTACGGAGCGCGGAGAGCCATGTCCGCGTGAACTGTTTCACGATGCACCCAACCTGTAACCTGCAATTTGCGACCTTCAACCCACTAGCCCAAACAACCTTGCCTTCTCGCCAACACAGGCCTTAAATCCCCTTGTGGACGCTCCCACTAGACCAATCACGGGGCCACTAGGCCCAATACTCCTTTGGCCGAATATCTGTTAGGTGTTATGACACGCAAGTTTATCACCGTTGGCGTTGTTACAGCTCTCGCATCGTCCATCGGTTATTTGGCTGGCGCGTGGGTAATTATTTATGGACTTAGACCCGAGCATCCAGACTTTTCACCCACTTGGTTGTTTCGTGAGGCCAGGTCACACATGTCCATTCAAGTTCTTTCGCTCATGGTGCTAGAGTTGTTTTCATTCGCTTGCGCCATGGGCCGTTTTGCCCGGCTGCCTTTGGGATATGTTGTCTCGATTACTGCCGAGGTGTCCGGGTTGGTTGCGATTGTTCAGGGATTATTTGCTGATGTCAGCGCATTCGATCCGCTTTGGTGGCAGCTAATACTTGGTAGTGTGCCTATCGTTATTGGGTCCACGCTTGTGCTTATTTATTTTAGGACGAGAGATCTTCATGCGACTGCCACCTAACCATGCGTTGAGCATTGGCTGAAAGCCAAATCATGAAATCCCTCCTCACCCTCCTCACCCTCTGCCTCCTCACCACCGTTTCCCACGCCGCGGCAACCAACACAGTGGGCGATCGCATCGTCGCGGCGGCTCGACAGCAGATCGGCGTTACCAAAGAGTACGACCCGTCCTACACCATCCTCAAGTATCCCGGCGGCGATGTCCCGCTCAAAACAGGTGTCTGTTGTGATGTCGTCGTTCGTGCCTTGCGGCAAGTGGGGATCGACCTGCAAAAGGAAGTGCATGAGGACATGCAAAAGAATTTTGCCAGCTATCCCCAGAAATGGGGGCTCAAAGCCCCGGATAAAAACATTGATCACCGGCGGGTGCCCAACCTCATGTGCTATTTCGAGCGACATCAGATATCGATGCACGAGAATCTCAAAAAGCCGGAGACCTATCGCCCCGGCGACATCGTGTCATGGGATTTAGGCAACGGCATTCTGCACATCGGAATTGTCTCGGATAAAACCGCAGGCGGGATTCCTTTAGTCATCCACAACATCGGCGACGGCGCGCAGGAAGAGGACGTCCTCTTGAAATTCCAGCCCATCGGCCATTACCGATTAAAGGAGAGCACTCAATCGGTCAGTCAGTGAACGGGAGGCAGCGATTTCAGCCTTGTATCTGTCGTCTCCGTTCAGCGAGTACCGCTTCCGTGTCTCGACTGGCGTGGAGGACGGCGAGTAGCCATATTTCTGGCGGACGGATCACATAGAAAAGCCCGTAAGGAAAGCGGTCGAGATTTAGCCTTCGCACATCAGCGAACCGAACTGCGTAAAGTTACGCATCATTGGCCAGTCGCCGATAGTGCGAAAGAAAATCTACGGCAAATTCGAGGCCCAAACCGGGCTGCTGGTCTTCATACCGGTTGAACGCCTCAGCCACGTCAGCGCGTACGAGGGGATGCCTTTTTAGAGCGCTCATCCATTATTTCTTTGAACATCTGTACAGCGTCTGCTTCGGCAAAGGGAACTCTCGAGGCGGGATTGGCTTCCATTTCAGTCAGACGCTGGCGCACCTCACTATGCTGGGCATTGACCAGTGCCGAGGGCTGCTCAATCTTATCGCGGTGTTCATCCGGCCAGCGGGTGAAAGCGCGTCTTTCGGCCAGCGAAAGGGCCAGTACCTGAGACTCAAGTTGTTCCAGGCTCATCGCCGCTAATTTATCCCAGGAAACAATATTTGCGAACAAAAAACGATGCGCCGGACTGCCCCTAAACGACCTTGCCTTCCCACTAGCACGAGCTTTAAATACCCTTGTGGATGCCCCACCAGACCAATCACTCGGCCACTAGGCCTAATACTCCTTTGGCCGAATATCTGTTAGGTACTTTTCCATATGCCAGCACTTCCACCACAGCAGCATACAAGGTTACAGGCGTGGCTCGTCGAGAGCGGTGAGCTGTGCGTGGATATTTACCTCCCAAAAAGTGGCGGGGGTGGCGTGCAGTATTTCGTTCGTTCAGTCAGCGATTTGGAAGCACTCGTTTTGGAGCAGACTTGGGCGAAGTTAGTCATCACAGTCTTTCGTCGCCTCCAGTACGCGTTGCGCGGTATTGCGGACGACGCTTTGCTCGCCAAAGCTCTTCAGAGTGTTCCAGATGGGCAGTGGTATACGTTTGTGGTTTTAGAGGATTATTGCTATCCCCACCGCCCGCGTCGATGGGGCAGCGGGAACAGTCACGCTGAATTTCGACAGGAGTTTTCCGAAGTCGTCGGTCATCCGATTGGGATTGGTTTAAATCCATTTGATTACGATGATACGTGGCTTCAATCCAGTTCTGATGAAGCGATGATATTACACTTTCAGCGAGTTGGAGATCACTATGAGCTTGAACGCGCCTAGCATGCACTGAATCGCTGGTCGAAAACCAAATTATGAAAACCCTTCTCGCGCTGTTGGCTTTGTTCGTTCTCACCGCTGACTCTCGTGCCGCAGCCACCAACACGCTCGGCGAACGCATCGTCGCGGCGGCCCGACAACAGATCGGCGTCACCAAAGACTATGACCCGGCCTATACCACCCTCACATATCCCGGCGGCGACGTTCCACTCCGCACCGGCGTCTGTTGTGACGTCGTCGTTCGTGCCTTGCGCTCAGTGGGACTGGACCTCCAGAAAGAAGTGCACGAAGACATGCAAAAGAATTTTGCCAGTTACCCTCAGAAATGGGGTCTTAGGGGTCCGGACAAAAACATCGATCACCGGCGGGTGCCCAACCTCATGTATTACTTCGAGCGGAATCAAATCTCCCTACGCGAGAAGCTCAAAATGCCGGAAACTTATCGCCCCGGCGACATCGTCTCATGGGATTTGGGCAATGGCATCCTGCACATCGGAATCGTCTCGGATAAAAAGGCAGGCGGGATTCCTTTAATCATCCACAACATCGGCAACGGCGCGCAGGAAGAGGACGTCCTCTTGAAATTCCAGATCATCGGCCATTATCGATTGAAGGAGGGTTGATTGCCGGTTATCCAACTCCATTCGTCATTTCCTTCAGCCCCATTGCGTTAAAATTCCCCACCCCTGCCAATCCGTGTCCATCCGTGGTTAATCTTCCTCCGTCTCCGCCTCCGGATAAACATCCGCCTTCAACTGCCCGCGCCGGATCAATTCCTGCAAATCTCGAATGATCGTCCTTCGCGCTACCTTAAATTCGCGCGACAACGCCGAGATGTTCGGACGCTCACCCGAATTCCTGAGAATTTCCACAATCCGGTTCTGCCGGCTCAGCCGGTCCGTGGAACGGCTCAGCAATTCCGATGCATCGATGCGGCGCGAACGTTCCACCGCCTCAAATTGCCGGATGATTTCCGTGTCGCCGCACGCCTCTAACGCCGTCTTGATGGTGCGTTTCAGTTCATGGATATCCACCGGCTTGGGCAGGCAATAATGCGCGCGGCGCGGTCCCTGCAATGCCGCGAGTTGTTGCCGCACTTCCAATGCGCCGGAGACCACGATGATGGGCACATGCGGCAACAGTTCCTTGAACTCCGGGATGAAATCCAGACCCAATTCACCATTCGCGAGCACGTGGTCCAGGATGAGCAGGGCAGGGGGATCGGCCGGAACGCGTGCCAATGCCTCCGTGCCAGTGAGCGCGCGGCTCAGCCGGTAATCGCTCAACGATTCCTCATAGATTTCATACTGCAAATCGTCATCCTCGATGATGAGTAAATGCGTTTTATTCATGCCGGTCTCCGTTTTTGCGAGCGAAGTACGTATATCGGAATTGGGTACTACTGCCGTCGATGATAAAGTGAGCGCTCAACGGCTTTTCCCTCTCCCCGGGGGAGAGGGTCAGGGTGAGGGGTAGCGCAAACGTCCAATAAACGGCCTCTCGAAAATTGTGACAATGCAAGTCCATGTGATTTATCTCTTCGCCGGCAAAATCAGTGTAAACGTGCTTCCCTTGCCGACTTCCGATTCCACCGCCAGCCCGGCCTCCAGTTTTTTAGCCAGCTCATACACCATCGAAAGCCCCAGGCCGGTCCCCCGCTTTGTCGACAACGCCTTGGTCGTAAAAAATGGTTCGAAGATGCGCGACTTTATCTCCGGCGCAATGCCGCTGCCGATATCGCTCACGGAAATGAATACGTATTGCTGGGCGACGGCGGGTGACAGAAACAGCTCGGCCGGCAATTTTTCCGCCAGCCGCGTGGCCAGCGTGATCTGTTTACCCCCGCTCATGGATTCCGCCGCGTTAAAAATTAAATTCAGCAGGATTTGCTGCACGAAATCGCGCCGGATGGAAATCTCTGGAATGCCATTACCGCGCTCAAAGTGGACTTCCACCTCGCGCAGGAACCGGTCGCCCAGCAATTTTCGCGTCTCGTCGACCACCAGGTTCAAGTCACACGGCGCCGGCGGCTCGTCCGTGCTGCGGCTAAAGCCCAGCATGGCATCCACCACCTCCGCGCCTTGTTGCACCACCGTCTTGATGCGGTCCACCCGCACCCGGATCTTGTCCGGATTGTCCGTGTTATCCTCGATGATTTGCGCGGAACCTTTGATGATGGAGAGAATATTATTGAAATCATGCGCGATGCCCGCCGAGAGCGCCCCCAGCGCGTTCATCTTCTGGCTGTGCAGCAATTCGCGGTTCGCCAGCTCCAATTGATGCGTGCGCTCGGCCACCTGCCGCTCGATCTCCTTGTAGCTGGCTTGCAGCTTGCGATGACGGTTGAACGCCAGTCCGGCAAAGAAAATCGCCACCACCAGCGCGCCCGTCAAAATAAACACCAAGCGCGTCTCGCGATACCACGGCACCAATACATTTAATTCGAGCCGCGCCCGTTTTTGGTCGATATTCCCGGCGCGGTCCATCGCGCGCACCTGGAAATAATGTCGGCCCACCTTCAGGTCGGTGAATGTCACTTCACGCGTCTCCTGGAACGGTGACCAATCGCGCGCATCGAGCCGATACGAAAACAGCAGCCGATCGCTCGTCGTTTGTTTCCATTTATCGCGCCCGCCAAACTCCAGCCGGATGATAGCGTCTTCCGGATAGCGCGTCTCATCGCTGGCAATTGAAGTCTGCGGCGCGGCGATATCGTTCTCCGGATGAAACGCGCTCCAGCCATTCGGCGTCTCCACCACCATGCCGCCGGTCACCAGTTCATACACGCCACGCACATCCGGCGACGGCAATCCATCCTCGACGCCATTCGCAATCCAAACCGTCTGCGTCTGGCGATGCACGCCTTCGGACGTCGCTATCCAAAGCGTTCCGTCACGGGTGCAGTGCAAAGCGTTCACCCGTTCAAAGCCGCCGCGCGAGATGAGCCAATTCCGGCCATCAAATTCCCAGACCTTGTGTGTGGTGCCGCACCAGAACCGGCCGTCCGGTGCTTCCGCAAACGTGAATACTTCTTCAGGACCAAGCTGGTTGGTTGAAAGAAAATAACGAAAGACTCCCTGCCGCAACCGGGCCATTCCGTGCAGACCGCCGAACCATTCGTCGCCATTCGCAGTCTTGAACGCTGCCGGCCATTCGCCCGGCGGCGCATCAGCCTTCAGATCTGCCGGCTGCGGATTAGAAACCATGTCCGTCGCCGATGGCGGCAGCGTTGACTCCCACAATTCGCGCGCGCGGCGCAGCAAACCCTCCGAGCTGGCGACCCAGATCGTCCCGTCCGCGCCCGTCTGGACATCGAACACCTGCCCGGTATTCGGAACGTCAGCCGGTACCAGTGTGGATTGCGGCGGCTCATTCATGTGCGCCAGCGATTCGATCTGTATCTGCGCCGCGTCATCCGTGGTGAGTTGCAATTCTTCGTGCGGGAGAAAGATCAACACTCGTCCCTGGCGGATGGGCTGCAGCCGGATCTCATTCGTATCGCCGCTCTGAAAATGTTCAGCGATCTGCGGCACGGCATGCACGACCCATTCGCCGTCGCGAAACTCCTGCACGCCCTCGCGCGCCACCGTCCACAATTGTCCGCCGGGACTTTCATACACGCGGCTGCGGTTGTTCTTCGGGTCGGGCACGGTCGTGAATTCGTACCCGTCAAATTCCGTGACGGTGTCCCGTTGTGCGTGACGCAGTAACACGTTGCCGCTCAAGCCCGGGGTGACCGAGAGGCACGCATTTTCCGGCAGGCCATCCGCTTGCGTGAAAAAACGCCAATGGTTCGTCGCTGGCAGATCGGCGGCGTGCGCCGACATGCCCACCACGGCAGTCAAAAACAAACCCCAAAGTTTCATCTGCGTTTCCGATTATCCGT
>Ga0265324_10002166_pt1 | contig 10299 bp, 10 predicted proteins | sample 41419metaG_FD_198634 | JGI IMG/M metagenome (GOLD analysis project Ga0265324, IMG submission 198634) | Rhizosphere microbial communities from Carex aquatilis grown in University of Washington, Seatle, WA, United States - 4-14-19 metaG | ecosystem: Host-associated > Plants > Roots > Rhizosphere... | reverse complement strand
GTCCTCGTCCTCGAAATCCCTGAAAAACCCGAGGACGAGGACGACGACGAGGAGGATGTCCCAAACATTTTTAGACAGCCCCTTGTTTAAAACCCAGGCGTCTTGGCGGTTCCACCGAAAAAACAATTCTTGCCGCCGTTTGCGCCAGCCGTTATCAAACCCCATGGACTCCCGCGAAGCATTCATCGCGTTGAACCTCATTGAAGGGGTCGGGCCGGTGCGCGCCCGGTCGCTGCTCGAATTTTTCGGGGACGCGCCCAAAATCCTTTCCGCGTCCAAATCCCAGCTGCTCCGCGTCCAAAACATCGGCGATGACACCGCCGAAAAAATTTCGTCGTGGGAAAAATCCGTTGATTTGGCGGGCGAATTGAAACGCATCGCCGATTTCGGCAGCCACGTCCTAATCCAGTCCGACGAAAATTATCCGCCGTCGCTGCGGGAGATTTACGATCCGCCGCTCGTGCTTTATGTGAAAGGCGAATTGACCGCGAAGGACAAAAACGCCGTGGCGATGGTCGGCTCGCGCATGACGACGCACTACGGCATCGAGACTGCGCGCAAGCTGGCGTATCAACTCGCCTACACCGGCGTGACCGTGGTGAGCGGCGGCGCGCGCGGCATAGACACCGCGGCGCATCAGGGCGCGCTTTCGGGAAAAGGCCGGACGATTGCCGTGCTCGGCACCGGCATCAATCTGGTCTGGCCGCCGGAAAACGCGGAGCTGTTCGAGCGAATTGCCAGCAACGGCGCGGTCATCACGCAATTTCCTTTCAACCGGCCGGCGGACAAGCAGAGTTTTCCCATCCGCAACCGCATCGTCGCCGGCATGACTTTGGGAACGGTGGTGGTCGAAGCAAACCTTTCCAGCGGCGCGCTCATCACGGCGAATTTTGCGACGGAATATGGCCGGCAGATTTTTGCCGTGCCGGGGCGGATTGATTCGCCGCGCAGCAAGGGCTGTCACGAACTCATCAAAAAAGGCGCGAAGCTGTGCGAGGGCATCGAAGATATTTTGAGCGAGTTCGAGTATCTGTTTCCGGCGAGCAACCGGCCGGCTTCGGCCAGCGAAACGGGCGTTTTGCCGGCGCTGGAGCTGAATGAAAACGAACAAATAATCTTTGACGCGGTGAAGGCGGACGACGAATCCAGCATTGACGAAATCATCCGCGCGAGCGGCCTGCCCAGCTCGGCGGTGAACGTGGCGCTGTTCGGCCTGGAGATGAAGCGACTGGTGAAACAGTTGCCGGGGAAAATGTTCGTGCGGAACCGCTGCTGAAAAAACGCGGATTGGAAAAATAGAAAACCGGAAGTGGCTTTGATTCCACTTCCGGTTTTGCGTTGCAAATCTTTCAGGCCGCCGGCGCCACCGTCTTCCACGCCGCGATTTTTTCGATGCGATGACGGCGCTTGCCGCCGTGCAGCTCAAATTCCACCTCGTCGCCGACCTTGCGGTTGACCAGCGCCATCGCGACGGGCGTGAGGTAGCTGATGACGCCCGCGTCGGGATCGGAATCCCACGCGCCCAGGATGGTGAACGTCTCGGTCTGGTTGCTGGAAAGATCCGTGACCTTCACCACCGTGCCCGGCCCGACAACTTCCGTGCTGACGTTGACAAAATCCTGGCCGCGCGCGCGGTTGAGCGCGGCTTCGAGGTCTTCCTTCTGGCGCATGAGGATTTTCTGCATTTCCTTCGCGGCCTTGTATTCGTGGTTCTCGCGCAAATCGCCGTAGCTGCGCGCGATGGCGATTTCCTTCGAGTTGGCCGGGATTTTTTTCTGCACCAGCTCCTCGTATTCCTTGCGGCGGCGTTCGAGGCTTTCCCACGAGACGAGCAGCGCGGCGTCCTGCTTGGTCTGTTCGCCGCTGACAAGCGATTGCACGGCGGGATGCGCCTTGACGAGGCGCGCGAGCAGCGAGCGCTTGTCCATGTCGTCGAATACCGGCGACAATTTCAGCGCGCGCGTCAAATCCTTGATGATCTCGATGTCGGCGCTAGCCGTGAGTTCGGCGATCAACGCCTGATCTTCTAAAATGTAATCGCGCAGGCGGTTCGAGCGCTTCTCCTGGAACTGGTCGCGCTCCATCGAGGTGAGCATCGCGCGGAACACTTCCGGGCCGAGGATGTCCACGAAATCTTCCGTGCGTTCGCGGGCGAACCACAGCAACAGTTCGCTGCTGGCGGTGTGCTGGCTGATGAGCTTGGACAGCGTTTCCTTGAGCAGATCGAGCTTGCCGTTGTGGACGAGCAGGCTGGCAATTTCCTTGGCCAGTTTCGCGGAAACAAAATTCAGCGCGCTGCGCAGCGTGTCCACCCACTTGTCGGGATTCGCGGATTTGTAGGATTCCAGCGCGCGATGATGTTTCGCGGCGGGGATGGCTTCGAGCAGCGGGCCAAACTTGATGCCCTCCTGCGCCCAGACCTGCGCGGCGGTGACCTCGCCGGCGACGGGTTGCAGACCGGTGGCCTCGCACAGTTCGTCGCGCGCAAAAATCGCCTCCAGCGCCACCGCCGTCTGCGTGCGCTGATAAGCAATGATGTCGGGGTTCAGCGCCGCGATGACTTCGTTCGCCGCCGCCGCCTTGTCCTTCAAATCGGGAACGACCTTGAGCATTTCCGCCACGACGAGAATGCGCGCCTTCAAGCCTTTTGCTGCGCGGAAATCCGTAAGCAACCGGTCTTGCAGCGAGATTTCCTGCGTCTGATAGACAATCGGCTCGGTTTTTTTCGTCGGCACGACAAAATGGCCGTCCTTTTTCATCTCACGGCGCGCGACTTCCCACCATTTTTTCCAGTCGTCGGCCATCACGTCCGGCACGAGCACGGACTGGATTTGATCCGCCGCGGCCCGGCCGCCGAAGCTGTTCAGGACGATTTTGATGAGGTCAATGTGATGCGCCGCGAGGTGGCGCACCGCTTCCAAGTCGGCCGCCTTGCGCGCGAGGATGTGATCCTTCGCCACCGGCTTGAGCTGCTCCGCCGCGAACGCCAGGTCCATCGTGTGGCCGGCCTTGCTGATGAAATCAATCGTGAAGCGCGCGAACACCGTGTCCACCGCCTTGATGCGCCCGAAACCCCAGCTCCGGTGCGTGCAGCAGCCGGCCTCGGCCAGTTGCGTCAATGCCGCCACGTGCCGGCCCTCGATTTTTCCCGCCGCCGCCATTTTTTCGAATTCAGCTTTCATAAATTTTTTGTCTCGCTTCGCGCAAGATGAATCTCTTTATTAAAGTTGTTGAACGACCAAAATCCAAGACAAATTGCGGCGAGAGTTCTCTCGCAGCGCCTGACCAGCGGTGAATTCACCGAAAACCTGCTCGAAACCGCGCTGGCCGCCGCGCGGCTTTCGCCCGCCGACCGCGGGCTTTGCCATGAACTCGTCGGCGGTGTGGTGCGCTGGCAGGCCACGCTCGACTGCCTCATCGCGCGCAAGACCGCGCCCGGACGCGAGCAGCGCCCCGCGCTGCAAAATCTTTTGCGCCTCGGCCTCTACCAGATCTTCTGGCTCGACCGCATCCCGCCGCACGCCGCCGTCCACGAGACCGTCGAGCAGGCCAAACGCTCCGGCTACACGGGCCAGGCCGGCTTCATCAACGCCCTCCTGCGCGGTTATCTGCGCGAGGCCGACGAGATCAAAAAAATCCTCGCCGACATGAAAATTTCCCAGCCCGCGCTCGGCTGGTCGCATCCCGAATGGCTGGTGGAAAAATGGCGCAAAAATTTTGGCGACGAGAAAACGCGGCAGCTTTTGGAGTGGAACAACACGCCGCCGAAAACCTTCGCCCGCGTGAACGCGCTCAAGACCGACGCCGCCAAACTCATCGAACGCTGGCGCGAGGAAAACGTGGAATATGATTTTTGCACGCGCGACTGGACCGGGGAAAATCTGGCGTTTGAATTGAAAGCGCATCCGCCGTTGAACCGGCTGGCGAGCCTGCGCGACGGCTGGTTTTATGTGCAAGACCCCAGCACGCTGCTCGCGCCGGCGCTGCTCGCGCCGCAGGCCGTCGAGAACATCCTTGACGCCTGCGCCGCGCCCGGCGGCAAGACGACGTTCCTCGCGCAGTTGATGAACAACGCGGGCAAGATCACCGCCTGCGACATCGAGCCGAACCGGCTGAAGCTCGTCCGCGAAAACTGCGCGCGCCTCGGCGTGACCAACGTGCAGATGCCGCTGCCCGCCATCATCAATCCGCAATCGGTGCCGCTCTACGACCGCATCCTGATTGACGCGCCGTGTTCCAACACCGGCGTGATGCGCCGCCGCGTGGATTTGCGCTGGCGGATTTCGCCGGAGGAAATTTCCCGGCTGCAAAAGACGCAGTTGCAATTGCTCAATCAGGCCGTGCCCAAACTCAAGCCCGGCGGCCTCATCGTTTACAGCACTTGCAGCCTGGAACCGGAGGAAAATTCCGAAACGGTGAAACAGTTTCTCGCCGCGCAGCCGAATTTCTCGCTCGAAACCGAACGCCAGTTGCTGCCGTTTGCCGACGGCGTGGACGGCGCGTATGTGGCGCGCCTGAAACATTCCGCCTGAATTTGCCTTATGGAACTCGACCTCGAAAAGGAATACGCCGACCGCGCCTATCCGATTCTCGCCAGCCTCGTCACGCCGCGCCCGATTGCGCTGGTGACGACCCTCAGCGCCGACGGCAAGGTGAACGCCGCGCCGTTCAGTTTCTTCAACCTGCTTGGCGCGAACCCGCCCATCTGCGCCTTTGCCCCCGGCGACCGCGACGACGGCACGCCCAAGGACACCGCGCGCAACGTCCGCGCCATGCATGAATTCGTCGTGAACCTCGTGGACGAAGCCATCGCCGAAGCCATGAACCAATGCGCCGCCGCGCTGCCGTTCGGCGAAAGCGAACTCACCCGCGCCGGCCTGCACGCGGCGCCGTCGTCCGTGGTGAAACCGCCGCGCATCGCCGAAGCGCCGGCAAGTTTGGAATGTGTCGAATGGGGCACGCTGCAAATCGGCGGCAACCGCGTCGTCATCGGCCTCATCAAGCGCGTGCATCTGCGCGACGAATTGTTTGATGTGGAAAAGAAACGGGTCCGGACGGAAAAGCTTTTGACCATCGGCCGCATGGCTTCGCCACACTGGTATTGCAAGACGAGCGAGCGCTTCGAGATGATCCGCCCGGACTGACGTTTTTTACAGAAGCGAACAAAGATAACGAAGCTAAAGTTCCGCTTTGTTGGCTTTGTTTCCTTCTGGGCAATCCGGTGAAGTTTCCGCCATTTATTTCCAGATGTTCCAAAAATCCTCGAAGCTCTGCCGCTCCCGCACCAACCGCAGGCCGCGTTCTTCATGCCACACCACCGCCGCGTGGCCGTGCGAAAATCGGGTCTCCCACGGAATGTGATACGCGCCGGCATCCAGCCAGACCAAATGGTCGCCGGCGCGCAGCGAACGCGGCAGCGGCATCCGCGCCAACTGGTCAAACGCCATGCACGTCGGGCCGTAGACAACGGTCAAAACTTCCGCGCCGCTGCGCTCCGGCACGGTTAAAATCCGGTGCTGTTCCCACAGTGACATCAGCGCGTTCAGCGTGCGGCCGCCGTCGCAAATCAATTGGCGCACGCCGCGCCGTTCCTTCACGTCGAGAATTTTCACCACCAGCGCGCCGCTGCCGGCGCTGACCCAGCGGCCGTTCTCCAGCCAGATTTCGCGCAGGCCGGGAAATGATTTCGCCGCTTGCCGCAGCATTTCGGCAAACGCGCGCAGGCCGAATTCGCCGTCGAAAACCTTGCCGCCGCGCGTCCGCACCTGGCGTTCCGGCAGGCCGCCGCCGATATCAAGATGCCGCGGGCTGAACCTCGCCGCCCGGCAAACTTCCGCCACTTCGGCGATGGCGCGCTCGTAAATTGCGACGGAAGAAACATTCGTGCGTAGGTGAAAATGGACGGTTTCCATTCGAACTTTTGCGCGCAGGAGTTTTTTGATGGCGGTCACTGCCTCGTCCGGCGTGAAGCCGAACTGCGTGGGGAACTGCGGGTTTTCGGGGTCAAACTCCTCGCCTGTCAAAATGCGGACGCCGCACCGCCAGTTCAATTTCTTGGCGAGCGGCAGCAGCGCGACCAGTTCGGCAGGCGAATCGAAATTGACGGAAAGATTGCGGAGCGGAGTGCCGGGCGCCGTCCCGGCGTGTTGAAGTTTGTCGGCCAAACTTGCCGGGACGGTGCCCGGCGCTCCGCCAAATTTTGGCAGCCAGTGATGCTTGGCCGGGCCGTTGACCAGAATGTTTTCCGGCGCAAAACCTTCGGCGAGCGCGGCGCGCAGTTCAAATTCGCTGACCACCTCGACGCCTTGACCCCGCTCGCCCCACCAGCGGAGCAGCGGCGCGACGGGCTGGGTTTTGCACGAAAGCCAATGCCGGAAAGCAATTTTCGATTTACGATTTTCGATTGCCGATTGAAAACCGGCGGCGGCAAGCGCTTCGTCCAATTCGGCGATCCGTTCCGCAATCGGCCGAGCGGAGCACAGGTAAAACGGCGTGGGGGGAGAAAGCGAAAGCGCCTCGCGAACGAGGCGCTTCCAGAATTGAATCGTTTCGGGCGGATGGCCGAAATCCAGCTTGACCGGCGTCTTCATGGTGGCCAGTCCGGCACGGACTCACATGCCCATGATCGAATAGCCGCCGTCCACGTAGATCACCTGGCCGGTGATGCAGGCCGCGCCGTTGCTGGCGAGGAAGACGCCGGTCGCGCCCAGTTCCTCCGGAATCAGATTGCGTTTCAAGGGCGAGCGTTCCTCGTAGGTCTTGAGCATCGCGCTGAAGCCGCTGATGCCGCGTGCGGCGAGCGTGTTGACCGGGCCGGCACTGATGCAGTTGACGCGGATTTTCTTCGGGCCCAAATCGTAGGCGAGATAGCGCGTGCTGGCTTCGAGCGAAGCCTTGGCCACGCCCATGACGTTGTAGTGTGGCACGACTTTTTCCGCGCCAAAATAGCTCATGCCAATGATGCTGCCGCCGTCGGTCATCAGCGGTTCGGCGGCGCGGGCGAGCGCGACGAGCGAATACGCGCTGACATTGTGCGCGACCAGATAAGCGTCGCGGCTCGTGTCCACGAAACGGCCTTCCAGCGCGGCCTTCGGCGCGAAGGCGACGGAGTGCAGGAGCAGGTCCAATTTGCCAAATTTTTCGCCGACGGCCTTGAAGACGCTGGCAATGTCCTCGTCCTTGGTCACGTCGCACGGCAGGATGAGCGTGTCCGCGCCGAACGTGCTGGCAAGTTCCTCGACGTTTTCCTTCACGCGTTCGCCCTGGTAGGTGAAGGCGAGCTTCGCGCCTTCCGCCGCCCACGCCTGCGCGATGGCCCAGGCGATGGAGCGTTTGTTGGCGACGCCGAACACAATACCCGTTTTTCCTTCAAGCAATGGCATAATAAAAAATAATCGTTGGATTAAACCGTCTTCCAGCATGGCAAATTCCCCCGACGACGGCAATTCCATTCTGGCTTACGGCTCGACGGGCGCGGCCGGGGCGGCTAGATTTGCCGGATGGACAGCAACCTGGCCGACGGCCTGATTCAATACCTGATGCTGGTGGCGCTGCTAACGTTCCACGAGTTTGGCCACGCCTGGACCGCGATGAAATGCGGCGACGACACCGCGCGCCTGCAGGGCCGCGTCTCGCTGAACCCCATCGTGCACATTGACCCCATCGGCACGGTGCTGCTGCCGCTGCTGATGATCTTCATGCCGGGCGCGGGGCGTTTTCTCATCGGCTGGGCCAAGCCGGTGCCGGTGAATCCCCACAATCTCAACCAGCCCAAGCGCGACGACATTCTGGTAACGATGGCCGGACCAGGGATGAATTTGTTGCTGGCGATAGTTTTAATGGGAATGGCGCAAATTGGTTTGGCGCTTCACTCGCCAAACTTTGTCTTATATTGCATCGGCGCGGCTTCCTTGAGCTTGATACTCTGTTTTTTCAATTTGATTCCGGTGCCGCCGCTCGACGGCTCGCACATCATGCGCGTGGCGACAGGAATGAGCCATGAAACCTACGCCAACTTTGCGCGTTTCGGCTTCATCATCGTGATAATTTTGCTGCAAATCCCCTTTGTGTCATATGGCCTCCGATTGGTAAGGGATAAAACATTACTGGCTTGCGCGGGACTTTATAGTTCTTCCCTGCACGACCTGACAATTCAAGTTCTTTACTACTGAAATTTGGCAGGGCTAAAAAATCTCCCCGCCAAACCCCTGCTGCCGCAGCGCCTCGAACAGCACCAGCGCCGCGCAGTTCGACAGATTTAGTGAACGCGAGGCTGCGTTGAACATCGGGATGCGCAACCAGTTCTCGCGGTGCTGCTCCAATAATTGCTTCGGCACACCGGCGGTTTCGCGCCCAAACACGAGGTAATCGCCGGCAGAAAATTTTGCCTCGCTGTAAAGCTTCGGGCCGGCGCACTCCACGAACCACAGCCGCGCGGCCGCCGGCACCTGCGCCGCGAACGCGCTCCAGTTCTGCCAGCGGTGCCACGTCACCTGCCGCCAGTAATCCATCCCGGCGCGCTTGAGCTGCGCGTCGTCCAGCTTGAAGCCGAACGGCTCGATGAGGTGCAGCGTCGTGCGCGTGGCGGCGCAGAGCCGCGCCACGTTGCCTGTGTTCGGGGGGATTTCCGGTTCCAGCAAAACGATGTTCATGGCAAAACTTTTTTAACACAAAGACGCGAAGCAGCAAAGACGCAGGGATAATAGAAAAAGACACCCCCGCTAATCATCGTTTTCACTTTGCGGCTTTGTCTCCTTGCGCCTGGGCGTTGAATAAAACACCTTCCACAGCACCAGCCCGCACGCCGGCGCGCTCATGCCGGCGGCGCGGCGGTCGGTCCGGGCGAGCATGGTTTTGATGTCGCCCGGCGAAAATTTGCCGAAGCCCACCTGCACCAGCGTGCCCACGATGCCGCGGCACATCTTGTAGAGAAAACCGTCGCCCTCGATGACGAACGTGTATTGCATTCCCGACCGCTTCACGTCGCAGCGCGCGAGCGTGCGCACGGTGCTGGCCATCTCGTACGGATGATTCGCGGCGAAGGATTTGAAATCGTGTTTGCCGACAAAATATTTCGCCGCTTTTTTCATCGCCGCGAAATCCAGCGGGCGCGCAACGTGCCACGCGCGGTCCTGCAGCAGCGGATTCATCGCGTGATGGTTCCAGACGAGGTAGCGGTATTGCTTGCCGCCGGCATCGAAGCGCGCGTGGAAATCCTTCCGCGCCCGCGTGGCGTGCAGCACGCGGATATCCTCCGGCAGAAAGGCGTTCAGCGCGATGGCGAGGCGCGCGAGGGGGATTTTATTTTCCGCTGCGGGGATCTCGTAATGCGCGACCATGCCGAGCGCGTGGACGCCGGTGTCCGTGCGGCTGCTGCTGTGCAAACGCGGCTGGCTGGGAAAATAGCGCGCGAGCACGGCCTCGACCTTTTCCTGCACGCCGGTGCCAATCTTCTGCACCTGCCAGCCCTGGTAGGCCGTGCCGTTGTAGGCGATGACGAGTTTGAATTTCAGCGGGTCCACAAAAAGAAATCAACCACGGATGGACACCGATGGACACGGATGCAGAAAATGTTGCTGCCTGAAATCGCAGACTGGTGGGGCGAGCGTCCCACCAGCCAAAGACCTGATTCCCCATCCGTGTTTATCCGTGTTCATCAGTGGTTGAAAAATTACTGCCCCATGTCCAGGTAGCTTTGGAGCAAAATCGCGGCGGCCATGGCGTCCACTTTTTCCTTCCGCTTGTCGCGGCGCACATTGGCTTGAATCATCGTGCGGTTCGCCATCGTGGAGGTCAGGCGCTCGTCCCACAACTTGATGGGCGCGGTCACGGCGGTTTTCAGCGCGGCCACGAAGACCTCCACCTTCTGCGCGGCAGGGCCGTAGCTGCCGTCCATGTTGCGCGGCATCCCGACGAGGATGAAGGTGACTTCCTTCTCGGCGAGGATTTCCTTCAGGCGCTCCAGAAATTCCGCGAACGGCTCGGCGGGAATGTATTCCAGCGGCAGCGCGATGGTCTTGGTCTCGTCGCTGACAGCGACGCCGATGCGCTTGGTTCCGTGGTCGAGGGCGAGGATTCGCATGGCGCGCAGTGTCGCAGCAAGCGCGGAAAAATTCAATGGCCCGCGTGGCGCGAATTTTCCCGGCGACCCCCCACCACCCGCCGGCTTCAATCGGCGCGGTTTTTCGGGATCGTCTCCGCCGCCAGGCCCGCGCTGTCGCGCAGAATCCAGAGCGGCCGGCCCTTGACCTCCTCGTAGATGCGCCCGATGTATTCGCCGAGGATGCCGAGGCAGATGAG
>Ga0265324_10002165_pt1 | contig 10300 bp, 15 predicted proteins | sample 41419metaG_FD_198634 | JGI IMG/M metagenome (GOLD analysis project Ga0265324, IMG submission 198634) | Rhizosphere microbial communities from Carex aquatilis grown in University of Washington, Seatle, WA, United States - 4-14-19 metaG | ecosystem: Host-associated > Plants > Roots > Rhizosphere... | reverse complement strand
CCTTGTATTGAATGAGTTTTTCCTCCCGGAGGTCGTCGATCCGGTACGTCGTCGAGAGTTCGACCGCCCGGAGGGTTCCGATCCATGCGAGGAAATCGTCGAGGTTGTCGTCGAGGGAATCATCGTCGAGGGCGCGAACGACGAAACCGACCTCGATATATTCGAGGCGGCGGCTTGCCTTTTCCCATGGGGCGTCGAGTTGTTCGGCAACGAACATGCTTTTATCATTCCGAAAATCGTTGACGTCCATGGAAAGTTGCCCCTCGAACTCTTCCGGGTCGGACCCCTCGACGAGGCGGCCTTTCCGGGCATGATCGACAAGGTCCTTGATAAATATTCCCATCATTAACCCCTTTTCTCGACGACGAGGCCCGCCGATTCTCGCGCCTTTCGCCTCAAGTCGGCGATCCGGGCGGCGGCGAGGGCGCGAAACTCGCCGTTCATAACGGCGTTATATCCTTGCATGAACCATTCCGGGCGGGTTGCGGTAAGTTGCCCGGCGTCCGCTAATTTATCGAATTTCATCCAATAAAGGGCGGAAAATTTCCCGCCGCCTTTCATGGTTTTAAGGGTTTGCCCCTCGCCGAGGGTGATTCCGACGTTCGCCCTCGAAATCGACATGTAACGGCCCCCGACGATATAATGACGGTGTCGTTCGGAATACTGTTCCATGGCGTATTCGGTCGAGGTTATGAGTTGAAACCCTTTCCCGTCGAGGCGTTCTTTCATGCTTGTTTGTCTCATCATGTGGCCTGTATCGACCGGCATGAACTCGAACGACTTTCCGAGAACCGCCCCGGCAATGCTTCGAGGGAGGTCAACCTCAAACTCTTCGATGAGTTTGACGACCCCGTTGATCATCTTGAGGGCCGCCATGTCAATACTTCCTTTCCGCCCGGTCTTGCCGGGCGAGTTGATACCGCGTCATGGGGGTTCCTTTCTGAGTGACCGCCGAAAGGATCTTAAACGTCGATCCGTTCGTTTCGAGGGTGTCGCCGGGGTTGAGAACGACGATCCGATCATAAACGTCGAGGCTGCCGGACGTTTGAACGCGGGATTTCGTCCCGGCGTCAAAATGAACGCCCCGCGCCGTCGAAAGTTCACCGATATACGATTTCTCGTTGTAAGTAAAAACCGCCGTCATGTTGACCCCTTCCGCATGGATATACACCGGGCGGCCTTTCGGGCTATAATCCGGCGTCGAGAATCGGAACCATGTAATGATCGCAATGAGGATGCAACGGGAGGGCGAAATTCATGAGGGGGAAATCTGGATCGTCGCCGGAAAGGGAAAAAACCTTTTTGTCGATTTCAGCACACAAGGGGCAATCGTCCTCGGATGAGGAACGGATTTCGACGAGGTCGATTCCGCTTTGACGATATGCCGATTCCGTCGCGGCTGCATGAACGGTTCCCTCGATGTCGGAAATCCAAACTTTGATATAATAATCGAGTGACATTTTCCGATCGAACGCGACGGTCGTTCCGTCCGGGCGGACCTTGACGGTCGGAATCTTGATCGACCCGGCGGGATATTCCCGATCAAGGCGTTTCATGAGGTTGTCGATCATGTCATAATGCGGGATTTTCTCCATGTTTTTGAGAACGTACTCGGCGAGGTCGGCCTCGACATGTTGTTTTTGGTAAACGTCGAAAAGGGTCATGCGGCGTTCGATAAGGAACGCGGACCGGTTGACGTAATAATCGAGGGTCGAAAATTTCGGGTCGATGAGGGCCGCCCGGTATGCTTTCCAGTCGGGAACGGTGAAATCCTTTTGAACCGGCGTAAAAAGTCGCAAGGCCCCGGTGAGTTTTTCAAAGTTGTCGGTGAAAAGGGCTTTCGCGGCCTTGTCGGTGACGCGGTGGCCCTCGGAAAGGAAGAGGTTGACCGCTTTCCGGGCCTTGGATAATAGTTCAATCCGGCCTTTCCGCTTCATGGAATCATGCGACGAAATTTCCGAGTAAACGGATAACAGTTTTTCCAGTTGAAACATGAGTTCCTCGTCGTCGAGGCGGGATTTCGCGACTTTTTCGACGATCCCGTTGAGGTCGGCGTTTGCTTTCATGTTCCGAAGTTTCAATTTCTCGGCGGCGTCGAAAACGACCCGTTTTCCGTCCTTGTCGCGGATGATTTCGCCGCCCGCCTCGCGGATCTTCCTGTCAATCGACGCCATGGGTTAAAACCTCAAACCGATCGTTTTAAATTTCAAATGGCAATAATAAGCCGAGAACGTGAAAAAATAAACGTAATTCGGGCGAACGTCGGGCCGGGCGCGAACGTAATATTTCGCCTCGATTTCGTCGATGATCGCCCCCCGGATCATGGCGACGTTTGAGGCGATAACTTTTTCGCCGTCCTCGTCCCGGAGGTCGGTTCCGTCCTCGGTGTAATTGATAAGGCCGAGGAAATAACGTTTCGTCGCCTCGATTGAGGACGTCAATTCCGCTTGAACGGTTTCGTCCTCAAGGTCCGCGCCGATCAAGGGTATATCGGAATAAAGTATTTCGATTAATGGCATGGCGTCTCTCCTGTCATAAAATAAGGGCCGGGCAATGACGCCCGGCCCGTTTTGGAGGTTTCCCCGTTGGAACCCGGCAACGGGGGCGCGAAAGATTTATTCCGTTTCCGGTTTCTTTCCGCCGGGTTTCTTGCCCGCTTTCGCGGGGGCGGCGTCCGGGGCAATGTCGAGGGCGGCGAGGACCTTATCATGGTCCCGTTTCGCCTCGGCCTCATCGGTATAGTTCATGGGGCGGGAAATCCCGTCGATCGTTTCGATATTGAACGCGAACCGGGTGTTTCCTTTCTGATTCTCGCCCCGGATCTCCGAGAGGGCGATAATCGCCCCCATGGAAATCCACATGCCCTTGAGTTTAAGCATGCCCGCCCCCTTTAGGCGGTCTGATAAATGCGACAAGTCCATTCCGGCTTGAACAGTTTGACGCCGTAAAGGATGTCGAGGGAAATGCGATAACCGCGATTCGCCGCGTCGTAACTCATCATGACCCGGAGAGGTATTCCGGTAACGGGGTCGGTGATGATCTTCGAGACGACGCCGCCGTCATTAACGGGTTTGAACGGGCGGAACGCTATTCCGAGGGCCGCCGGGGTGAACGCGACGGAATGGGATTTGTCGAAATTGTTACTCTCGAAAACCGAGAAACCCCGGATTCGACCGAGTGCGCCGTTGACGAGCATGCCCATGTTCATCGAGTCGGCGGCGGTGTATTTCGTATCTCCGAGGAGGTCGTCATAATCGTCGGTATTGCACAAGAGAACGCGGCCCGATTCGGCGACTTTCGCGTCAACAAGGACCTTCCGGGCCTTGCGGATGACGGTATCGTCAAACGATGCGTTCGAGGCGAAAGTTACCTCGCGGGAAACCGAGAACGCGACGCCCGCCTCATCGGCGGCCATGTTCGCGGCCATGGTCATGTGGGTGTCGTCGGTGATGGTTGCGATCCGTCCGGTCGCCCCTCCGGCGGTCTTGACCATGGCCCCGACGTTGTATTTCGTGAACTTGGTTCCGACGCCGACGACGGCGACGGCGGAATCGGAGAACGTCGCGGTCCCGACGGCGGCGAAATAAGTATCGTCGAAAATATCGCCGATGGTTTCCTCGATGCTCTGAATTATCGCGCCCGCTGCCGAACGGGAATAATTCTCGATCAAGTTCATGCCGGAAACGGCCTCGGCAATGTCCTTGATTATGAAATCAACGGGAACATATTTGTCGAGGGTGATGGTTCCGGCGGTGAGGGTCGAGTTCTGAATCGCGACGGCGGAATCGGGGTCGGCGTTCGCGGCGGTGAAATCACCGATCGACGCGACTTTGACGCTTTCGCCCGCTTCTTTGAAATCGGCGGAATAATCGACGATTCCGCACTTGGTGAGGACGAGGGAACCCCTCAAAACCTCGAAAAACGATTTTGCAATGCGAGTGATGAGAACGTCGTTCACACTTGCCTTTCCGATAGGTGTTGCGGCCATGGTTGTTTCCTCCTAAGAAACTATTTTTTCTTGAAAATGGCGTCGATTTCGTCCATGGAAATCATGTCTTTACTCATGACGGCGTCGGCGTTCGGGGCCGTCGAGGAAATGAACCCGCCTCCGGGAGTGATTCTGGCCCCCTCGGCAACCGGCGGGGCCTTGAATAAAAAGGGTTTATCCGACTTGAGGGTTTCCATATACTCGGAAACGGTCATTTTGTCGCCCTTTTTGTTATAAAGCGGGTTTCCGTCCGCCCCTTTGATATACACCGACCCGGATTGATTGACGATCGACCCCTTGAGGATCTGCCGGACCATGTCGGCGTCATGGAACTCATGGCCATGCATGCCCCGGAGTATCGCCTCGGAAATCCCGGCCTCGGCCTTTTCGGCTTCGAGTTGCGCGATCCGGTCGTTTTTTGCCTTTATGTCGTCGGCGTCGCCCGCCCCGGTCCCGCCTTTTCTCCCGCCTTTAATCGACGCCTTGAGTTCATCCATGGACGAAACGCCGAGTTCGGCGAGAAGGGTTTTCCGGGTTTCCTCGGCAACGGAACGGGCAAAAACGGTCGGGTCGAACGTCGAACCGCTGCCGGTTGCTCCGGTCGCCGCCGCGCCCGTACCGGTTCCCCCTCCGGAACCCGTACCGGCCCCGGCGTCGCCGGTTCCCGATCCGCCGCCGCCGCCGTCCGGGGCGTAATAACGGCGGGGGAAATGATAGTTCAATAGGTCGCGCATGGTAAAACCTCCGAATTATTTTATGGGTTCGGGTTGTCGTTTTGACCGGGAACGATGAGGTCCGGGGCCGGGCCGGTGTCGGCCTCGATTTCGGCCTCGATTTCCTTTTTCAAAACGGCGTCGTCGATCTGTTTTGAAACGATCCGTTTTTTGAGGGCCTTGTCGAACGTGTTGGAAATCTGCAAACTCATGAGGGTGAGGACGTTGTCGAGGTCCTCTTTTAATGTGGAAATATCGAACTCGCGGGGGTATTGAATCGCGATTTCCTCCGGTTTGAGGCGAGAGTCGAATTTCGAGAGCATGGACCACATGTTGACCTCGAATTTCTGCATGGTCAAACTGAGTTTTGAAAGGGTCGAACTCATCATGCTATAATCATAGGATTTCGAGAGGCCGGAAGTTGCCTTGTCCTCGGATCGGTAAATATTGAGAGACGAGAGCATTTTGTCGATAATCCGGTCGATGTAACTGGCATAAAATTCAAGGTGCGATAGGTCCGGCATGATATACCGGGGCAACATGTCCGGGAACATGGGGTTAAACTCGACGAACGAAAGGGTCGTCGGGTCGATCGGTTTATCGCTGCCGACGCCCGGAACGGCGAGGATGCCGAAACCGGAATCGAATAACTGTTGATTGATATTATTAAAATGATTGAATATTGCCTTATTCGTTGAAATCGCGTCCCGGAAAAAGGCTGCCGGGGCGTCTATTTTCTTATTGATCGCAACAAAAGGGACGAGGCCGAGAGCGTTTTTTTTATCGGGTCCGGTACGTTCGCCCTCGTCGTTCAAGTAACGATAAAGGGCCGGGGTGATTTCGAGGACCTTTCCGGGGGCGACGGAAACAGTTATCGACGAAATCGCCCCGTTTTCGAGGGAAAAATCGACGATGTTGGTATAATTGACCGAGTGAACGAACGCCCGCGCCCCGCTGCCGATGATAGAATCAACGAGGGCGAACGCGTTTCCGGTCAATAAATGATCGGCGATTTTATCTTGAATGAATGAATCCAAAGGGGAATAAAAATCAATCGCCTCGGTGTAAAGATTGGAAACCTCGACCGGGATTTTACCGAACGACCGCGAAACGCCCCGGATAATGAACCCCGAAAGGACGTTGACGATTTTCTCGACGTAATTGAGATAAAAGGAAAATTCCCGCCTTTTGGTATAGTGTAACGGGGTTTCTCGGGCATGCTGCAAAAGGAACCGGTCGATAAAATCCGGGCCGCCTTTAAATGACAAAAGGGCGGTTTCGCAATAGTCCCGATAGGATTTGAGGAAATCATTTTTCGATTCTATCATGCTATATAACCTCTCATGGGGATATACACCGGGCGGCCTCATGCCCGTAAATGGACCGGGCGGGCGTGGTGATATTCGAGGGCGCGGCCCTCGGATTCCTTGATCGCCCACATGGCATAACGGAACGCGTCGGCAAGGTGGGAAAGTTCGTTGTGAAGAGGGGCGACGGGTTCGCCTCTCGCGTTGAGGGTGTAACTGTAACCGTTGACCATGTCCCTCATTTCCGGGAGGGCGTCGGAAATGACGATCTTATCGACCTCGCCCCGGATGAACGAAAGGCCGGGTTCGATTTCGGACCGATAAAAAACGACTTTCGATGTATATTTCAAGAGGGCGTCGGCGATCGTCTCGCCGGTAAGTTGCGAACGTTGCCCGGCTGCCGGGTCGCCCGTTATCGTCAAGGCCCCGTATTTGAACATGACCGCGTTATAATAGAACCGGGCGAACGACGCGAAAAACTTTTGAGGGGTTTTCCGGCGGATCTCTTCGAGGATCGCCGGGCCGGGAGTATAAAGGGCCTTGAGGACGAGGGCGAAAGGAACGTTTGAGAGTTCAAAGGCGTCGGCGACGTTATAACGCCCGGTGACGGTGTCGCGTTGAATGACGATCCCGGCGGTCCGGTCCCGGATTCCAAAGTCGAACGAAAGGAACGTTTTCGAGGAAAAGGCCGGGACGAACTTATAAGGCCGAAAGTTCGCCTCGGTGAAATTATAAAAGATTTTCTCGTTTGTACTGGAATCATAATCAATATCGAGTTCCCTTGCGATCAAAACCGGGTCGTTTCCGAGTTTCAATTTCTGCCGATCGTACCATTCCGCCGGGAAATATTCGGACCAATGAACCCGCGTTTTGATCCATTGAGAACCGAGTTCGCCGCTTTCGATCCGTTGTTTCGTATGATAGAAAACGTTATTTTTCCCGTTCGCGGTTGATAAAAGGACAAGTTGCCGGGAGTTCGGCGAAATCGAGGCGAAAAGTTCAAACCCATGAACGGTAAAGGCGGCCTCGTCCCAAATGACGCGGGTATAAGTTCCGCCGCGTCCGGAGTTCCCGGCGGCGGATGCTCCGTTGATGATTGACCCGTTCGCGACGTTTTTGATCGTCATGTATTTCGCCATGACGAACTTCCGGGCGAGGGCCTTGATCGGCCCGTTCCGGAGGTTCGCGAGAATAAATTTCATTTTTCCCATGAGGGTGTTGGTATTGATTTCCGCCGAGTCGATGAGGTTTTCGGTTTTCCCGACGATCAAAACTTGTTCGTTCGGCGAGAATAGCAGCCAAAGGACCGCGAGGGCGGCGAAAAACCATGAGAATCCGACTTGACGGGTTTTTTCGAGTAAAAGGTTGACGTTGGGACGATCCCAAAGTTCGCCAAGGACCCGCCTTTGATAGTTCCGGAGAACGAACGGGCGGATTTCGAGGGAACCGTCGGCCCCCTCGGTGAGGATTGAAAACCATTCGTTGATTATCCATGCGGCCCGGTCGGCGGAAAGTTTGACGTCGAGCATTTACCGCCGCCCCGCGCCGAGGATTATTCCGATGAGGATTCCCGAAATGAGGGTTCCGATAAAGACGACGAAAAGGATCATCGGCGAGGTCGGTTCCGGGCATGTTGGATTTTCCCCCTCTACGGCCTCGGAAACGTTCCGATCCGCCCAAAGTATAAAGAGAAGGCAACAAACGGCATGAGAGAGGTGATTTTTCCCGCTTTCGCGGTCGAACCGTTCCCCCGTCAACCATGCGACGATATGACGCATGCATGCTGCGAGATAACGCCGCCGGATTCCGGGAAGTTTTTTCCATCCGTTATCGGAATATTTCCGCGCCCCGAAATCAAGGACCTCGACGACTTCCTTGATTTCCTCCCGGAGGCCGATTATTAAAAGGTCCCATCGTGTTTTTTTCTCGTCGTCCTTTTTCCCTTCCATGCCGCCGCCCCTTTCGTATATAATCCCGGCCCGGCGAGAGGCCGGGGCCTCTGATAAATCTAAACCGCGCCCGCCCGCGCATGCCGGTGTTAAAATGAAAGTTGAAACCCGGAAAAAACGTCCCGGCGGTAAGAGTCACCGATATAATATGAAACTTCATATTCGAGAAAAAAACCCTCGCGGACGATGATTCCGGTGATAAAACCCCGGCAACCGCTGTCGATGATCGCGACGACGTCGCCGACGTCGGCCTTTGAATATGCGGTTTCGGTGTCGGTTTCGTTCATGATTATCATTTCGCGCCCCTTTTCGGAAAAAATATGCAAATGTACCAATATAAAAAATGCAGTTTTATCCATCTTTCGGCGGGTTTTCTCTGTCCGTCCTCGTATAATGCAAACCCGATTTTCAAGTTTGCAACATGCCATGAGTGCTTCAAGGATAAACGCAATGAAACCGCAAAAGGGACCATGTAAAATATGACTTGTCCGCCCTCGTTTAAGTTCATAAAACCATTATTTCCGTGCAAAATCAAAAACCCTCTCATGCCTTGCCCCCCTCGATAATCCGGAATAATGGAACTTCCCGGTCGCCGCCCTTGTGAATCTGAGGCGGAAAAAGGTCCAGTTTTGCCCGTTCGGTATTGAGGCGGGCGGTCGCCTTGCCATGATATTCCGGGTCAATTTCGACGCCGACATAATCGAGGCCCGCCGCCTCGAACGCGATCAAGGAACTCGCCGATCCGACATGGGTATCAAGGATGAGGTCGCCCTCTTTACAGTAGTTTTTGACGATCCATTTATATAGGGCGACGGGTTTATAAGTCGGGTGAAATGCGGTCCGCTTGTCATGGGCAAGTTCGCCCCTCGAATAATCGAAAATCCGCGAAACCTTGTTTTGAAACGAGGTCCATGCGAGTTCGAGGTCGGCGGATGTAAATTCCCGCTGCATTTTATTCCAAACGATAACGCAACGGGCCGGGGGAAGAGGGAAATAATTTCCCCCCCATATTATTTGATTCTTTGAAACCCGGAAGAGTTCGCGGAAATAGTCCTCGCCGGGAATCGCGGAATCCCATTCCTTGCGGGTGTACTGTTTATATCCGTTTTTCTCATGCATTTTCCGGGCGGCGTAACCGATCCCATACGGCGGATCGACGACGGCGAGGTCGAAAAACCCGTCGGGATAATCTTTCATGACGTCCATGCAGTCGCCGAGGATGAAATCACGCATGCGGGACCTCGAAAAGGTTGATTTCGGAAACGCCCTTTTTCTCGGCGGTGTAAACCTGCCGGGCGCGGCGGCCTCGGCAACGATCCGAATTTTGACAGGTCCGGCAATGATTCTCGAACTCTTCCGGAGTGACCTTTTCCTTATTGCAATCCATCCGCGCCCCCCTTGACCGTTTCGGCGTTGATCGTTTCCGGGATTGAACCGTTCAAGGATCTTGAGACTTCCGACAAAAGGGCCTTTATATCGTCCTCGTCGTTCCCGCCCGCATGCGCGATCAAGTCGAAAAGGAACCCGATTTTTTTAGTCTTGAGGGTTTCGAGTTTGACGAACGCGTCGATCTGTTCTTTTGTCTTGAGGGCCTTGAGTTTTTCCGGGGTCAATTCTTTCATGAGGGTCCGGATCATCCGATCAAGGCCCTCGGTCGAGTGAATAATCGTTTCCTGATTCCGTTCGATGAACCCCTTTAAATCGAGGCCCGCCCCTTGCCGGGCGGCGATCCGCTTTCCGACGTCCGGATCGTTGAAAAGTAACGGGACGCCGTCCGCCGGGGCGGTAAAACGGGCGTCCTTGACCCATCCGAAAAGGGAACGCCGCGAAACCTCGACGCCGTGTTTTCTCCGGAGTTCGGCGAGGGTGTCCTCGACGCTGCCGATATTGGAATAAATCGCGACGGCGTCGATCTTGATATAATCCGGGTAAACCATGGGGCCGCCTTTCCAAAATTCCGGGCCTTGCGCTCTTGCATTTTTCCTTTGCCCTCTTGCAAGGATATACACCGGAGGGGGGAAGTTTCCCGACAAAACCGGGACGTTTCGCCCCTAAAACCGGAGGCGGGGCGGGTTCGGTTTTTCGTTCACCGTTTTCGTTCACCGCTTCCGGGCTTTGCATTTCCTTGCATTGCGGAAATAATTTGTATTTCGGTGAATATCCCATGTGCGTCCGCCCCCCTTTATTTTTGAAAACTTCCCCCCATGATGTTTTCATGTTTTCAATCCCCCCCTTGCGTTTTTCTGTTCACCTCGTTCACCTCGTTCACCTCGCCCCTTATTGATAGTATTATTTTTATATATAGTATTATTTTATATATTTATAGGGCGGTGAATGAAAGGG
>Ga0265324_10002155_pt1 | contig 10323 bp, 8 predicted proteins | sample 41419metaG_FD_198634 | JGI IMG/M metagenome (GOLD analysis project Ga0265324, IMG submission 198634) | Rhizosphere microbial communities from Carex aquatilis grown in University of Washington, Seatle, WA, United States - 4-14-19 metaG | ecosystem: Host-associated > Plants > Roots > Rhizosphere >... | reverse complement strand
GCTCACAGCCAACTCGAAAGGGGGTCGTATCTTACCCTGATTTATGGTGTCACGAGGCCATTGTCCTTGAAAAAAGTTTCGGACGCAGTTAAATAGAAGCACCACTTTTTCCGCCGGAAAAATCCGTGGCTTGAATTGCCGCATGGCCAAGATCAAAATTTTCTGCCCCGCCTGCCAGCGCGAACTCCAGTGCGACGAACGCCATCGCGGTCACCGGGTCAAGTGTCCGCATTGCAAAACCCGCGTCCCGGTGCCGCAAATCTTTCCGCTCCGCCCCGCGCGCCGAAGCGGGCGGAGCAAAAAACACCTTTCCCTCGCCGCCGGCATTTTATTGCTCGCCGCCGGGGCCGTTGCGTGGCTGCTGTTTTTCCAGCCGGTGCGCCTCCGCTGGGCCGACCGCCGGCCCGTTGGCGTTTTATTCCTCTCATCAAATTATCATTCCTCCGCCACCAACCCGCGCGGTTGGTTCAACGACCGCAGTCTCGACTTCACCGGCGTGGGCGGCGCGGAACGCTTCCGCGCGGCGTTGCGCGCCTATACCGACCGCAGCCTCGACATCCTCAAGCGCACCGGCGCGCAGGGCGTCATCGTCTGGGATTTGGAAGGCGAACAGTTCCCGCACAAGACCTCGTTCATCGGCGACCCGCGCGCGCTTGACCGGCTCGCGCCGGAAATGGCGGCGGCGGCGGATGAATTTTTCGCGCGCCTGCGTGATGCCGGCCTGCGCGTCGGTGTCACCATCCGCCCGCAGACATTGACGTTCGACCAATTCGGCCTGCCCAGCCAGTCGTTTGTGCTCAACCTCGAAAAAACCCTGCTGGAGAAAATTGACTACGCCCGCCAGCGCTGGAGCGCGACGCTGTTTTATGTGGACTCGAACAGCGGCCTCTGGCGGCCCGACGAACTCTGGCAACTCCGTCGCGTGGCCGCACAGCGGCCGGACGTGCTGCTGATTCCCGAACATCACGGCCTGCCTTACGCCGCTTTCAGCGCGCCGTATGTTTCGCTGCGTAAAAATGCCGCGCCGACCGCCGGCAAGTGGGCGCGGAAAATTTCCCCCGGCGCGTTTCAGGCGCTGGACATCAGCGACTGCGCCGCCGACTGGATGCAAATCACCGTCGCGCGCAGGGACGGTGACATCCTGCTGTTTCGCGCCTGGGTGTGGTCGCCTGAATGTGATCTGCTGGAAAGCTTCGCGAACGGGAAAAAATAAAAACGCGGCTGCCGCGAAACCGCTTCCCGGCACTGCCGGTCATTTCTGTTTGCGCACCGGCATCAGGCCGAAGTGTAGCGCCAACCAGAAGGGCACGGCGAACACGACGATGGCCACGAGCCGCTCCCAGGTCCAGACGAGGTAGTGCGCCTGAATGGGAAATATCGTGATCATGAAATAATTTGCGAACCGCGTGTGGCCGAGGAATCGGACGTATTTCGGAAATCTTTTCCGCAACCCGCTGACCAGCGCCACCACGCCCAGCGCAATGGTCAGGAACGTAACCAGAAAATTCACCGGCAACGTGGCGACCCGGATCGGCGGCAGATTCATCTGGTGCGAGAAATACGGCCACAGCCACTGCGCGCCCGCCCAGAGAAAGCTGAAGCCCGTCTGGATGGCCGTCCGGAAATTCGCCTTGTCAGAGGTTAGCTCGTTCAGCAGCAGGCCGAAGTAAAGCGGCACAATGCCCCAGACGAGCGTGATATGCTCGAAGGGCGTCGCGATCAATGCCGCAAACGTGGTCCAGTAGCTGTGGATCATCCGGGTTTGGCGGGTTGCGGTGAACCGATCAGTGGGTGACACCCTCCAGTTTTTGCCTAGCCTCGTCCACCACATTGGTCGTCACGTCCGCCACTTTTTTCACCGCGTTCGAGGCCAGCACTTCCGTCTTGGCGGCGACATTCGTGGCGATCTGTGCCGCGTTGGTCGCCAGTTCGCTGGCTGTTTGTGTTGTGATCTTGGCCAGATCGGTCGCGGCCTCCTTGGCCGCGCCGGCGGCGGCTTTGGTCTCAGCCTCGATCTGCGCCGCCTCGGTCTTTTTCTGGCGCAACGCCACAATGACCACGACCACACCCGCCAAACACATCAGGACGATTAAGAATTTGATGGTTTTCATAGACTCGTCTTTGACGAATCTCATGCCTGCTGCGTTCGATTTTAAGCGCGCCGCTCTTTGATGCTCGCCAGAATGTCCGCGATGACTTCCGCCTTCGGCTTCGCGCCTTGCGGGCCGCCGTGGTGAAGACGCACGCTGACTTGTCCCGCTTCCATGTCGCGACCGCCGATGACCAGCATCGTGTGGACGCGCAATTGTTCCGCGTTGGAGATCTTCGCCTTGAACGGCGTCGCGCTGTAATCCGCATCCACGCGCACCATGTTCGCGCGCAGCTCGGCCACGATGGGCTTGGCATAGTTGATCAACGCTTCATCGTCACTGAGCGTGATGACGCGCACCTGATCCGGAGCGAGCCAGAGCGGGAAGTTGCCGGCATAATGCTCGATGAGGAAGCCGATGAACCGCTCATGCGTGCCCAGCGGCGCGCGATGAATGCACAACGGCGTCTTGTTCGAGTTGTCCTTGTCGCGATAGGTCAGGCCGAACTTGGCGGGTACGGCGAAGTCCACCTGATTGGTGGCGATGGTGAATTCGCGGCCGATGGCGCTCCATACCTGCACGTCAATCTTCGGCCCGTAAAACGCCGCCTCGTTCGGCACTTCCACGTAATTGATACCAGACTCGATCAACACCCGGCGCACCATGTCCTCGGTCTTCTTCCACAATTCCGGCTCGTTGACGTATTTCTTGCCCAAGCCCTCCGGCGACGACGTGCTGAAGCGCATCTGGTATTTGTCCAGACCAAACAACTTGAAATATTTCAGATACATGTCGTTCACGGCGCGGAACTCGTCGGCGAACTGCTCCTCGGTGCAATAAATGTGCGCGTCGTTCATGTTGAGCGAGCGCACGCGCATGAGGCCGAACAACTCACCGCTCTGTTCGTAGCGATAGCAAGTGCCGTATTCCGCGAGGCGCAACGGCAAATCGCGGTAACTGCGCGGTTCCGCCGCGAAGATGCGGTGATGATGCGGACAGTTCATGGCCTTGAGGTAGTAGCGGTCAACCGTGCTGCGCGTGGCCATCAGTTTCGCCAGTTCTTCACGCAACTGTTCACCCCGATACAAATCCTCGCCCAACGCCTCGGCGTCTTCTTCGGTGCCGCCCTCGGTCTGCTCCTTCGACTCGATGACTTTGGCCGCCGATTCCATTTCGCGCAGCTTGTCTTCGGTGTCCTTGATCTTCCGTTCCAGTTCCGGATCAGGCTTGCCTTCACCGGCGAGTTCCATCGGCGGGAACATGCTCTCCGCGTAATACGGTAGGTGGCCGGAGGTTTTATACATTTTCTCCCTGGCCAGATGTGGCGTGCGGACGCGGACATAGCCTGCGGCAAATTCGGTTTCTTTCGCGAGTTTTTCCAACTCCTCGACGAGCACCGTGCCCTTGGGCAGCCAGAGTGGCATGCCCGGCCCGACGTATTCGGTGTCAATCGCGAACAGCCCCATCTCTGTGCCGATCTTGCGATGGTCGCGGCGCTTGGCCTCCTCGATCATCTTGAAATACTCGTCCATCGCGGTCTTGTTCTTGAACGCCGTACCGTAGATGCGCTGAAGCTGCGGGCCTTTCTCGTCGCCCTTGTAATAGGCGGCGGCCACGCTGGTGAGCTTGAATGCGCCGATGTTGCCGGTGCGCATGACGTGCGGTCCGGCGCAGAGGTCAACGAAATCACCGTTCTTAAAATAGGAAATCGGCTCGCCCTCTGGGATCTGCTTGAGCAAATCCAGCTTGAACTTGCTGGCGTTGCTGGGCCGTTCGCCCAGTCCGCCGAGGCGACCGGTCTGCGCATCCGCAATCGCTTGCTCGCGCGTGACGGTGAGCTTTTCGAAAGGATTGTTCGCTTTGATCTCCTTCTTCATCTCGGCCTCGATTTTTTCAAAATCTTCCGACGAGATGCGGTGGGAACATTCGAGGTCGTAGTAAAAACCAGTCTCGACGGGCGGACCGTAGGCGAATTGCGCGTCGGGCCAGAGCCGCAGAATCGCGGTCGCCATCACGTGCGCGCACGAGTGGCGAATGCGCTCCAACTCCGTCATCTTCGCGCGGTCATCCAAAGTTTTGCGTTCCGGGTTCGGCGCGGACGGCGCCGGTTGTTGTACAGCAGACATGGAAAAAGTCTAACAACGAAGGCGCAAAGACGCGAAGAAGATTTTTGGCTCTCCACTTCGCGTCTTTGCGCCTTCGTTGTTCAACCGGATTCAGCGGGGCCGGTTGTCAGACGGCGGTTCCATGCCCAGCAGGTGGCGCACAAGAAATTCCGCCCGGCGCTTGCTGCCGTAAGGCGTTTCCGCCGAGCCGTGGCCGGTGTCGGTGATGACGATGAAATCAAAATCCTTGCCGGCCTTTTCCAGCGCGTTGACGGCCTGCATCGTCGAGGCCGGATCAACATTGTGATCCAGTTCGCCGACCATGAGTAGCAGCTTGCCTTTCAGCTTGTGCGCGTCCTCGACGTTGGAGGCGCGGATGTAAGATTTGTCCACCGGCCAGCCGAGCCATTGCTCGTTCCACCAGATTTTGTCCATGCGGTTGTCGTGGCAGCCGCAGTCAGCGACGGCGACCTTGTAAAAGTCATTGTAATCCAGCAGCGCGCGCATTGCATCCTGACCGCCGGCGGAACCACCGTAAATCCCGACGTGCGCCAAATCCATCCACGGCCGCGATTTCGCCGCCGATTTCATCCACGCGATGCGGTCGGGAAAACCGGCGTCTTGAAGATTCTTCCAGCAGACTTCGTGAAACATCTTGCCGCGATTGTCGGTGCCCATGCCGTCCGCCTGCACGACAATGAAACCAAGTTCGGCCAGCGTGTGCTGCCGAAGCAGCCGCCCGAATTTCACCGGCGTGAATGAATCTTGTGGCCCGGCATAAACTTCCTCGACCACCGGGTATTTTTTCTTCGGGTCGAAGTTCGACGGCTTGATGAGGATGCCGTAGATGTCCGTCTGACTGTCGCGCCCTTTGGCAACGAAGCGTTCCGGTAGCGTCCAGCCGGCTTTGAGCAGGCGCGATGCATCGGCGCATTCGAGTTTGCAAATCAATTTGCCATCGTCGCTGCGGCGCAGTTCTGTGAACGGCGGCAGATCCACGCGCGAAAACTTGGCGATGAAATAATTTCCATCCGGCGAAAATTCCACCGAGTTATCGCCGTCGCCCTGCGTGAGCTGGACAAAATCGGTGCCGTCAAAATTCACACGGCAGAGCTGGTGATGATATGGGTCCTCGCCCGGACGCACGCCGCTGGCGAGAAACCACACCTGCCGTTTCGCGGCGTCCACCTTGATAATTTCGCGCACAACCCAATTTCCGGGTGTCACGAGATTTTTTACAACGCCAGTCGCCACGTTGTAAAGCCAGAGGTGCGCCCAGCCGTCGCGTTCACTCATCCAGAGCAGCTCGCCGGAATCGTCGAGCCACTCGCGCCAGGTTTTCGTCTCGTAATCAACAAAGGTTTTGCTGCGTTCTTCGACAACGGTGCGGACGGCGCCGTTCGTCGCATTGACGGCGAGGATGCGGTAAAGCTGATGCCCGCGCTGGTTGTAGTCAAAATAAAACTCGTCGCCACGCGGTGACCAGCGGATGTCCAGTTCGCCATCCGGCGTGAAGGCGTTGGAAAATAAATTGTTCGGAACGACCGTCGCTGTCTTGTCCGCGACACTGACCAGGACGGGCTGAATCTGCGGCAGCGCGTCGCCGGGCTTGAAATAATCATACGTCTGCAATTTCGGCTGCAATTGGTCGTGTGGCGAAGATTCGACAATCGTCACAACGTGGCGCGGCACTTCCGTCACCGAGAAAAGAACGCAATGCCGCGAGTCGGGCGACCAGACGACCGGTCCACTAAACGGATTTTTCGCCGTGCCGTTCGTGGTCAAAATGATTTTCCCGCTGTCCGCGCCGATGAGCACGGCGTTTTCATTTTCCAACCGCACGGAAAATTTTCCATCCGGCGACTGATCGGGATTTGTATTGGAGTGTTTGCGCGGCGTTTCCGTTTTCACGGGCTTGCCATCAATCTCCACCTCCAGCACGGCGGGCGTCGCCTCAAAAAATCCGAGCGGACTGCCGTTCGCATCCGTCACCAGCCAGACGTGACCGGCGTAGGTGTGGAATTCCTTCGTCTCGGCTGGACGCAGGCGGCCATAGGGCAGCCGCTCGCCGTCTTCACTCACCCAAAACACGTCAACCGACCCGGCGGTGGTGTTGTGCAGGCGGATGGCGGTCTCTTCGCCGGTGTGCGTGGTGCGTTTCGGCGCGAGCGATTTTTGCGTGGAGGTGGAAAGATGCTCGCCTTCGGGCAAACCCAGTTTTTCCGCGGACGCCGCGCGTTTGATTTCGCCGGTCGCGGCATCCACCAAAACAAATTCATGCGCGTCCGGGCCGGTCGTCACCCGATACGAGAAATGCCGGTTGTCCGGTAGCCAGCGCGGCGCGATGACATCGCGAAAAACTTTTCCCTCCGTCCGCTGCGCGAGCGCTGCCGCGCGTTCGTAATCCGCCGGGCTGCCGCCGGCGAACAGGCTCAACGCGCCGGCCAGGATTGCCAGCGACAACAGGCGTGCTTTCATCGGCGGTTCATCAAGGCTTCAATCTCGTCGGCTTCGATTGGGATGTTGGCCATCAGGTCGAGCGGGCCATCCGGCGTGACGACGATGGTGTTTTCCAGCCGCACGCCGAAGCCTTCTTCTGCGATATAGATCGCCGGTTCGACGGTCAGCACCCAGCCGGGCTGGATTTTGAAATGGTTGTAGGTCACGTCATGCACGTCCAAACCGATGGGATGCGAAACCCCGTGCATGAAAAATTTTCTCACGGCGGGCGCGTCCGGGCTTTGTTTTTTAAGGTCGGACGTTTTGAGCAGGCCGAGGTCCACGCATTCCTTCGCGGTGCGCTCCTCGCATTCCGTCCGCAAATCCTTCGTGGTCTTGCCCGGCGTCAGCGCGGCGACCTGCGCGCGGAAAATGCGCAGCACGGCGTTATAGACCTGTTTCTGCCGGTGCGTGAATTTGCCGCTCACAGGAACCGTGCGCGTCAAATCGCTCATGTAATTGCCGAGGCCGGCGGCGACGTCGAGCAGCAGCAAATCGCCTTTTTTGCACGTCTGGTCGTTCTGGTTGTAGTGGAGAATGTTGTTGTTCGCGCCGGCGGCGATGATGGGCGGATAGGCGAATACACCCTTGTGCCGGATGAATTCATGCGCGAACTCGGCCTCGACTTCGGTTTCGTTCACGCCGGGCTTCACAAATTTGCAGACGCGCTGGAAGCCTTTGCCGGTTAGGTCGCACGCGGCCTGGATGGCGTCAATTTCGAACTGTGATTTCACCGCGCGCAGCGTGTGCATCAGCGGCGCGAGGCGGTGAAACCGGTGCAGCGGATATTTTTCCCGCGTCTCGCGGATGAACCTCATGTCGCGCGTTTCCACCGTCACGTCGGCGCGCTGGTGCTCGTTGCTGTTGAGATAGATGTTTTCCATCTCGCAGGCGATCTGCCGGAAAATCGCCGGGAAATCCGACAGCCACTTCACGTTCTTGATGCCGGAAACCGCGGTGGCCTGTGCCTTTGTCAGCTTGTGGCCTTCCCAAATCGTAAGGTGTTCATTGGGCTGGCGCACGAACAGGATTTCGCGGTGGTTCGGGTCAAACGCGTCCGGCGCGAGCAGCAGAATCGTCTCCTCCTGATGAATGCCGGTGAGATAAAACAGGTCGGCGTTTTGCAGGTGGCCCATCGTGCCGTCGGCGTTGGTGGGCATGAGGTCGTTGGCATTCAGCACGGCAAGCGAGCGCGGCAGGAGACGCTGGACGAGGCGCCCGCGGTTCAGCGTGAACGACGCGGCGGGAATGGGAATCGCTTTCATTTCAAAATTGAATGGCTCGCGTAGTCTAAAGCCGTTGCCGCGAAAAATTAAGCGAATTCAATCCGCCGATTTTCGCAGCCACACCATGCTGCTCAGGCCGAGCAGCAGTAGGCCGGTCACCGCCCACGCGCCGGCATTCGCCGCGCCGGGCAGGAATTGCAGCGACACCGCGCCGACCGCCGGGCCGAGGCAGTTGCCCGCGCCGATGGCCGCCTCGTGGATGCCGCCGTGCTCGCTCTTGGTGTCGCTCGCGTCCATCGAGTAGAACAGCGACGAGTAATAGATCAGCCCGATGGAGATGCCGAAAAACACCTGCGCCACGAGTAGCACCGCGAGGTTCGGCACGGTGAGAATGGCTGCGAACGCCAGCACCATGGCGGCGAACGCCGTCACGAGCCAGCGGAACCGGTAATGCCAGCCGGGCCATTGCCACAGCAGCACAAACGCGCCGAGCCGCACGAAGCCCCACAGCGAACACGCGAAGCCGGCGAACATCGGTGTGAGGTGGAATTTCACCGCCACGCCCGGCAGCACGGCGATGAGCGTGTTGATGGCGATGTAGGCAAACGGATTGGCCAGCCACGCGAGGCGCAAAAATATTTTGGCGCGCGCGGGTGCGGGTGCGGGCCGGTTTTGGTCGTGCGGTAGTTCGGAAGTTTTTTCAACGGCGGCGGGCAGCGGCAGTTTTTCCAGCCAGCGCGTCAGCGCGAACTGCAAAACCGCGATGCCGACCGGAATGTAAAAAATGCTCTGGTAGCCAAGCTTTTCGATGATGGCGCCACCGATGAACAGCGCGGAGGCGTTGGTCGCGGCCCAAGTGATATTGTAGATGCCGACGGCGTGCGGCACGCGGTCCGGCGTCTCGTTTTCGCTGATGAGCGCCTCAAGGACGGGCCAGGTGAAACACATTCCGAGCGTGACGACGACGGCGGCGGCGATCTGGCCGGCAGCGAAATGGAGCTGTGCCCCGGTGAGCAGGCCGACGGCCATGATGGCGAAGCCAAGCTTGAGCGCGGCGAAATAACCCCAGCGTTGCGCGAGCCGCCCGGCCTGCCACGACGACAGCGCATAGCAAAATCCCAGCAGCGCGGCGACGGCGAGGTTGGCCTTGTCGGTGAAGCCAAACTTGAAATGCAGCAGGAAATACAGGTAAGTGAAATAAAGCACCGTGCCGAAGGAGTTCAGGCCTTCGATGGTGAAACAGAGCGACTGGCGTTTTTGGCGGAGATTCACGGGTGTTGGGAAATTTCCTGGAGGGCCTTGAGGCAATACCATTTCACCGCGTCGGTCATCGGCGGCGTGAGCTGGTCGAGTTCGCCGGCGGAACACCAGCGGATGTCGTGATGCTCGGCGGCGGCGAGTTGCACGGCGGCGGAATTCTTGGGCCGTGCCCAGTAAAGCAGGCCGATGTGCTCGTGTGTGTCGCTGATGCGGTGGATGTCCAGAAAGCGCGGCGCGATGAGCGCGCGGGTGCCGGGCGAGGTGGTGGGCGGCCGTTCGCCGAGCAGTTCCACGTCGAGTCCGCTTTCTTCCCGCGCCTCGCGCAGCGCCGCCTGCTCCGGGTCTTCGTCCAATTCGATGTGTCCGCCAAGCGGCAGCCACTTGGCGAGCTTGCGATGATGGATGAGCAAAATCTTTTCGTCGTGAACGATGAAAATCGCGACGGTGAAATCAATTTTTTCGTGGATATGGGCCATGTTGCCGAAAAAATTTAACAACAAAGGCGCGACGGCGCGAAGAAAGAATTTCCCAGGCTGCGTGGCTTTGCGCTTGGTTGTGCAAACAAAAAAGCCCCGACTTGCGCCGGGGCGTGAGTTTCCAACCAGGAATCAGGCCGCCAGGGGCAGGATGTCCTTCAAGTCCTGCTCCGCCGTCTTGATCGGCATGAGATTAAATTTTTCATTCAGCACCTTAAGCACATTCGGCGTGACGAACGCGGGCAGCGTCGGTCCGAGCCGGATGTTGCGGATGCCGAGATGCAGCAGCGTGAGCAGGATCGCCACGGCCTTCTGTTCATACCACGACAGCACGAGCGAAAGCGGCAGGTCGTTCACGCCGCAGTTGAACGCCTTGGACAGCGCCACGGCGATCTGGATGGCGGAATACGCGTCGTTGCACTGGCCTATATCCAGCAGGCGCGGGATGCCGCCGATGGTGCCGAAGTCGAGCTTATTGAAACGGAACTTGCCGCACGCGAGCGTCATGATCACGCAATCCTGCGGCACGCTTTCGGCGAACTCGGTGTAATAATCGCGTCCGCTCCGCGCGCCGTCGCAACCGCCGACGAGGAAGAAATGTTTGATCGCTCCGGCCTTCACGGCGTCCACGACTTTGTCCGCGACTCCGAGAACAGCGTTGTGACCG
>Ga0265324_10002141_pt1 | contig 10386 bp, 5 predicted proteins | sample 41419metaG_FD_198634 | JGI IMG/M metagenome (GOLD analysis project Ga0265324, IMG submission 198634) | Rhizosphere microbial communities from Carex aquatilis grown in University of Washington, Seatle, WA, United States - 4-14-19 metaG | ecosystem: Host-associated > Plants > Roots > Rhizosphere >... | reverse complement strand
GCGGCCGACCGGGGGATGCGGCTGACGGCCGCGGCGATCTTGTCGGCGGTGCGGTCGTGCAGCAGGCGGCCGAGCAGCGGCGAGTAGCTGCGCCGCGGCAGGATCACCGTGACGTGCGTGCCCGTATCCTCGACCTCGCGCTCGGCCAGGTCGGTCGCCGCCTTGATCAGCCGGCGGTCGGGGCAGTCGATGAAGTCGAGCGCGACGCCGCGGTCGGCCCGGGTCCACTTCTCCCGCAGCTTCTCGGCGCGCAGGCTGTCGATGACGAAGTGGACGGCACGGATCTGGGTGGGCCGCAGCGACCTGGCGTAGCGGAGCGCGGCCAGCGTGGCCAGGTCGAAGCTGTCCACGAAGACGTAGACGACCCGGCGGGTGTAGTGCGGCGGGGGCGGCGGCTGCTCGCCGCTGACCGTCTCGAGCACCTCGGTCTCGGCCCGGTACTCCGCGTTCAGCCGGATCAGCGCGGGAACGAAGATGGCGAACAGGACGAGCACCACCCAGGCGCCCTCGGCGAACTTAACGATCGCGAAGATCGCGACGACGATCGCCGACAGCGTGCCCGCCGCGAAGTTGATCCAGAACTTGTGGTGCCAGCCCGGCTCGCGGCGCGTGTGGTGGTACTTGGCCATGCCGAAGCCGGCCATCGTGAACGCGGTGAACACGCCGATCGCGTACAGCGGCACCAGGCTGTTGACGTCCGCGTCCTTGATGATCAGCAGCGCGACCGAGGTGACCGCGAGCAGGATGATCGCGTTGGAGAACACCAGCCGGTGCCCGCGCTTGAGCAGCCAGCGGGGCAGGAACGAGTCGCCCGCCACGTAGCTGGTCAGGAACGGGAAGCCGTTGAAGCTCGTGTTGCCGCCGGTGTAGAGGATCAGCATGGTCGCGAGCTGCACCAGGTAGAACAGCGCGTGCCCGACAAACCCGCTGCCGAAGACGAGCTGGGCTTCCTGGGCGAGCACCGTCGGGTAACCGGCGGTGCGCGGCGTGGCATGCGTGATGTGCGCGAGCCAGCCGATGCCCGCGACCAGAACGCCGAGGATGATGCCCTCGGCAACGAGGACCTTGCGGGCGTTCCTGCCCTCCGGCGGGTGGAAGGCACCGACGGCGTCGCTGACGGCCTCGATGCCGGTCAGCGACGCGCCGCCGTTGGCGAACGCTTTCAGCAGCGTGAAGATCATCACGCCGGTGATGAGTCCCTCGGTGCCCGGGCCGATCGTGTAGGTGCCGTGCAGGGTGGTCGGGTCGAGGGGGTGCAGGTTCCCCATGACCTCGCGGATCAGGCCGACCACGATCATCAGGATTACCGCGCCGGAGAACAGGTAGGTCGGCACCGCGAACGCCTTGCCCGCCTCCTTGATGCCGCGCAGGTTGCCGTAGCACATCAGCAGCACGACGCCGACGCAGATCTCCAGCTTGTACGGGCCGATGGCTGGGATCGCGGACGCTACGGCGGCGGTGCCCGCCGCGATCTGAACCGCGACCGTGACCACGTAGTCGATCAGCAGCGCCACCGCGCAGATCTGCGCGATGCGCGGGCCGAAGTTCTCCCGCGCCACGACGTAGGAGCCGCCCGGCCTGATGTAGACCATGACGACCTCGCGGTAGGAGAGCACCACGAGCGTCATTACCAGCAGGATGACCAGCGTTAGCGGGAGGATCAGCGTGAACGCCGCGATGCCGGCGATCGGCAGCAGCGCGATGAGGATTTCCTCGGTGCCGTACGCCGAGGAGGAGATGCCGTCGGGCGACAGCACGCCGAGCGCGAGTGGCTTGGTCAGCCGCTGCTCGCCGAGTTCCTCGTTGACAAGCGGCGGCCCGAGCAGCTTGGTCTTCGCCGTGTACCAGAAGCGGTCCGGCTGATACGTGTGCTGACTCACCGGCGGGCGGGCGCCCTGGACACCGCCGCTGTCGAGCGTCCCCGCAGGCTTGGCCTTGGCCACCATCCGCGCCTTTCCTCGTAAAACGTGCCGGTGACTTCTTACCATGCGTATCTATGTAAGAAAGACATCCCGGAAGTGGATACCCCTTCCTCCGGCGCTCACCCGCAGCGGCAACGGCTTCCTAAACCCTTGCCAGGGAACGAAACAAGCACGGTGACGCCTTGGTAGCGCTACGTAAAAATGGCGGCAGATAATTCTTCTGGCCGGGCCCGCTCGCTGCTGCCCGAACGCCCCTCGGCCAGCCGCTCCGCCTGGGGCCGGCCTCCTCGCGGGTGCAAACACGCGGGTGCACACACGCGGGTGCGAACGCCGGGCTTCCGAAAGATGGCCGCGACGTAGTTGTCGACAGGGCTGCCGGTTCGTGTTCGCACAGTGAACGATGGCGGAGGACGCGGGATTCGAACCCGCGAGGGCTTTCACCCAACACGCTTTCCAAGCGTGCGCCCTAGGCCACTAGGCGAGTCCTCCGCCGGGTAGCTTACCGGAGATTTGGCGCGGCGTGCGCCGTCAGGCCGGCGGGCCGGCGTCGGCCGGTGCCGGTCTCGGGGGCCGACGGGCGCGAGCGGTGCTGGAGGTGGCTAGACTTACCTACCGACCCCCCGTGCGGCGTCACCTCGCCAACCCCCCCAGGGCCGGAAGGCAGCAAGGGTACGCGGGCTCTGACGGGTGCGCGGGGGGTCCCTCTTCTTTCTAGGATGAGGTCATGGCGGCAGACTCCCAAGCGACCGGGGCAGGCCGGGGCGACAATGCCCCCAGGCAGTCCCTCGCCCTGTACCGCAAGTACCGACCCGCCACCTTCGCCGAAGTCCGCGGTCAGGATCATGTCACCGAACCGCTCCGCCAGGCGCTGCGCAGCGGCCGGATTAACCACGCTTACCTGTTCAGCGGGCCGCGCGGCTGCGGCAAGACCTCAAGCGCGCGCATCCTCGCTAGAAGCCTGAACTGCGTCAACGGTCCCACGCCCGACCCGTGCGGTGTCTGCGACTCGTGCGTCGCGCTCGCGCCGTCCGGCCCGGGCAGCATCGACGTGATCGAGATCGACGCGGCCAGTCACGGCGGCGTGGACGACGCCCGCGACCTGCGGGAGCGGGCCTTCTACGCCCCGGTCGCCGGGCGCTACAAGATCTACATCATCGACGAGGCGCACATGGTGACGCAGCAGGGCTTCAACGCCCTGCTCAAGCTCGTCGAGGAGCCGCCATCGCACCTTAAGTTCATCTTCGCGACCACCGAGCCGGAGAAGGTGATCCCGACGATCAGGTCGCGGACGCACCATTACCCGTTCCGGCTCATGCCGCCGTCGGTGATGCGCGAGCTCGCCGAGGAGATACTCAACTCCGAGCACGTCCCGGTCGATCCCGCGGTGCTGCCGCTCGTGGTGCGCGCGGGCGGCGGCTCGGCGCGTGACACGCTGTCCATACTCGACCAGCTGCTGGCCGGCTCCGACGAGGACGGGATCAGGTACGACCGTGCGGTCGCGCTGCTCGGCTACACCGACGCGAGCCTGCTCGACGAGATCGTGGACGCGTTCGCGGCCGCCGACGGCGCGGCGGTGTTCCGCGCGGTGAACCGGGTGATCGAGGGCGGTCACGAGCCGCGCCGGTTCGCGACCGACATGCTCGACCGGTTCCGCGACCTGATCGTGCTCGCCTCGGTACCCGACGCGATCAGCAGCGGGCTGCTTGACGTGCCGCCGGACCGCGCCGACGCGCTGCGCGGCCAGGCCGAGCGGTACGGCCTGGCGTCGCTCACCCGTGCCGCCGACATCGTCGCCGTCGGCCTCGACCAGATGCGCGGCGCCACGTCGCCGCGGCTGCTGCTCGAGCTGATGTGCGCGCAGGTGCTGCTGCCGGCCGCGGCGAGCGACGAGCGCTCGGTGCTCGCCCGCCTTGAGCGCCTCGAGGCAGGCGCCGCCGCGGCAGGCGCGGGTGTGCAGGCCGTCGCAGGCGCAGGCCAGGATCATCCAGAACGTACGCGGCCTGCTCCGCACCCCGCCCCGTCGCCCGACGGCGTGGCGGCGCCCGGCGCGGCCGAGCACGCCCCGGACATGCAGGCCGGGCCGGGCGGTGAACGGCCAAGGCCGGCGAGTCCAGCTCCGTCCGACGCGCCGGGGCAGCCGCAGCCGCAGGCGGCCCGCCCGGCGGACGTACCTCCGGCGCCAGCCGCCCAGCCGGCCGACGCGCAGCCGACGGCCGCTGCGCCGTCGCGCCCGGCACCTGCCTTCACGCACGCTCCTGGGACGGTTGGCGCCCCGGCGGCTCCCGACGCCCCGCGCGGATCTGTGACCTTGGACATGCTCAGGCAGGCGTGGCCGGGCGTGGTCGAGGCGATCAAGGCCAAGGGCCGGGTCGCCGCGATCGTGATCGGCAACGCGAGCGTGGCCTCGTTCGACGAAGGGGTGCTTACCCTCCGCTTCCCCCGGCAGGGCGACGTTAAGGGCTTTCAGGGCAGCAGGTACGAGGACCTGCTCAAGCAGGCGATCGCCACCATGTTCGGCGTCAACGTGGTGATCCGCGCGGTAACCGGCGGCGGCGACGCCCCGTCGGCCGCCCGGCGCCCCGTTCAGCCCTCCGCGCCGCCCGCGCCCAACGGCCAGCAGCCGTCCGGCTACGGTCAGCCGTCTTCTGGGGCTGCGCCACCGGACGGTCAGCCATCCGGTCAGCCGCGGGTTGTCCCGTCGCCGGATTACCCGCCGGACGCCACGGCCGCGGCGGGAGCCACGGCGTCGAAGGGCGCGTCGGCGCCCGGCCAGTCATACCGTGAGGAACCCGGCAACGCCGCCGCCATGGCGGGCCCGCCCCGGAGGGGAGCGGGATCCGGCCCGGGCGCAGGCACGCCCTCGTTCGGCGGCCCGGTCGGCGCCGGCGGCGACCTGCCGCCGTTGCCGTCGCCCCCGCCACCGGATGACGAGGATTTTGACCCGGATGACGAGGACATGTCCGCCCCGGCGGTCAACGAGCTCACCGGCATGGCCCTCATCCAGCGCGAACTAGGCGCCCAGGTCATCGCCGAGTTCGACGACTGAACGAGCTGGCTGGGTGCACACTGCGCCGAAGTAACGCGGCGAGGCGGCCGGGGAACTGGCTAAAGCGTCGGTGGCCGGAAGTAGGCTTCCGGTATGGGACCTGGCGGCTTTGACATGCAGCAGATCTTCGCGGCGGCGCAGCAGGCACTGAGCGCACAGCAGGAACTTGCCAACAGCGAGGTAACGGGAACGGCGGGCGGCGGTGCCGTCCGTGCGGTGGTCAGCGGCGTCGGTCAGCTGATCGACCTGACGATCGACCCGAGCGCGATCGACCCCGCGGACCCGGCGGAAAGCGCGGCAACCATCGCGGACCTCGTGCTCGCCGCGGTGCGCGACGCCTGGGATGCGGCTGTTGACCTGCAGCAGCGGCACCTTGGCGCACTCGGCGGCGGCGGGTTCGGCGGCGCTCCTGGCGGGTTCGGGGCCCCCGGCGGATTCGACCTGTCCAGCCTCGGCCTGCCGAACTTCGGCGGTGAGCTCGGCCTGGCGTCCGCCGGCGAGGAGGACGACGACGAAGACGAGGACGAGGACGACGAGGACTTCGACGACGAGGACGACGAGGACGACGAGGACCAGGCACACGGCGCGCACGGCGACGTGCCGGGCAAGCACCCCGAGGATTAGCGTCCGCGATGTATGAAGGCGTCATCCAGCACCTCATCGACGAGCTCGGCAGGTTGCCGGGCGTCGGTCCTAAGGGCGCGCAGCGGATCGCGTTCTACCTGCTCGCCGCCGACCCCGAGGACGTCAGGCGGCTTGCCGCCGCCCTCGTGGAGGTAACCGAGCGCGTACGGTTCTGCCGGACGTGCGGGAACGTGGCCGAGGCCGAGGAGTGCCGTATCTGCCTCGACACCCGGCGGGACCCCGCGGTGATCTGCGTCGTCGAGGAGCCCAAGGACGTCGCCGCGGTGGAGAAGATCCGCGAGTTCCGCGGCAGGTACCACGTCCTTGGCGGGGCCATCAGCCCGATCGACGGCATCGGCCCGGACGACCTGCGGGTCAAGGAGCTGATGACCCGGCTGGCCGACGGCACCGTCACCGAGTTGATCCTCGCCACCGACCCGAACCTGGAGGGGGAGGCGACGGCGACCTACATCGCCCGGCTCGTCAAGCCGATGGGGCTGCGGGTGACTAGGCCGGCCAGCGGGCTGCCGGTCGGCGGTGACTTGGAGTACGCGGATGAGGTGACGCTCGGCCGTGCCTTCGAGGGGCGCCGTCTGCTCGACGTCTGAGCGCGAGATTTTCCTGGTAGAAGGCGTGTTCCCGGGAAGAACAAGGGCAAGGAGCGGGGGAGATAAGTCGATTGGGCCAGGTGCCGAGGCCCGGCTAAACTCGACGGCGGTCCGCTAACTTACGAACTCTTTCATCCTGACGTTGGCGGACTTGGACACACGATCCGGACATGCAGGATGAAACAGTCCGACTGGGAGGAGCGGCGCGCCCAATGGCCCTCGTCGTGCAGAAATACGGTGGTTCCTCGGTAGCCGACGCGGAGGGCATCAAGCGCGTAGCTAAGCGCATCGTCGCGACGAAGCAGGCGGGCAACCAGGTGGTCGTCGTCGTGTCCGCGATGGGCGACACCACCGACGAGCTGATGGACTTGGCGAATCAGGTGACACCCGCGCCGCCCGGGCGAGAACTTGACATGCTGCTTACCGCGGGCGAGCGCATCTCGATGGCGCTGCTCGCCATGGCGATCGCCACCCTTGGCATGGAGGCGCGCTCGTTCACCGGGTCGCAGGCAGGCGTCATCACCGACGGCCAGCACGGCAAGGCCCGGATCATCGACGTGACGCCCGGCCGGATCGCCTCGGCGATCGCGGAGGGGGCGATCCCGATCGTGGCCGGATTCCAGGGCGTATCGCAGAACACCAAGGACATCACCACGCTCGGCCGGGGCGGCTCGGACACCACGGCGGTTGCCCTCGCGGCCGCGCTGCACGCGGATGTCTGCGAGATCTACACCGACGTGGACGGTGTGTTCACTGAGGACCCCCGGCTGGTGCGCGGCGCCCGCCGGATACCGCGGATCACGTACGAGGAAATGCTCGAGATGGCCGCGTGCGGCGCGAAGGTGCTGATACCGCGGTGCGTCGAGTACGCACGGCGGTACAACCTGCCGATCCACGTGCGGTCCTCGTTCAGCGACAAGATTGGTACCTGGGTCAGCGGGCACGCTGGCGATGAGTCGGAGGAAGCCGGTATGGAGCACGCCATTATCTCTGGGGTCGCACACGACCGTAGCGAGGGCAAGATCACCGTGGTCGGCGTGCCAGACAAGGTCGGCGCCGCCGCCACCATCTTCGGTATCATCGCCGAGGCCGGCATCAACATCGACATGATCGTGCAGAACGTGTCGGTGATCGCCACCGGCCGCACGGATATCTCGTTCACGCTGCCGGGCACTGACGGACAGCTGACGCTGGAGACGCTGCGAGCTGCGCAGGACAAGATCGGCTTCCAGGACCTGCTCTACAACGACAGGATCGGCAAGGTCTCGCTGATCGGCGCGGGGATGCGCTCGCACCCCGGTGTCAGCGCCAAGTTCTTCGCGGCGCTCGCCGGGGCGGGCGTGAACATCCAGATGATCACCACGTCCGAGATCCGGATCTCGGTCGTGGTCAGCCAGAACGACGTCGATGTCGCGGTGAACGCGACGCACCAGGCGTTCGACCTCGAAGCCGATGAGGTCGAGGCCGTCGTGTACGGGGGGACCGGCCGATGAGCGCCTCACGTCCCACTCTTGCCGTCGTCGGCGCGACGGGCGCAGTCGGCACGGTAATGCTCGACCTGCTTTCCACCAGGGAGGACGTCTGGGGAGAGATCAGGCTGATCGCCTCGCCGCGCTCCGCCGGGCGGCGGCTGACCGTCCGCGGCGAGGAGGTCGAGGTCATCGCGCTGTCCGCGGAGGCGTTCGACGGCGTGGACGTCGCCATGTTCGACGTGCCCGACGAGGTGTCCGCGGCCTGGGTGCCGGTCGCCGCGGCGCGCGGGGCCATCTGCGTGGACAACTCCGGTGCCTTCCGGATGGACCCCGAGGTGCCGCTGGTGGTGCCTGAGGTCAACCCGGGTGACGCGGTGCGACGCCCCAAGGGGGTCATCGCAAACCCGAACTGCACCACGCTCTCGCTGATCGTCGCGGTCGGCGCGTTGCACCGGGCCTTCGGGCTCGAGGAACTGGTCGTCGCCTCCTACCAGGCGGCCTCCGGCGCCGGGCAGTCCGGTATCGACACCCTCTACGAACAGCTTGAGAAGGTCGGCGGCACGCGCTCCCTCGGGCAGCGGGCCGGCGACGTACGCGGCGCGGTGGGGGACCTCGGGCCGTTCCCCGCACCGCTCGCACTCAACGTCGTGCCGTTCGCGGGCTCGCTCAAGGACGCCGGGTGGACCTCGGAGGAGCTCAAGATCCGCAACGAGTCGCGCAAGATCCTCGGCCTTCCCGGGCTGCGCGTCAACGCCACCTGCGTCCGGGTCCCCGTGGTGACCACGCACTCGGTCGCGGTGCACGCCCGGTTCTCCCGGCCGGTCGGCCGGGAAGCCGCCTGGGAGACGCTGCGGAGCGCCCCCGGAGTCGTGCTGAGCGACGACCCGGAGCGCGGCGAGTACCCGACCCCGGCCGACGTGGTGGGCACCGACCCGACGTGGGTCGGCCGGGTCAGGGAGTCGCTCGACGACCCGCACGGCATCGAGTTCTTTGTCTGCGGCGACAACCTGCGCAAGGGCGCGGCGCTCAACACGGCGCAAATCGCCGAGCTCGCCGCCGCAGAGCTTACGAACTCCTTACGGACTAGCTGTAGCTGACTACGCAAAGGCATGTAACGCCAGCTGAGGCTGGCGTTACATGCCTTTTTAGCGGTCTAAGTCCGAATTGATGGCGGTTAACTAGTTAACAAGGGTTATATATAAAGTTTCGTGTCCCAAAGGTTATGTGCGCTGATAGATTCCTCTAGCCGAGTGACCGCATATCCGCCGCGGTGCGGGCGCGCGGTGAGGTGATTCGCTGTGGGCATCGTGTGGGCACCGTTCGACTACCTGTCCTGGAGGTAACCTCGTGGCACCGACTCGCAGCCGCTCCCGCGGCCGTGAGCATGCTCGTCCATCCTCGGGCGGGGTGACGGCCGAGCACGCGACGAAGATCTACACGACCGGGATCGTCGGCATCGTAGTCATCATCGCGTTCCTGGCCCTAACTTCCGTCGGTCACGTCATCGACGCCGCTACGCAGCACTTCATGCTGTACTACGCGGGTGTCTTCGCGCTGATCGGCCTGTGCGCGTCCGTCGGTCTCGGGCTGGTGGCCACGGACCGGATGTTCCTCAACCCGGGGCACCGGGTGTTCATCCAGTCGGCGCACCGGGCGGCTTCCTTCGGGGCCGTGGCCTTCCTGATCATTCACATCATCACTGAGATCCTCGCGCAGCGCGTCCACCTGCTCGACGCTGTAGTTCCCTTCCTGTCACCCTTCCGCACCTTCTACATCGGCCTTGGCACCATCGCCTCTGACCTCGTCCTGCTCCTCGTTATAACGGGCATCATGCGTGGGCGGTTCAACGCGAGTGGCAAGGCGTGGCGCTGGCGGGCGATTCACTACACGTCCTACGCGTCGTTCGTCTTCGGCGTGTGGCACGGCCTGCTGGCCGGCCGTTCAGGCAAGCCCTACGTCGACTGGAGCTACGGGTTCCTCATCGCGATCGTCCTGCTCGGCCTCGCGGTACGGGTGTTCAGCGACTCACTCAAGCCGAAAGAGAACCTGAGTGGGCCGCCGGTGAAGGAGTCGGCCGGCTCGGCGTCCGCCCCGATGCGCGCCATGGCGATGTTCGCCCAGCTCGCCGCGTCGCGCGGCAATAACTATGGCGCGACTGCCGTCAGCGGCGGTCAGCCGGTGCTGTCCGCGCCCGTGCGCACCGCCCTGCCCGCCGCTGCCCCCCCGGCCCCCGCGGGCACGGGCCAGACGTACTACGAGCCTGGTTACGAGGGCCCGCAGCGGTATCTGGGCGCGCCGCGCGCAACCGGATCGGGGCCCATGCCCCGGGCGGGTACCGGGCCGATGCCGCGCGTTCCCACCGGGCCAATGCCGATGGCCGGCACGGGCCCGCTGCCGCGCTATGCCACCGGCCCGATGCCGCGCATTCCCACCGGCCCGCTCCCAGTGGCGAACACTGGTCAGCTCCCGCCGTACGCGAGCGGCCCCATGCCACGAGTGCCCACCGGACCGCTGCCGGTCGCGGGGCCGGGGCTGGTGCCGCCCTCCGCCATCAGCGGGCCGTTGCCGGTCGCCCCGTATGCCAACGGCCAGTTGCCGCCGTACGCCAACGGCCAGTTGCCGCCGTACGCGAACGGTCAGTTGCCGCCGTATGCGAGCGGCCCGATGCCGTCGTACGCCAATGGCCCGATGCCGTCGTACGCCAATGGCCCGAT